>Ga0228535_1000097_pt1:115000-150000 | contig 271231 bp, 284 predicted proteins | sample SJ1metagenome_FD_168457 | JGI IMG/M metagenome (GOLD analysis project Ga0228535, IMG submission 168457) | Enriched culture of PCE-dechlorinating microbial communities from Ithaca, New York, USA - SJ1 | ecosystem: Engineered > Modeled > Simulated communities (microbial... >...
ACACCCATATTAATTGGAGGATTTACAAATGGTGAATTAAAATAGTCCCTCTGATTTACCCTTAAATCCAAAAAATATGCTCATTTACAAATATAAAATTAATTTTCGGCCGTGTTTACTGCCTTAATTTTTCCTGCACTTTATTACTCTCCAATTCATTTAAAGCATTTGATGCAATCCATTTAGCACTCTTTGAATTGATGTTATGTATTTCTCTGGCAACAGTAATTGCTTTCCGGTTCAAAGTACTGTTCTTCTTACCAATATGTCGCAAAGCCCAATTTACAGCTTTTTTCACATAATTACGATTATCTGTTGATTCTTTGATTATTAGGGGGAAGAACTGTTCAAATTTCTCATCGGGGGCTTTCTTATCATGGACTGCCAATACGGCAATCAGGGCGAAAGCCGCTCTTTTGGTGAACTCCTCTTCACTTTCACTCCATTGAAATATTTTTTCATAGGCCCAAGGAGTCATACGGAACAGTTTCATGCAGCACTGGTCGCAGATCTCCCAGTAATCAAATTCAGCCACCCATCTATCCATCTGTTCGGAGGTTATTTCTTGAGGATCTTCCACCATACAGGCCAGTATCCTGGTTTCTCGGTAGCCTGCCTCCCAGAGCTGTGCTGCCAGTTGGTGGTTTTTGCCCACCGTCCGGGCAATCCTTCTAAGCTCAGGGATGCGAACAGCATAGGTCTTCTGGGGATTGATTCCAAAACGAGCCATTCCCTCCACATCCTCAGGGTTGGAAAGTGATTCAAGTTCCTGGATGATTTCACGGTAATTCATTACTGCCCCTCTTTTCTGATATCTAACTTGACTTTACTATCTTTATTTACATTTAGCCCAGTAACCCCAACTGTAGGGTCATACCAACAGAATGAGAATGGTGAGTGATATTATGCTAAGTGCGGTGCTCAGGAATATACAGGCGGCAGTGACCTTTATATCCAGGTCGTAGGTGATGGCCAGAGCCAGACTGAGCATTGCCGAAGGCATACCTGCCTCCACAATGGTCACGGTTCGATCCAGACCAGTAAGACCCACCAACCCCACCACTAACACGGCAATTAAGGGAGATATGACCAGTTTAAGCAGGGAAACAAATGAGGCCACCCCAAAATACTCTTTAATACCCCTAAATTCCAATGACAGACCTAAAGATAACATTATCAATGGTATGGCCGCACCACTGAGATAACCAAGGACACTGGGAATCACCGACCCCAAAGGGGCGTGTAACAAATTGGCAACTATCCCCAGGATAACTGCCAGTAACGGTGGGAACAGGACGGAACGTTTGAGGATATCCTGGTACCGGCCACCATACATCACCAGGAAGAAAACTCCGAAGGATATAAAGAGTATGGTGGAACCCACATCATAAAATACTGCCCTCACCAGTCCTGCAGTTCCAAAAACTCCCAGGGTAACCGGATACCCTAAAAATCCGGAGTTGAAGAGGGTGGATGCTGCCACCACTCCCCATCTTGTTTTGGTGGAGTAACCCTGGAGGTAAGTGAAGAGATAAGCTATTACCCCTGATATCAGGCCCATGGTGATACAGATGAGGGTAATGGTCCCAAATGTTTTCATATGGGATAGATCGGCATGGTACATGGCCAGGAAGATCAGGGCAGGGATGGCGATGTTTACCACGATTTTATTCAGGGTCTGGGTATCTTCTGCCTTCAAAAAATCAAATCTGCGGCATATGTAGCCGATGATGATCATCAACACAATGGCCAGGATGGTTTCATAGGAGTTCATGTGATCTAACTATTTGTTGTTTCACCATTATATCTCTAAGAATTGATTTATCCTCCCGGAAATAATTTTTTTAAATTCTTTAATTGACCCCTGCAGAAGTTATAACCTTTTAAAATCAATTATTATCAGTTAGGACTCTTATTTACAATTTATTTTAGGAATAGGTTAAAGAACTAAACTTTAGTTATTTAAAAGGTTGTCGGATGACAGTTTTTAGTTTTTCGGGTTTGGTGCGCCGTAGGTCACTGATGTATATTTCGTGGTGCTTTCCCCTTAACTGGTAACCTTTATTCTCTATGAATTCGTGTAATTTTCCAACTGCGGGACCTTCAGCTTCACCATAAGGCCCAATATGCATTATCTGGATAGACGAGCCTTCTTTAAAAGTTTCTAATCGAAGTTTAGAAAGTGAAGGTAAATTTTTTTTCTTTTCCAGTTCCTTTACCGCTTTGTCTATCAATGAATCATTTACTACTGGGGGTTGCCTGATCATTACTGTCCATTTCCAGGAGTTTTTATCGGCGATGGTGAATTCTTCCATATTATCGGTCCACCATAATCCTTCCAGGGGCATGACCACGTAATCCTGAGATTTCTCCTTTTTACTGATGAATTTAGTTTTATATGAAACCGGGAAAATGGTCTCCATGGCATCCTTATATTCCTGGGAAGTGTTAGGGTCTCCCTGGCCATCTATCATCAGGAACTTCATTTCTGGTACATCCACCACCGCCACTTCACCGGTGGAAGGATAGTAAAATTCCTTGTTCTCTTTTTTTAAATCGATTTTGGTCATTTAAATTACTCCCTGATTAAATTAGTTTAATTTATTATCAATTTGTTTTGATTTTTTTTATCTCTGCTTTGTTTTGAACTAAATATCCCATTCCCATAGTTATAACTGGTATTATGAGGTAGGTAATCCCAATATCTGCCATGTAATCATTTAAAGTCATTTGCATGGGACTTACTGGTAAAAACATAATTAAATCAATTATTATGTTGATTAAAAACCATATCACACCGATTAGAATGCTTTCCTTTACAAATTCCCTTTGAATGCTTTTTAAGTAGGTGCAGGCCAGTAACACCGTGATTATGGTCAGCGCCAGCGGCATGATTGATTCAAAAAGGGGGTTTCCACTGGTTTTAAGTGGGTAGATGAAAAAGGAAACCACAAAGGGGATCAACCATATTAAGAAGCCAAATAGGATTATTTTCAAATATCGATTCATAATTTTACCCCCAGTTTTTTTCCATCCCCATCTATCTAAAAAAATAGTTAAAAAGGATTTTTGATGCTTATTTCTTCATCACGGGGAAGCACATCTCAGTTACCAGTTCACTTTCTGGAGTTTCGTTGGGGTCAGAGATGTAAGTCTCCAGGGGAGGTCCCACAATTTCGTAACCATTTTTATAGGCGTATTCTGCCAGTGCACCTATGGCCACGCCACATTCACTGTAAGGACCCTTATAAACAGTTGATAAAACCAGCTGCTCAGGTGTTGTTTTTATCTTCACCCTTCCTTCTTCTTCTGCCTCACCAGCAAAGGGCATGGCTATTTCGTACTGGAGCTCTTCCACCGGTACTTCCTGGGGACTGTTGAAGTACACCCCGAATGGTGGGCCCATTATCTGCAGACCTTTGGCCATTATAAACCCGACAACTTCCCCCATGAGGACTGGTACTTCCTCATAAGATCCCTTGTAGTTTATGTACGCCACCTGTCTTTCTGCAATCTTCTTTTCATTTATTTCCATTCTTCCACCTCTACAGATTTTCTTCCTTTTTGATTTTCTCAATAAATTGTTCCACCCAGGCCACCTCGGTTTTAAGTACAGCCAGGGGCCTGCTGAAAAGGGCAACCACATAGTAAGGGGCATTTAACTTTTCCTGAGTCTTCACTGAACTTTCCAGGAATTTAATCCTGCCCTGGGCCGATTCTACATAATTTTCCAGGCAGTTAATAACTTCCCGTGGTTTTAAATAGTTAAGATAGGCCAATCCCAGATCAAAGGAGGAAATCAACTTTTTATTCCAGGACAAAAGGTCCCGAAGTTCTGTTTCCATGGTACTTTTTCCCGAGGAAGTTATGGTGAAAACTTTCCGGGAGGGTTTCCCCTCTACCTTTTCCAGTTTCGATGTAACCAGTTCCTTCTTTTCAAGCTTCTTTAAGACATAATAAATTGATGAAAAGCCTATAGGAGTCCAGTTACGCATCCCCCATGCTTCAATGGTCTTTTCAATCTGGTAACCGTACTGTGGTTCCTCGTAGAGCAGGCCCAGTATGGCCACCTCCAGATCTGATATTCTAGGCATAGAATATCCTAAGCATATAATAGTATATAAATGTTGGTTATTCATCACCACCGGACCCGAATAAATCAAATTAAAGATATTTTATAAATATATGAATCCAGAGTAAAACATGGACCATATTCACTTAAGGAGCAAGATGAATGACCACACCGTTATTAACTGATGCCGTTATAATTATTGGTTTATCAGTTATTTCACTGTTATTATTTAGTAAAATTAAAATCCCTACAATATTAGCCTTTTTTATCACCGGACTACTGGCTGGCCCCCATGGACTGGGACTGGTGCCCATTGATGAAGTAAATATTCTGGCTGAACTGGGAGTGATTTTCCTACTGTTCACCATAGGAATGGAATTTTCCCTGGAGAAATTCTCCCAGATCAAAAGGTACGTACTTATCGGTGGCTCCCTACAGCTTACGCTCACCCTGGCCGCAGTATACTTTATTTGTTTAATTTTGGGCCTTAATACCTCAGAATCTATTTTCATAGGGCTTTTGATTTCTTTTAGCAGTACAGCAGTAGTATTACGATTGCTTCAAGAACGAGACCAAATTTACAGTATCCATGGACAGATATCCCTGGGTATTTTAATTTTTCAGGACATTGCCGTGGTTTTAGTTCTCCTTTTCACCCCATTACTGGCAGGGGTGAGTAACGGAGCTTTTAACAATCTACCTGTGTTAATAGCAATGGGAATTGGTTTGGTGGTGTTCACCATTATCAGCACTAAATGGATAGTTCCCTGGCTCATACACTCCATAGCTCGTTTCAAGAGCCGTGAACTGTTCGTGCTGACTATTATCTTAATATGTTTTGGAGTTACCTGGATAACTTCCAGTATCGGTTTATCAACAGCATTAGGTGCATTTTTAGCAGGATTAATAATATCCAACACTGATTACAGCCATCAGGCCCTGGGAAATATATTACCCTTCAAGGACATCTTCATGAGTTTCTTCTTTGTATCCATTGGAATGTTGCTGAATATCGGTTTTATTGCTGAAAATATCCTCATAATAATCCTTATCGCCCTTATTGTCATCATTTTAAAGTCATCCCTGGCGGGCATAACTGCCGGGCTGTTAGGATTATCCTTCCGGGTCATGATATTAGTTGGTTTATTATTAAGTCAGATCGGGGAATTTTCATTCATCTTAGCAGCAACTGGACTCCAACTGGGACTAATTAATCAAGAGTTTTTCCAGATATTCTTAGCTGTTTCCGTGATTACCATGTCACTAACCCCCTTTATTCTGGCTGCTGCTCCACGAATATCCAATTATTCCGATAAATTACCCCTACCAGAAAGACTTAAACATGGATTTTATCCCTTTCCTTCACAGACCGAAGAGGTTTTAAGTGATCATCTGATAATTGTTGGATTTGGTATAAACGGGAAAAATATGGCCAAAGCTGCTTCAAAAGCGGAAATACCCTACGTGGTTGTGGAAATAAATCCCGAAATTGTGAGGAATGAAAAGGCCCACGGAGAATCCATTCATTTTGGTGACGCTGCCCACGGAACTGTCTTGAAAAACATTAACATTGAAGAGGCACGGATAATGGTGGTGGCCATCTCCGATGCAATAGGAACACGTAAAATCCTGGATATTGCCAAAAAACTCAACCCAAACATTTACATCATCGTCAGAACACGTTACATCCGGGACATGGAGGGCCTGTATCAGATGGGAGCGGATGAAGTAATACCCGAAGAATTTGAAACTTCCATAGAAATTTTCAGTAAAGTGCTGGAAAAGTACAACTTGTCACCGGAAAAAATCAATGATTTTATCCATGAAATACGGTCCGATGGCTATGAAATGTTCAGAACTCTTTCCAAAGATGAATTAATCACCTGTACCTTAAATGAGAGCCAAAATAGGGAAATAACTTCAACCACAGTGGGTTCAGTTTCTGAAGGGAAAACTATCCTGGAATTGATAAAAGATTATGAACTGGAAATTGTGGCGGTTATGAGGGGACATAAGACCTATAAAAATGTTGATAGTAATTTAAAACTTGTCGAGGGTGATGTATTGATTGTTAGTGGTGAAAAAGACCAGTTATCCAATTTCACTAAATCCGACCTATAACCAGGTATTTTTCACACCAAAAACCAAATTTCACAGGGGATCAAAAGATAAAACACTACAAACAGGCGTTTATTTCCTAACCACCAGTTCAGATAAAAAAAACATCAATGATTTATACCATTGCCCATTTAATTGTAGTATATGAATGAATTGATAATACTACTTTTTTTCATTGCTGCCTTCATATCAATTCTAGTGGGCACGGTAGCTGGTTTTGGAATGTCCACTATTTTACTACCGATTGCAGTTATTTTCATGGACTTTAAAACCGCCCTGGTACTGGTGGCCATTACCCATCTTTCGGGTAGCCTGGGCGCAGCCACCTTCTTCCGCCAGGGCCTGGATAAAAGATTAATTCTTCTTTTTGGTGTCCCCAGCGTGATTTTAACCGTTTTAGGGGCTTACATTGTAATTTATGTCCCTCAGAATATTTTAACCATTATTTTAGGGATATTTCTCCTGTTATTCTCCATTTATTCACTGAGTCACCCTGATTTTAAGATCAACGCCGGGAAACTTAACAACATTATTGGGGGAAGTTTATCTGGATTTTTACAGGGTTTCATGGGAATAGGTGGTCCTTTAAGAGGATATTTCCTTATCTCCTGTGATCTGGATAAAACAACCTACATCGCTACCTTAGCCATTATAGCCATACTAATAGATATAACCCGGATACCCATCTACCTCAACACCAACCTGCTTGGTGCCCAGTTCTATTATTTAATCCCTCCACTGCTGTTAATTGGTGTTCTCGGGTCCTACACGGGTAAAAAGATCGTTAACCAGATCCCCCAAAGCACCTTTAAAAAAATCGTTCTGGTGGCCATAGGCCTGGCCAGCTTACTGTTGATTTACAATGGGATTCACTCAATTATTTAATCTGCGCTGATTCAAAAGTTAAAATCCAGCCAGATGGGATCTTAAAAGATGGGATCTAAATAAAATAAGGAGTTAAAGGTTGAAGGAGTATCCGGTGAATTATTTTTAAGAAAAGGATCATGAAACTTCCCATCTAGTTTTGGACATGTTCTTATTCCCCATTGACTTTTTAGTTTTTAGTAAAACTATGTGCAGGGTTACCGCCACTCCTACCATTGGGAGTAATAGGAGAAGATAACTATGCTCCCTGAAAAGGTAACCGGAGATAATTAACATTACCCATAAGAAAATTATGCTTTTAAATTTCACATCCAGTGGTACGCCCTGTTTAGTCTGGTAATTTTCAATGTAACTCCCAAAGTATCGGTTTTTAAGTATCCACTTTTCTGCTCTTGGTGAACTTTTGGTGAAACAGAAAAATGAGGCCAGGACCAGTGGTGTGGTGGGCAGGACCGGGAGAACCACTCCCACTGCTCCCACACCCAGCAGGGCTGCACCTAAACCAAAGAAAAATAAACGCCTGGTTTCCATTGTTTATCCTGGTAAATCTGGGTTATATCCTCACAATACCATTAGTTTTGATCCCGGTCCAGGGATTATCCTAAATAATCAGTTATCCACAGTTATTCCCAAGATCCAAAGTATGGTTATTTCCAAACAATTCCGGCCAATGGTTATTCTCCGAAATGTTTCCGGAACACTTCCACCATTTCGTGGGGGTCCTTCAGGATGTAGGTTTCGTACATCTGGGCCAGTTTCTCCACGTGCTCCACATCCTCCTTACGGATGGTGATCTTCAGATCCTTGCCATCGGGAAGCTGGGTGATGGTAACTCCCTCTTCCACGTCAGAGGGTAATATGTAGATGGGAACGTCGGCTTTTTGACCCATTATGGCTGCATTTGATATTAAAGTATCTCCCATTCTCATTGCTATCTTGGCCACAGTGTTGGAGGTGGCCGGGGCAATTAACATGAATTCATATTTACCAAGCTGTATATTACCTGCTAAAAAGGGTGCATTGGCATTTATTTCCACCCATACCCGGTCAAAGTTACTCTCTATATCATTGGAGATCCCGTAGTACTTAACCACCTGGTCTCCGGATTTGGAGATGAAAACTTCTATATCTACCTTATCTTCAAATTCCACCCTTATTTTTTCCATGACCTTCATGGTTTCCAGTATTTTATCACCGGCACCAGTAATTCCCCAGGCAATCCTTTTCTTCTTGACCATACCAAAACACCTCTCCTCCTCAAATGGTAAATAAGCGCATTTTAGATGATGACCCCACTTAATTATTCAGAGGATTAATTTCTGATTTGATAGTTCATTCCCTCATTATACATTAAACTTGGTTCTATATAGAACTCAATTCCATATAAGTTTTTGTTCGATAGTTTTTTATTGCATTTCCACCAATGTTACTCTATGGAAGAGAAATTGAAAGAAGAGAAGATCAAAATCACCCCCCAGAGAAGGGAAATTATCCGTAGGTTAGAGGAACTGGAAAAAACTCATCCCTCCTTCAACCAGATTTACCAGTCCATTAAAGAAACCCAACCCAATGTGAGCCGTTCCACAGTGCATGATAACCTTAAACTGCTGGTAGAACGGGGAATTATAAGAAGTTTCAATTATAAAGGTGAAACTCGCTACGAAATGAGTCCTGAGCCCCATGTCAATTTAGTGGAATGCAATGGAGAAATTGTAGACATTAAAAATCAGAATATCCACAAAAAATTGGATGAAATAATTGCCATCCTCAAGGACGAAGAGAATATTAAAATCAAGTCACTACTGGTTCTAGTGGAAAAATAAATTACAAACTGCAGTTATCAATACAAAATTTAAATATTATTATGATTAAAAAATATTAGTGTATGTTAAAAATTCCAAGTTTCAATGTGGGATTACTAACATTTCTTTTTATCTTACTTCTCTCCCCCTTTTCCCTGGTTAGTGCCCATCAACCTCGCCTGGACACTCAAACTACAGTATCGGTTGAGAATCCAATTTTAGTGGATAATCCTGAAATTTCTCAGGCGTTTTACGGGCAATTAAATGGTAAACCAGTGTACTACCAGATCCAGTCTACACAACCATTCCAGCTGTACTTGAACCTGCTGGTGCCCACCAGCCCCGGGCAGGGTGGTGAACCAGTTTCAGCAGAGGTCACTGACAGTTCAGGTAAGGTGGTGATGTTTTTAAATGGAACTAACTCCACTTGGACACCCTACTTTGAGGAATTTGGTGGAGATTATTATCTTAAGGGTCCAGAAGCAACTCTGCAGGTTCCTGCCGGGACCTACAACATCAAGGTGTTCAACACCGTGAACCAGGGAAAGTACGCCCTGGCCATTGGAAAGATTGAAGCATTTCCCGCCAATGAAGCCCTAAGTGCACTTTTCACTTTACCCCTCCTGAAGGAACAGTTCTTTGGAAAACCCATTTCCACACTATTTTTGGAGTTGGTGGGGATCATACTGGCGCTGGGCATCCTCATGAGCCTCTTAGTACCCATGATTAAGTCAAGAAAATCCCAGGAATTGACCAGGATCACCCTCAAAGTGGGTGAAACAGTTTTACCCTTACTTTGGATTGGAACTCTAATAAGCACTGCAGTATGGGCCGGGGTAACGTATCAAAATCCCCGGAACTTATTAGGACTTTTAAACAGCCTTATACTGATTGTTATCCTGATATTAACCTGGAGGGTTGGATCCCAGATCAGAAAATCTAAAGAGGAGAAATTACCACTCCTTTCTACGGTTGTACTTACAATTTTCTGGTGGATATTTGTATTTTTAGCTATAAATGTGATTTAGGTGATCTTATGGTTGAATTTGAAGACTTAATTGAAGAACTGGATAAATTAGGTGAAAAAGAACGTTCAAAAGAGATTGAAAGGGTGGCCAAGGATTGTGTGTGTCCCCACTGCCCCAGCTATAATGAATGTGCTGATAAAAAATTGGAGTATGCCTTCTGCATCACCGGGAAAAGTGATGGTTGCATAGACACCGAACTGGGTTGTCTGTGCCCTACCTGTCCCCTGGCCCAGGAATATCAGATTGGAGTTATGTACAATTTTTACTGTATTCGTGGCTCGGAAAAAGAACAAAAAGTTAACTAAATCTGGCAATAACCATCAATTATAACTATTTTTAAAGATTTTTTATCTACTTTTTAAGTGACATTTTTATATTATACCTACTAAGTGACACTATGAATCTAGAATCAATCTTAATTGTCTTTGCCGCCAGTGTGGTTGAACTGTGGCTGGGCATCCCTTTAGGCCTGGTTATGGAGATCAATCCCGTGCTAATCATCATTTTTTCGGCAGCCGGTGCTATACTCTCAGCACTTGCCATTACCATTTTAGGAGAGAATCTAAGGGCTCGTTTAGTAAAATGGAAATACGGTGATGAAACTGCATTGAAAGAAACTCGAATGTATAACTTGTGGAATAAATATGGGATTATTGGCCTGGGTTTACTATCACCCCTAATTTTTGGAGCTCCACTGGGCGCTGCAGTAGGAATTGCCTTGGGAGCAGAGAAAAAAGGCCTTATACTGTGGATGAGTATAGGGATCGTTATATGGAGTATTGCTTTAACTGTGGCCGGATCAATGGGATTATTGGCCCTTGAAACCATGGTTAAATAGGATTCAAACCAATTTATATTCCACAATCTCTCTACCGGTTAAAAACATGAAAAATAGTTTTCACAAACCTTTAATAGATCAGGGGACGAAACATTTAATAGTATACTAGGCTAACGTTACACTCAGAAGAAGTTAATTAAGCTTATGAACCATTAAATAAGGGTATTGATTTTATCATAACATCAACATCACCCTTACGTTGATATTTAGGTGTTTTTAGAAGGTGTTAAATTGGAAAAGATAAGGGTAGCGATAATTGGTATAGGCAATTGTGCCAGTTCACTGATCCAGGGTATTTACTACTACAAGGATAAAAAGCCAGAAGAAGCAATAGGCCTTATGCACTGGGAAATTGGCGGATACAAACCATCAGACATAGAAGTGGTGGCTGCATTCGATATCGATGCCAGAAAAGTTGGAATGGACGTAACTGAAGCCATTTACGCTCCACCTAACTGCACTACAGTGTTCTGTCCGGACATTAACCCCAGTGGAGTGAAAGTAGAAATGGGTTGTGTGTTGGACGGTGTGGCCCCTCATATGGCAGAATATCCAGATAATCACACTTTTGTAATTTCAAAGGAGTCTGAAAAGAGCAAAGAAGATATAGTGAAAATACTTCAGGATACTGGAGCAGAAATTCTCCTGAACTACCTGCCGGTGGGATCAGAAAAGGCAGCCCGTTTTTATGCAGAATGTGCTCTGGATGCAGGCTGTGCGTACATAAACTGCATGCCAGTTTTCATTGTCAGCGACCCGGAATGGTCTGCTCGTTTTGAAGAAAAAGGAATCCCCATGATCGGAGATGATATTAAAGCCCAGATCGGTGCCACCATAACCCACCGAACACTGGCCAACCTCTTCCGTGAAAGGGGTGTGAAGCTGGAGAGAACCTACCAGCTTAACACCGGTGGAAACACCGACTTCTTGAACATGCTGAACCGAAGCCGTTTAGATTCTAAAAAAGAATCAAAAACAGAAGCTGTGCAATCTGTACTGGGAGAAAGAATGGATGACGATAACATTCACATCGGCCCCTCAGACTACGTACCCTGGCAGAAGGATAACAAACTCTGCTTCCTCCGAATGGAGGGTAAAACCTTTGGGGATGTTCCCATGAACATCGAACTCCGCCTCAGTGTGGAAGACTCACCTAACTCAGCTGGATGCGTTATAGATGCCATCAGGTGCGGTAAATTAGCCCTGGAGCGAGGAATTGGTGGATATTTAACATCCATCAGTGCATACACCATGAAACACCCCCCAGAACAGTTCACCGATGATGTGGCCGTGGAAATGGTGGATGAGTTTATTGATGGTGAGAGGGAAAGGTAATTTTCCCTGTAACCTTTTTTTATTCAATACGCATTAAATACTTCTAATTAGATATTTTCCAATATATTTCAGCAATAACTATTTTTAATAAAAATATTCTTTATTATCAAATCATTGCCCGGTTATCCTCTATTGAATTTGTCATTTTAATCCCCCCCAAAAAAAAAAAAATCATTTATCTACACATTTTAACCAATTGTTTTATCTCTAACTGTTGCTTCGCATTCCAGTTGAGGTATCTGAGTGTAATTACCTGCCCTGAGGTCTTTTCTTATTTTTTCCAGTATTGCACTATGTGAAAGTTTGTTTTTACTGGAAACCATTTCTTTACAGAAGTAATAGGTGAAGGCTCCGTGCCATCCACCATTGATGCTGGCATCAGCACTGGTTTGATCCGCCCGACAAGCAGCCCATAGTATATGATGAGTTATTCCTTTCTCCATAAGCGCTTTGTTAAGACCTCGTGGCCTTTTTCCATCAACTTTCAGGAATGCTTCCATGGAAGGTGGCGGTAAATACCGGGGTTTACGATCTAATAAGAAGTCAATGGCTTTAAGTCCTGTTCCACTATGGCATGTGTCCAGATACACTTCTAAAAGAACATCTTTGGGGAGTTGAATGAATAGATCACGGAGTTCGTCATCGGTGATTATATGTTTGGGATCCCATACATCTCCCTTCTGTGCTAGATCATAGGGGCAGAATGCCTCATCCGCGCGATCTGGTTCATCACCACTCAGATCGGGTACCTGAGTACCGTGACTGGACATACTAAAGACCAAATAACTGTACTTACCGTTTTTAGCCCCTTCAACCATTTCTTTGAGATTTTTAATGATGTTGGTTTTAGTGGCTTTGGTGTCTGTGAGTTTGACTATGTCTGTGTCTTGAAATCCCAGTAAATTCTTTAACAAACTTTGCATATCATCAGCATCATTCACACAACCCTGCAGTGCTGCTGAAGGGTAATTTTTAAAGTTGTTTATTCCCACACAAAGTGCCTGTTTTGCCATAAATATCGCCTCATTTTTTTATTAGATTACAACAAAGCTCAATGATCCTTAGTGCAAATTGCTAATTTTCTATTTTGGTAGCCCCACCTCCCGGAATGCAGTTCTTACCTTCTGAGTAGCGCCCTGTGGAACTAAACCCTCTTTGACCAGGTCCCGGGTGGTTTCCACAATGACTTTAACGGCATCGTTGAAGTTAGCATTAGGCCACAACTTCTGAAGAGACTTATACCAGATTAAAGCAGATTTATCCGTACCGATCCCAATAGAAGCTAGATAAAATGCTTTATTAGGTATTCCACTGTTTATGTGCACCCCAAAATTATCGGCAGACCCTTGATAGTAGTTATCCATATGAGAGGGTTGTTGATCCTTCCCCAGTAGACTGTTATCGTACGCTGTTCCCGGTTCACTCATGGAGCGAATGGATTCTCCATAAAGTTCTGGTCCCATTATCTCATTACCAATTAGCCAGTCTGCATCACGAGCATCTTGATTGGCCATTCTTTGGGTTATTGCACTTCCAAAAACATCCGAGAAGTGTTCGTGCAGTGCTCCGGATTGTCCACGGTAGTTGAAGTTGGCTGAAAACTGAGTAATCCCGTGGCCCAGTTCATGGGCAATCACATCCAGTGATTTAGAGAAATTAGTGAAGAGTTTACCGTCACCATCTCCCAGTACAATTTCATCTCCATCCCAGAAGGCATTCTGATATTTTTCCCCGAAATGTACATTGATCACCAATTCCATACCCCGGTTATCAATGGAATCACGACCCATAACCTCTTGAAAATAATCAAAAACCTGCCCCACATAATCATAGGCATTGTTTACTGTTTCATCAGGAGAAGGACTCCCTCCCTCTTCCCTCACCAATTTAACACGATTTTCATAGGTGTTCTGGGAATCATACACTGCTCTATTGGATTTTCCCCCACTGGCTTTACCACTAAATGTTTTCAAATTCACCATTTTTTCCGACCGTTTTCTCCTACTAAAACGACTCTGTTGAATGGTTAAACGAGCTTCATCTATCCCTTGTCTTGCTAATCCACCCATTATATGTGGCGGAATGAACTCAAAAGCCTGAATCGCTGGATTAAAAGTATTATTAAAAATCAATTACCTCACCCCACAGTTAAAAATAATGAATAGTGCCTGGTTTAATAAATAAAACATTTTAATTTGATTGAAGTGGGTTATCTGTTGTTAAACCCTGAACTATAGCTAAGATTATTTTTCCACAAAGAACTCCACTATCCCCTCCTGAGATCATTCCTGGAAGATTGTTAATCACAACCCATATTCAGTTAGATGCCAAGTTTACCCCCTCGCCAGTAATACTATTTAACAATTGATATCTTTATGTATACCATAATATTATCAGTAAAATTCAATATTTGTGCTCTTTTTTAAATAATCATAGAAAAATGATCTTATTTTTTACAATTGGTAAATTATATATTCTTATTTAATTTTATTTAAACTTTACACTGGTGATTTATAATATTAATTTCATAATTTTATATAATATAACCCAGTTCAGCTATCAGCCAAGTCTATGAAAACAAAAAGAAGAATAATATGATTTGACACCCCTTTTATTAATTCTAAAAAATATTTTATAAGATTGGGTCAAAAACCACGAATTCCTCCTCCACTACTAACCAGGTGAAAGTTTAAAAAAATAAGGTAAGGATATAAAGAAGTTTGCCCTATTTATATAAGGAAATAGATTATGAAATGACAAGTTTATCGATAATTGAGGGTCACCATGACTAAAATAAGGATAATTGAAACCGCTTTTAGAGATGCGCATCAATCTCTCCTGGCTACAAGAATGAGAACCAGAGATATGCTCCCCATTGCTGAAGAAATGGACAAGGTGGGATTTTTCTCTCTGGAATGTTGGGGAGGTGCCACCTTCGATACCTGTATCCGCTACCTTAACGAGGATCCCTGGGAAAGATTACGGAGTATCAAAGAGCTGGTAAAAAAAACTCCACTACAGATGCTCCTCCGTGGACAAAACCTGGTAGGTTACAAGCATTACCCCGACGATGTAGTGCGAAAATTCGTGGAAAAATCCTATGAAAATGGGGTGGACGTTTTCCGAATATTTGACGCCTTAAACGATGTCCGTAACATGGAACTGTCCATTAAAGTTGCTAAGGAACAGGGCGCCCATGTGCAGGGGACAATCAGTTATACCACCAGTCCCTACCATACCCTGGAAAAATACGTGGAACTGGCCAAGGAGCTGGAAGCTCTGGAATGTGATTCCCTGGCTATAAAGGATATGGCTGGACTGATATCACCACACGATACTTATGAACTGGTTAAAACCCTTAAAGAAGAGACTGACCTCCTCATAAACCTGCACTGCCACTGTACAAGCGGTATGACTCCCATGAGTTATTACGCAGCCTGTCAGGCTGGTGTTGACCTCCTGGATACAGCCATATCCCCCTTAGCATGGGGTGCTTCCCAGCCACCTACAGAAAGTGTGGTTGCTGCCTTAAAGAATAACCCCTGTGATACAGGATTAGATTTGAAACTTTTAAATGAGATCAAGAAGTATTTCGAGGAAATACGGGAAAAATACAGTGGAATTATAGACCCGATTACGGAACGAGTGGATACTGATGTGCTACTCTATCAGATCCCGGGAGGAATGCTTTCCAACTTCGTATCACAGCTCAAGGAACAGAACGCCCTGGACCGTTACGAGGATGTTCTCGCGGAGGTGCCACGGGTGCGGAAGGACTTGGGTTACCCTCCCCTGGTTACTCCCACCAGCCAGATTGTGGGTATCCAGGCGGTTATGAATGTTCTTGGCGGGGAAAGGTATAAAAATCCTTCCAAAGAAGTTAAAGAATACCTCAAAGGGTTCTATGGAAGGCCACCAGCACCAATTGACCCGGAAGTCGCCCATAAAATCATTGGGGATGATGAAACCATATCCTGCAGACCGGCAGACTTGCTGGAGCCGGAGCTGGAAAAATTCCAGAAAGAAGGAGAAGAAATGGGAATTATCAGCAAAGAAGAAGATGTTCTAACCTTCGCCCTCTACCCTGCTGTGGCTCCAAAATTCCTCCGGGGTGAAACAGAGGAAGAACCATTAGCTCCACCAAAATCTGAGGCTGTTGCTACAACCCCCTCGACCATACCCACGGAGTATCAGGTGGATGTTGATGGTGAAAGCTTCCAGGTTAAAGTGGTTCCCACTGGATATCTGGAAATTGAAGCCTCTGAAATGGCCAAACCTTCCGGTCCAGTGGAGGGTGGTGTGACCTCATCCATGCAGGGAATGATCCTAAAATTAAAGGTGAAAGAAGGAGACAGGGTTTCAGAAGGTGACGTGGTGGCTGTTCTAGAGGCCATGAAAATGGAAAATGATATCCACTCCCCAGAAACCGGAACTGTCCAGGAGATATTCGTGGATGAAGGAGACACAGTGGGTGCCGGGGATACCCTGATGGTTATTAAATAAATACACCATCAAATCCCATTTTTTTAATAAATATAATACCAATCCATTCATATTTTTAATAAATAAATCACAGCACATTGTTTCTATTTTTTAACCTTATATTTTCTTTTAAAATAGAATATAACACAATATCCTGTATCCTAAGGTAAAAAAACATGTTTTAAAAAAAAGGTGTAGAATAAATTTGTAAAAAAATATTTCCAATATCCTATCTTATTACCATTAAGTTCCAAAAAGTATTTCTTCAACTTCCTGAGCCTTTGATTCCATTTCAACAAGTATTAAACCTATCTGAGCTCCGGTCTCAGTTAAAACAGTGAATATAACCTTGGAACCAGCAGGTATTAACACAATGGTACCTTTCTCTGTTTTCAGAGATATTTGACCAACAGCACCAGTTTTCATCTGGGTGGAAGCAGCTTCGGCAGCCCCCATTATAGTAGAACAAAGTGCAGAAAATATACGAGCATCTACATCCGGTGGAGTCCTGGAACTGATGAGAAGACCTTCTTTTGAAACAATGGCACAGGCCTTTATTTGACCTACCTGCAGGAATGATGATAAAACATCGTCTAATTTTTCCTTTTTAGTTTCCATAGTGAACCTCATTGTAAAATATAATCATAGAAAATTACTGGCTCTCCAACGAACCTTCGGGATCATGGTTTATTTCCACCGAGAAGTGGCAGAAGGAATAGCCACTGGTCCAGCATCTTACTTCTTCGGCAAAAACTTCTTTATGAGTCAACTCTTTAAAGATACCGGTAATTATGCCTGATTCAAAGTAGCAACCTGGTTCCCCAATGTTGGGTAACCCCACACAATCAATACATTCATAAACCATTATATCCATCTTTTTTCCGTTATTTACGTCTGTTTCCGAAAATATATCAAGAATACCAAGTTTATACTTGGCAAAAACGGGGACAAGATCCTTGACACTTTTTATGAACCCTTTTTGCACCAGTTGTGAACCGAATTCCATACCACCAAGCAGATCAGTACCATGACCGCATTTAACCATTGATACCGGTTTTTTTAATGTTCCGAATCGGAAGGTGGTAACATAAATAGAGTCCCAATCGTTTTCAACATCTTTACTTAAAAAAGGACGTTCTGGATGAATTAAATCATCCAAATCCAGTTTATTTGTGGGATTTCGGGGCCCAATGAATTGGCCATTTATCTTTTTTTCACCAGCCATCTCCTCTTTAACCTTGGTACGATAGTAATCAATGGCTGTTTTCAGTTCATCTCTTTTCATTGAAGTCCTCACCCGGTTTAAATAACTGAACCTTAACTGGGATATCTGTGTTTTCTATTTTTTTATAAACCAAATAAACTTAACCCCCCAGAAAGTTTAGGTTACTTCTATCTATCTCTACCCGATTCATAGTTAAATAATCATAATTATTATAGTAAAAAAGATCTTAAGTTTGCTAGGAGAGATGGTTCATGAGTTTGGAAAAAAGTTATTCTCGAAAAATATCATCCAAGGAAGCGAAGAATGGTTTCATATTCGTTTTAAAAGATAAGTTATCATTTTTCCCACCACTGGGAGAAGTTTTCACCCTTAAATTTGAGGGTTTGACTGGTAATGTCCATTTAGAGGCATATCCCTGTGTTTGCCGAGGGCCAGATAAACCACACGAACATTATTTCATCCCCTGGAACAACTTACAGGCCGGAGATAAAGTGGAAATTAAAAAAAATCCATCAAAGGCCCAGGAATATTCTTTAAAAATAATTAAAAAGGATATGGAAAACTAGGATAAGGTCCCGGGAGTAAAGATGATTATGTGGCGTATTCTGTCCTGTCTTCAACACCTGCAGTTTTAAAGGCTCTTTTACGCCTCATACAGGATTCACAAGTCCCGCAATGTTTTTCTCCACCAAGGTAACAGGAATAACTGAGGTTCATTGGTGCTTGAATTTCATTTCCCAGTTTTACTATGTCTTCTTTGTTCATCTGAATTAAGGGGGCTTCGATCTCCACTTCATCCCAGGAACCAATTTCCAGAACACGGTTGAAGGCCTCTAAGAATTCTGGAGAATTATCAGGAAAAGTCACTGCTTCCTCTAAGTCCCATCCTACAATTATTTTCTCTGCACCCTCTGCCTCGGCAAATGATAAGGCAATGGCAGTGAAAACCACATTTCTACCGGGAACCCAGACTTTCCGGGCAGTTTCATCACATACTTCTTTATTATCCAGTTCATCCATTTTTAGCTGGGGAACCTCTCCTTTGCTGGTTAACACTGATCCTCCTAACTGGGCCAGCCAGGGAAGCTTGATAACCGTGTGATCCATACCTAATTCTTCACATATTGCCTCGGATGATTTAATTTCTATCTTTGCACTTCTTTGACCATAATCAAAGGTTAATGCATGAACTTTATAACCTTTGACAAGTAATGAAGTTGCTACCGTGGAGTCTAACCCTCCAGAAAGTACGGATATTGCCTTTTTTGATTTTATCATGGAATTTATTCTCCCCACATAATTAGACTTTATTCCTTAATCTATACGATTAAAGTTACTCACTATATTTATAAAATTAAGGTTACTCATCTAGATTACTATTTGTGAATATTACTGTTTGTGGATTTATAGTCTAGCCACAGTTGGAATAAAATCTGAAGGGTAAAAGGAGGAGTTTTAACTGGGATTAGACCCGGTTAAAATTATTAAACTCCCTTAATTTCTCAAAGTTTTGGTAGGGAGAAAGATAATATGAAGTCTCGGATTCCTTTACTTTTCCCTGGGCATCCATCAGGAAGTAGGCAATTATGGCCCCACCACTGTGAAGTATTTCGTTTCCCAAAAACCTTCTTTTAGTCTGGTTATTGCCCCCGGCCTTCACTACCTTCAGGTAAAGTATGTCCGCACCAGATTCCAGGTGTAAACCCAGAATTTCCCCTTTCATCAGTTTTTCCAGGCGACTAATACCTGTTTTTTCATCAACAGAAGCCAAAGCAGTTTCAATTTTTTCATAAACCGCATTTAAATTCTTTAAATTTTTAACATACTCCTGTTGGGATGCATCCCCACTTAAAGCAGCTATTTCCTGGTCTGATTTACTTTTACACCTTTTTAAAAGTGATACTTCCGCTAAAAATTTATCAGGGATGTCGGTTATGAAGGGAAGATATATGGGGTCTATTTCATGCTTCAGGGATCGGATCAATTCGGCAATTAGCGCCTCCTTAACCACTTCCACATCCACTCCCTTGATATCCACGTCAGTCCTGAACAGGGATGCAAAATCAACTATGGAACTTAAAAGTGTTGATGCCCCGGAAATGGGATCAATTGCCAGGGCCCTTATATCCTTCCCTTCAACTTCCGCTTTAATTGCGGTTTTAGATTTAAAAACTCCTTCATATTCCTCTTTTAAAAACAGCAGCTGTTTTTTGAAGATCTTATAGGAAAAATAGTTGTTGATATCTGCTTCATCACTGATCACTACAGCGTTAATTTCTGGATATTCCTTTTTGATTTTATCACTTATAGTAGACACAATTTTGGTGACGGCCTGGTAAGATAGAATATGGCACTCAATATTAACACTTTTATCGGCAGTTATGGTGCCTTCTGGCGCTTCCACATCAAATGTGGGTAATTTAGATTCCAGAGTAGCCTTCTGAGCTTCGGCAATCGTTTTTTGCTGTTCAGCCAGTGTTTGTGCCTTTTCCATTTCTGAGGGGTTTAAGGCATTTTTAGCCTCAGCAATTTTCTGTTGAGCTTCATAAATCTTTTTCTCATTTTCCATCCGCTTGCATTTTAGTTCAACCTCTGCATCGGACAGTTCACTCAAATCATCATTGGACATTTCTCATCACCCCGTTTTACCCCGCCTTAGTTAAAGTGTACATATTTTGTTGTTTCATATAAACATATTTTTAGGTAATATATGATTCCATTTCTATAGATTCCATAAGCGTCCCCATTACTATAAAAGTTATTCTTATCTTTGTTTAAAATAAAGTCATAAATACCAATATATCCTTTAATAAAGAGATTATTCCCCTTAATTTCATTAAAATGGATTTATCAGCTAAAAAGTAGAGATGGAAAGCACAATTAAAAAAAATACAATTTAAAGGTACGGCTAAAAAAAACGAAATAATCTAAAAAAGTACAGTTAAAAAGGTATCTGCTGATTTATAAACCTTATCACATCTTTTAAAGGAACTTGAATCTCTTCTGAGACTTTACGAGCATCTTCATATTCAACGGTGACATTTACTATTTCTTCACCAATCTTGGCAACTTTTAACCGCACTGTCCTGATTTTTCCGTCAAAATCAACTTCAACTGGAACTATTTCCCGGTTTACAATGTTACGATGAACATAAGGAATGGTTCTGACCCCTAAAGTACCCGTTTCCCTGATTATAGTTTCAAGAAGAACATTATTCATATGGGATTTACTGATTACTCTTAAAAGATGTCCGGGACGGTTTTTCTTGGCTATGGTGGGAATTATAGTAACATCCAGGGCTCCCTCTTCCATGAGTCGGTCTACAGTATGCCCCAGCACTTCCCCGGTAACGTCATCCAGATTTGTTTCTAAAATGGAAATTTTATCCGTGGGGAGGGGAGAGTTACCCAGAACTATCCTTAATACATTGGGAAATTCCAATTCCAATTTTCCAGCACCATAGGCCACTTTACTGTTGGTTATCAGGGGATAGAACTGCGAGAATTCATCGACCATGTTCACCATTAAAGCTGCCCCGGTGGGGGTGGTTAGTTCCTGACTGACTGGACCTCCCAATGCCGGGATATTTTTAAGGATTTCCATGGTTGCCGGTGCAGGGACAGTGAGATTACCGTGATCACTTTTTATCCGACCTCCTCCGAGGGCCGGGGGGAGTCCATAAATTTTTTTCCCATTTAATCCTAATTCATGAAAGGCATAGGATGCTCCTATTATATCGGCCACAGCATCAGCTGCTCCCACTTCATGGAAATGTATTTTATCCATATCTACTCCGTGAACCTGGGATTCTGCTATGGCAATTGTTTTGAAAACTTTTTTAGCAAAATTCAAAATGGTAGGTGTTACCTTCTCGTGTTTGATACCATCTAAAGTTTCCAGGAGTTTAGGGTAACTTATGGCCCGGTGATCTGCACATTCAACATCGACCCATGTGGCCTGGATCCCGGCTTTATCCACCAAGTCTACCTTCACCTTCACCTGGCCAAAATAGGAGCCATAGTATTCCATGACTTCTACAACTGATTCTTTATCTGCTCCCATATCTATAAGGGACCCTACTACCATGTTACCAGATATTCCTGCCTGTTGCGGGTCAATGATTACGGTCATAAGTTTAATCCTCCATTACTATAACATACCGACATTTCAATGGTGTTCGGATAGTTTAAAGATGTTAATTGAATATGGGTACCATAATTCCAATCTTTTACTTGATCTTTTATTATTGTGCCCCTTGGTTAGAGGTATTTTATTATTGTGTATCCCTTGATTAGATATATTCTGTGTTTTTTGTGTGGGTTTTTAGGGAAATTTTATATAATTGATGGGGGAGTATAATAAAATTGACTCAAAACGAGGTTGTACTCATAACAATGAGGTGAATATAAATGAAGAAGAAACGTACTATTTTAGATAAGAAGGGCTTTGTTGAGAAGATGATGGAAGATACGGCTAAAGCCATTGACAGTATCAGCAAAGACATTGGAAAATCAGTTGTTGACTACACTTTCGTCCCGGGAAAGGATATTCTGGAAACAGACGATAGTGTAATTGTTCACGTGGACCTGCCTGGTATAAAAAAGGAAGACATAGACTTGGATGTCACTGAAACCAGAGTCCGTATCAAAGCGGCTTTTGACATAACTCAAGAAATCAACCGGGGAAGCCATTTAACCCTCCATGACCGAAAATCAGGAGTGGTTAGAAGAACAGTAAGACTCCCCAAAAAGGTCATACCCCAGGAAGCTGAGGCTGAATATGAAAATGGGGTCCTCAAGGTGGAAATCCCCAAACAGGAAAAAACCGAAAGTTTCAAAGTCGAAATCAAATAGGCATTCAATGCCTATTATTTTTTTTTAAAAATCCTGATTATTTTTTTTAATTCTCATCTAATTCTATTTTTAAATTCCAGTTTTAGTTCCCGATTCGTATCTTCAATCTACATCGCATTTACGGGGTAGATCTACCATGTGGAATGAGTAATAACGGCTGAAACCACAATCTCGGCATCTTATTTTAATATCGAATTCATCCACTTCGATATCGTGGATGGTGGCGTCACCACAGTTGTAGCAGTTGGCTCCCTTTTTCAGTTTCCATTTTTTCACAGCCAATCATCTCCCCTCCTTTTCCACTCCTTTTATAAGGTAGTAACGGGCTGCACCACAGTTGGTACACCAGATTTTAGCCTTGCTGGTATCAATCCTTATCCTTTGGACTGAATTTTCTCCACAATAGAAACAGGGTACTTCTTTTTCAAGTAACCATGTTTCTACCCTTTCCTTTTCATAATCACTGTGGCTGACTATGATTCGGCGGATAGGAACCTCTAAAATAGTATATTTTTCACCCTCCAGAGCCTGCATTACGGATTCTACTATTTCATCCGTTTTTTCCTCATCTACCACACTGCAAACCAGCACGGCATCGGTGGCATAGTCCTTGATTAGTCCAATGGCTGATTTTGGGTCCTCTTTAATGGAGAATCCCTTCCAATCTTGGGGAGACATTCCTTTATATTCCAGGATGTAAAATCCAGTGATGCCCGCATCAGCAAGGGCATTCATAGCTTTTCCCAGGTTTTCTACCTCTACAAAGACTCTAAGATGGACTTTCAGTATAACACCCCCATACCTATATTAATGCCCCAAAAACTGTTATTTGAGAATATAAGATTTATTTAAGCCCCATATTCCCTTTCTATCACCTTCTAATAATTCCACTGTTATTTATATCATCAATCATCTAAATATTTATTCGTTCAAAGAGGTGTAGGTAGAACACTGATTTACCAGAAATAACTACATCTGTCACAACCAAAGTAAGATAAATGAAAGTGAGGTAGGAGTAGATTCCCCTTACTTAGAATAACAGATCCCCACTTATTTAGAAAATTCTGGGGAGGATTTGTGCATAATATTATAGATTAGGGTGTTTTAATGGAAAATAATAATGAATCCAGGTCAATTTACGATTTTATGCAGGAAGCCGGTGTTGAATTACCACAACTGGTAGAAGCAGGGTTGGAACTTTTGGCTGGTGTGGAGAAAAATGAAGAGCTGGAATTGAGACTGGAAAAGCAGATCAGGAAGTCACTGGAAGACATAAATGTAGTAGTTCTGATTATGGCAGGAATTCGCGTGGAGGAAGATTTACTTCATCACCGGATAGAAGGTGTGGATGTAGATGATGATCCGGCCTATCTTTATACAGATGAAGTTTTAGGGATGGCTATTGCCAATCAAATCGCAGGCACTAAGGCAATTTTTAATTTTAAAAGGTATGATGAAGCAAAGCCTGGAATCATTGCTACTTTAGGACCCATGCTGGATGATGTTTTTGCTGGTCTGGTGGCCGGTTGTATGTCTAAAATTTTTGAGGAATGAAAAAATGTCCCCGCAGAGCCTTAATGAAAGTCCCCCAGAGGATGGGGGTAAAAAAGAGGTTAAACCTCCCCTCAGTGGGCATGGTTTTCTGGGCCTGGTATCATTCTCCACCATTCTACCCCTAAATGTTCACAGCACCATTCAGGAAATGGCAAGGTTCACCTCTATCTGGCCAATAATTGGGGGTTTCATTGGAATTATTGCTGGGTGCTTCGGCTGGCTACTACTTTATGGGTTACATCTATCTCCCCTCTTATCAGCGGCACTGGTTTACAGTTTAGCCATTGGTTTAACTGGTTTCCATCACTTGGATGGGCTGGTTGATTTTGGTGACGGTCTCATGGCCCATGGAGACCCCCAGCGGAAGATAGAAATAATGCGTGACAAGCGGATTGGTACCGGGGGTCTGGCCCTGCTTTTAACTGTTTCTCTGGTTACAGTTACATCCATTGCCTCCTTACCTGCAATTTACATTTTACCCGCCATCTTTGTATCGGAAGTTGCAGCCAAACTCAGTTTGGTAAGTTGTGCAACCTTTTCCCAACCACTGCCCGATGGCACTGGTCAGTACTTCATCCATAACATGGACGGGAAGCTTCTCACCGGATCCGTGGTTTTGACCATTATCTTAGGCTTTTTAGGTTTCAACTTTATGACCGTCAACAGTAACTACCTCGGAGTCATTGGAATACTGGGTGGTCTTGTTTCCGGATTGATAATGGTTTTTATCACCCGTAAAAATTTCAAATGGACTAATGGAGATATTCTGGGAGCATCAAATGAGATGGGAAGGATGATGTCCCTTTTATTTATGGTTATATTAATTTCAGGAAGTGTTTATTAATGGAAGTTAAAGTTTTACGACTGGATCACCGTCGGGTACGTGATGCCCGAATCACCACTCATGTTTGCCTTACTGCACGAGCACTGGGAGCATCCGGCGTGTTTTTAAGTGGAGATCACGATAAAAAGCTCATGGAAAATGTTCAGGACGTGGTAAAACGTTGGGGAGGCAATTTCCAGGTTGAATACCGTAAAAACTGGGGAAATCTCCTGGAAGAATGGAAAAATAAAGGGGGAGAAATAGTTCACCTCACCATGTACGGAGAACAGGTACAGGACGTAACCCCCCAAATCAGGAGTTCACCCCGTGATAAACTGGTGGTGGTTGGTGGTTCCCGGGTTCCAAGTAAAGTGTACCAGGAAGCTGATTGGAACGTTTCCGTGACTACCCAGCCCCACTCTGAGGTTTCATCCCTGGCCATATTCCTCCACATGCTCTACGAGGGCAAAGAACTGAATATGGAGTTTGAAGATGGAAATATGAAGGTTATACCCTCAGCAAATGGTAAAAACGTGGTGATGAATAGTAAAGAAGATAAAAACGATAGTTTGGATGAAAAAAAGATTACCAGAGATGAGTAAAAAAACATCCCCCTATTATCTTTAGGTCATTTTAATTCGGATTATTTTATCATCACCATTCTGGGGCACTCCCCGACCATCACGGTTGGAGGTGGTGATGTAAAGGTATCCCTGGTGTTCAACAGCCTCTCGAATCCTCCCCAGTTGAGTTAAGGTAGCTTTTTCTCCCATAATAGATTGTCCATCCGTAGAAAGGGTGAGTTTTCTCAGTTGAGTTCCCCTTAAACCGGCAACATAGAGCGCTCCCTGGTAATAGGCTATCCCTGAAGGAGCAAGTGTTAATTCCGTGTACGCCCTCATGGGCTTTATATAACCGGTGCCCGTGTTGTTGCCCTCATAAAGGGGCCAACCATAGTTTCCTCCCCGGGTTATGATGTTTATCTCATCATTTTTGTTTTGCCCGTGTTCAGAGGCGTACATTATCCCGGAAGGACCCCAAGTTATTCCCTGGGGATTGCGGTGCCCGTAGCTGTAGACGTAGTTGCCAAAGGGGTTGTCAGAAGGTACGGTACCATCGGGGTTGAGTCGCAGTATTTTACCCGCCAGGGAACTGGTATCCTGGGCCAGGCTGGGATTGGCTGAGTCACCAGTGGTTGCGTAAAGTTTACCATCGGGTCCGAACTTCAGTCTACCCCCATCATGGATGGCTGCTGCGGGTATGTTATTCAGGATAACTGTTTCATTGGTTATCTGGTCTCCTTCCAGTTTGAAGCGAGATATGCGATTGTAATCCCCCAAAGAGTAATAAACATAGAGGTAATGGGTTGAATTGAAGTTGGGATCTACGGCGATTCCCAGAAATCCAGATTCACTATCCTGAGTTACATTAACCTGCCCCACGGTTTTGATAGAATTATTTCCATCCAGAATACTAACTTTTCCACCCCTCTGGGTGAAAATCAGTCGATCGTCCGGTAAAAAGTCAATGGCCCAGGGGACCTCCAGGTTTTCAGCCAGAATTTCCGTGGTGTAACTGGTTTCATTATTGTTCTGGGGAGCCATAAACACGAAAAACAGAAAGATGACTATTAAAATCAGAGAAATAGAAGCAATTGCCAGTATTTTTATTCTCATAGTCTACCCTATTTTATTATATTTTTTAAGTAAGATGAATTTTTTCAAAAAGAATCACATTATAATACGTTGGTCTTTAGATTATATTCAGGACCCATTCAAATAAGTTAAAAAAATAGGTTTTGAGGTTAAGTCCATGATAAAATTAGTTGATCATCTACTGGTACAGGAAAAACTCACCCTTATCCGGAGGAAAGGAATAGATGGCATTCACTTCAGGGGCGGAATCATTGAAATTGGCCGCTGGCTGGCCTATGAACTGACCAACACTCTGGAAAAGGAAAAGGTAACTGTGCAAACCCCTTTAGGAATTGCAGATGGATTTAAAATTAAAGACAAAAATGATATTGTGGTGGTAAGCGTTTTAAGGGCCGCCATCCCCTTGGTAGAGGGCATAATGCGGGTTTTCAGGAATGCTCAGTACGGGGTGGTGGGTGCCTCCCGCCGGGATGAACCCCCATTTCCAGTGGATATCAGCTATTTCAAACTACCACCAGTTGATAATCGGATCGTGGTCATTGCCGACCCTATGCTGGCCACTGGCAATACAATGAACGCCATTTTAAACCGGATCCAAGAAAAGGGCAACCCCCGAAGAGTAATCTTGTTAAATGTAATAGCATCCCGGCAGGGTATAGATCTGGTGGAAAGGGAACATCCTGATGTGGACATATATACCTGTGCCGTGGACCGTGAACTCAACTCGGACGGTTATATCATTCCAGGGTTGGGTGATGCCGGGGACAAGGCCTTTGGAAAGCCAGAAACCTGAATGAAAACCAACAAGGAATTGATTGTCATATAAAAAAAACAATAAACTAATAAATAGCTAATAAATCGACTTTCCATGGGCCACAGCCACTATCCCTGGAAAATCATTAACTTCTAACCTATGCAAAGCCTCAATACCCTCTTCAGGGAATGCCACCACTTCTGAAGAAGTCATCCTGCTGGTAAGAAGGGCCGCAGCAGGGGGAGTGACCACAAAAATTGATCCCTGTTTTTCCAGTGATTCCTGTGTTTGTGGTGATAGTGCTCCCTTGCCAATATGCATTTTAACCCCTGCTTCCGATAGTGGGGGAATACTACCTTCTATTTCCGTTTTGTTGCTGCTGGTTGGTGCGATCCCTGCCTGACTTACGGCGGTATGCATGATGGCTGCCCCCTCAACAACAACCGGGCTTTCTCCATTTTCTATGAGTTTTACCAGGCGGGGGAGTGCAGCATCTCTACCGGTTAATATTTGACCAGTTAAAGTGATGCGATCACCCACCTGCAGGTTTTCTATATCCGAATTAGTGAGGGGAGTTTTTAACTCTTTAACTTTTCCCATAGATATTAATCCCCGGTGATGGTTTCCAGATCTTTTAAGAAGTCGTTTATGTGTTCTGCTTTCAAATGGGGCATTACTATAACCCTTATTGATCGGGGATAGGTGGCCAGGGACACCGCCCAACCCTTATCCTCCAATCTCTGGGCCAGTTCTTCAACAGTTATTTCCGGGGAACGGAAGGGTACGATATTCAGTTCTGGTTCGGTTACCAGTTCAAAGCCTGCTTCTTTAATACCTTCCTCCAGTTTATGGGTGATATCCATACAGCTGGTGGCAACTTCCCGGTATCCTTCACGGCCCAGGTGTTTTAAGAGAGCCCAGGTGGCCGCGGTTGCTGCTCCAGTTCGGGTGCCCACCACTGTAGACTGGAGATCTTCGGTGAGGTAGGGTGTTTCAATGGCCATTGCCTCCAGGTGCTTACGTTCCCTGAAAAGAATTCCCCCAGTGGGTATGGGAGCCAGTCCCATTTTATGGGGATCAATGGTTATTGAAGAAACCCCGGGCAGTTTGAAATCAAATTCCGGCAAATCATATCCTGATTCTTTTAGGAAGGGTATGATATAGCCGCCAAAAGCAGCATCAACGTGCAGATGAATATCCTGTTCCTGACAGATCCGGGAAAGATCCTCTATGGGGTCTATTTTTCCCAGTTCCGTAGTTCCCGCCACTCCCACAATGGCCACGGTGTTGTCACAAATCAGGTCTTCCACTGACGAAATATCCATACGGTAATCATCATCCAGCTCTGCCATTTTCAGATCCAGGCATAACATGTCGGCTGCCTTTTTAAAGGAAAAGTGTGCAGATTTAGGGACAATGATCTCTGGATTTTCCACATTTTTCAGGTTACGGGCCGCTCTCATGGCCATGAGGTTTGCTTCTGTTCCACCAGTTATGATATGGCCATACACATCTTCTTTTCCCAGTAACTGGCCCAGCATGGTAATAACTTCATCTTCCAGGGCTTTAGTCCCGGGAAATAATCCGGGATCCCCCAGGTTTGATTCTAAAAACATGGCGTAGGCCTTAACTCCCACCGGGTGGGGACAGGTGCACATAGATCCCAGTATTCTACCGGAGCGGTGGGTGAGATCCTTTTCTTTGTATTTCCGGAGCATTTGGTATATCTGCTCCTTGGGTATTCCCTTGTCTTCCATTTTCAATCCCTTAAAAAATAATAATATATTTTAAAATAAATTGAAGGTTTAAAATAAAAAAATAAAGGATTTTTATTCCTGCATCATCTTCCGGGCTGCTTTGAGGAGGAGTTTCTGCTCCACACGGGCCACGGTTTCGCGTACTGTGGCCACAGCATCGGTGTTGGCTGAAACAGAGGTTATTCCCAGTTCCACCAGTTTTTCCACAATAGCCGGCATACTTCCCGCCTGTCCGCAGATACTGGTTTTGACCCCGGCCTTGTTACACTCAATTATAACCCGTTCAATGAGTTTTAAAACTGCAGGGTGACTTTCAGTGTAGAGATCCGCCACGTTTTCATTGTTCCGGTCGATAGCCAGAGTGTACTGGGTTAAATCGTTGGTTCCGAAACTCACGAAGTCAATACCTTCGGCAATGAAGTCTTCAATGGTCAGTGCAGCCGCAGGTGTTTCCACCATGATCCCGAATTCAATGTTCTTCTGGGGTTTAAGACCAGCCTGTCTGGCGATCTTTTTAGCCTCTTTTAACTCGTCAGGGTGCTGCACCAATGGTAACATGATTCCTATGTTGGTGTATCCCTGTTCGTGGAGTTTTTTAATGGCCTTGAATTCTGCCAGCAATATTTCTGGTTCATCCAGTTCCCGGCGGATTCCTCTCCATCCCAGCATGGGGTTGTGTTCGTAGGGTTCATCTTCCCCACCATCTAAGGATTGGAATTCATCGGTAGGTGCGTCCAGAGTTCGGTACCATACTGTTTTGGGATAGAATGTGTCAGCCACTTTCAGGATGTTTTCCACCAGTACTTTAACCAGTTCTGCTTCGTTACCCTCCTGAATGTACTTTTTGGGGTGCACTCCAGTGGTGAGCATCATGTGCTCGGTTCGGAGTAGTCCCACTCCATCTGCCCCAGTTGCCGCGGCTTTTTTAGCTGCTTCAGACATGCTCACGTTAACTTTAACTTCAGTAACTGTTAATGGTGCCTGTAATACCACATTGGGTTGTGCAGTGGTTGTTTCTTCTTTTTTGGCAGTTTCCACCAGCAGGCCTTCCCAAACTATACCCTTATTACCATCCAGGGTTACCTTGCTGTTTTCAGGTAGTATGGAAGTGGCATCTCCAGTTCCCACCACACAGGGTATGCCCAGTTCACGGGATACAATGGCAGCGTGGCAGGTTACACCACCTTCATCGGTGATTATTCCATTGGCCCGTTTCATGGCCGGTACCATGTCCGGAGTGGTCATCACTGTAACCAGGATGTCTCCTTCCTGAACTTTGTCCAGTTCATCGGTGGTTTTTATGATTTTAACAGATCCGGCCGCCATACCGGGACTGGCACCCAGTCCTTTGGTGATCACGGTCCGATCACCTTCATGCAAGGCTTCTCCTGACGCGGTTCCCATGTCCAGAGTAGTTACTGGTCTGGATTGTAGCATGAAGATTTTTCCATTTTCAATGGCCCATTCTGTATCCTGGGGGAACTGGTAGTGTTCCTGGATCCTTTTTCCCAGTTCAACCAGCTGGGCTATCTCATCTTCATTTAAAACCTGTTTGTTCTTAAGGTCCTCTGGTACTGGAACCTTCACTGTCTGACCATTTTCAGATTTCTTCTGGAACATGATGTTTTTTTCGCTGATCTGCTTGCGGAGAATTTCTCCAGTGGCTTTATCCACCCAGTAAGTGTCAGGAGTTACTGTTCCCGATACAACTGCTTCTCCCAGACCCCATGCTCCTTCTATGAGGATTTTTTCCTCTCCAGTGGAGGGGTGCACCGTGAACATTACCCCGGCTTTCTCTGCATCCACCATTTCCTGAACCACTACGGCAATGTAAACCTTGGAATGGTCGAAGTTGTTTTCTTCCCGATAAAATATTGCTCTGGCCCCAAATAGAGATGCCCAGCATTTCCTTACATATTTTATCATATCTTCCGGACCCTTAACATTGAGGTAAGTGTCCTGTTGACCAGCAAAAGATGCTTCTGGCAAGTCTTCAGCAGTTGCCGATGATCTAACGGCCACAAAGGCGTTTTCTTTTCCTATGCGGTGGCAGAGTGCGTTGTATGATTCTATGATCAGGCTACTGATCTCATCAGGTATTTCAGTCTCGATGATGATTTTTTTTATTTCTCGGGCTGATTCTTGAAGTTCTTTGTTGTTGTTAACATCCAGGGCATCTAGAATATCCATTATTTTCTGGGTTATTCCAGTTTCATCCATGAACTTCTGGTAGGTGGCCGATGTTATCACAAATCCCGGAGGAACTGGTATCCCTGCCTGGGTTAGTTCACCCAGGTTAGCTCCTTTTCCTCCAGCTATGTCCACATCTTCCTTTTTTAGCTCCTCGAAAAATTCCACATACTCCATTATTACACCACTTAGGATTTTATTGGGATCTACGATTTAAGGTTATTTATTTGACTAATTCTGCTCCTTCATCAACGGTTATCCTACATGAAACAGGGAACTTCATGGCCGCTCTTCGGAGAGCTTCTTTAGCATCGATAAAGTTCTTCTTGTTGGTCTTTATGGTTAAAACTTTCTGGTTTGTTTTTACCAGTGCAACGGAGCTTACGGGTTTACCGAAAGCTTTCCTCATTCCATCCTGCACACGGTCTGCACCGGCACCAGTGGCCATGGGGTTTTCCCGGACAATGTGGTGGGGGTACACCCTTATCTTCAGGTGGTAACCCATCCTACCAGATTTACGCTGCATATACCGGTTGGTGGCTATCCTGGCAGCTTCCAGGGCATTGTGTGATAATTCGGCTTTATCTTTAAGAGCCAAGCTCACGGTTATAGGGAATTCTCCAGAGAGGTTTCCCATATCATATTGAACAATCCTGGAACCAGGAATCTTACGTATGTAATCTTTTCGAGTGTATGCTCTTACCATCTATTTATTCCTCCTTGTATAAATCGTTATTTAAAGCTTGAACATGATATTAAAGCTATAAATGTCATTTCTCGGCCTGGATAAGTAAATATGAATATCAATCAACCAGGTAGAAATCAATAGTACAACTAGTTTGGAGAATTATAATATATAAAATGATCAATCAATCAGAACTAATCTTTTATATTAATCTCAGGTGGAACTAAATTATGCAAGTTGTAATGGGAATATTAAAAATTCATCTAATTTATTTGTAGTGGTTACACCATTGGTTTCCTGATTTTTTTGTTTATCAATGAATTTATTAATCTGGAGTGAACATAAATAGGCTATACTATATTTTAGGGCATAAGTGTTTATTTTTAATAAATATGGTGGAAACTATGAAAATAGCAATAACCGGAAAGGGAGGGGTGGGTAAAACCACTTTAGCTGGTACTCTGGCCGTTATTTTATCACAAGAATACAGGGTATACGCCATTGATGCGGACCCTGACATGAACCTGGCCGGGAGTCTGGGAATACACCACTCCATAACCCCCATAGCAAAAATGCGGGATCTCATTAAAGATAGAACTGGTGCCGAACCAGGATCATCATTTGGAGAGGTTTTCAAGATGAATCCAACCATATCTGACCTTCCAGAGTCTCTTTCCACCAATTACGATCCCGAGGGCCGTCTCAAAATACTGGTGATGGGCACAGTGGATAAAGGTGGGGATGGCTGCGTATGCCCGGCATCAGTGATGTTGAAGGCCATTTTAAGAAATTTAATAATTAAAAAGGACGAAATGGTAATTTTAGACATGGAAGCAGGTATAGAACACTTAGGAAGGCGCACTGCTGAAGCTGTGGATGTTATGATTATCGTGACTGAACCGGGACTAAAATCACTGGAAACTGCCAGTCGTATTAAAAAATTAGCCACGGATATTGGTATTAAAAAGGTGGTAGCAGTGATCAACAAGGTATCCAGTGATGAGGAGGAAGATTTCGTGGCGGGAAAACTAAAGGAACTGAAGGTGGACGTGATAGGTAGCATCCCCCGGGACGATGCGGTTGTCCGGGCTGATATGGATGGTCTTCCTCTGGTAGATTATCCCGAATCAACTGCATTTCAATCTATTGAGGAAATTGCAGAAAATATTTTAAATTGTATCCCCTCTAATTAACATATAATAAAGAGGTTTCATCCTATTACAGATGGAAAAAGTTACTGGGGATATGCGTATCTTATAACCAGTAGACTATCCACGAAGGTTAAATTATGAATATTCAGGTAAACATCACCTTTCATTACCATGAGGATAAACAGGCTGAAATAGCTTTTAAATCACTTTTACCAGATAACATTGGATTTTTAGAGTCGCGACTGCAGGATAATTCTTTAATCTGTAATATAAAAGGAAAATCACTGAAGACTGTTCTCTCCACTGCCGATGATCTTATATCATCCGAGATGCTGGTGGAGAAAGTGCTTGAGATTTAATAAATAAATGTTAACCGTTTGAAAATAATATCACAATAACTAAGGATGTTATAAAAATGAAATTTACATTAAAAGGAGAAGTTTTATTCAGTAAAGAGGCTGATGAAGCCCTGGAAGACATTACAAAGTTCATTGAAGAGGCCAATCAGGACCTTTTCCTGAAAGGAGTGGCCCCTGATCAGAGGGATGATGCTTCCCAGGTGGTTAAATGGAATCTGGCAGGAAACAATCTCCATCTGGAAATAGTTTCCGGTAGAAGGGGAAGAGCACACGACGCACTTCTACGGATGAAAAAACCACTCACACAAATTTTAGGCCCTCAGTACCATATTGGTGTGCGTAAAATAACTGTGCAAGATTATAAGATTGAAATCCCATCCCCAGAAATGATTGATGTCAGCCAGATGCCCTATGTGGAGACTGCTCAATTCCAGAATGGTAAGATGGTCATTGAATTTGAAAAACTGGAAGAGGGAGACCTCAGAAAACACGTGGTGGACCGGGTGGTTAAACATGTCCTGGCCGAAACTGAGAGAATAGCTTCTGCCGAAGACGAAGATGCCGATGATATTTTAACCCGCCAGGTCACCAAAATCGAGCCTGGTACTGTAGTGGGACGCAGCCCCAAGTTTCCCGTGTTCTTTGAAGGAGACCCCACTGAAGAAGCAGCTAAACAGGGTTGGGTGAAGAAATTCCCCGGTAAAGGACAGTGGTTCTACGGTCCCAAGTTCACTGCCCTGCAGCGTGCCATTGAAGACATATTTCTGGAAGTTCTGGTGGAGAAACTGGAATTTTTCGAGTGTACGTGGCCTAAACTCATACCCATACCCGTGATGAACAAGATGCGTTACTTGGAAGGACTCCCTGAGGGAATGTATTACTGCAGTGCACCTCGTCGTGACCCTGAGTTGTTTAAAAAATTCAAAAACGAGCTTTTAATCAAAAAGGAAGTTCCTATTGACCGTCTTAAGGATGGTTTGAAGGATCCTTCCTATGTCCTGGCCCCGGCCCAGTGCGAACCATTCTACGAGTTCTTCAGCCACGAAGTACTGGATGAAAAGGACCTGCCCATAAAACTCTTTGATAAGAGCGGCTGGACATATCGATGGGAAGCTGGTGGAGCTAAAGGCCTGGACCGTGTCCACGAGTTCCAGAGGACCGAACTGGTCTGGTTGGGAACCCCACAGCAGGTGGAAGAGATTCGTGACGCTACCCTGGAAATATCCCAGGAACTGGCCAACCAGATGGAACTGGAATGGTACACTGAAATCGGCGATGACCCCTTCTATCTGGAAGGACGTAAAGTGGAAGAACGAGGTATAGAATTCCCGGATGTGCCCAAATACGAAATGAGGCTGGTTGTGCCCGGTGCCGAGAAGGGAGTGGCTGCAGTTTCTGCCAATGTCCACGGAACCCACTTCACTGAAGGATTC
>Ga0228535_1000097_pt1:162500-167500 | contig 271231 bp, 284 predicted proteins | sample SJ1metagenome_FD_168457 | JGI IMG/M metagenome (GOLD analysis project Ga0228535, IMG submission 168457) | Enriched culture of PCE-dechlorinating microbial communities from Ithaca, New York, USA - SJ1 | ecosystem: Engineered > Modeled > Simulated communities (microbial... >...
ATCCGTTATTTTACCAGTCCGGTCATTGATAATAAGCTCTTCAAGTTCCCCCAGGATACGAGCATTATTAGTAGCCACCTGGTAGCCCTTAATTTCACTCCAAACCTTTTCTTCCCCTTTTATGAGTTTCCTTTCTTCTTTCTCAACCATAACCTCACCTTCTGGAGTTTCCCCATAGTTTCTTTAGGCATATTATGTCCTCGGGGCTATTAATATTTAATGCCAGTTCAATTTTATCGAGGACCAGAACTTCTTCATCTTGTTCTGTATTCTTCCCCCTTAATATATTTAATCCAGAGGGAACCCGATTCTCCAGCACTAAACTGGCCTGGAGACCATGTTCACGGAATATTTCCACCGGCACCATCACTGACATGGCTGGTTGGGGTGATTTATGATATTCCTCCACTACGCGGTCAATGATCTGTCCCGTGAGGAGGGGAAGATCAGCAGTAACCGTAAGGATTACCTCATCTGCTAACTCTTTCTGGGCAAGTATGAAGGAAAGATCTTCCACATATCCATTTCCAGGGGTTTTCAGAACTTTAAAACCAAGATTTTCAGCATAAACGCCTGTTTTGGGAGTGTGTGGGCTTACAGCCACTATTATTTCATCAATTAAGGATGAGTCCTCCACGGCCTGGAGTACGTATTCAATGAGCGGTCTTTCCTCAATGATAATTAAGGGTTTTTCCTGTTGAGAATTCATCCGCGTGCCCTTTCCACCGGCCATTAAAACCGCGACAACCATAAAATTCCACTGGATATCTTTCTTTCCTTAATTTTCTACGATTTGATCATTCATTATATACTATTCCCTGGTTACGCCTATAAGCACCGAAAGGGCAAAGAATTCGATGGTGTTCAGGAAAAATATGGGACTACCCATTCCCGGACCTTTGAATCCCTCATGAAGTAGCAAAAAGCCGGTGAATAAAGCATTCTGCAGGAGTAGAAGCATGGCAAATGCCACCAGGCCAAAGGTAAATTCAGATTTGAATTTTCGGTAACTGCCTATGTACATGTAGAGTAAAACAAGTAATAGGCATATATTGGCAATCCCCAGTACAACGTCAATGGTAATGAGCTGGGAGTTGTCAACGTTAATTGGCACCATTCCACTACCATTTCCCCCACCCGTTCCAGTTACATTTCCACCATGAAATTCGGGCCCTCCCGGTCCTTCAGGTCCTCCTGACATTACATCACCTCTATACCTATTATTAAGGATAAAATATTATTTTTATTGATTTTTCCTCTCTTTATTGAGTTTGCATTTTACTGAGAATATCTAAGAATGTGGAGTAGTTCTCCTCCATTCGATTGGATAAAAAATACATGGCTCCGTATTTTTTCTCCCCTGTAGAGTTGAAAATGATATCGTTGTCTTCTAAGACTTTAATATGGTGTTTTATGGTTTTATAATCAAGATCAAGTTCTTTTGAAAGTTGATTGATGTTGTAGGGCCTATCATGGAGGGTTTTAATTATTCTAGCCCTGTTGACTCCCCCCTTGCTACCAGCAATCAAATACCATAAAACTCTCTTCATGACAATCACGAAATCGTAAGGTAACTTGAATAAATCAATTATTGATCCAAGTTCTTAAAATAGTTAGTTTTCAAGGAGTGCATATTTTATTCTAAAATGGGCCTGCAGTTATTAAAACATGGGGCTATGGGTTGGGATTAGATGCCATTGAAAAAGAACCGCTCCTAATAGGGATCTAAATTGAATCATTAGCATTTAAAATTACCGCCATAAAGCTTAAGAAAATAGGAAAAAATCACGGTGATAATCGGGTTAGGAATATCAACCTTGATTTTTATGGGATATCCATTACTTTTGCTGTAACTTTCTTCTTGGACCCAGTATGCAGGGTCCTCCCTGCCTGCCTCCCAATGGCGTGTGTGGTGTTCCCATAGAATTCATACAGCGGGCCATTACTGCGGCACCAAGTGCCAGGGCATCGGAAACAAATAGAACATCGGCAAAGTAGTCCTTGGCAAATTCCAAAACCAGGTCCGGTTTATGACCAGTTATTCCTGCCCGTCCAGTGACTCCCAGTAGTGATCCTTCCTGTATAACTCCCTCATCATCTGCTTCTATTATTAACCGTTTGACCACATTGGCACTGACATGGTCCAGAGTGGCAAATAATGTGTGGATATCCGTAGATTCAATTATTTCATGACCCAGTTTAGTGAGTTCAGGGATTTCATCACCATCTTTACCTACATCACAACCAATAAGAGTGGTTCCTGCTTCATATGCTGCTTTAGGATCTACCGGTACAGTTCCAAACCGTTCCCTTCCTTCTGGAACTTTTCTTATGTCCACGTGTTCATGGGCGCGCCTGGCAAACTCTTCAGCAGCTTTCCAATCTGCTTTTTTGAGTATGTCCCTGGTGTAAAGGTCTAAAGCGGCACCACCCCGTTGATCCACCTTTTCAGTTCCCCGGATAATGGCGTCAGATATGGCTCCAGCCAGTCCACAGAAGTTTCCCACCGTGCGGGCGTAGGGTTCATCATTGTTAACTATTCGGCCAGCCAGGGTTGTTCCGAAATCCATTGAAATACAGGGGTTACGATAATCTACTTCGGTCCATTTAGCACCTGCTTTTATACCCGCAGTTACCAGTTCTCCTTCCATTTCATTGGCCACCACTGCTCTACCTGTGGGTGGAACTACACTGACCACTGCTCCGTCAAACATAACTTTATCCAGGAGGGTGAAATCCCGTAATTTTTTGGGTAAACTGTCCTTGGAAATGGAAGGGGACATTTTACTAGGAGGTATACCAGCTTCCAGACAGCCGTTAGCCAGGGCAATTATGAGTTCTCCCACCTCTTTTGGAGATGCAAAACCTGCCGTTACCCCAGTTGAACGTACCACAAAGTCCAGATCTTCTTCTATGCTAATTCCGGAACGTTTCACTGACTCCAGAATGGTGTTTTTAACCAGTTCCGCCACTGATTCCTGGGTCAGTTCCACATGCCACACTGTCTCCCCGAAGACCTTTTCACCCTTTTTAGGGGGGCGAATATCCCTGGTCATTTTAACAGTTTTGTCTAAAAGATAAGTACGACTGGTGTTGAGGTTAGTGGCCGTTAAAATACATTTAGTGGTGGTGTTTCCCAGTTCCACCGAGGCCACAATGTAATAAACATCAGGACGCATGAGGGTGCCGTATCCCTGTCCCCTGGTTTTCTTGGTAAACGGCGCCATCTTAGCTTCTTCAATGGTAATGTATCTGCTTTTTGCAATGACTGGCTTTGGACCTAAACCTAATAGTTTTTTAATGAATGACAACTTGATACCCCCAATTTAATAATGATAATCAAATTAAGTTTAGTGAAAATGAATATAAACATTGTGAATTAATTAAAAAACAAAACTTTTATAGTTGGAAATTAGGCCAAAATATTTCCTAACTTTGTAAGATAAGGATGTAATCAATTAAAAGATAAATAAATGATGAAATTTAAAAAAATAGGGTGGTTAATTGACCCCTTTATTATTTAATTAGTTCTCACTAGGAGTATGGTGCAGGGGGCGGAGTGTACTACTTTTTCTGAGACACTACCCAGCAGGCGTTTATCCACCAGGTTTTTACCCGTACTCAACACAATCAGATCCACACCTTCTTCCTCAACCACCTTTACAATTTCATCGGCAGGGCTGCCTTCACGCATTATCCCTCTAAATTTCACCATATAATGTTGGGGAGACTGGAATTCCTGGCGCAAACTATCCAGAATCTCCTTACCATAACAGTTAACGCCTTCACCATCATTACTGACCTTTTGGGTGTAAAAAGGACACATCACAAAGCACCCCTACGTCAGTACGAATATCCTGATCACAGCATAAGTTACATAAGTTATTAATAAGATTATGCCGCCCCACCTCTTTAATTTACCTTTACCCATCTTAATAAGCGCCATTAACAAAACAGTCACAAAGAGCATAACCGGAGCATCAAATACCAGTGAAAGTCTTTCCACTGGCACTCCTAAAAGCAATGCGGGTATCCCTATACCAATTATAATATTGAAGGTGTTACTACCCAGAACAGTACCTATGGAGAGATCATGGAGTCCTTTCATTGCCGAAGAAAGAGTAACAACCAGTTCCGGAATGCTGGTACCAATTGCCAGAGTAAATAGCCCCATTATCATTTCCGGTATACCAATAATAGTAGCCAATTCTACACCACTGTAAACCAGTAACCGGCACCCCACAATTAACCCGACCAATCCAATGACCAACAGTACAATTGATTTTTTATTTATGATTTTAGGAGAATCGTGTTCTGCAGGATTTTTGTTTATCTGTTCTGATTCAATTTTTAAGTTGTACTTTTCAGTGGCATTATTTTTTCTCTGAGACCTGATTAAAACCCACAAGTAAAAACAGTAAGCTGTAATCATGACTACGGAAGCCTGCCAGTTAATATCCCCAAATAACATGAAAAATATTAGAATCAAAGATGTTAATAACATCATCAGCCAATCACGATTCAATCCCTCTTTATTTGTACGAATTAACCCCGATACTGTGGCCGATATTCCCAGGATACCGGCAATATTCCATATATTCGAGCCAATAACAGTTCCCACTCCTATCTCCACACTACCCGACATGGAGGCTATCACTGCTGAACCAAACTCGGGAAGAGATGTTCCAATGGCAGAGGCTGTAACCCCTAAAATAATCTCTGATATCCCTAAAGCCCCACCAATCTCGACTAAATTATCAACAAAGACATCAGCAGATTTTAGTACTACAATTAAGGATACTGCCAATATTACCCCAAGTGTGATTATTCCCATCAATATCTCACCGGCATAAGGTTTCCGTTTGCCACCTTATATATTTTACCTTGGATAATTGATTAACATTATTATTAAATAAATAATACCGTATGTAAAAATATACACTCCAAAAAAAAGCGTAAAATATTGTGTTTTTAAACAAGGAAGTGAAACACTCAATTAT
>Ga0228535_1000097_pt1:192500-220000 | contig 271231 bp, 284 predicted proteins | sample SJ1metagenome_FD_168457 | JGI IMG/M metagenome (GOLD analysis project Ga0228535, IMG submission 168457) | Enriched culture of PCE-dechlorinating microbial communities from Ithaca, New York, USA - SJ1 | ecosystem: Engineered > Modeled > Simulated communities (microbial... >...
CCGGGGCCCAGGTGGCCCTCATTGACCGGGACATTCAGATCACCCTCAAACGGGCCTTAAATCATATGAGCTTCTGGGAAAAGGCTAAATTTGTTTACAGTATCATAGCATCATTTTTCAGCAAAGATGAGGCCATTGAAGACATTGAAGATATAAAACAGGGCGATGCCCTGGAAGAGGTTATGGGATACTTCCAGGAAATGTCCCCCAGTGCCTACCAGGTACTGGTGAAAGAACGAGACGCCTTCATGGCCCAGAGACTCCTGGATCTTCCGGGAAATGTGGTGGCCGTGGTGGGAGCCGGGCATAAAAATGGTATTAAAAAGTATATGGAAAACCCCCAGGACATACCTCCACTCCAACAGCTTTTAGAACTGAAAGAATCAAAGATCAGTGCCAGTAAATTGATTTTATTTGCCATACCCGCACTGTTCATAGTTATATTTGTATTAGCATTTCTGCAGGGGATTAACATTCAATCCGGGCTTCTGCAGTTCGTCCTTCTCACCGGAGGGTTGGCCTTTGTAGGATCCATTTTAGCTGGCTCTAAACTTCCTTCGGCAGTCACCGCATTTATCGTGGCGCCATTCACGGCCATACACCCCCTTCTGGCTGCAGGCTGGTTTGCGGGAATAGTGGAGGCTAAATTAAGGGGTGTTTCCATGGATGACCTATCCCAGCTATCCAAGAGTGAAAGCCTACGTGATATGTGGAATAATAGATTGTTCCGGATACTGCTAGTGGTAGTGGGCGCCAACATCGGAACCACCATAGGAGTCTTCCTATCCATCCCTAACGTCCTCTTACCCTTAATAAACAGATTAATGGGCATGTGAACCCCATTATTCAATAAATTATGTATTAAATGTCTAAGTCCTTACCTGATATAAACACACTTGAGTGGTTTGAATGTATTTAATATTTCGATGCGACTGTGGACGGGCAGTTTATGCCAAAGAAGGCGTCAAACAGAAAAAATGTGTCTGTGGGAAGAATTTGAAGGTTAAAGAAAGAAGGATCCTGGCCAAAACCGAAGACTCCCAAGAGGCCTCGGAAAAGGTGCAGGAACTTCAGGAAGAGAAGTACGGCGGGGCTTACTTTACCACCGCCAACAAGTTATGAATTGAAAACAGGGATTCATAATTAAATACATCTGTAGACCTGGGTTATAATGTTAACAATTTATTTGCCCCTATTTGGCAGTTCTTAGTTCAACCTACACCCTAAATTTTATAATTAACTTTTATTCCCAGCGAATTAAAATTTTCAGTGCAAAATATCCTTTATTTTATTTTAGAATAATCCCTATATGAAGAATAAAAAAGAATACAATTATAAGGTTTTGTGTATCTCTTATAATTTGAGTGATAATAGAATAATAGCTTGGGTTCGGGGCTATGACCAGTAAAAGTTTCTCTAAACTCACCAGTAAGGGTGAGAGAAAAAACATAGAATTTAAAGAAAACCTTAATTCTGACCCTCATCTTTTAACTGAGCGTAAGCAACAATTGGCATCCCAGATGAAGTACCGTCTGGCACGGGGAAATGGAGAAGCCATCTATTTTGTGGGTGTTGATGATGATGGCCTGCTGGTGGGCCTGGAAAAAGAACAGATGGATGAATCACTATTTGTTTTGGGAGAACTGGCCCGTGAAATAAAGGCTAAAATCATCAATGTGGAAAAACAAAATGCTGGCCAGGGAGAAGTTGCCAAAGTCATTATCAACCGCGAACAAAACAGTAAACCAGACCATTTACTTATTGGAGTAGCTGGCCACGTGGACCATGGGAAAAGCACCCTGGTGGGAACCCTGACCACGGGTAAACTGGATACTGGTTCGGGAAGTACCCGTATATTTTTGGATGTTCAAAAACACGAAATAGAACGGGGTTTATCCGCTGATCTCTCCTTTGCCGTTTATGGATTTAAAAATGGAGAAACAATACGCATTAGGAATCCCCTTAATAAGGGGGACAAGGCCCTTATGGTGGAAAAATGTGATAAACTGATTTCTTTTGTGGATACCGTAGGGCATGAACCCTGGCTCCGTACCACCATCCGAGGTATTGTGGGTCAGAAGCTAACTCACGGCCTCCTGGTAGTGGCCGCTGACCAGGGACCCACCCACATCACCCGGGAACACTTGGGGATAATTTTAGCCATGGAACTACCGGTGATCGTGGTGATGACCAAGATCGACCGGGTAAGTGAGGATCAAATCCAGGCTGTTCGCCAGGAGATCTTCGACCTCCTGAAACTGGTGGGAAGAATACCCTACATGGTAAAAAACATGGAAAATGCCGATTTCCTGTCAGAAAATATGAACCAACACTTAGTACCAGTTATCAAAGCATCCCCCGTTAATGGAGAAGGCTTGGAACTCTTAGATCGCCTATTTTCTGGTCTTAAAATACCCTCCCACGAAGAAGACTTCCAGAAACCATTCATGATGTACATCGATAAGATCTACTCGGTTATGGGAGTGGGAACAGTGGTGAGCGGCACCATAAGACAGGGTAAAGTTGAAAAGGGTGAAAAACTTATTTTAGGTCCCTTGAGTTCTGGAGATTTCCTCCCGGTGAATGTGAAGACCATTGAAATGCACCACTATCGTAAGGAAAGTGCCAGTGTGGGAGAAGTGGTTGGAATATCCATTACTGGCGTTGAAATGGATGAAATAAGGAGGGGGATGATTATATGCCACCCCGATTATAAACCCCAGCCAGTACGAGAATTTGACGCAGATGTAGCCATCCTCGTGCATCCCACCACCATCAAGGAGGGTTACGAGTGCATTACCCATATAGAAACCATAGCCGAAACCACCTGCTTCCGACCCCTGGGCCAGGAATACCTGTCAGCAGGAGACACCGGCCAGGTTAGAATGAGATTCAAATACCATCCCTTTGCCATTCATGAAGGTCAAAAACTAATTTTCAGGGAAGGTAAAAGTAAAGGGGTGGGAACAGTAACCCGCATAGCCAGTTAAGTTATTCTAGTTAATTAACATGAAAAAGAAACCATAATCCCCTACTACAAAGTAAGCTAATTACGGTAATAAAATTACTACTATAATAACTCATCTTAACTTTTGTTCTAGGAATTCCTGGATCTCACAGGCCTTACAGACGGGTACAGAGGATGGTTCACCACACTTCTGGCAACGGTGCAGTTCAATCCTTTTCTGGTCCAAGTTACGGAGATTTTTCTGGAAAAAATTAAGTAGATTCAGTTTGGTGCCGGGTCGCTCCTCTTCCAACTGGTTGAGATAATTTTTTAATCGGGAGCGAAGAGATTGGTGGGCATAGGGACATTCGGCCAGGTGCACCGGGATTTCATTCATTATAGCCCAGGTACCCACTTCTTTTTCCTTCACCAGCCATAGGGGTTTTATGCGTGGCACCATTCCCGGATGTATTCGTTCCTGTTTAGGTCCGAACTTGGCAAACCGGCGCACATCAGCCCGGGCAAAACTCATTAAATAGGATTGGACCTCATCATCCAGGTTGTGACCGGTGGCCAGTTTATCAACATCCAGTTGGCAGGCAGTGCGGTTCAGAAGGTAACGTCTAAAAACACCACAGGGGACACAGGCTGTCTGATAGAACTGGGCGGCTTCATCCAGAGAAAATCCAATCTCTTTTTTAAAGGATAGTTCATGGTACTCCACCCCCAGATCCTTTGCCTGGCCACGGGCAGCTTCCAAACCCTCCTCACGATAATGAACTATCCCTTCATCAATGGCAATGGCCAGGAGTTTGAAATCAAAACCACCCTCTTCAACCAGTTTATGCAGAATGTGCAGGGTCAAAACACTATCTTTACCCCCAGAAAGAGCTACTGCCACCTTATCCCCTTTATCTATCAGGTTATAATCAGTTATTACCTTTTCAACACGGTTTTCAAGTTCCAGGTTGAAGCTGTGCCTGTCCAGGGGTTTCATAAAAAATATATGGTTGGCTGAACATAAAAAATAGTATGATATCTGCAGAATTGACTGTAATCCCCATAGGTACTCCAGATACAAGCCTCAGTAAATATGTGGCTGCGGCAATCGCTGCCTTGGACGAAACCCACGTGAATTACCAGTTACATGGTATGGGAACCTTGCTGGAAGCTGATAACCCCGACGATCTCTTTGAGGCCATTAAAATTGCCCATGAAGCCGTGTTTAAGGCTGGATCCCAGAGGGTGGTGACCAGTGTCAAAATAGACGATCGTAGAGATCGTCAGCGCACCATGGAAGACAAAGTACAGTCCGTAGAAAAAAAACTAGAATAATCACATGTTTTTACCAGCACCCATGATTATTCCTACTCCTTGAAAGAGGAAGCTTAAAAATTACTTAAACAGTTAGAGTGCTTTAATAAATAAAAAAAGATTAAAAAAAGGAATTAAAAGGTATTTATTTTTGTTTGGAAGAAACTGTAAGTGTTTAGAAGAACTTATCCGAAGCTGCTTCCAAGGTTATCACTATCTTTTCCAGTTCTTCTACAGAAAGTGAGGGATGTACTGGTAGAGATAGAACTTCCGAGGCTGCCTTTTCAGTTTCACTCCAGTGATCATTGTATCCCAAGTTCTGGTAGAGTTCCTGTTTGTAGATGGGGATAGGGTAATGTATTCCCGTTCCAATACCTTCCTGGTTGAGGTAATTCATCACATCATTGCGTTTTCCGTCTTTAACCCTTACGGTGTACTGGTGGAATACATGTTTCACCTGGGGGGAAACAAATGGTGATTCAATGCATGAAATTCCCTTTAAATGTTCAGTGAGGTATTCGGCATTTTCTATTCTCTTCTGGTTAAACCCATTGAGCTTTTTCAGTTGAACCAAACCAATGGCCGCAGCTATGTCTGTCATTCGGAAATTGTACCCCAGAACAGAATGCTGGTACCTTTCTCTTTCACCATGGGCCTTCAGTATGCGGGCCTGGTCAGCGAGCTTGCTGCTGTTGGTGGTTATCATCCCCCCTTCACTGGTGGTCATGTTTTTGGTGGGATAAAAACTGAAACAAGCCATATCACCAATGGAACCAATCATCTGGTCCTGGAACTTTGCTCCGTGGGCCTGGGCCGCATCCTCCACCACGGGGATGCCGTGTTCCTGGGAGATTTCCATTATGCGATCCATCCTGGCCGGTTGACCATAAAGGTGTACCGGGAGTATAGCCTTTGTTTTTTCAGTGATAGCATCTTCAATACCTTCCGGATCAAGGTTAAATGTTGAAGGGTCTATGTCTACAAAAACAGGCCGGGCACCAACGTATAGTGCGCAGTTACCAGTGGCTGCAAAGCTGAAGGGAGTGGTAATCACTTCATCACCCTTACCTACACCAAGGGCCAACAGGGCAACATGCAAGGCTGTGGTCCCGGAACTGGTGGCCACGGCGTGTTCGGCTCCAACATAATTGGCAAAAGCTTCTTCAAATTCGGCCACTTTAGGGCCCTGGGCTATGAATCCTGACCTTAAAACTTTTTCCACTTCTTCAATTTCTTCTTCACCTATAAGGGGCTTGGCAACTGGTATCATGAATTCACCTATATTTAATCTGGGATAACTAGATAAGTCCAATTCAAATCATTTTATATCCCCAAATAATTCATATCCCTGAATAAACCATGAAGGGGTTTACTTATCGGGTGTTGTAAAATGACACTTAAAAAATTTATATATTAAACTTGCCTTTCATCCACGATTTTTACATTGATTTTATCACTTAAAAAGATACCTATATCATGAAATAAAGGAAAATTAAGGGGTTAAAATAAAATTCTTTTTTTATTTAACGGAATATTCGTAGTACATCCTCTTTCCGGTTCCAGAACAGGATGACAATCATTAAAATTGAAGCCAAAATTAGGAAAAATAGTCCACTGAAGGGTTCTGCTGCCTGAGAAGTGACCACTGATGGCAATCCCTGAAGCCCTGAATCGGTTGAATTAAAGAAAAGAGCCACATAAAGATTATTGGCAATGTGGACCCCCATGGCGGATTCTATCCCATTATCAGCCAGGGCCAGTACACCCAGCATCATTCCCACCACGAAGGTGGAAGCAACAATGGACAGATCAGAGGTCAGGCTGGTTCCATTAAAGAAATGTACAATTCCAAATAGCACGGAAGTGATTAAAAGTGGAATCCATGGTTTTTTGGAAATTAAACTAAATCCCTGCATGAGGTACCCTCTAAACAGTATTTCCTCAAAGGAAGCCTGGAGGGGGAATACCAGTAGACAGATAACCAGGAGGATGAGGAAATTTCCAGAGTTATAGGTAATCTGATAACTACCGGGGTTAATGATCAAATCGGGTAAAGAAAAGATAAAAAGAATCAACGCCCACAAAATAAGCCCTTTAAATAAAAGCTTCCACCTTACCCCTGAAACAGTGTTTATAACCTTTAACAGGTGTTTATGGTGGATGAATCTCAAGCAGATGTAGAAGAATAAATAGGATAGGGTGTAACTGATCCCCACCAGTATCACCAGGGAAAAGGGGCTGCTCAAGGCGGAGGTAATGAAATCGTAAATATTTGCTATTCCACCTGAGGAAAAAATGGACAGTACTACAAGCAAAATTCCCAGTATAATGCCCGCCACCAGACTACCCCCCACCAGGGACATTATAACGGTTAAAACGTATTTCCACCAGCTGTTGGATCCTTCCGAGGCATTATCTAAAAATGTTATTGGTGAAAGAGTTGACATTGTTTTCTCCAGCAAGATAATCTCTTTTAGTAGTTATACCATTATATTAATAGGTTGATCACTATGAGATACATGGTTATTAAATTAAAACTATAAAAAACTTGAGTTGAATGGAAGTTTTTCCCAATATCCTCCTTAATAATATATGTCGGTTGACATGGTAATCATCATCAGGGGGAAATTTGATAGTAAAGAAAGGTAACCACGATGAACTAATTACCATTTAAGAACTAGATTTCCATGATGTTTTTGAGGTTTGTGCAATGGTTGAACTTAGCGAGATAGACTTTTTATGGGTAGAAGAAGGCCAGGTAAGGATGAAGATCCCCCAATTTGAAAAGGTAACAGCCAGGGCTCCGGTCTTTTTCAATCCAGTTATGGAACTTAACCGGGACCTTTCAGTAGCTGCCTTATCCTTTTATCAACAGCAGAAAGGGGAAGATATTGCCATCTGTGACGCCTTTGGAGGTAGTGGAATACGGGGCATACGTTATGCCCAGGAAATAAAAAATGTTTCCCTGGCAGTAGTGAACGATTTAAACCCCCTGGCAGTTGAACTTGCCAAGGAAAATATTAAAAATAATGGTTTAACCAATGTTAAGGCCTGTAGGGAGGATGCTAATCTTATTCTCCGGAAATGCGGGGGTAAATTTGATGTTATCGATATTGACCCCTTTGGAACCCCGGCTCCCTATGTTGAATCTGCGGCTGCCAGTCTTAAAGCAGGGGGATTGATCTGCATTACCGCCACCGACACTTCCGCCCTGTGTGGTACCTACAAAAAACCATGCATACGAAAATATAGTGCCAAACCCTTGAGGAATGAGTACTGTCACGAAACAGGCCTGAGAATACTGGCTGGATTCATGTGCCGCACCTTTTCCAAATATAAAAAGTATCTGGAGTTCCAATTCTCCCACAGCACAGAACACTACATGCGCATCTACGCCCTGGTGGGTAAAGGAGCTAAAAATACTGATGATTCACTTGAAAACCTTGGTTATATTGCACATTGCCCCAAATGTCTTAACCGACAGGTTTTTAAAGGTTTGACCCCCAGGATACCCCTGGAATGTCCGGAGTGTGGTCAAGTGCCCCATGTGACCGGGCCCCTGTGGTGTGGGGAAATGCAGAACTCGGAGTTTATTCAGGGCATGTTGGATTTAGTGCCAGATTTGAAGATAAACCGGGAAGTAGAAGTCATTAAACTCCTGGAAAAATGTAGGGATGAAGCTGGTGCACCACCTACCTTCTACGATGTGCACACTATTTGTAAAAAGTTGAAGATTAGTGCCTCTCCCCGGGAAAGGGTGATGGAAAATATTAGGAAGAAGGGATACCTGGTTAAACTCACCCATTTCAACCCCAATGGTTTGAAGACTGATGCTCCCCTATCAGTCATTGAACAGGCCATTAAGAATGAAGGATAGGGAATATTCTTATTTTAAATGGATAACTCCGAAAATAGATGTTACCAGATAAATTAAGATAATTAGATAAAAAATATAAAAGAGAATAAATTCCTTTTATAAAAATATCCTTTTATTAAAAATTTCTATTTTATACCCTTTTGGATAAAAATATCTATTTTCCGAGTCCAACATCCATTTTTACTGATAATCCAGCATTCCATGGGTGTAATAGTACTGTAACTCCGAGGCATGCTGGAGTTCATAGTTACGATACGGTAAACTCAGGTAGGGAGTTACCATTCCCTTCAGGGTGTAGTAGTAAGCAGCCAGAGCCCCGTACTCCTGCCAAGTTATGTAGAAGTAGAGAGGTAATCCACATCCCTGGGTGAATATGGGATTGCCTGACCGGGCTGTACCATGCCAAACCATGGGTATGGGTCCTTCCTGCCCATTTTGACCAGCTATTTTCTTGATATAACTACGGGCCTCTTTCCAGCTGTTAAATGTCAGACCGTCTGCCTTGAATTTATATCTTCCATCTGGAACTCCGAATATGGCCAGTTTAAGGGAATCCATGTAGTCAGTGGGACCCGCGGCACCGGTACCATTGGTGTCAATAAAGGCCATTTCTATTATCATCACATCACCCTCTTTGTAGTGTCGATAGTTGGAATCACCAGCAAAGTGGACAACCAGGGCACATTTGGAGTTTCGTTCCTCGGCATATTCTGCCAGTAATTTGGAGTGCACATGACCGGGATACATGTCAGGGTTGGCCAGTTTCACAAATCCCAACCTACCCACTGGTTCAACTAAACCCGTGGCAGAGGAGATAACTAGATAACCACCGAATAACGCCAGAACAACCAGCAGAATTACTTGCCATTTCATTGCTTCACCATATCTATCATTAACAGAAGGTCACTCGAGATAATATTAATCATTTCCAATTTATCTATACGTTTAAGAATATAAGATTTATTAAATTTTCCAAATCCCCCTCTAATTAGTAATAATCAGTTAGGTAATCCAAAAATTACTTTTGTTCATAAAATCAGTTGATGTGGATACTTCAACCTGGAGTGAGAATAAACCAACCGAGATGGAGATAACCCTAATCGGGATTAAAGAATAAACTTAACCTGAAGTCTTAACCTGAAGTGAAAAATAACCTTTAAAGGAGTAGAGGATAAGGATATCTGTAATGAAGGATAAAAACTGTAATGAATTATAAAAACAATTGAAAACCCTGCTTGATCTTATAGAATCTAATTAGAGGAGGAAATTAATTGGATATAGGATATTTAACTTCTGATGCAATAAAATATCCCTCACAGGATTGGAAAAAGGTTTTAATCCTTGGAATTTTAATTTTAACCAGTTTTTTAATTGTCCCTGCTTTTTTAGTCATGGGATATGTTTTCCGGGCCATGAAATGGTCTATCGCCGGGGTGGACCAGTTACCAGAATTTGATGAATGGGGAGAGATGTTCACCGATGGTCTTAAAATTCTGGTGGTGGAACTGGCATACTTCATCATCCCCACCATTTTGGTAGTTATGGGCATGTGGGCTTCCATGGGCGCATTAGTGGCTTCAGGAGTTTCCGGGAATGAACTATCATTCAATAGTGCTTTCAGTACCTTCGGTTTTATGGGAGGACTGATCATCACCGGATTGGTGTTGGCAGTCATTTTTGGAGTGTTTTTCACCATCGCCATAGCCAACATGGCTTACCATGATAGTAAAATCCAGGCAGCCTTCCGTTTCCATGAAATTCTAAACCGGATCAGGGCCATTGGCGGGGTGGACTACGTAATCTGGTACGTGATGATGATCTTCCTGGGAATAATCATCAGCACCTTAATAGGATTACTGGGCTTTGTACCAGTCCTGGGTTGGGCTTTAATCGTTTTATTGCTTTACCCCTATGTTTATTTATTATATGCCAGAGCTCTGGGACTGTTGTTCCTATCGGGCTTGGAAACCCAGTGATATATCTATACATTTTTAATAAATTTAGGACTATTCTGGCAAATTTTAAAGGATTTTATCCGCGATTTAAAAGAAACAATCAAATTTTTATAAGAAAATAAACATAACAATAGATACCCAAAAAAATGGAGGTAAAAACATGGATATTGGAGAAATTATTTCAGATTCCATTAGTTATCCGTCTCAGGACTGGAAAAAAGTAATTATACTGGGAATTTTGACCATTATAAGCATTTTAGTAATTCCAGTTTTCCTGGTAATGGGATACTTTTTCAGAATTTTAAAAAGTTCCATAGCCGGTTTTGACGAACTCCCTGACTTTGATGAATGGGGAGAGATGTTCATAGACGGTTTAAAAATATTTGTAGTACAATTTGTATACCTTTTGATACCACTGATAGTAATGTTTATTGGAGCATGGGCTTCAATCGCATCTATGTCTGTAACTGAAGCAGGCAGCCTAGCCAATCCAACTTTAGCCTTTGGACTCATTGGTGGAACAGCCATTATTGGAATTATCTTAGCAATACTCTTCGAATTAATCGGATCTATTGCTGTTGCCAATATGGCCCTAAATGACAGCGAATTTGGAGCTGCGTTCCGATTCAGTGAAATTCTAGAGAAAATATCAATGATTGGATGGGGCAAATACATAGTATGGTACATCGTGATGATCATCATCAGCTTCATCGGTGGAATCATTGCCAGCGTACTACAGGTAATTCCATTCATAGGTATGATAATTGCCCTGTTAGTGGTTTACCCCTACTTAACCATGTTCAGTGCAAGATCTCTGGCCCTTTTATTCGGATCAGCTGTGGAAATGGAATAAAAAACCCATTTTCTTTTTTTTTCTTTTTTTTAAATACAGTTTAGAAACAAATACGATTTTAAAAATATAGTGAATATATGTGATTAATTAAGGGAATTACAATTCTAAATGAGTTTTCTCTAAATTTCACTAAATAAGTCAAACAAAGTTTTAATAAGCCAAATTAGAGAACTAATAAGCCAAATAAATAGATATTACTGATTTAATATTACTAATTTTCAATTTTTGAGGGTTATTCTTCCCAGATTGAACTGTATCTCAATAAAAAGTACCTCAATAAAAAATTAGAACACTCTTAAAAAAAAAAGGAATAAAAAAATCCCCGGGATACTATCCTAAGGGATCCATCGGTTAAATTCCTCTAAGATTAATCCCTGACCCCTTAGGTTTACATCCCGGTGAGGCGCAGACCAGTTATCTTGGCAGTGTCACTGTTGAGGGCCCGCAGATCATCGGGGGAGAACTTGCGGATGTCATCGTGACCAGCCAGCTGGGCTAACATCTTGGTTTCCTCAGTCATGGATTTGATGTAGTTAGCTACCCTCATAGCGGCCAGATCCACGTCCAGGCGTTCGCACAGTAGTGGATCCTGGGTGGCCACTCCCACCGGACATTTACCAGTGTAACACATACGGCAGGCCCGGCATCCCATGGCGATCATGGCCCCGGTTCCAATGTACACTGCATCGGCACCCAGAGCCATTGATTTGGCTACATCAGCCCCACTCCTTATTCCACCGGTGATTATAAGATCCACGGTGTCTTTCATTCCTATTTCTTCCAGTCCATGGACTGCTTCCATCAGTGCGGCCAGGGTAGGGATTCCGGTGTGCTCGATAACCACTTCTGGTGCGGCACCAGTTCCTCCTTCCATTCCATCCACTGATATAACATCGGCCCCGGCTTCAGCCACGGCCTGAACATCATCTTTCACCCTTCCCGGTCCCAGTTTAACCACAATTGGGACCTGCCAGTCCGTGACCTCACGTATGAGTTCAATGTGTTTGGCCAGGTCTCCTGGACGGGTGGAGTCCAGGAATCTTGCTGGGCTCAGGGCGTCAGTTCCCAGGGGTATTCCCCTGATTTCGGCAACTTTGGGGCTCACTTTTTCAGCCAGGAGGTGTCCTCCCATTCCTGGTTTGGCTCCCTGTCCAATCTTAACTTCTATGGCATCTCCCACATTGAGATAATCAGCGGAGACTCCGAATCTTCCGGAGGAGTACTGGACCATGAGCTTGTCTGCACATTCCCTTTCCCTGGGGAGCATTCCTCCTTCACCAGTGTTGGCACAGGAACCTACCAGGGCAGAACCCTTGGCCATAGCCACTTTACATTCCTCGGAAAGTGCTCCAAAGGACATTCCAGCAATGAGTACTGGGGTTTCCAGTTCCAGTGGGTTTTCAGCGTATCGTGACCCCAAAACTACCTTGGTGTTACAGGGTTCCCTGTACTTGTCCACCGGGGATACTGTGGCCTGTCCAGGTAGTATGATGATATCATCCAGGTTGGGTAGTCTTCGTTCTGTACCAAAACCTCGGAGAACGTATTTACCTGCCTTGGAGGTGTAGCGTATGTCAGCAATTGTTCTAGGGTCCCATATACTTCCGGCCCCGGTGGGTATGAGTACGGGACAGGCGGCAGTACATGACCCACACATTATACACTTACTTTTATCGATTTCTGCATGGCTATCCACTATTTTGATGGCGTTGGTGGGGCAGACAATTTCACAGGTACCGCAGAAAACACAGAGTCCTTCGGTGGATACTGCCAGTTCTCCAGAGGGGGATAATGGTCGGGGTGCTGCTGATCCCATGGAATTATCCATTTCAAAGTTGGTCTGCAAACCGGTGGCGAAATCTTTAACATCCACCACACTCAGGCAATTTTCCCCACAGGATTTGACACATGCTGGCTCGTCGTCCGGGCCCTGCATGCACTGCTGCTCACATTTTAGCATCTGGTCAGCAGTGTAGGTTATGCTTCCAATGGGGCACATTAACATGCACAGGCGGCAGCCCACACACAGGTCCTGGTTGATTTTCACCACGTTGTCTTCACGGTATATGGCATCCCGGAAGCATCCTTTTAGACAGGATGGGTTTATGCACTGTTGGCAGACAATGGTTTGGTAGCCTTCGGTCATTTTGTGCAGGAAAATACTGCTTTCACCGTTGACTGATGCACAGGCTTCAATACAGTCGTTACATCCGTCACACTTATCGGGATTGGTTAAAAGTATCTGTTTCATTTGTTGGCCTCCTGTTTACCATAGAATGGCCTTAGCTCTTCAGGACCAATTTTAACAAAGTCTAGGGGTTGGGCCTCCACGGAGTATTCCTGGAAGATTTTGGTTAATTTATCCTTATCTTCCGCGGTGAGTTCAGTTACCGCAGCATTGGTACCGGTCTGGTACTTCCCTGCCACGTAAATGTTTCCACCAATCATCCAGTCCCCGGTGTATTCACCAGCATCTCCGGTAACGATTATGTCTCCACTAAGCATGTAAAGTCCAGCGTGGCTACCCATGTTACCGTTGATGAGTAGAATACCTCCCTTGTTTAGCTGACCCACAGCATCTCCCGCATCACCATAAACCACTATAGTTCCGTTGTAGGTTCCGAATCCCACACCTTCTTCAGCAGAGCCTTTGATGATGATTTCACCAGAGGTCATGTTGTCCCCTACATAGCGACCCACATTTCCATTTATTTCTATGGATGCTCCATTGTTAAGTGCGGCTACGAAGTCTCCCACATCACCATTAAGGGTGATTTCTGCTTCAGGCCCCAGTCCAACTGCTATTGAGTTTAGTTTTCCCGGTTTTTCCAGTGTTATATTATTTTTATCTTCAGATAATGCTTTTTTAATTTCAACATTCAACTGTCGGGTGGTATAGTTTTCTGCTTTTATAGTATCCGATACACTCGTTCAAATTCCCCCATTATTCTCGATGAGGGTAATAAATCAATCTCTATTATAAAGTTTGCCTTCTGTGTAACTTTTAAAGTATACTGTTATATAATAAAATGAGACAATAGTGTAGTGGGATCATTTGATTTTGAATCTAATTGAAAAAATAACATAGGTGAAAAATAAAAACAGGTGAGAGAGTATGAAAACCCTGATCACTAACCTTAGGGGGCAGTGCCTCTTCAATGTCTCTATGGAGACCCAGCCCGATGGATTAATTAGCCTTTATCATGGTAAATACCGTAAAACTGAATTGGATTCCTTCTTGAAAGGAGGTGAAATTCAGATCAACGCTGAACACCCCCAGGGTGCATTAACCCGGATTTTAGAGATTATTAGAGGGGCTAAAATACATGGAGAAGTTTACGTGGCCTATGGTGCGGGAGATATCGGTCCTCTTTTGAATTTTGCAGCCAACCAAGAAGGAGTGGATGGGATTTTCTCCTGTTACCAGGAGAAGGTGGTTAGGTTTCCGCCCCTTCAATTGAAAATATCCAAAACCCGCCTTAAAATAATGAAATTACTGGCCCAAAAAGATTTAACCGCCATTGAAATTGGTGAAGAAGTTGAAATATCCCGAGCAATGGTTTATAAACATCTTAACGGACTTATAGAAATGGGGATGGTGAAAAGATCCGAGTCAATGGAGAAATACAGCATAACCAAGGCAGGAATGCTGGCCTTAATCTGATTCACCCTAGGAAGGATATATTTTCCATTATGAATGATGATTCATCTTAGAAATCTAATTAAGAAGGAATGATCCAAATTAATAAGAAGATAAGGATTTGCCCCGGTACAAACCCCCCAATCTTTTTCAAAAATAAATGGATATTTACCATCAAATGGGAAGCTTTCCCCTATAATTCCTTAAATCAGAGATTACGTGCAACGTACTATAAAAAAGGGATTCTGCATGCTGGTCCAATGACCTAAAATTATCCCCCATCCACAGTTGAACAATGATTTAAATAAATCCTAAAAAGAATAAAAAAAGGTAAATAATAATAGCAAATAAATGATATATTTTAGTTTATAGTTAAGTTCGTAAGTTGATGATTCAGGAGTTAGTTATGTTCTTGACCCCCAAAGATAATAAAAGATTTATTCCATTGGATACTCAATACGCAGCTTGTAACTGGCCTTATCACTTAAAAGCACAGTTCCCGGGACAAAGTAGTCCTCAAATTTCTGAACTTTCTTCACCATACACGGTTCAAAATCGATCTTCTTGGTGTAGGATCGGCATTCCTCATCATCGATTATTCCCTTCTTCACCAGGGCAATATACCTCATCTTTATTGTTTCTTCACTCATCAAAGCCATATGATCACCTAATAATAACTTGTACAAACTTGTATTTAAATTATTTGCACTAATATTTGAAAAATGTATAATTAAACATAGAATAAATTTGAAAAATATAAACAATGTTTATCTAAGCGGTGAATGTGATGAAAGAAAATGAGAATAAAAATGAAATCGTGGAAATAGACGATGTAGACCGAGAAATCATTAATTTATTCAACGAAGATGGGAGGATGTCTTACCGGAAAATAGCAAAACTCCTCAACGTCTCCATAGGCACAGTCCACAACCGAATGGAAAAACTCACCAAAAACGGAGTTATACAGAAATTTACCCCGGTGATTGATCACAGCAAACTGGGTTACAACCTCACCACCATCATCGGAGTGCGGGTGAAGGGCGGGGTTCTGGAAAACTGGGAAGACCGCACCGCCTACCACAAGAACGTCCTCTGCATGTACGATGTCACTGGCGAATTCGATGCCATACTAGTTGCCCGATTTAAAGATACCAGCGAACTAGATCAGTTTATCAAGAGCCTGCTGCGGGAACCAGATGTCCAGAGAACCTACACCCAAACCGTGCTCAACATAGTCAAAGAAGATCTCAGCTCCAGCAAAATGTTGTAAAAACTGAGTTTAACCTGCAAAATGGACAATTTACACATATAAGATCATATTAGGGAATAGTGGTGATTAGACGTATTAAATTAGTTATACATGATAAAAAGTGAAGGAATACCTTGTGAAGTTTTAGGTGAATAAAATCCCACACTTAAGGAGGTCTTTGCTTTGATTTCTCTAGTTTACTCCCCAGATTATGCACTGCACCAAACTGGAACCCACCCTGAAAACCAGGGTAGACTGGACATAATGATGGAATACCTCACCCGGGAGTTTGGTGAGCTCACACCAGAAGGTGGTGAAATTGATATACACCCTCCCACCCCGGCCAGTGAAGAGGACCTCCGGCAGGTGCACACCCCCAGCCATTTGGAACACCTGAAGAATTTTGCTGAAAATGGGGGAGGATACCTGGATTATGACACCTATGAATCACCCCAGAGTTATGAAATTGCCAAAATGGCAGCAGGAGGAGCTATTACCGCCTGTGAACTTGTTCTTGGCGGACATGATTTTTCCTATTCCCTGGCACGCCCTCCCGGCCATCACGCCACCTCAGACAAGGCCATGGGTTTCTGTTTAATAAACAATCTAGCTGTGGCTCTGGAGTACCTGCGAAAAAACCATGACCTGGAAAAATTCCTGATACTGGATTTTGACGCCCACTACGGGAATGGGACTGCAGAAATATTTTATCAGGACCCCCATGTCCTTTACATATCCATACACCAGGATCCTCGCACTATCTTTCCGGGTAAAGGCTTTGTTGAAGAAACAGGAATGGGATTGGGGCAAGGTTTTAACCTTAACCTGCCTGTGTCCCCGGGCTCCGGAACCTCTGACTATATTTACCTCCTAGAGAAAATCCTGGAACCAGTTATAAAACAATTCCAGGCCGACTTCTATTTCCTAGATGTGGGGTTTGACAGCCATCAAGAAGATCCACTCTCCCATCTACAGTTAGATGATGACTTTTATCCATGGATAGCTTCTTATATGCGTGAGCTGGCTTCCCAGATGGTGCTTATCCTGGAGGGTGGTTACAGTAGAGATGCCATGGCCCGGTCCAACCTGAAAATGATAAATGTGTTGAGGAACAAGATCAGCCCTGAAGAGGAATGGCAACCCCCGGGAAAACTGGTGGTGAAAGAGGAAACCAAAGCTTTATTCAAAGAGGTACAAAACAGATTTTCACCCTATTTCACCTTTTAATTCCAAGTCACCAACTTAAACTATACAAAATAAATTTTACACTAGAGGAGATTACAATGGATAAGATCCGGTTCAAACAGGCTCAAGAACTTCTAAAAGAAGCAGGGCAATCAAAAACAGGCTCCGAGAAAATGAAAACCCCCCGTGAGGGCACTATAAATTCTCTAACCTATGCAGAAATTATGAAAAGTATTATAGAAACTGAAGAGTTCATTTACTCCAGCAGACCAACCCATAAATTGCTACAGGAGGATGCTGAAGAATTCTGTGGAAGGTTGGTAGATATAAGGAACAAGATCGATGATATCCTGGTTGAATTTGGTGTCCTGGAAAAGGAAGATGTGGAAGAGAAGGTAGGAAAACTTTCAGAGAGGTTCATCATACTTACCAGTAAGGGAAACTTCAAAAAAATCATTACCAGGTGGGGTGTGGAACCTCAAAGGATAGTGGTGGCTGGAGTACCATTAAAAACTGAAGACATGCGAATTCTCAATCCTAAAATTCCTGAAACCGCACTTGAACCGATAAAAAAGAAAATATCCCATGTTAAAAATGATATAAGTCGTAAAATGGAACAACTGGGTGTACAGGAAATTCTGGTAGTGGTTGAAAACGATAAATCAGGAGAACTACTGGCAAAGAGGGCTGTAGACCTTTACGAAGCCAAAGTAATGAAAAGGGATAATTTAAAGGATGTTGATATCCTTGAATTCCGAAAAATTCTGGAAGGATGATTCACACCCATCTTTAACCTGTAAATAATTCCCAATCAATTAAATACACCATATTATGCTTTTTACAATTTAAATGAGGGCCGTGCATTAAATTCACCAAACAGGCATTAGGAAAAGTAGGGGAAAATATGTAAAAACTACCCTAAAAATAGGGAATATCAGGAAAAAAACACAACTCTTTTTATATCACTTCCCTAATTTATACACATACTAACCATCAGTTTGTTAAGATGAGAATTAATTCATACATTTAGTATAATTCCAACAATTAAACACCAACATTCTTAAGTAAAAAGGGAATGATAACAGGAAAACATGTTTTAATACAAAAACAAGCATAACTCATTGGAAAAATAAAAATCGATTGTTTTTTTAAGTTTTTTCGTATTATTAACAATTAGAACTCAGGGGTGAAAAAATTGGAACCACCGTGTTTACCCGATACCCAAGAAAAGTTACCTACCATCCCCGTACACCTTACGCGAGTAGGAGTGAAAGGGGTTAAAAAACTATTAAAAATTGAAAGGGAGAACAAAAGACCAATAGTTCTTTTGCCCTCCTTTGACGCCTATGTGGATTTACCCAGCACGCAAAGGGGCATCCACATGTCAAGAAACCCAGAAGCCATTAGTGATGTCCTGGAAGAAGCTGTTGAAGACAGTGCAATGGAAGTAGAATCCTTGTGCGCGGAGATAGTTAACCTGCTACTGGAGAAGCATAAATACGCCAAACGAGCCGAGGTCAGCATGAAGAGTGACTTCATGATCATGAAAAAGTCACCGGTGACCAAGCACAAAACCCAGGAAATGGTGAACATAATGGCGGATGCCATTGGCTACCGTAACGAGGAGGGTGTGGTTATTCGGAAGATGATCGGGGCGGAAGTAGTAGGGATGACCGTGTGTCCCTGTGCCCAGGAAACAGTGAAGGAAAGTTCCAAACAGAAACTCCTGGAATTTTTAGACGAAGAAACCACGGAAAAAGTTCTGGAAGCTGTCACCTTCGCGTCCCACAACCAGAGGGGTCGGGGAAGTATTATGATTGAAGTACCAGCCCAGCAGGTAATCCGGGGCGAGGATATAATCAGGATAATTGAAGACTCCATGAGCTCCTATGTATGTGAACTTCTGAAAAGACCAGATGAACATGCGGTGGTGATTAATGCCCACGAGCATCCCATGTTCGTGGAAGACTGTGTGCGCAATATGATACAGAAGATCGTGGAAGAATTTTCCCACCTGCCAGATGACACCCTCATCACAGTGCAACAGGTAAACGAAGAAAGTATACACCGCCACAATGCATTTGCAGAGAAAGTGGCCACAATGGGTGAGCTTAAAGCTGAAATAAGAAATGGTGGAGACAAATGAGAACACGCGAAATTGCCGGGCAGATCATGGGACAACTAGAGGCATTTGAAGGTTCTAAAGCAGCCATGGACACCACAGAATTACTTATAGTCCGGGGAAGATCCCGCCAGAGAATCCCACCGGAAGAACTGGAATCCACCATATCCCAGATACTTCAGGGATTAGGTGCCCAGAAGCTGGACATGTACTCCGATGAAACTGCCGACATCATCACTATAATGGATGAACAGATCCGTTCCCAGGTATCCATTCAGGAAGAAACAGATATATACGGAATCTATCGTCTAAAAGAATCCTTCGAAAACATGAACTGTCATGCCGATTACGGTATAGGTGTGGTGGATGATATTGCCATTTTTATTATTCTGTGGAAAGATAAAAGTGGTATAGGCCCCCTCTTTGTGGAACTGGTGGTTTCGGCACTGGAAGGATAACTTAAACCCCCTGAATTCTTGGTTTCCTCCCGATGTCTAAAAAAAATCGATTGACTTACGATAAAAAGAAAATTGATAATTGACGATAGAATGTTTAAGGACCAGCTAATTCTTTTACTGGAATCTCAGGGTGAAGATGTTCTGCATTTGATGATGCAGGCCAACTCACTCCGTCAGACAGATGAAATAACCTATTCTAAAAATGTTTTCCTACCCTTAACCAATATCTGCCGCAACGAGTGTGGGTACTGTACCTTCCGCCGTAACCCGGAAGATGATGACGCCACTCTGGTCATGCCTCCCCAGGAAGTCATGGCCACCATTCACCAAGCCGACGAGTACGGCTGCCGGGAAGCCCTTTTTACATTTGGAGAACAAGCTGACGCAACACCCGAGGTTGAACATGCCCTGAAAAAATTAGGATACAGTGGGATGTTGGAGTATCTCTATGATCTTTGTGAGCGGACACTGGATGAAACTAACCTGCTCCCCCATAGCAACCCGGGAATACTTGAAAAAGACGAGCTTAAGATGTTGAGAGAGGTAAATGCATCCATGGGATTGATGCTGGAAACTACGAGCAAGAGGCTAATGGATACCCCGGCCCATGAGAAGAGTCCCGGTAAAGATCCACAGCTTAGAATTAAAACCATTGAAAATGCAGGTAAATTAAAGATTCCCTTTACTACTGGACTTTTAATTGGTATTGGTGAAACTGTAGAAGAACGGGTTGAGTCACTCCTGGAAATCAGGAGAATTCAGGATAAATATGGTCATATCCAGGAGATCATCATCCAGAATTTCAGAACCAAACCCGGCATAGAAATGGAAAACCACAGCGAACCTTCACTTCTGGAGATGATCCGAATGGTAGCGACCACCAAGCTGTTGTTCCCTGATTGCAGTGTTCAGGTCCCTCCTAATCTCAACCAGGATAGTGCCCAGGTATTTCTCATGGCCGGGGCCGATGATTGGGGAGGTGTTTCACCCCTAACCAGGGACTACGTGAACCCGGAAGCACCCTGGCCAGAGTTAGATGAACTTAACAAACTAACCAGTCAACTGGGATTCTATTTGAAAGAAAGACTACCGGTATATCCCCCATACCTTACTAAAGAATTTTTAAGTAACAGAATCCAGGAAAAAATAATTTAATGACAAAAGTTAATTAGGGTGACCACAGTTATCCACGACTTGTAAGTGTAATATGCTGAAAAATCCTTTTAAAATTTAATTTGCATTGAATAACACCCTGAAAAGGGTCTTGTTTTCCTTTTCTATTTCTAGATTACCTTTTAACTGCATGGTCAGGGTCTGGACTATTTGGAGCCCCAGGGAGTTGGTGTGATTAAGATCAAAGTCGCCAGAAAGTCCCACTCCATCATCAACCACCTCCAGTTTACACTCCCCCCCCCCCTACCATAAGCAGGTTTATTTCAATATTTCCCTTCCTACTCCCAGGGAATGCATGTTTGAAGCAGTTAGATACCAGTTCATTAACAATAAGCCCCAATGAAATGGCGGTATCTATCTCCAGGAAAACATCTTCACAGTTTAGACAAACATTCACATCATCTTTTTTCTCCCGGTGGAAAGACGAAAGCATCTCGGTCAAACTTTTCAGGTATTCTCCAAAGTCTATATGGGCCATGTCCTTGGATTGATACAGTTTTTCGTGAATAAGAGCCATGGAACGAATACGATTCTTGCTTTCCTGGAACATCTTCAGTGTTTCCGGTTCCTGAGTATATTCTGACTGCAGACTCATTAGACTGGAAATGATCTGCAGATTGTTTTTAACCCGATGGTGAATTTCCCTTAAAAGGACTTCTTTTTCCTCTAAAGACGCTTTGATCTGTTTTTCAGCCAATACCATGCCACTGATATCTGCAAATGTGGCCATAACCCCCTGAATATTGTTATCAACATTTAAAAGAGGAGCGGTGGCCATCATGGTATAAATCAAGGTACCATCATTTTTAGCACATTCCAACTCCATATCCGACTTAAATTCACCAGAAATAACATTTTCAATAATTTCTTCATAATCAGGTTGCCGATTATCGTCTAAAAATGGTAAAGGTTTTCCCATTACTTCTGTTTTCTTCCAGCCAAAAATATTCTCTGCTGCCGGGTTCCAGAGGGATTTTACTCTCCCATCAGGGTACAGGTCAATGATGGCAAAGGGAGAAGCATTTATTATTGTCTCTAAATAGATATTCAAATCATGTAAGCGTCTTTCACTTTCAATTAAGGCCTTTTCAGCCTCTTTTTTATTGCGATGTTCTTCTGCTTCTCTAAGAGCTCTTTTGACAGCGTGACTTAATTTAGAAAGGTTGTGTTTAAGAACATAATCAGTAGCTCCCTCTTTGAGCATTTCTACTGCAAATTCTTCCCCCATCTGGCCACTGACAAAAATGAATGGTATTTCTGGAACCAGTTCCCGGGCAATGTACATGGCTGATATTCCATCAAAGTGAGGTAGGGAGTGGTCGGCCAGGATAATGTCTGGTTTGAATTCTTCTATCTCTTTTCTGTATTCCACTTCCTCTTCTACACAGCGGGAAATGAAGTCAATGTTATCTCTTTTAAGTTCAGCCTCCATTAACTCCAGATCCAGTGGAACATCTTCCAAAATCAAAATACGGATATTACTCCCCATGTTATCCCCTCTAATACCTCCCCCCCATAGATTTAGGGAGGTTTATTTATTAGCATCCAGTACAATCCCAGGGTGGAAACTGCCTCAATGAAATCATCGAATTCCACGGGTTTACTCACGTAACTGTTCACACCCAGTTTATAACTTTCCACCACATCTTGATCTTCTTGTGAGGAAGTTAAAACCACTACTGGAATTCTACGAGTTCTCTCATCTGCTTTAATATGTTTTAAAACTTCCAGACCGTCTACTTTAGGCATGCGAAGGTCTAAGAGTATCAGTCGAGGCAGATCCTCGGGATCTCTATCTGCAAACTGACCTTGAGCATAAATAAAATCAATGGCCTCTTCTCCATCTTTAACCCAAACCAACTTGTTTGCCAGATTTTTCCGTTTTAACGCCCTCATGGTTAATTCTGCATCGGTGGGATTATCCTCCACCAGAAGAATTTCCAACTCATCCATATCCATAGTAAAAAGCCTCCATATGATGGGCTACTCCCCCGGTCAGGAAGGTTCATCCCACCTTTGACATGAATGAATATTGGGATTTTTTAGATAAAGTATTTTGCAAAGGTAGTAAAATGAAAAATCATTATACTCCCCCCACTGAAAAATATGATCCAGGAACCGGGTGATCGGGCTTTATCACCGTTCATTCCATTGAGTAGGCTTATATTTTTGACTATCTTATTTTAAAATCATTTATTTTAATTTTAAATTATTAATCCCCAATTTCATCCAGCTTATCCTCAGAAATATCTCTTGAAATTCCTAAAACAGCATATATTTCCCCTTTTTTATTTTTTAAAGGTTTGAGAAGAGTATCCAACCATACCTCACCTTCTGGGAATTGGAAAATATTTTTAACACGAACCGACTGGCCAGTGCCGAATACCTTTTTTAATTCCTTAATATGCGGTTGGAAAAACTGCTGGGAGAATACATCTTGAACTGATTTTCCAAGGACCTCTGCTTTTTCTAGTTTCAGATATTCCATGGAGGATTCATTGACATAATCCACCGTTAAATCTTTGTTTATAACGAAAATCAGGTCAGGGGCACTTTCAGCCAGAATACGGTAGTGTTCCTCACTTTCCCTGAGATTTGACTGGCACTTATGGCAGTAAAAAGCAATTTCAATGGCAAACTTCAGTTCAGTTTCATCAAAGGGTTTGATGAGATAGGCCTGCGGTTGAGTGATCTTGGCATCCTGAAAAGTTTCCATGTTGGAATAGGCCGTCAGATAAATAATAGGAATTTCCTGGTTCTTTTTGATGATCTTGGCTGCCTCCACCCCATTCATATAGCCTTTGAGTAATATAATCCATTAAAATAAGGTCCGGTTCTAATTCTAATGCCTTCTCAACTGCATCTTCTCCTGAGGAAACTATGCCTACCACATCGTAACCCCATTGAACCAGTTTTTTTTCAAGCTCCATTCCAGTGAGTGCTTCGTCTTCCACCACTAAAATTTTGGACTGTTTAAGCATGTTATCTCCCACCTTGGATCATCGGTTTATCACTCCAGTATCATTGCCATTATGTTCCGGAATTGCTGCTTACTTTAGGGATTTTAATAACAAAATTGGCACCATCACCATCTTTGACTTCTACAGAACCTTCAGATTGATCTACAAAGGTTTTAACCAGTTGTAAACCAAATGAATCAGGTGTTTCAATGGAAACATGGCGGGGTAGTCCCACTCCGTTGTCCGCAACATTGATCACCAATTCTTCATCCTCACTCACCACTTCTACCCGGATTTCACCCGGTTCTTTATTGGGGAATCCGTGTTTGAGTGAGTTAATCACCAGCTCACTTATAACCAACCCGGACAACACCGCCATATCCATATTCAGATAGGCATCATGGGTTTTTATGGTTATATCAACGTCTTTAGCCCCCTGGGAGCGTACGATATCCTGGAGTATGCTGTCCAGGTACGGTTGGAGATTAATGTGCTCCAGGTCTTCGGATTGGTACAGCTTTTCATGGACCATCCCAAAGGATCGGAGGTAACTGCGACCATCCTTTAGTTTGTTAACCATTTCATCAATAACATACTCAGAATGCAACCGGTTAAGGCTGGATATCATTTGCATGTTCATTTTAACCCCGGTGTACACGTTTTTAAGCACTTTTTCCCGTTTTTCCAGTGATTTCCTGGCCAGTTGCTCGGCATTCTGGAGGTCCTCCAGCTGCTGGGCGAAATCATTCCCCAGGCGGGAGATCTCCTGGCTTTTTTCCTGGAGATCCGTGGTTTTTAGAGCAAGTTCCCGGGTGAGTCCTTCGTTTTTGGTTTCCAGGTCCTCTGTTTTTTTACGTATCTCTTCGGTTTTCTCTGCCAAATCTTTCTTGACTTTTTTAAGGGCTTTTTCGGTGACAAGTCTTTTTGATCGCTCCAGACTCAGATCACGGGTGGTGTTTTCCAGTTGTTTTACCATGCTACTTAATTCAATTCCCAATTCGACCTTTTCCTGTTCCCATGATTTCTGGGAATGATTAAAGTCTTCAATTTCCTTTTCCAGGTCTGCTATTTTGGATAGGGATTGTGCTGATTTATTTGCCTGTTTTTCCAGGTTGCTGGATTTTTCCTTCAGTTCATCTTCCAGTTTTTTACTAACTACTCTCTCATCATCCAATGCCTGGGATGATTTTTCATAATCATCAGTTAACCCTTTTATTTCTTCTTCCAGAAGTTGCCTGTTTTTTTCCAGTGCTTCTTCCCGGTTTTGTAAGTTTTTTAATTCTTCTTCCTGGTTTTTAATGGTTTTTTCCAGTTCACCTACTGTTTCCGTAAAATCATTACCCAGTTGCTCATTTAATCTTTCCAGAGACTTTATTTTCTCATTTTTATCCTTTATTTGAGATTTTAAAGATATCTTAACCTCATCTAATTCTGTGTTCACGGATTCCAGTGAACTTCGAGATTTATTAAGGTTTTCCTGGAGTTTTTCCATTTTTTTATGGTACTCGGTTAAATCGCGCCCTACAGACTGGTACTCCTCAATTTGACCGGAACTGTTATAAAGCGCCCGAGTAACCCACTGCCACCATCTTAATTCACCGCTGGCCATTTTAATTGGCCCTTCAAAGACCCGGATAGAGTCTTCATTTCCCTGGGATTGGAAGTGAACTTTCATCTGGTCCCTATCTTCCTCAGAAAGGGCGAATACAGTATTGAATTCGCTTTTTAATCCGAAAAAATTATAATATGCTTCATTGGCAAAGGTAAGTTCCATGTCTTTGTTGAATCTGCACACAATTTCGCTCTCTTCATCAACCACAGAACGATATAATTCTTCATTTCTTTTCAAATCGTCTTCTCTTTTTTTTAAATCGGTAACATCATCTAAAGTTACCATTAATCCTTCAAAAAATTTGTAGGTGTTTATTTCAATGTAAAATGGTTTTTCATCCTTGGAAATCTTGATGCTGCGGTAACTGTTACCAGTTTCCAGGGTTTTTCCGCACATTTCCTCTAGTTCACTGTCCCACAGGGGCTTTATAGCATCAGAAAGAGCCCTGCCAATAACGGCATCGGTATCGCAATCCACTATTTCTTTAACCCGGTGATTGGAATAAATACATTTTAAATCATTGTTATAAACCATCAATCCCTGATCAAGGGTTTCCAACATTTTAACATACTTTTCGCCAGTATCTTTAAGGTACTCCTCAAGTTGGCGATGGTCAGTAATGTCCTGGAATTGAACCAAATATCCTTCATGGGTTTCGTCCAATTTTAGTGGGCTCACATGTATATTTAGATATATCGAATCTGTTTCGGTTGTTTTTTGGAATTTGAGTTCATTTAACTTATCCCAATCTAGTTTACAATCAAAGTGAACTTTTAAACCTTTTTTAAGTTTTTCCAATTCTTTATCATCCAGTTTGAAACTATCAAACAAATTGAACTGCTGGAGGAGTTGGAAGTCAGAGACTCCAAAGAGTTCCAGGCTAGCCGGGTTGGCCTCTAAAAGGTTACCCTCCGCATCAAATACCTCGGTTGCCAGGGATTCGGAATAAATATTGTGGAACTTTTGTTCCCTTTCCTTAAGGGATTTTTCATCCTCTACCTGTTGACTTACATCCTGGAATACGATACTGGCTCCCACTGATCCCGGAGTTTCTCCCTCAATAAAAGAAATAGTGTATTCAATATGGACTTTGTCACTGGAATGATCCTTTATAATTGATTTAGAAGTGATGGGAGTGGTTCCACTGGCAATAAAATCAGTTGAGTAACCTTCCCCTTTTTTAATTCCATCCAGAGGGAATAAACTTACCAGTTCTTTATTTACAGTCATGCCTTCTTCAAAATCAGTGAAATCACCAGCAAATTTGTTTATATAAATGATAACTCCACTTAAATTTATGACTATAACCCCAGAATCACTTAACTTATCATCAAGAGTTTTTCCAATCTGGAATAACTTTTTTTCAAGTTTATGTTCAGAAAGAGCAGTTTCAATCTTATCCTGTAACTCATTTTCCTCAAAGGGCTTGATGATGTAAGCAGTGGGACTGGTGATTTCAGCCCTCTTACGGGTTTTAGAATCGCCGTAGGCAGTTAAATAAATTATGGGAATATCCTGGATATTTTTAATCTCAGTGGCCGCATCAATCCCATCACCCTGACCTTTAAGCATGACATCCATTAAAATTAAATCGGGTTTTATTTCTTTAGCCTTTTTAACCGCTTCTTTCCGTGAAAAAGCAAAGGATGGAACATCGTAACCCCAAGTTTTTAATTTTCTCTGGAGCTCCATGGCAGTAAGCCCCTCATCCTCTACCACTAAAATTTTTGCTTCGGGCATAACCCCGCCCTCCCAAGATTTGAAAAATTAATGACAATATTGCTTGCAATTATCAATTTATTAGCCATTATATTTATAATTTAAGATCAATGGGGAATAGCTTAATGGGAAAATAGAGGATGGAAAAGGTTTTCAGTAGCGTTCAAAATGTAAAAAATCGTCTACATCCCTACGAGGCGGAGGATATGGTTTTTCATCAGGATATCCCAGGGGGACCAGTGCTACTGGCCTTAACTGAGATGGTATCCTCAGCAAGTCGATGACCTCCTGCTCATCAAAGGCTCCCACCCAGCAAGCTCCCAGACCCCGAGCATGGGCCATGAGAAGCATGTTCTCCAATGCACAGGAAACATCCTGGATAGAGTAAAGCTCCACCCCCCGGGCACCGTAAACCATGCTGCAAACACTCTTATTG
>Ga0228535_1000097_pt1:230000-237500 | contig 271231 bp, 284 predicted proteins | sample SJ1metagenome_FD_168457 | JGI IMG/M metagenome (GOLD analysis project Ga0228535, IMG submission 168457) | Enriched culture of PCE-dechlorinating microbial communities from Ithaca, New York, USA - SJ1 | ecosystem: Engineered > Modeled > Simulated communities (microbial... >...
ATCCACATCCCTTCCAGAGGCTATTCCAAAGTAGTCCGCTTCTTGCACATGATCTTCAGCGGGTATGCTAATGGTGAAGGCTTTACTTTCCAGAATGCTGTGATAGGTGTAGGTTGCTTCCCTTAGAGAGATGCTTATACAGGGAGGGTCAGAACAGCTTATACCTCCCCATGCGGCAGTCATTACATTGGGTTTTCCTTCTGCATCGTAAGTTCCCACTACAAATACCGGAGTGGGATAGGTTATGGTTTTGGCTCCCAGAGATTTTTTCAATAAAATGCCTCCTGTTTTTGTTTTTTTAAATCTATACATCCTAAAATAATGCCCATAAACACTTTTTAAATTTTTTAACCACCTATTTTAAAAAAAGGTTTACCAGTGCTGGTCACGCACCAGTTCATCCAGTTTTTTCCGGCCCATGCCCCTTGGTTCTGCATCAGGATAACCCAGTGGAGTGAATAATAGTGGTTCCACATCATCTGGTACTTTAAGCACTTCTCTGGCAGCTTCCACATTGAAAGCTGCTATCCAGCAGGTGCCCAGTCCCAGTTCCGTGGCCTGGAGGATCAGGTGGTCCATGGCAATGGCTGTATCCACTTCCACGTAGTTACGACCGTCCCGCCGGGTCCAGGATTCTGATTTAACTGCACAGGCACAGATAACTAGGGGAGCTTCGGTAAACCATTCTGCCGGGTAGATGGTCTTAAGTTCCTCTTCTCTACCTCTGGTTTCAATTATAATTAACTGAAATGGCTGTTTATTCACAGCGGTGGGTGCCAGTCGTGCCGCGTCCAGTACTTTTTCCAGTTTTTCCTTTTCTACTTCCTTTGACTGGTAACCACGTACACTGTATCTTTTTTTAATTATATCATGGAATTCCATATTCATCCTTCCTATCATCAATTTTAATGATTTTTACCCTCATTTTTTATGGAAGATTTCTAATGATCTCTTCAAATCTGTCCAGCTCATTCTCCCTTTCTTCCTCGGACATTTCCCCGGGTCCAAAGATGGCGAAGTAGGGTAGGGCATCCATACCCACAAATTCAAACAGTAGATGGTTGAAGTATTTCACCAGAACTTCGATGTCACCGTGTGGTCCTTTATCAGTGTAGAGTTCCCTGCTGGCCCCGGTGGTAAATGATAACATTCCTTTTTTGCCTTTTAAGAGTCCTTCATTGTATAATTTCATTTCCCCCACGTTGAATGCAAATCCATTGTAGAAAACACGGTCTATCCATCCTTTTAGAATGGCAGGGAAGTTACTCCACCATATTGGGAATTGGAATATGATCACATCGGACCAAAGAACCTTGTCCATTTCTCTTTTAATATCCAGGGGTATGTTATCCTTTTCCACTGCATTTAGCTGTTCGGCTATGGGATTGAAGAGTTCCTTGTTCATCCTCTCTGGAAAATCATCTTTATCCAGGACAGCCTTCCAGTTCATGGTGTAAAGGTCAGACACTTGCACCTGGTGTCCTTCATCATTTAACACATCCACTGCCAGTTCCTTCAGTGATCCGTTCAGTGATTCGCTCTCAGGATGCGCGAATACTATCAATACATTCATCATTTATCCCTCCTCTTTAGAAAAAATCAATTTTATTGGATTTTTCCCCTTCTAGTTCTTTATTTTATTTCTATTCTTACCGTGTTTTCACTATTAATTATGTAATCAAGTCGATTATATACCTGAAGACTTGATTTGCATTTTATTTCGCGGGTTTAGATCTGATCTGGGCCACAGTTTGTCCGTTAATCCCTAAATTCTCATCAGGCCATTCACGAATAACTTATTATGAATTTTTTATCTATGCCGGTTATTTCAGAAGCAACTTCTGTAAACCCTTTTATTAAATCTTTCTTCTGCTCTTTGGAAAGCTTTCCCACTTCCATGGTTATTACCCGCATTTTTTACCCCTCAAATTATTTCCAAATAATATTAGATTTATTCCTCTCCGGTATTCGGTGGTATTTATATTTTGGATATCCGAGCATGAAGGGATAAATTATGTTGTTTCCCTTCGGTATTCCTAGCATGTCCTTCAGTGGAGGGTGCTGGTTGCATACTATGTTGAAAAGACCAGCCCAACAACCACCCAATCCAAAGGAGGGTAGAGCCAGATCCAGGTGGGTTAATGCTATCATTCCATCGCCAACTGCCATCATATTGTCTTCAGGGGCATGGGCCACCACCAAACATGGTGCTTCTCTGAGAATGGTGCCCATACCGTTCTCCCAGGCTTCAACAAATGAGGCTAAAGGTATCCTGTCATTTAGGGGAGAGTCAGTTTTTGAGATTTCCCTCATGGCTTCCATAGAAGCTTCGGCTATTTGGCTAATTTTGTCGGGATCATTGAAAACTATCCATTGTACCGGCTGTCCATTACCCGCCGATGGGGCGTACCTAACCATATCAAATATTTCTTCCAGGATTTCTCTTTCCACCGGTCGGTCACTATAATTACGAATTGACCTTCTGAATTTCAGGTGGAATTCCATTTGTTCTGGAGAAATATTCAATCCTTCCCCTGATTCGGTTACTGTTTCAGATTTCTTATCTCCATCAGTTGACAAATTTACCTGCCCTATTGCACCTTCCGGACAAATAGCCCCACAATGTCCGCATTGGTTACACATAACTTCTGATCCTTCCACTATCTCTGGAAAATCATTTATCTGGATTAACCCCATTGGACAATTAAAAGCACATGTACCGCATTTTGTACATAATTCCTCTTTAAATTCTCTATTTATCATTTTTACCCCACTAAGTCGTATTTTCCTAATTGCGAATAGACTATTTAGAAAAAAATACTTCCAAACTTCATTTCCAATCAACTACCGCCTTATTTCGTTTAGGGATGTTATGATATTGATATTGAGGATATCCCACCATCATAGCACCGATAAATGTATGTCCTTCTGGTAATTCCAGTTCTTCAGCCAGGGGTGGCCATTGATTTAAGGCCATAAACAGACCCCCAGCCCAGCATGAACCTAATCCAAAGGAGGGTAGTGCTAGATCAAGATGAGTTAAAGCAATTACCCCATCTACACTAACAAACTGAGACATTGGATTGTTCTCATCCTGTTCAGCGTAGGCAATAACCACGTGTGGTGCGCCCCTTAAGACTAAATCAGTTCCATTTTCCCAGGCTTCAACCAGAAGATTAAATCCAGTGAAGTCCTGGTCTGGAGGAGCCTCACTTATTACATTCTTAATCCAGTCAATGGTCAGACCAGCCACTTTTTTTACCTTAACTGGATCGTGGACTATCATCCATTTTACTGGTTGACCATTACCGGCTGATGGTGCGTAGCGGACTATGTCCATAACTTCTTCCAAGACCTTCCGGTCAACCGTTTCATTTTTATAGTGCCGAACTGATCGTCTGCCGCGCAAATAATTACCTATCTGCTTAGAGGAACCTATATCCCCTATTTTATTATCCATTGTTCCCTCTAAGGATGGGTCTACCAGTTCCAATGCTCCTTGAGGACAGACTGCTTCACATTGCCCACATATCATACAAACTAAGGCATTCTCCTTGGAAACATGGGGCACATCCCCCGGTTCTATGATTCCCGCTACACATATATCAGAACAGGTACCACATTTTACACATTTTTCAGAATCCACAGCAAGTTTTACCATTTCTGCATTCCCCCTGCATTTTTCAGTTTAGTTATTTAGACAGTTATTTGTATGTACAAACAATTAATATATAAAGTTTACCAAAAATAATCTTAAGTAGAAGCAAGAACCATACCTAAGCTTGAGGTGTAATTGATTGATGAATGATGAAAACCAGAGCCAATGCCCTACGATGTGTAGTTGTCTCTACTTCACAAGTAATAAACTTAATAGAATTCTTAATAAAATGGCTGAGGAGGAATTCCTTAAAACCGGTCTTTCACCATCACACGCCCTAACCCTTATGAATATTGATTTTCAACCGGGTCTTTCCCAGAAAGAACTTTCAGAAATTATGAATATTAAACCTTCCACCACTACCCGTTTTATTGACAAATTAGAGACCAGAGGACTGGTAGAACGAAAAACTAAAGGTAAATCATCGTACCTCTATCCCACTCCGAAAGGAATTGATCTACAGGTTGAAATTAGCCAATGCTGGACCAACCTCTACAAACGTTATACTAAAGTTTTAGGCCAAGAAAAAGGTGTTGAATTAACTGAAATCATTGATAAAGCGGCAACTAAACTGGAAGAGAACATTCATGAGTAAATGATAGCTAAAAATTTTGAAAAAATAAAAAAAATCCTTTATAAAATAAATCCTAAAAATTAATTAACTAATTTCCCATTTTACCCGCAACTTCTTTTAGTTTTTCCCTGATGGGTAGGTGTTGGGAACATATTTCCTCACAAAGTCCGCACTCTAAACAATTTCCTGCCATTTCCGTTTCTTTTAACATAAAGTAGTACTGACTTTTTACTTCGGAATATTCCTCCAACATTTCTGCTTGGTTCAAATAACTGAAACACTGGGGGATATTTATCCCACTGGGACAGGGCATACAGTAACCACAGGCACTGCATTCCACGGCAATTTTCCCCATGTAAACCTTTTTGACTTCTTCCATGATTTGTTTCTCTTCAGAAGCCATGGAATTAGGTAAACCATTCTCTGCAGTGTTTAAATTTTCCTGAAGCTGTGCAATGGTGTTCATACCACTTAAGACCACACTGATTTCAGGGATATCCCAGAGGTATCTGAGGGCCCATTCTGCAGGTTTTCTTTCAAACTGAGATTCGTCCCATATTTTCTGAACCTCCACAGGAACATGATTGGCCAGAACACCCCCCTTCAATGGTTCCATTATCACCACACCCACTCCTTTGCTGGCTGCGTATTGCAGGCCTTCTTTACCGGCCTGTATATTCTCATCCAGATAATTGTACTGTATCTGGCACATGTCCCACTGGTAGGAGTCCACCACTTCCTTAAAGAAGCTAGTAGTGTCATGGGTGGAAAATCCCGTGTATTTAATACGTCCATCAGAAGTTGCCCTGTCTAAAAATTCCAGAACACCCAGATCCTCCAGATCAAACCATTGCCTCTCCTTAATGGAGTGCAGGAGGTAAAAATCAATACAATCTGTCTGGAGCCTCTTTAGTTGTTCATCCAGGAAACGATCCAGGTCTCCTTCTTCCTCCAGGAGCCAGGTGGGGGATTTGGTAGCCAGATAGACTTCATCTCTGCGGCTGTTTCCCGCAAAGTATTCTCCCAGGAAAAGTTCACTGGCTCCACCCTGGGAGGTGCCCCGGCCATGGTAGGGATAGGCCGTGTCCAGGTAGTTTATTCCCTGGTTCAGGGCATGATCCAGTAACTCTGATGATCTTTCAACGTCAATCTGGTCGTAACTACCCTTAATTGGCAGCCTCATACATCCAAAGCCCAGTATGGAAACTTTTTCACCGGTTTGACCCATTTCACGGTACAGCATAATTATATCCTCAACTAACTAACTGAATAAGAAATTTGACTTGAACACATATATCTATGATTGAATTTACTTTAATGATTGAATTTACCCTCTAACTCCTTTAAAAATTTAATTAACTTCATTTCTGTAACTCTCGTCCTATGTCCCAGGCCTTACCCACCTTTTCCTTCACTGTCCAGTAATAATTGTCAGGCATGGTTAAAAGTAGGGGATTGAGTTTGGCCAGATCCGGTTTTCCATCAGTTAAGATCTTTTTATCCGCGTAGGAAGCAATTATTTCCCCTACAAATAGATCGTGAGTGGGCATTTCGTAGATATCGTAGAGTTTACATTCCAGGGAAAGGGGACATTCCCTGATGAGTGGCGCCTGTTCCAGTTCACCGTATTCAACGGTGAAAAGCTGTGATTTATCTTCTCTACGTCCAGATACCAGGCCACAGTAATCAACTTCCTGAATCATGCCCGCGGTGGGATAGTTAATGCTGAATGCCCTATTTTCCCTTATTAGTTGCGTGGTGAAATGAGCTTTGTTTATCCCTACAACCAATAAAGGAGGATTTCCATTAGCCCTGCTTAACCACCCTAATGCCATAAAATTTGCCACATCCCCATGTTTAGTGCCCAGAAGGGTCACTGGCATGGGATAAATGAACGAGTTTCCACCCAGTTTTTCTTTTTCCATTTTCAGTTCACCCCGGTAATCAATATAAACAATTGTACATACAAACGTTATAAATACTTTCCTGACACAAATATCTGAAACCAATTGATATAAAAAAATCACAGGTATGGGAAAAATTCACAGGGTATGAAAACTAAAAAATAGGACCTTAAAAAAAGAATTAACCCCTTCTCCTCTCGAATTCCTGGTATAATTCATCCAGGTCCACACCTTTGTAAACCAGGAGCAGGAGGGTGTGGAATATAAGGTCGGCAGATTCATAAACCAGGTTTTCATCGTTTTTAGAGGCGATGATTACCTCGGCTGCTTCTTCACCGATTTTTTCCAGGATCTTGTCTTCTGCCTTTTTTTTATCATCATCCTGCATTATACGAGATGTGTAGGAGTCAATGGGGTGGTCCCTTCTACCCTCCAGGACCTGGTAAACTTCCCTGATGATCTCATCCTTCATTTCTTAATCACCTTATCATCCTTTCGTAACGGGCCGGTTATGGCTATTAATGGGTGCTGGGCATCGTCAATGACCTCTATATCATCAAAGGTAAAGATGCCTTCCTTGTCTGCGGTTTTCTCCATTCCCAGTTTTATATCCTGGTCCAGGGTTATGACGTAGGAGTCAATTTCATCGTAGCCCAGTTTGCGGGAGGCCACAGTACGGTGATGGCCATCCACCAGGATGTAACGGTTGCCAGTCTTCACCACTATGGTGGGCTCGGCCAGTCCCCGGGTGAGTTCGTAGGTACGCCCCTGCAGTTCATCAGCGTAGACCCGGTTCTGGGTGGGTCTTAAACGTTCGATGGGCACCATTTCATGGACCAATTTGGTTTTAATATCATAGAGGTCTTCCAATGTTTTCTTAAAGTACCTCACCTTCATGGGAGTGGAACGTTCGATATGGGAGCGCACAATATCGGTGTTGGTTACTATCCCCACCAGGGCACCATCTTCGTTAATCACTGGCATACGGGATATTCCCATCCTAAACATTACCCTGGCAGCATCGTTGAGGGACATGGATTCATCCGCCACCACCACATCGGTGGACATGATATCCTCCACATGTTCCGCCCACTTTTTAAGGAGGAGGTCAAAGGCAGTTATCATGCCAATAACTCCATCATTGGTTTTGACGGGAAATCCATCGTGACCCGTTTTTTTCATCAGCTGGATTACTTCCTCGTTGGGTGTGTCCGGGGTGACGGTGATAACCGCCCGGGTCATGTAATCCTTAACCAGAGTGGATTTAGTCATCCGAACCTCCCTTTTTAGGGCCTTTCTTCCATATTAATCGGTTTTCACATTCTATCTTAATTACGCGGTGATAAGGAACCATGGATCCGTCA
>Ga0228535_1000097_pt1:242500-271231 | contig 271231 bp, 284 predicted proteins | sample SJ1metagenome_FD_168457 | JGI IMG/M metagenome (GOLD analysis project Ga0228535, IMG submission 168457) | Enriched culture of PCE-dechlorinating microbial communities from Ithaca, New York, USA - SJ1 | ecosystem: Engineered > Modeled > Simulated communities (microbial... >...
CCAGTGCCAGGTTAGGGATGGACTGCACAAAGTCCACCAGGTAGGAAGCCACACCCCTCAAAACATCAGAGAACACGGTTTCCACCACTCCCGATGCCGATCCCAGGTAGGGTAACAGACTGCTGGGGAGGTACTGGGGTGAACTCTGGAGGGAGTCCAACGTTGCGTTTCCCAGGTTAGCGGCACTGGCCGCGTTTATAAGTGCCGGTGCCGATTCAATGAGGGAATGTATACAGTAAAGCACCACAAATATTAGGGGAAGTATCACCACTACCATAGCCACCAGTATGGCCAGGGACTGGAAACGAAGGAATGGTTGCAGTCTCTGAGCTATGGGACGTACAACATAGGCAAAAACAGCGGCCAGTATAATCATACTGAGCATAGGGGTGAGAATCACCAGGGACAATGCCAGAAGAACCGCCATCACAAACAGGGCCGAAGTGAGGGTTCCCTTTAACTTATAAATCATGGATTTTCCTTTTCATTTTAATTCCATCGGTATTAAGTACCAAGATAGGTTTTAAAAGTATTCCTTGATACCCGAAGCATTGCGGTGGTATTCTCCGAATTCCTTTATCAACCGGAGCTGGTCTCCCCAGAATACAGGGCCTTCCACACAGATCCTCCAGCCCACATCATCCACACAGCACTGGCCACAGATCCCCAGGGCACATTTCATGTAGCGTTCCAGGGAGAACTGGGCCGGTATCTGGTTTTCTTCAGTGAGGAGGTGGAGTTTCTTCATCATGATCTCTGGACCACAGGATACCACCATATCATAATCTTCTTCTTTGATAAGTTTTTCCGCCAGTTCCGTGGCAAAACCACAGAAACCATGGCTTCCATCATCAGTGGTGGGAAATACACGGGCTCCTGCATTTTCCAGACGTTGGGTGAAGAGTATTTCATCTTTAGTGGTGGCCGCAGTAATAGTATCCACCTGAACACCTCTACGACTGGCTTCTTCAGTGAAAGCAGCCACCGGGGCCATACCAATGCCGCCTCCCACTGCCAGGACCCGGGAACCGGCAATTTCAAATCCATTCCCGTAGGGCCCCCTTAACCCTATTTTATCATTTTCCTGAAGTTTGTGGAGCGCCTGGGTAAAGGGTCCTACCATTTTCACGGAAATACCCACCTCACCATTCACCGGGTCTAAACTGGAGATGGACATTGGTTTTTCATCCTGGAAATTCCAGACCATTAAGAACTGACCCGGACTCTCTCCTTCAAACTCCCAGGGCAGGTAAAAGGTTTTCACCGTGGGTGTTTCCTCTACTATCCGGTTAATGGGGAGTACCTGGGGGATATTTTTGATTTCTTTCCGGTACATTTACCTCACCCTCCCCTGGTGGGCCAGCCCCACCATTTCTTCCACTTTCTGGTAATTCTTTTCTTTCATGAACTTCAGGAGGCCCTGGTTTATCTCCGGGAAGACTTCCAGTCCCTGGTACATTACCGCAGTTCCAATTTGAACACAGCTTGCCCCGGCATAGAGGAATTCCACCACATCCCTGTAGTTGGTAACTCCCCCCACACCCATTAGGGGTATGTCCACGTTCTGGTAGACCTGGTATACACAGCGCAGGGCCACTGGTTTTATGGCTGGCCCGGACATTCCTCCAAAACCATTGGATAATATGGGATGACCGGTTTCCAGGTCGATCCTCATCCCTGGACCCAGGGAATTGATTAAGGTCAGGGCGTCAGCCCCGGCACGTTCTGCTGCCTGGGCAATCTCCACTATATCCGTGACGTTAGGTGTTAACTTGGCAATCACTGGAATTTTAACTGTTTTTTTAACTGCTTTAACGAAACTGTGGGTTAAATCCGGATCCTGACCTATTGATGCCCCACAGCCTTCCAGGGCATGGGGACAGGATATGTTGAGTTCCAGAGCATCCACCAGGTTTTCCACCTTACCGGCAATTTCACTAAATTCTTGGGGTGTGGAACCATATATGGAGGCTATCTGGGGCACCCGCCCCTCCAGCTTTTCCAGTTCCCCCTGGAATGTTTCCACTCCCGGGTTGGACAGTCCTATGGCATTTATTATTCCCCCTTCCACTTCCACGGTGGTGGGGTTGGGGTAACCCTTGTTGGGTTCTGTTCCAAAGGATTTGGTTACCACTGCCCCGGCTCCACTACGGGCTGCCCAGTTAAGGGAAGATGCATTGCTTCCCAGAACACCCGCCGCCAGTACAGTGGGGTTTTTCATTTTCATCCGGCAAATTTCCACTTCCAGCATGATTACACCTTAAGTTTAGAAGGTTTAAATTCCATCAAGTACACATTAAATTCTATGAAGTGTTATGTAGTTGGTTGTTTTGCAGGCTTTGTAGCCCTGGATGAAGATTTTAACTTGATGGATTATGAACTTTTCCCACACCAGGAACTCCGGGAAAAATGGTTTGAACAGGAGGATGAAGGGGAAACTCCAGAGGAGAAGAGGCTCCTGGGAAAGGTGGGTAAAGTTTGCCAGGAAATCATCATCGAAACTGCACAGAGAAGTTCCCACTACCAGGACCTGGAATATCATGCTAAATTCACCTATCAACTTCCCAGTAAAGGTGGGGATTATTTTAGAAGTAATTTGGGCCAACTTCTCCATGAAACTGGTTTTTTAAAGTCACCGGATGAACTGTGGAGTGTTACCCGGGACCTGGCCCTGGAGATCACCGAGAAGCGGTTGAAGGATGCTTCCTATTCCCAGGATCTTCTGCTTATCCAGGCCATCCACACCATTGAGGAACTGGAAGAGGCTGAGGTTAAACTGGTGGAACGTCTAAGGGAGTGGTACCCGGTGCATTTCCCGGAAATGGATGATGTACGGGACCATTCCCGCTACGTGGAACTGGTAGCCCAGTACGGTGACCGGGAATCAGTTATAAAATCCGGGGCCCTGGAGGGGATGGTGGATGAAGGGGTGGTGAGTCTGGGTGCCGAGTTATCCCCCCAGGATCTGGATGTGATACAGGGTTTTGCTAGGACTATCCAGTCCATCCAGGAATCCAAGAAATCCACCACCGGCTATGTTGATGGGAAGATGGAGGAGATGGCCCCTAACCTCCGGGATCTGGTGGGTGCCTCTCTGGGTGCCAAGATCATCGCCCACACCGGAGGTATTAAGCGTCTGGCCCTCCTGCCCTCCAGTACCGTGCAGATCCTGGGGGCAGAGAAGGCCCTGTTCCGTCATCTGAAGACTGGTGAGCGACCACCCAAGCATGGTCTCATATATCAGCATCCTGCGGTCCGTGGCTCACGGTGGTGGATTCGGGGGAAAATTGCCCGGGCACTGGCCAGTAAGATAAGTCTGGCTGTGCGGAAGGATTATTTCTCCGGGGAGTACGATGCTGCAGTCAAGGAGAGTTTTGAGAAAAGGGTGGAAGAGATAACTAAGGAACATCCTTTCCCTAAACGAACCGAAAAATCTAAAAAAAAGAAGAAAGACAAAAAACGGAAGAAGAAAAAGGATAAATTCCGGTTTAAGAAGGGTGACTACCAGTACTAGCATTCATGGTAAAAAGCCTGAACCTTTGGGGGGATTTATCCCCCATAAGGGTGAAGGAGATGTATATCTATCAGGATAGTTGAGAGTTTTTGAGTGGTTTGTTTCATTTAATAGGTATAGGGTGATTGCAATGACCGATGTGGTGGCCATAGTATCCATAATATCCAGTGTTTTTTCAATTATTCTGGCAGTATATGCCATACAGTTTTCCCGGCGAGTGGAGGAACGGCTCAAGAACAACTTCACCATACTAAAGGAGACCATGGAAGCCAACCAGAAACAGGCCCAGGAGTGTCTTTCCAATATTGACCGGGAAGCAGCAGCCATTAAAACCACGGTGGACCAGTCCCATGAGAAACTTCATCAAACCATCCAGAACCTTAAAAAATGAACAACCCTGAACTAGCCCACCGGGCCCAGTTATTCCCGGATAAAAGGCCCTTATTTTTTCTACAGAAAATAATATATCCCTCTACATTACCCCCTATTAATCTCAATTTAATTACCTTGTCTTTTAACCTGTTCAATTTTTGGCAATTTGAATTTCTACAGTAGATCAAATTCTATTAGAGATATCAGTTTAAGTTCTACCCCGGAATAATCTAATAGGATATATTTATATTACCTAACAAGAATAGAGGATCATGGCCAATGAATCCCACCGCGAAGTGGTTAAAATAAGATATCTGGTTAGTGGGATCATTCTGTGGTAGACATCTACAATCGCATCCTTAATCTCTATGAGCACTGTAAACTAGGTTCAGATTGCTTTTTCACCCTCATTTCCCTGGGGATGCTCCGAACTTCCGAGAAATCCACTGGAATTAATCCTGATTCATTGGCCTGGAATCCCTCCAAATTACCCAGTAAGACTTGTTTTTTAAATATATTTTTGGGAATAGACCCTGATGTGTAATCATACTTTTCCCGGATTAGTGGCCAATCCTCTGCTAATAGGATAAAAACCGGCTACAGTGCACAGCGTGGTTCCGGTGAAATTTTGGGGACACTGCGAACCCAGTAAAAACCTCCCGAGAGAGAACTGTTAAATCCAGAAAGTTTAATATATTCCCAACTGCAAGTTATTTAGAGAGGAAACTAATTTTCGAAAATCATCAAAGGGATATGTAAAATGGAGTTTGAACTGGAATCTGGCAATAAAATCAGCGGAGTATACGAACTGGACGGTCACCTGGCCACTTGCAACCTCAACCCCCAGGTAAGGGTTTACGGGGAGAAGCTGGTGGACTATGAAGATAAAGAGTATCGCCTCTGGGATCCCCGCCGTTCTAAACTGGCAGCGGCCCTTCTTAAAGGACTGGGAACCTTCCCGGTTAAAAATGATTCACGAATACTCTACCTTGGGGCTTCGGCAGGCACAACTCCCTCCCACATCTCGGATATCATCACCCAGGGAGTTATATACTGTGTGGAGTTTGCACCCCGCATGATGAGGGAGCTCCTCACTGTTTGTCGGGCCCGGGAGAATATGATCCCCCTGCTGGAAGATGCCCATAAACCCGCCAATTACCAGGGACTGCTGGAGAAGGTGGACTTCCTTTACTCTGATGTGGCCCAGCCTAACCAGACCGAAATATTCATGGACAACATGCGCCTCTTCTTGAGGGAAGAAGGACAGGGCATGATCATGATCAAGGCCCGGAGCATAGATGTCACCCGCAAGCCCAAACAGATATTCAGGGAGGAAGCATCCTTCTTAAAGGAGCATGGCTTCCGGATAGTGGATAAAGTTGATCTGGACCCTTACGAGAAAGACCACCGCTGCCTGGTCTGTGAATTTGCATTTTAACCTTAATACAAATTCCAAAACAAAATAATTCTAAAATCGAAGAGAACACCCTAATAAAAATAGAAAGGGAACACCCTAAAGACTACTTTTGTAAAATATGAATAAAAAGGGATTAAATCCCCATATTTTATCCTTTATTGGTTTAATCAACTCTTTTACCGGCATCAGGACCCGGTTGCACTGAATATATTTCAGTTACCTTTAGCAAGACTGCGGCTTTAGGTGCTAGTTGAGTCATGACACTTTTAGCCCATTCCAATGCATCATCAAAGTATTTACCAGACTCGTGTATTTCCACCGTGCCTTTAAACTGGTAGGGGCATTCTGATATGTCCCCCACAGCCACTGTGGCCTGGGGATTGTTTTTAAGATTTTCCAAACTTTTGTTCATGAAGTTAGCCACCAGTAAGATGGTTTCACCATCCAATGGTCTGGCAAATCCAATTGGAACCAGATTGGGAGTGCTTTTGTTATTGGCGGTGGCTAACCATACTATGTTGTTTTTTTCTATTGCATCCATCATTTCCTTGTTCATTACCATAAGATCACCTGTAATGTGTCTTTAATTAACATTCACCTAATAGAATAATGTATTTAATGGTCAGCAAAATATACTAACTATATTTTAGTTACCCTTTTCCATTTTCTAAAAAATACCACAAACTCCCTAAAAAACAGTGCTACCCTTTCAAACCAAATTTCCCCGAAAAATTAATTCAACTCAGTTTCAGCTGATCCACCACTGAAACCATCTCGTTAGCCTGTTTTTGAGTCTGGTTCTGGGACTGGTAGGTGTAGGTTTCATAGATCATGGCTGGAATACCGGCCTGTATTAGGGGGAGAGTTACATAGGCTGGACTGGTGGGATTGGGCGGACTGTACACTTTTAACCAGCTGACGTGACTTTTAATCTGCTGGGCTATTGATTCTGCCCTGCTGAATTGTCCCGGGACAAATAAGAACCATTTTTCCTGGTAATGGCCTTCATTGGAGTGGACGTCAATCACCAGATCCGGGGAAGAATTTTTAATATCCGGGACAACGTAGTTGAAGGCCAAAGACTGGCCATTAGCCCTTCCCTGGTCGTAGTTATCGGCATTCTGGGTGACGTTTACCTGGTAAATATAGTAGCAGTAGTTAAGGGTGTGGTTCCTGTTTTTCAGGGCCTCCTTCAGGGCCAGGTGGGCCTGGTATTCCAGGGGGTGCACCCCCACCACGTAGGCTATCTTATAGGGTGATCGGGGATTACCGTAGGGTCCTTCTCGGGTAACTGTCCCGTATTCTGTTTCTCCCAGGACCACCCTGCTGTAGGTGGTTGCTGTGGAGTTTTTCTCCAGTGATGAGAGGGGGAATAAATAGAATGAGGATAGGACTGCGGCACCAAACACCAGGATTAGCACCAGGATTAATTGAAGCTTTCTCCCCATTCTCAGTTCTCCTAGATTTTCAAGGCCCTGTTATTTTGAACTTAGATTTTCCCTGCCTTAAGGTATGGTTACACTGGCTGGTAGCTGTCCAGTTGATTTGTACTGGGTTAAAACCTTGGCATACATGTTCAACATGGAATCCGGGGATAAATCTGGTTGGCCCGATACAGTGATACCAATATAGTTGGGTGTCTGGCCACTGTTATCCATCCAGGTACAGGTTCTCTGGGCCATGCTCAGATAATCCGCCTGGGCAATGGTGGCACTGGTAACTGTTCCATAGGCATTATCCGGACTCTTGTACTGGTTTATGGGAATATTACCAGTTTGTCCGGTGCTTATCATTGTTAGGCCCTTGGCCAAGATGTAAAGGCACTGGTTCTTGTCCAGGGTCACTCCCTGGTAGGTTATGGTGCTGAACCCCACTCCCACCCGGGATATTTCACTGGCCAGGCCTGGTACTTGGGACACCGGGAATCCAGTAGCCAGAGATATTGTTTCGGGGGCCAGGGTGGTGGTGTTGGTGGTGTTAGCCGGGGTGCTGGAACTTCCCATTTTCAGGAGTATTCCTCCCATGATTCCCAGTATTACCACCAGAGCCACTATGGCCACGATCAATGCAGTGTTAATATTTTTTGATTCTTCTTTTTCGGGTTGAGTGGATTTTCTACCAAAGGCTGCTTTTTCCGGTAATTTAGCACCGCACTGTTCACAAAAAGCAGCGTCGGCATGGTTATCATATCCACAGTTTTCACATTTCATTTCATCTTGCCCCCCACATGGGTACTCTTGATTATACTGTGTTTATCCTTCCTATTCTTGATTTTTTCCCCCACATATTAATATAAATATGATAATTGATCATAATCTGGGGTGAGGATTAGAAACAGGAATGTTTCCTATGACCCCCATAAAAAATTATTCCCCCATCTAATCCTCCCTTTTAAAAATTAACCTCTTTAAAAGTATTTATTTAAAAAAAAAGCCAGTTCGCCCTAAAAAGTAAGAAAAGTTTAAAAAATGAAAAATAAGTTCAGGCCAGCAGGTGATATACCAAACCGCCCAGGTACAGCAGTAAGAAAGCTATACCAAAGAAGAATACCCCCATGAACATGTATTTATCAAAGGATTGTGGGCCTTTGTACTCTGTTTTGTCGGTTGAGACCTGTTCTTTGGAAATATTCTGTGAAACATTCTTCACTGCCTTTTTCTTCTTGGAAGACTTCTTCTGAGATTTTTTCTTCTTGGAAGACTTCTTCTGAGATTTTTTCTTTTTCTTAGCCATCAGATTATGCTCCTAAAATTGATTTAAAATACCAGGTTAACCTAAAATTTATCATATCCTTACCTTCGCCAAGATCTGGCCCCGGTACTCCCCGGACCCAGACCCGGAAAATCATTTTTAAAATATGGTCAGTCCGACTTTTAAAAGCTATGGGATTAAAACCCCTTGTAATACTTTAAGCAGACTATCTACATAAATCTGGTGGTGAAAAATAGATACCCCCTAAATTCCCTAAACTAAATACCCACCCCTACCACCAAGTACATGTACTTTTCAGGGGAATTTTACCAGTGCCCCCTTTATTCATTAGAGTAAAAACCATGAATTTGTCTTTAATAGAATTTAATATTGGAATTTTACGTATACACATAACTATACAGGTTATTTCAGATTTCTATAATACTCAAAGGTTTTAAACACATAATAGGTTAAGTAACGACTGTCATGGCCAAACCTTTAAATAATAGCTCCACCAACCAGTTACTACCCTGTTGCTTTTAGGTGTGAAATCTAGTGGAAAACTCCACGTATCAGATTATTATTACTCATTCAGGGCGTTCTAGAGGGCCCGTAGCTTAGTCTGGCAGAGCGCTTGGCTCTTAACCAAGGTGTCGCGGGTTCAATCCCCGTCGGGCCCGCTTTATTTTAATATAATTATTCTGATATCCAGATCTTACACACATTTAGGGGAATGTTCTTTAGAGGAACAGCAAACCCATAATATGATTGCAGGGGTACCCAAGCGGTCAACGGGGGTGGACTCAAGATCCTCTGGCGTAGGCCTTCAAGGGTTCGAATCCCTTCCCCTGCACTCCTTTTAGAATTATATTCATTTATTAAAATCATTTTTAGAATAATATATACTCCCTTTTAAAAAATAACTTATACCCCCATTTAGAATAGTTCATATCCATTCCTAGATTTTTATTTAATCCCCTTGAATGACTCCATAAACTCTAAATGAGTCAAAACATTTTGCATTCCAGCAGGAAAAAACCTCTTCTTTAAATTAACATATCTGGAGGGATTCTGATATGATTTTTGTTCAGCAGGACATCTATTATAAGTGTAAAACTATCAATGCATTCATATTTCAATATGGACTATAATACACAAAATGAATAAGACTTGTATCTTCAATTCATTAACGTATTAAGTTCTTAAGAGCAATCTGTTTAATATTAACATGTTTCCAATTGCCAAACTTTAAATAATAGTTCGATAAACCATTTACTACCCTGTTTTTGTGTAGATTATTATGTGAAAACGTGGGACCCCACAAAAATAAACTTCATTCATTATCCGGCATTTTAGAGGGCCCGTAGCTCAGTCTGGGAGAGCGCCTGGCTTTTAACCAGGTGGCCGCGGGTTCAACTCCCGTCGGGCCCGCTTATTTTATTATTTCAACTGATTATTTTAAGCCTCTTTTTATTCTCAATTGAGTAATAAGATATTTTTTTGATTAAATTATCTATAATGCCTCAAATGTAAAATTCAACTTAAAAATAGGGATTATTTTCTATAGAAATAATTTCTCTAAAAAAATAAAGAGATAATTGATATTTCTCCCCCAATATTCCATAGATGGAGTGTTAATTTTCCACTTTAAATTGGTGTTAATTTTCCACCGTCTTTTAAAGTTTTTGTTTCTCCGTTTAACCAGCTATTTTCTGAGTTTGAGCTGTCGTAGTATACGGTATATCCATTGTCATCGATGTTGGATAGACTGCTGTCTCCCTTTACCGTATGATAAAATGCTCCCTTAACTTTGTGATAAACCCCCCTAACTTTATAATAAAATGTATAACACACTGGGGCGAATATATCAAAGATAGGGGATGTTAGGGTAGACCCTCTCATTTCCCTGCATAAGGGGGTTTAAAAAAAATGCAACGCAATACCTATATTTTAATTGGAGTCGTTATCCTGATCTTTGTTGCTGCCGCCGGGGTTAGTTATTTTTTATTCCAGCCCGCGGTTAACAACTCGCCCAATGTTACCAACAACACCACAACCACAGTGGTGAACCAGGGTACCACCACCCAACAGAACCAGACCACCACCTCGGGTTACATATCCTCAGCCCAGGCCAAATCCATTGCATCCAACTACCTGAATTCCAAATCAGATTATAAGGGCCTGGGAGCGGGCACACCTTCCCTTAAAGGAAGTGTGTATTACGTGCCCATGGTGGTAACCGTAGAGGGCCAGCATTCAGTGGGAACTGTGCTGGGTGATGTCTTGGTAGATGCCAAAACTGGAAAAGTCCTGGGAACAGAAACCGTTGATATTACCACCGATGAAAAGGTAAGAAACCCACCATAATAGATAGACTTAGATAAAATGGGGATTCGGGGATAATTCCCTTAATCCCACTTAATTTATTTAAAAAAAAACCTGACTTAATTTTAAAAAAAATAGTATCTACTTTTCGCAAATTTGGACTCCCATTTTAAAGGCCTTTTCACAGTCCTGAGGAAAGATTTCCTGGTATCTTTTCAGTTTTTCTTCTGGATCGAAACGTGATGACACGTACTTAGAGTAATCATCAAACTGGTAGGTGTCAGTGACCAGTATTGATTCGGATTCACCAATTATACGTTCAACCAGTCTTTCAGTGGTTTTAAAGCACTCCTCATAACCGATCTCCTTTAGCACTTCCTCAGTTACCCCCATGGTGTAGATAAAACCAACTGGTATACGGCGGGGAAAGAGGGTTGACCCTTCCTTATCGTAAACCAGGTAGGGGAATATGAGGCGTTCCAGGAAGGATCTAATCTCCCCTGTGGCGGTTCCCAGGTAGATGGGGGATGCGAGGATGAGGGCATCGGCTTCTTCAATCCTTCCCAGGACTGGTGTTAAGTCATCCCGGGCAGCACAAGTACCGTAGCTTTTCCCATCCTTTAATTTACAGGCAAAACAACTTTTACAACCTTTATAATCCAGGTCGTAGAGGTGTATGATTTCGGTTTCTGCTCCCCTGGATTCGGCTCCTTTCAGAGCTTTTTCAACCAGTTTAGCCGTGTTACCCTTCTTTCGGGGGCTTCCGTTAATTCCTAAAACTTTCATGGTATCCCATCTCACTTTTAGTATGTATTTGTTGAACCCCTAAGATATGTTGAACCCTACGATATTGAACCCTAGATATGTTGAATCCCCTAAGATAATCATAGTTAGTTGACTTCCACTTTGAACCCGTTGTAAGTGGCAAAAAACCCATCAGTATCAGCGTATACTGGTTTAAAACCATTATTTTCCGCATCTTTCATGGTTTTCTTAAGAAAATCTCTCCCCCAGGCGGTTATGGACTCTGAACATTGCAGACTGTACCACCGGAAGGTGCTGTGGTTGTACAATCCATAGAATGTGTTGGCTAGTCTCTTCAATGCTTCCTGCTGTGCATTTAGTATCTGTCGTTCTTTATCATCCCTGGACTGTTTCATCCGGGATTTGATTCTTATTCTATCCTTTAAGATTTTACCCATGGCCGCCGGGATGAAGCCTACTGGTTCCTTGTGGAATTTGTGCCCATACTCCGGGCAAACATGGCAAGTTCCCCGCTTATAATCAGGAGTGAAGGTATCCGGGGAGATGTTCTTGGATATTATTATACTGGGATACAGGCTCCGAAAATCAAAGTAGACGATATTCTCGTGGAGACCAGTTATTGGTTCTTTAACGTAGCCCCCCACCACTTGCTTACCTTCCCTCTGGGTTAATTCCTCAGGTGAAGGTCGGTTAGGTACTAAATTCCCGGTTTCAAAAGATTTCCGGATTAGGTACCATTCCACCTGCTGCCCGCTGGCCATGCGGGAAACATCAAAGAGGGGTTGGCCCACGATCCGGGTGAGTTCCATGCTTACCGGTAACATCTCCTCTCCGATCTGGGTAACTGCCACGGCATCGTCCAGGGAGTAGTGGAAGAGACGTTCCAGTCTCTGGTCACCTTTATCCCAGTAAAGGTGGATTTCATCTCCAGGGAGGTCGTATTTTTCCTGGCCAAAAAGCTCCAGGTAAACCCGTTCCAGGGTGTGGCGTTCTAAGTGCAGGTAACGGCGGACATAGGAGTACAGGTCAATGTGCACCCTACCCCGGATCATGGTGGCATTACTAAATCCCATTCGGGTGAATCGGGGTGTTGATCCGTCTATTCCCAGGTGGAGGGGCACTCCCAGCTTTGCCGCCCGATCCATTATGTAGGGAAGGTCAAAGGCATCGGAGTTGTATCCCATGATAAAATCAGGATTTTCAGACTGGACAGTTTCCACAAATTTCTCCAGTAATTCTTTCTCATTGGCCACTACTTCCACAAAGTCTTCAGGAGGGCCTAGATAAGAATCTGGGGAAGGGTGAAGAAGAGATGCAGATGGGAGATTTTTATAGGATATCACCTTCTGCAGGCCCCTGTTACTGGAGAAACTGATCATGATGATGGGGTCCAGCTCGGCCTGGGGCATGCCCCGGGGATTGTAGACCTCAATATCAAAGCTTAAAACTGAGAATTCTGGTAAAAATGCTTCTGGAAGGACTGTGGGAGGACTTTTCACCTGTAAAATACAGGGTCGGGGTGTAGTTGGTGATCCCTTTGCCGATCCATGTTTTAAGACTTTGCCTTCTACTTCCACGGCATTCAAAGGAGATAATCCTTTATCTATAAGATATCTGCGGTAAAAAGGAATATCATGTTCTCTTACCTCCTGGACCGAGTTTAAATTCCCGATCCTATCCCTTAATTTAGGAATATCCTGGGGATGTTTGAAGGTTACCTTCAGGACCTCTTTCCTTTTCCCCTGATCCTTTTGGTAAACCTTTTCCACAGAGTGAAGTCCTAGTTCACTTAAGTCCCGGGTGCAGGCCTTAATATCTTGGGGGATGACGTAGATGTAGGGTTTGAAACTCTTATCCCACGCTATGATATGGCCTTCTTCTTCTCCCAGGACTTTGCCGAATAACCTTATAACTGGTACACGGTTCCGGGTGATGTAATCAATGTCCAGGAGAACGAATTTTTTAGTCACTGTACCGTTAGGTATTCCTTCACGTACACCCATAATGCCCACTTCCAGTAGGGACTATGGATGGGTAAGGTCAAGGAATTTGAGGTAGAGGGGGTGATAAGTAATCTACTTACCACCCCTCCAGCATCGTCGAATAAAAAAGAGGGGGTTTTTTTTAAAACTGTAACTGTTTAATGCTCCCTATAGTAGAATACAAAAAGGTCACAGTTCCTTTTTCTTTTTCAGTGTTCCGGATAAGTTTTATCATGGTATTTCTCCGGATTTGGTTGAGATTTTCTGTTTGGTCCAGATCTGCTTCATTGAATAAAGGACCATCCTCTGGCCATTCATCAATCTCTGGGGGAGGGGATATCTCTCTAAGCCATAGATCGACTTTAGCTTCTTCTCGGGTTAATCCTTCCGGCCAGGATTCGTCTATTAAGATTCTGAATCCATCTTCCACTCGGGGAACTTCAGATATTTTTTTGAGCCTTAGCATAAACATCTCTCCTATTAACATGATCAATTTAACATTATTAATCATGATATATAAAATTAACGGAAGTTGAAAAGAAAGAATGTGCTCTTCCCCAGTATCAGAAATGACTTATTTACCTATAAAAAAAAGAAACCCCCCATTAATCTGGTTTTTACCCCGGATTATTCTATAAATAGGGAAAAAATTAAAAAAAAAGAGGTTATAAAAATAACAGTTTTTAAAAATAACAGTTATATGATTTAAAAACGGATTCTATCCTTATTCTTGGGTATCCCATCTTTTACCTTAATCCAGGTTTGATCACGATATAATTCATATTCCCTAAAACAAGAGGGAAGACCCCGGGCCGTGAGTGGATCCGGGCCATCCATGAGCTGAAAATGGAGGTGTGGGGCTGTGGAATTACCAGAATGACCTATATTCCCGGTTAGATCTCCGGATTCTATTAAATCACCATTTTTGACTTTTACCGAACCCGTCTTCATATGCCCCAGGAAGATCCATACTCCCTCCCACTCCCCTTCACCCTGGATTATTACAAAGTTACCGGCAATGTCCTGAATATTCTGTTTTCCAGGATCGAAGAACCAGGCATTCTTCAGGGCAATGGAAATATCATGGAGGGGTTGTACTGGGTCCCGTTCGGGGTATCCATCACGAGAAGCAACCACCCGGCCCGAGATGGGGGCATAAATGGGTTTTCCGTAGGAGTAACAGTCATTTAAATGCACCCGGCCCAGGATCTGATCCAGGGTACTTTTCCGGTGGAATTTAACTGATTTTTGAGTCCAGTCCACCTGCAGGAGGTCGAAAGCATAGGTCGAGGCAAAAGAATCCGTACCATGACTGGGAACTTTAGAACCAGGACTGTTTAAAACCATCCACTCACCCTCAAGGGGATATTCTAGGGGTACCGGCTTCATACCTCCATTATCAGGTCTTCCCGCCACTCTCATCATGTCCCTGGTTTTTCCATCTTTATTTTTAAGTTTTGGTGTCCCTTATCTATTCAATAGAGGTACATTCCCAGGTTTCAGCTTCCGTATCGATGGTAGCGTACAGTTCTGTTTCCACATCATTGAACAGCTCTTCACAACCGAACTCCAGGTCGGCTGATTTTTTAACGGCATACATTCTGCCCCGGGCACTCTTAACCACTATATCACCCTCACGGGTTATTCCTACCACTAATTGTTTGATTTCCTTGGCCATTTTTATCATCTCCTTAACACTTATTTATGAAATTTAACTTCCAATGAGCTACTACGTAATGAGAGCCCTCTTCATTAATTTTATTTTTAATAAATTCAGACAAAAACTACCCTCTTCTTAAAACTGAGTTTGTTTTCCCTCATGAACCGATCCATTTCCAACTCATGTTCCTGTGGAATCAAAAGTCCAGAACGTACTTTTTCGCCCTGAATATGCTTTAAAAGACCACCATAGTCATATCTTTTATCACCTTTCTTCTGTGAATAACCATACAATATCTGGTTAACTTTTACCTTATTTTTGGGAAGTAAGGCTTCCATAGAATAGGTGTAAAGCACTCGGGGGGTGGGTTCCATAACTTTGGTGAAGTAGTCGTAGATGGGAGGGGTAATCATAAATCCTTCAGTTAAAATACCATAGAAAAAGGATTTGTCTGGAGTTTCATCTTCGTGAACTGCATATAAAGAAGCGGGAAGTTCCAGTTCCCCGTCACATTCCTCCGTCAAGATTTCAAAGAGAGTTTCCTCCCCTTTTTCCAGAGCTTCAGGGTCATGGAACAGGGCAAAAAAATCCACATCAGATTTAGGCGTTAATTCCCCACGGACATAACTGCCATAAACTACAAGGAGTTCCAATCCCAGAATAGGGGCGGTTAATTCATGGATTTTTTTCAGGAAGTTTGTCTGGTAAGATTTTAACATCTAGTTCTCCCTCCACCCTTCTTAAATTTTCTCCATACAGGAAACTGCCTCTTCTGCAAGGTCACCATTACTTCCCCCATAACCTAATCTTTCATAGATACGGTGCAATCGGCGAAAACATTTCCTCTCATCATCCCTGAAGCGAGTTTTGACCAGATAAAAAGTTCCACTTCTGCGATGAGTGGCATAAGGGTCTTCACGACTTTCAAAGGCATGAACAGACTCCTCAGCAACTTTAAATGCCATATCACCCACAACAGATAACCTATCTTTTTCCACTGAGTCATAGAGGGTAAGAACTTTTTCTCTAGCATTACGTAAGTGAATCTCTTCGGAAACCATAAACCCACTTCCTTAATAATTATATGATAAAAGACTAATAAGTATTTTTCTACTAATAATTAAGGAAATTTTCTTTAATTATTATAAGAATAAATGTTTTACATGGTTTTTATTATAATTATTATAGAATTCGTAACGGAATAGTATAAATTTGAATTTTTTGGTGATGTTTTGGTGTTAAAAACCCCGAAAAATAAACCATAACATTAGGAAATGTAAAAAAATATTAATGATAAAAAAAAGAGTGTTGATTAACTCTTAAAATAAGTTTAAAGAGCTTTAAGGACTATTTCACTGTTACTATCCGTGGATTTGAGCTCATCAATTATGTATGACTCTCCGGTCACATCCTCCATCAGGGAGATTAATGACAGAGCCATAGGACAGCCTATGGAACGAGGGACATCCTTGGCCTCCAGGTAGTCGGTGAAGTGGTGCAGTTTGCAACCTTTAATACTGACGTTTAGGGAATCTTCACCTAAATTGTAACTTATTTCATCGGCAATATTGAAATATCCTCCCAGGTATTCAGCATAGAATTCCAGGGCTTTTTCCGGGGTGCTGGTGTCCTTTTCCTCACCCAACATGACTGAACCGGCCTTGATCAGGTCCCACAGATCCTCACCGAAGGCACGGGTGATGCCCCCTGATCCTTCCCCACTGACCTTCCACAGGCTGTTGGTGAAGCCCATCAACACTGCGGTGAGTATGATATTCACTGGATTTTCTTGAGTTTCGCTTAAAAAAGCAGCTGTTATTTTCTGTACTTCCTCTTCTGACATGTTATTCACTCCTCTTGATATATGCGCTCCCTTTTATGCTTCCATGACTTCTTTTACTTTTAGTGCGGTTCTCTCCAGTTCCAGGAGGGCCAGTCCCAGGTTCACTTCCCCCGGGGATAGTGCAGCCAGCACCGCCTTCTTACCAGCATAGGACAGAATGGCCTTACCAATGGCACCATCGATAACCACCTGGTTAAGATCTCCCCTTTCCAGCTCATCACAGGTTCTCTGGGAAGTACCCACCATGGCCGCAGCCATAGCTGCCACCCTTTTCTCATCAGTACCACTGGGAAGGGCCGAAGAGATCATCAAACCATCCGGTCGCAGCACAGCCACTCCATTAACATCCCCCGGAGCACGCTCCAGTAACTCTTTCAAAAGACTACCAATATCCTCTCTTAATCCCATTAAAATCACGTCCGTTGTGGTAAATTAATTATCCTGTTGTTTATAACCAATAAAGCGGATAAAAATAATATCTAACTGTGAATTTTCACACGAAATCTATAACACCCGTGCACATTTAGCAAACAGTTATATAGGATAATTAAAGGCGGGTTAAGAAGGGTAAAATTATCAAAGAATAATACTGGTTAAAAAAATGAGTTATTTTTAATGAAATGATTAACAGTGACCCCTTAATCTATATAGGCGTCCTGTATTATCTGGAATATTTTTTCCACCGCTCTCTTCATTTTCAAAAAAACCATACCCAGATTAGCCGTGGATTCCACTGCACAGACCAGGGCAACAGTGGATGAACCCATGATAACGATTTGTAGTTTCTCACCTTTGATCAGGACTTTTTCCAGGTTGTCTTTACCAATATCATTGAGTGTTTTTTCACCGATATTGATGAGGGAAGCAGCCATGGCCGCAATCATATGGTTTTTCACATGGGGATTGCTGGAGGTCATAATCAGCCCATCTTTACGGATTACATAGGACTCTAAAATGTCACTTTTGTACTCCATCTGCTGTAGAACTTCGTTGATCTGCTCGGAAATAGGTTTCATAGGACATCGGCTGGAATAACTATTGATTGTTGGTGAAATCAGAAATGGCCTTCTTTAACATCACCCTGATCATGCCAATGTTGGCATTCATCTCGGTTAAAACTATGATAACATGATCCATACCAAATTCATCAATCACTATTTTCCCCTGTTCTGTTTCCACGATTAACTGCTCTAGATTCCCGTAACGGACTGTTCTGGTAAGTTCTCGCACTGCTCCCAGTGCCGCCACCGTGGTGGCACTTAAAATTGAACTTTCCCGATCCACCTTGGTTACAGGAATACCATCCAGCCCCGCCACCAGGGAATCTTTGACTCCCCTGATTCGGTTAATATTGATTAAAACTTCATCTAAATTCTGAACAACCATTTTTATCCGCCTACCAAAAATATTTGGCCTATCACTTGTTTTTCCCTGTAATTTCATTAATAAGATTGTCCATGAAACTGGCCAGATCATCATCATTCAATGCCGAAGTATTAAAAATAGGTATATCGCCCGAAAGATTCAATTCAGCACGTATAGCTTCCGGATCCAGTCTAGAAATGTCTTCTTTATTGGCTGCAATAACATAAGGCACATCGTAGCCTTCAATGAATTTAATTAACTCGAAATCTACCGGTGTTATCCCCACGGTTGAGTCTATTAATAAGATTGCCCCGTCCATACCAGTAGCCAGTGTTTCCCACATAAAAGAAAATCTTCGATGCCCGGGACTGGCAAATAAATGTATTAAAAAACCGCCCTGTTCGATCTGGACAAAATCAAAACTGGTGGTAATATCCTCATATTCACCTTTCAAGAAAAGTTCGTTTCCACTTAATCTCTCAACAAAGGTGGTTTTACCGGCGTTTAAAGCGCCGAAAACCACAACTTTAAGGGCATCCATAGGTGTACTCCCATAATCTACAGGGCTTTGAGTACAATTTCACTGTTACCATCCTTAGATTCCAAACTATCCATTATAAATGGCTCTCCAGTCACATCTTCCATCAGGGCGATGAGTGACAGGGCCATAGGACAGCCTACGGAACGGGGAACTTCTTTGGCCTCCAGATAGTCCGTGAAGTGGTGCAGTTTGCAACCCTTGATCTGGACCTTTAAGGTATCGTTGTCTACGGTGAAATCTATTTCATCAGCAATGCTGAAATATCCTCCCAGGTACTCGGCATAGAATTCCATGGCCTTTTCTGGGGTGCTGGTGTCCTTTTCCTCGCCCAGCATGACTGAACCCACCTTGATCAGGTTCCACAGATCCTCACCGAAGGCACGGGTGATTCCCAGGGAACCTTCACCACTGACCCTCCATAGGCTGTTGGTGAAGCCCATTAACACCGAGGTGAGTATGATATTCACTGGATCTTTAGTTTCACTTAAAAAGGCGGCTGTTATTTGCTGAACTTCCTCTTCTGACATGTTACTGTACTCCCTATGCTTCCATGACTTCTTTTACTTTTAGTGCGGTTCTCTCCAGTTCCAGGAGGGCCAATCCCAGGTTCACTTCCCCCGGGGATAATGCGGCCAGCACCGCCTTCTTACCAGCATAGGATAAGATGGCCTTACCAATGGCACCGTCAATAACCACCTGGTTAAGATCTCCCCTTTCCAGCTCATCACAGGTTCTCTGGGAAGTACCCACCATGGCCGCAGCCATAGCTGCCACCCTTTTCTCATCAGTACCACTGGGAAGGGCTGACGAAATCATCAAACCATCCGGTCGCAGCACAGCCACTCCATTAACATCCCCCGGAGCACGCTCCAGTAACTCTTTCAAAAGACTACCAATATCCTCTCTTAATCCCATTTAAACAATCTCCATTGGATCTTTATGCAAATACCTATCTAAACCCCCGACAAAAGGAATCATTGAGATTACATTTTTGTCGTTAGTTGTCACTAAATCGTATGATTATAAGTAAAAAAACAATTATAAAGTGAGGATGCATAACTGTGCATTTGAGATAAGTTTATATATTAGTTCTTTAAGGGCAATAAAAAATCAATATTTAAATAAATTTAATATTTGGGCGAGTTTACGGTGAGTTTACCCATAACATTTTTATGGATTAATTATACATTCCTATTAATTAGTAGGAGTTAGTTACTGTCCACACTCCAAAATATCTGCAGGTAAGGTAGGATGAAGAACTTATTATCACAAAATAAAAGGGTGACTGTTTCCCTTGACACCCATCTGGATTATGAATTCAGAAAATTGGCTTCTCAGAAGTTCCGGTTTGAAAAGGGATGGTACAGTAAAGCTATTGCCGAAGCCATGGATGTTTGGATTAACTACAATGAGGTGGGAATTTTAACCGGGGGCATCACCAACATTGCCCGTTTAACTGGTCATAATCTGTGGAGCATGTTGAAAAATGATTTTAACCATAAGTACCAGCATGATAATGAAGATATGTTAAATGATATCTGTGAATATTTTGTTGACCAGTCCCCCTACATTGAGAATTTAGATTACCAGATCCAGGGGGAAGACTTCCTGATTAGTGCGGATACTCCCCTGATAACCCAGAACCGGGACTGTTTCATGGTGGAAGAACTGGTGGACCGGTGCACCGTGCCGCTGGTGGTGGTTCTAAGGGCGGGCATTGAGGACATTACCCACAACACCTACAAAATCAATAGTTTAGAATTTGGGGAATCCAATCAGATTCATTTCAAGAAAATCAACTCCCCATTATCCACTATAGAAGTTTTACCCTAGGGATGATCAGGATAAAAAGGATACTGCCCGGTTAGGGTTCTATATAAATCCGAATTATAATCTCCGAATAGGAATTATAATCAATAATAAAAATAAAAAAGGGGTAAAGTAATTTTTAACCCCCTAATAATGTTTTTTCTTTTCTCCAGTACTTAGGCCAGGTCGAACCGGTCCAGGTTCATGACCTTGTCCCAGGCGCTTACAAAGTCCTGCAGGAACTTCTCCTGGGAGTCCTCACAGGCATAGACTTCGGCCACTGCCCGGAGTTCGGAGTTTGAACCAAAGATGAGGTCCACCCTGGTGGCGGTCCACCGTGATTCTCCGGTTGCCCGGTCACTTCCCTCGAACACGTTTTCATCTTCGGTGGCCTTCCATTCGGTTTGCATGTCCAGCAGGTTCCGGAAGAAGTCATTGGTAAGTGTGCCTGGGTTTGCGGTGAAGACACCGTGGGATGATTGTTCATAATTGGCATCCAAGACACGCAGACCCCCAATAAGGACTGTCATCTCGGGAATGGTCAGGGTTAAAAGTTGTGCTTTGTCCACCAGTAACTCCTCTGGTCTTTCCTCGGTTTGAATCATCTGATAGTTCCGGAAACCGTCGGCAACCGGTTCAAGGATGGCAAAGGAATCCACATCAGTGTCTTCTTCCCGGGCGTCCATTCTTCCCTGTGTGAAAGGTACGTTTACCTGGTAGCCAGCATTTTTTGCCGCCTGTTCCACACCGGCACAACCGGCCAGGACAATGAGATCCGCCAGGGAAACCTTCTTGTTGCCGGATTGGGCCTGGTTGAATTCACTCTGGATGTCTTCCAGTGTCCGGAGTACTTTTTTCAGCTGGTCGGGGTGGTTGACTTCCCAGTCCTTCTGTGGTGCCAGGCGGATGCGGGCACCGTTGGCACCGCCCCGTTTGTCAGAGCCACGGAAAGTGGATGCTGAGGCCCAGGCCGTGTAAACCAGCTCCCGGACAGGGAGATCTGTGGCCAGTATTTTTTCCTTGAGGTTCTGGATGTCCTCTTCATCGATTAACTGGTGATCGACTGCTGGGATGGGGTCCTGCCAGATGAGGTCCTCCTCGGGTACTTCTGGGCCGAGGTAGCGTGTTTTGGGACCCATATCACGGTGGGTTAGTTTGAACCAGGCCCGGGCGAATGCATCGGCCAGTTCATCCGGGTTCTCGTAGAAGCGTCTTGATATCTTCCCGTAGATGGGATCAAATCGTAACGATAGGTCGGTGGTCAGCATGCCCGGGGTGCGGCGTTTTTCTCCGTCGTGGGGATCAGGTACGGTATCTTTACCAGCACCATCCTTGGGTTTCCACTGGTAGGCACCGGCCGGACTTTTTTCAAGCTCCCATTCAAATTCAAATAGTATGCGGAAGAAGTTGTTGTCCCAGGCAGTGGGGGTGTTGGTCCAGATAACTTCCGGGCCTCCGGTGATGGTGTCGTTACCTTTTCCAGTTTTGTAGCTGCTTTTCCAGCCCAGACCCTGCTCTTCGATGGGGGCAGCTTCTGGTTCTGGTCCCACGTACTGGGGGTCACCTGCTCCGTGGGTTTTGCCAAAGGCGTGGCCACCGGCAATGAGGGCCACGGTTTCCTCGTCGTTCATGGCCATACGGGCGAAACTTTCCCGGATATCGCTGGCTGCAGCCAGGGGGTCGGGCACACCGTCGGGGCCTTCAGGGTTTACGTAGATTAAACCCATTTCAATGGCGGCCAGTGGTTTGTCCAGGTCACTGCCCTTTTCGTGGCGTTCTCCGCCCAGCCACTCTTTCTCGGAGCCCCAGTATATGTCCCTTTCTGGTTCCCAGATGTCCTCCCGTCCGCCACCGAAGCCGAAGATCTTAAAACCCATGGATTCCAGGGCCACGTTGCCGGCCAGGATCATCAGATCGGCCCAGGATATTTTCCGGCCGTACTTCTGTTTGAGGGGCCAGAGGAGCCGGCGGGCCTTGTCCAGGTTGGTGTTGTCGGGCCAGCTGCTTAATGGTGCTAAACGCTGGTTACCATGACCTCCTCCTCCACGGCCGTCTCCCACACGGTAGGTTCCGGCGCTGTGCCAGGCCATACGGATGAACAGGGGTCCGTAGTGGCCAAAGTCTGCCGGCCACCATTCCTGTGAATCCGTCATGAGTTCTTGGAGGTCCTTTTTCACGGCTTCTAAGTCTAGACTCTCGAATTCCCGTGCGTAATTGAAGTCTTCATCCATCGGGTTGGATTCTGGTGAATGCTGACGCAGGATGTCGAGATTCAACCGATTTGGCCACCAATCAAGGTTGGTGATACCACTACTAGCAGTCATTTTGCCTTTTTCATCCATAATCTCACTCTCTTTTTACATCACTTTAATTCATCTATTTTATTTTCTCAAAAACTGTGAATTTCGTGTTTTTTAGAGCTAATTACTATTTTTATGGGCCTTTTCGGAAATACCATTGAATTATTTAATATTTTTTAACATTTAGTTATTAGTTCTAAGTTTTATTTAGAAATTTTTATTTGATTCTGGAGGCAATCGAATTCAATACTAAATAGAACTTAGTACTATATAGAATTTCGTATTGTTTGGATCTGCCACTGGCAATTAATCTTCAACATTCAGAGAATTATATTCCCTTTTTTATAGCAAGAGAATTTAACTAGTCAGAAGATTCCCTTTAATTTGTTCTGGGTTATTTATAAAAATGTATAGGGATTTAAAAGCCGTTATATGCAAAAAAAATGATTTATAAAAAAGGGCAAAGTAGTTTTTATTGACTTATTTCATTCAGGAGGATTAATAAACCTATAAATGTGGGTTAAAATAGTGAATATTTTCAATTAGAATAAATCAAGGATTATTAAAAATGAAAATTGATGGGTTTTTTATAATAGATAACTAAGTACTTTCATTATTATTATAAATAAAATTAAACCGACAAAAAAATATTTCTTAAATTTTTCATTGGTTCTTAAATCAATTTTGAATATTTTTTCTAATTTATCCGGAAATAGAGTAATTGTTTCAAATATTAATCCTACTAGAAAACCTATATTCATTGCATCCGCAGTGATGACATTACCACTGAAGAAGGATAAAAAGATCATAGTTCCAATTGAGGTACCAAGCCCAATCATAAAAGAATATATAAAAATTATATTACCCAAAGGTGAGTTTCCCTTACTGGTCTTTTTAGAAATATTCATGGTATTTTTAAAGACTTTTGGCCTTAATTGAATCATGATAGCAGGATAAAGGAACCATAAACAGATAAATGCAAAGATCATCAGGCGCATGTAGTTGATTTCTTCCATAATTAATCACCAATTTCGTTTTTTTATTTAAATGGTTGATTTAATATTAACCTTCATAATATGGGACTTTTTTAATTAAAATGGGCATTATGATTATTTAACCATTTGTATTTCTAAGAATGATAAAAAAAATGAACAATCCCGTGATTCAACAGGTTCCATAGAGTTATCAGATTATTTATGGTTTGTTTCCTTCCAAATTAGATGGGCATAAAAAAAGAGGTTAAGGCAAATTGATGAAATATTTGGAGGAAAAATATCTATGAATTGCATAAATTTTTTGGGCAGCCATGTTTGAACTAAAAGTCATTATGATTCCTTTCCCAGTATTATATCACCTATTTCTTTAAATTTTCCCGGTATTCCCTCATGATTTCTCTATAATTACTTTTTAACATGATTACTACCATAGCCGCCGTTATAATTGCGAGTACAATAACCATTGCTGTTTCTACGTTTCTGGTGAAAATTATCACCACAAAGGGGGATGAAAAAAGAACCACCAAACAAAGCCATCCCTGCCAGCGCACAGGCTTGGGGAAGCCACCAACTTCATATTTAAGCCAATATTTTTCAGGATTTTCGGTAGTGAACCCTTCATTTAATTCATCAGATAATGGGTCATCGTGGGGTATACTCCTTCGAATTAACCAGGCCGTGACCAGCATAATAATCGTGGCCACCCCCATTATGAGGGATAAGGTGAGATTATTTAAAATAATTCCCATTAAAGTAAAAAGGCTTACTGCAAATACAAAGGATCCAGTCCAGGATAAAACTTTCACTTGTTTATTGGGAGGATTTTGGGGTTTCAAAGAATAGTAAAAGGTTAAAATAATACCGGAGCTCATGGTTAAAAGTAATATGTAAAATACTGTGTTCTGTGGAGGTATCAGGAAATATTCCAAAATTAACATCAGGGCGGAAGCCACAACCAGGATTATGCCCGCAGTTATATCCTGATTTTTACCCCTAAACATGATGAAGGTAAAAATGGTAATCCCCACGAACATTATTATGGGACCCATGGCGTTTTGAACCAAAACCACCGAAAATAGACCCAATAATACATTGAAAATAGCCAAGTACTTCAAACCCTTGTAATTCTTCATTGATAATCACCATTTAATATAAATTAATACCAGATGGATTGGTAATTATTTAATGAATGTTAATGTATAAAAAATAAATGATAAAATTACCATCCGGGGAAAGACCTTTGCCACTTAAAGCGTGCTGATCTTTTTAAAAAAACAAGTTATACTACAATTAAGCTTTTTTCGTCAAACCACATACTACCTTCAGAAGGATTTTTAACTAAATACATCATAGTATACCACGATCCATCAGTTGTAGGAGGAGTTACGGTCATTTTTTGTTCAAAGTAGACCTTATGTGGGTGTATTCGTTCCTTCTTATCAACTACGATGCCTTCAAATCCTAATTTTACATTTCGTACTTTTTTACCCAATCTTATCAATTAAATCCCTCTAATTTACTTAATTTCAAACGGTTTATCTGGTGTGAGATGAAAATTTCCCCCATAGATTAAAGGTTTCCCCATAGATTAGGGGTTTCCCCATTAATGAAAGGTTTAACTTATCGTCCCACCGTTTTACATGAGTATAGTCATCGATTACCAATAATCATCGAACAATTTTCGAATATTCCTATACTCTAAAATGCCATATAATATGTGGCAAATTCTATAAACACACATTTAAATAATCTATATACTAGATTAAAACTAAATAACCAGAATGCTTATAGAAATTCCCCTTATTTAATTGAAATAACCGTTGCCATATTTAATATTTGTGATCGTTTAATTAATAGAAGTTACAATTCTTGTTTTGTTGGACAGGTCTTTGCAACTCGTTATAATTACTCTAAAAAACTAGAATCAAAACTAAATAAAGAAAACTGGAGTCTTCTAAAAGAGATTTTATCCAAACTCACAGATTAAATTCGAGTGAATGGTTTGAAGGAATAGGGATAATTATCCTAATTCCATTCCTTATTTTAGATTTGTTTAATCGATCCCTTTTTAACGTAACCTTTTCCCCCGCATACTTCACATTTTTTACTGTTAGGCTTGAAAACTCTACCATACTCACAGTTGGGGCATGTTTGGTTACCTATCATTCCAGTTCCTCCACATGAAGAACAATCCACCCCCTGTCCCACTAATCCAGTTCCTTCACACATGGGACATTTTTCTAGGGATTGTCCAGCCTGAAAATTGCTACTTGACTCCCGGATGACTGTGGTAGTATTGTTTGAACTATTCAGTCCCGTTTGATTAGTGGCATTGTTTGCCGGGGCAGTTATCTTAATTAAAATAAGTGCAGAAACAGCTGCTACTGCAGCAATCAGAATAACTACTATTACAATTAAATATTTGGTTTTTATTTCCAAGGAATATCTCCTAAATTTTACTTTAATTCAACAAGGAGTTTATTTAGCTCCGAAACACTAATAACAGGCTTTATCCATTCAAGTGAAACTTCATTTTTCAAGTTAGCATGTCTTCTCTTATAATTGTGAGAAGAATTTAATGACATTATCCTTAATCTGTGTGGAATATCTCAAGCACTCAACACGCACTCAACACGCACTCAACACGCACTCAACACATGTTCTATGCAGACAGATAATTATGATGTTAAGATAGAATATAATGTGCATATCGCCCCTTTCCTTCAAGAGAGATAAAACCTTTATCCACCAATTCTTTTAAATCATTTAGTGCTGTTCTTTCTTTAATTTCAGGATTTATTTCCCTGTATTGGCTATTTGTTATTTTTCCATGTTTTAGTAGATAATCTATTGCTCTTTGTTGCCGTATACTTAATTCGCTCTTCTTAGTTTCTATGAATTTATACTTCCTAAGAGTAACCACTAAGCTTCCAGATTTGATCTCAAAGAGAGGCTCAGGTAAACCCTGTTCCAGACAAAAATCGATGATCCTTTGCGTTCCAGTTCCCCATCTTTCTATAAATCCAATTTTAAAGAAAAATTCAGCTATTAATGGGTTTCTGCGAATAGATTCATGTTGATTTTTTAGATCTTCAACTGTTAACGGTTCAGGCAGAGGTCCACAACCCCATATCTCCATTCTATCGTCAAATATGCGTATTTGAACACTAGAATTGATTCTGTAATCCCGGTGGCAGATTGCATTGGTAATTGCTTCTCTTATTGATTCAATAGGATATTCAAACTCTTCAACACGCTCTGATCCCTCTATCCTTGCACTTCTTCGGATATGTTTTTCTGCAAACCGCAATGCATCATCTCTTTGATCAATGATACTGGCCTTAAAATCATGCATATCCTCAAATTCCAATGTGTCAACACCTTTAAATTTTCCACATTGCGTAAATGCCTGTAAAACAAATTTTTGAGGGTTTTTTCCAAAAAGTAGGATGGCAGCATTAGTTAAATTTCCATCTCTTAAAAGATCAAGTCGGGATAATGCTTCTTCTATAGGAGCTTTAGGATCTAAATCTAAATTTCTTTTAAGGACTGCAAGTTTTAGAAAATCAGTCAATTTGTTCCCATCAATATCTTCAAAAATTGCTTCGGTAACTACCTGTTCATCCCATGAGGTAACTCTATGTTCAGTAGTGATCAGGTTCCTAATTTCAGTTGAAGAAAGTTTCTGGTTCGTCCTTCCAACCCTTATATAAGCTTTATCTCTGTAGAAAACGGGTTTTGAAGTGCTTTCTGAAACTTCAATTGAAATAATTGTTTTGCCTTCTTGCTCTGAATAACCAACAGATGGAAAAATTTGAGGGTCAGTTTCTCTCCTTATATTGTTTGCAAGTCTTTCTAGAGTATTTCTCCCAATATCTACCCCAACAACATTACGATCATTAGTTACACCTACTAAGATCGTTCCACCCCTTTTGTTGGAAAAAGCAGATATTGTTTTCAATATTTCGCCTATTTCAGATAGAGAAGTCTTGAATTCAACATTTTCCTTTTCATCATCTTCAAGAAGTGCAGAAATCCCCATTTATCATCCCCCATAATGATCTTGATTTAATGATCTTACTGGTTTCCGATTAAATTCAGAATCATTAAAACAGTTACTTGATATTATTATTAAGATTCGATGTGATATGATTTACCCTAAAACACTTGAGAAGTAATAATAAAAAATTAAATAGTAAAATTATATTTTTAGCGGTAAATGATAACATTAAACTCTTTGAAAATGAAGCAGGAAATCATATAAATTATTTTAAACTATCTGAAATCAGTTTATGGGTTCTTTTCAAGATCATTAATAAAGTTAAACAGAAAACACTTACAAAATAATAAATAGCTCCATTTAAAAAAGATTTCCAATACCAATTATCCCCCAAATTTAGGGAATAAACAACTAAAAAAACTATTACTATTATTGAAATTAAAATACTAAATGATATATTAGCCGTTATTTCCCTTAGTTTAACCATGTAACTATCATAATTACCATAAAACTGTGATTTTTGTTCTTTATCAACGGCCTTTTGTCCCATATCATATATTAATACAAGTAAACTTAATAATAAAGGCGTGAAAATTGATAAAGAAACTAATAACGAGTCCGCAGATGATTTTAATTCTTTATTAAAATATATTAAACCAACTGCTAGTATTAAAGGGAATATAAAGAAGAATAATATATCCCATTTACTAATTTTATCATCTCTATTGTCATAAAGAGTATCAATGTGTTGCTTGATAATCATAGAAGGATTAATTTTACTTGACATCTCTTATGACACACCTTTTTGGAGACGGATCCCATATCTTTTTGAAATATTCCTCTGCATGTTCCCTAGCCCTTGAGTTAATTGAATTAAATTCAGGGTTTCCGTCTTTCATCTCTATTTCATCAGTAATATCAATGTAGGGGGATGCATCTTCTGGGTGACCAGATCTAAAAACTCTTTTTTTCCCATTTAATTCCAATTCAACTTTTAAATCTTCATAATCAACTTCTTTAATTTTTAAACAGGGTGTCTGTTTTAAGTGAAATTTTGCATGGCGTAAATTTCTTTGATTTCGTTTTTGCCATTGGATATTAGTATTCCCAGTAAAAGTACATTTAGATAGGCTTTTTTATAGACTGATCGTT
>Ga0228535_1000098_pt1 | contig 269561 bp, 244 predicted proteins | sample SJ1metagenome_FD_168457 | JGI IMG/M metagenome (GOLD analysis project Ga0228535, IMG submission 168457) | Enriched culture of PCE-dechlorinating microbial communities from Ithaca, New York, USA - SJ1 | ecosystem: Engineered > Modeled > Simulated communities (microbial... > Unclassified...
TTTGTCAAAATCGCACAAACTTGCATCGAGTTGATACAAACTCACCCAATTTTAATCAAATTTTAATTAAAGTGGCCCAGTATCCGCCAGAATGGCTAATTTAGATGTGATTTATCGGATGCTTACAAATCAGACAACATGAAATATCAAATAAAATTTTTAACCCTAATATTTGTTTTGTCATCTTTTTTAACGCTTTATAGTTGCCAAAAAGATGATGCGATACCAGAAGGGAATGAAAAACAATTTGTAGTAGACAAGATATTCAATTACGACAACGACCTTGTGGCAGAATATTTTTATAACAACAAAAACCAACTTATAAAAAAGTATGTAACTGAACATTTGGGCAATAACTATCAGCAAGAATGGGCTTCTTACTCAGATGAATTTGAATATCACGATGGTCTTGTTTCAAAAATTATTCATAAAGACATTTCGCACAATATGTTTAATTATGAAACCCATATCTTCTACAATTCTAAAGGAAAAATAACGAAAACTGAAGTATACAAAGACGGACTGCAAATTTCGCATAACTCAAATTATAGATACAAAGATGACTATCTAACGGGAATTGTAAAGTACAACTTTGGGACAATGGTTTATAGAGATTCAATAGTATATAACAATACAGGAAATGTAAGTAAATATATATACGAAAGGCCAGAAAGGAATTTATTGGGAGAGCCAATATCGGGAACAAAAATAACTACAATTCAAGAATTTATTTACGATAATCATTCGAGACCTAACTTTAATCTTGACTATCTTTTTATTTATGAACCTCTTCCATTTTTTGAAGAAGCAAATGTACAAAGGCAACTATCTACAAATAATATGGTTGAGTTTACTGGTGGAACAAAATGGATATATACATATAATGAACATGGACTACCTTCTGCAATAGAGGTTAAATGGAAAGATATTGAAACAACTTTGCCTATGTTATTAAGAATAGAATACAAAAAAATATAATAAAATATAATAAAAAATATTTCTGCTAACATCATGTATAAAACAATGGTGTTTAAGTATATAATTGAAACATTCTACCCCGTATCAGCATTTGTGTCGGCAGACAGAAACGAAGCCCGCAATCCCCAACGCTTCATAGTGTGCCGAGAAGCATAACAACGCCACAATAAGGTTCTGCATGCTGTAATTAAGATGGTGGAAACAGTTGTAATCAGCAAATTTAAAACCGACAGTTTTCAGCAAAGTCAAACCGACGGATATGAATTCACACTAGTTACCAACACGCGATATAGTTAATTGCCAGTACAGTGGGTATTCGAGCGACACAGCTCGTATCAAAGGTAGTTGTAACATGATGGCAAGTGTAACGAAATCAGCAACTTGCCATGCCGCCAACCGTTGTGTGCAAGCCTAAAAGACAACGACGGCGAACAAAATAACGACACGAAATAAAAGAAAAAACTGCCACAGCACAAATGGCATATTTGGTTTTGCCAACGTACCGTACGACAGTAACAAACTTGACATTGAAGAATTGTTGAAAAATATGTTCAATATATTGCACTATTTTAAACCAAGATTTTTAACTTTGACACATTAATAAATTAAACAGCGGGGGCAACGCTATAAATTCTGCACACTGACAAATGAGACCAAATAAACCAGGACAAGTAGCAAAGTTTCACACGCCGCTACCAGACGAAAATCCAGACCAACTATATGTTGTTTTAGAAATCAAAGAAGATGTTGAAAGACCAAGAGCGGACATTAAAGCTCTTAACACAGGACTTTCATTTCCTCCCATCAACACTGTTTTACTTGACGACCTTGAAGTTGTAGAAGTAGACATTTCTGATCTTTTAGGACACGAAGTAACAATTAGCAAAGCCGACTATTCACAAGCGACAGGAAAAGTTGTAAAAGTGAGCGAACAGAAAATTATACTTGACTTGACAAAAGGAGTTAAAGGAGTTGAAACAAATGTATGGCTGACAATTCAAGACGAAAACGACACAGAACACACAGGAACTTTATTTGTGATTTAAAATACAATTCTATGAACGCAGAATTAACGATAACAGAAAATCAAATTAAAGATTATCGGCTAGTGCTTGGCGACAAAATTAGAATTGTTCGAGAGCAAAGAGGTTACAGTCAGGAACAATTAGCAGAACTGATGAACATAAATCGTTCAACAATTTCAAAAATTGAAAACGGAAAATTCAGTATTACGGTTGACTACTTGGTTCGCTTTTCAATTTTCCTTGACTACGAATTTAAAGTTGTAGAAAAGTAGTACTATGGACAAACTAACAGCAGAACAAAGAAGAAAGAATATGCAAGCAGTTAGAGCCTTCGGCTCCAAAATCGAAACTGCTCTTGCAAAAGCTTTATTTGCTCAAGGTTTGAGATACAGAAAAAATGACAGAACAGTTTTTGGTAAGCCCGATTTAACCTTCAAGAAATATAAACTTGCAGTTTTTGTTGACAGTGAGTTTTGGCACGGTAAAGATTGGGAAACAAGAAAGTTTGACCATAAAAGCAATCAAAAATTTTGGCTGACAAAAATTGAACGTAACATTGAGCGAGACAATGAGGTTAACGAAAAACTTATTGCAGAAGGTTGGAAAGTATTACGATTTTGGGGTAAAGACATTACCAAAAATCTTGACAATTGCATTAATAAAATTCAAAAGACAATAAATGAAACTGAAAGAAAAAATATCAATTGACGAGTTTGACGCAAAACGGTTTCAAATTAGATTGGTTGAAGCAGTTCCGGCTAATCATAAGAAAGCTGTAATTACTCATTATCTCCATAACATTGAAAATGGTTTAGCAAAGCATTTCAAGAATGATGCGATGAAATATTTGAAAGAGTATATTCAATTCCAAGAGGAGGAAAACAATCTTTCAATGGTTGCTGAAGATGCTTTGCAACATTTACTTTTTGAAGTAAATGATGTTCCATTTCCAACTCCTGAAAATTACACTTTTAAATTCATAGACTTATTTGCCGGCATTGGTGGTTTCAGAATTGCAATGCAAAATTTAGGTGGCAAATGTGTTTTTACAAGTGAGTGGGACAAAGAAGCACAGAGAACATACCGAGCAAATTTTGGTGAAGTTCCATTTGGTGACATTACTAAAGAACAAACTAAAATGTTCATACCAGACGGCTTTGATGTTTTGTGTGCAGGTTTCCCTTGTCAAGCGTTTTCTATTGCCGGGAGACGTGGTGGATTTGAAGATACTCGAGGAACATTATTTTTTGATGTTGCAGAAATAATAAAAAGAAAACAACCGAAAGCATTTTTCCTTGAAAACGTAAAAGGTTTAAGAAATCACGACAAAGGAAAAACATTAGAAACAATCTTAAATGTTTTACGTAACGACCTTGGTTATTTTGTTCCGGAACCGCAAATAATAAATGCAAAAGACTTTGGTGTTCCTCAAAACAGAGAGAGGATTTTTATCGTTGGTTTTCACAAAGACACAAAGGTCTCAAAGTTTGAATATCCGAAACCGCTTGACAAGCAAGTAAAGTTTGCAGACATAAAAGAGATAAAAGTTCCACCAACAAAGTTCTATCTATCAACTCAATATTTACAAACACTTCACAACCACAAGGCAAGACACGAAAGCAAAGGAAACGGTTTTGGTTTTGAGATAATTCCCGACACAGGAATTGCTAATGCAGTTGTTTGTGGTGGAATGGGTAGAGAAAGAAATTTGGTAATTGACAAACGAATTAAGGACTTCACTCCCACTACTCACATTAAAGGCGAAGTGAATAGAGAAGGAATTCGTAAAATGACACCAAGAGAATGGGCTAGACTTCAAGGCTTTCCAGACAATTTTTTAATTCCGGTTGCGGATGCTTCTGCATATAAGCAGTTCGGCAACTCCGTTGCCGTTCCTGCTATTCAAGCAACCGCAGAACAAGTTTTAAAAACTGTAAAAATCAAAATAGGAATATGAGTATATTAAATGAATTAGGAATAACAGTAGGTGCAAACAACAAAGCGGAAGTCGTTTTTGATAGTTTGTTTCCGAGTTTTTTAAAAGTGAAATACAAAAAACCTTCTGATTACATTTCCACGTATTGGGAAGCATTTCAAAAACATCATGAAGGGAACAATAACCTTAATGGAAAAATTTTTGAATACATACTTGCTACTTTGTGTGTAAGAGAAAATATTTTACCTCTTTATATGAGTGCTAAAGTTGCATTTGTACCAAACGTAATTTATGATTTGATGTTCTATACAGCAGAAAGAGGTCCAATTTGTATTTCCGCGAAAACAAGTTTACGGGAACGATATAAACAAGCCGACTTAGAAGCTATCGCATTAAAATACGTTCACAGGAAAGCATTAAGTTTCTTAGTAACACTTGAAGAAAACGAAGCAAAAAGTGTAAAAGCAAAAATAAAAAGTGGTGATGTAATTGGACTTGATAATGTAGTAGTAGCGACAAGCAATGAATTCAATGAACTAATAAAGGAACTTAAATCCTACAAATTTTCAGAACCACCGACAGTTAAGGTAATTGAAAGCAACCAAATAATAACTACTGAAAAGGTAAAAGCATTAAAGTAATGAGTGAGAAGCAATTAATAATGTCTTTTGAGGCAAACACCATACAGCATCTTGGTGTAAAAATGTATTCTACAATCCCTCCTGCATTAGCAGAATTAATTGCAAACTCTTACGATGCTTGTGCTACTGAGGTTTATGTGAAACTCTATGATGGTACTGAAAAAAAGGTAATTGTTCAAGACAATGGAATAGGAATGTCGTTTGACCAAGTAAATGACTATTTTTTAAGAATAGGAAGAAAAAGACGTGTAGAACAAAAAGTTTCTGCTCGTGGAATAGGACAAGCAACCGCAGAACTCTTTAACAAAGAAGGGGCAATTGTATTAGTATCTGACATTCGAGATACAGAAGGAAATGCTCTTGTAAAGAATTTAAGGACTAATGCAGAATAGCTGCATTTAGACGTTAGAGATGAAGAACTCTGTTTAAAAGCAGCAGATTATATAACCACATAATTCGGGCGACTTGACATATTTAGAAACATCAGCACCTTTTGACTCTGAAAATTATGACTTAAAATCTTGGGAAGAAGTTCACAGAGTAAACTCAACAGGCGTGATGCTTACTTGTAAATACGCTATCAGACCAATGAAGGACAAAGGTGGAAGTATTGTAAATATCTCCCTTATACATACCAAAAATAACTAAGCATGAAAAAAACAAACTCAATTAAGACATCAATTTTTGCAATTATCCCTATTTTGTTATTCGGAATATCCTGGTTGGTTACATACCTAAATGTAAATGAAATAATTAAAACAACTTTGTTTATAAGTTCAATTGCCTCCATGTTTATTCTATTTGGGATTGGTTGGGTAAAAGACTTCCCAAGATGGACCATTCATTCCATTGGATTTTGTCTTTTTGTAAGCATACTGTTTATGAATATTTCAAGCCCTTATCTCAACAGGAGTGAGACATGGGGATTACTTGCACTATTACCCTTTGCACTAACACTTATTATCTCTCTTTTGATACACCTCTCTTTGCAACCACTTAAGCAACTTCTAAAACAGATTAAAGAGGATAAAAGTATTATTATTTTTATGGTATACGGGATACTACCACTACTATTATGGATTGAATTTGATGAGATTTATAATGCTATGGTAATACCTTATGTTGTTGTTCTTACCGCTCTTACGGCATTAAGCGTAACTATTTATTTGATAAGCTCTAAAAAAACTGTAAGAACCTTGACAGTTATCTTGGGATTCCTTATTACAAATGCCATAGCAATAACTGCAACAACACTGCTTTTTAAAAATTAGACCTATAAGCCCCTCCAGGCCACATTGTCAACCGTTGTACCGAACACTAAAGGAGACACAACCAGTTACTAACTTTTATAAGGTGATCTAATGAGATAAATACTTTGTAAAAACAACTTATCAAAGCGGAAGAATTAAGAGCGGCGTAACATACCTTTTGTGGGGCACCACAGCTTTAATAACGCTAAAAAAAAGCTAACTTTAACACTATTATGGATGATATAAGTATATTCACAAACAAGACATTGCCCCCAACAGATAAGGATGTGGCCGAAAAACTTGGTTCGAATTACAATCTTTGGCAACAGGTTCATGCTTTAGTCTTGATTAAATATCCAAAAGGATTATCCGAATGGAATTATCCGGGGGAAAAATACGGTTGGAGCTTTAGAATAAAAGACAAAAAAAGAGCAATTATTTATTTACTTCCAAGAGACCAATATTTTAAAGTAGCCTTTGTCTTTGGGGATAAAGCTGTAAATAAGATAATGGAAAGCGGGATCTCAGATGGCATAAAAACAGAAATAAATCAAGCAACAAAATATGCCGAGGGTCGTGGGCTTGTAATTAACGTTACCAATAATCTAATTCTAAAAGATATAGAGCTGCTAATAGACATAAAACTAAATATTTGCTAACCCATCTATTCATCAAAATTATAGCTTACAGATTTAGAAACTAACTTGATTAAGATATGGAACCCTTATTTATGAAACTATTGATTTACATAATAGCCATTATGTTTTCTGCAAAGAGTACACAATTAAACAAAAGTTACACTCTAAATGGATCGTTTAATGGAGAAACAAGTGAAGAGTGGATATATATGGTAAAGTTTATGGGAAATTATGCATTTAGAGATTCTGCAAAAATTGAAAACGGTAAGTTCCAATTTAAGGGAGTTATTGATGTGCCTGAAATGTATGCTTTCCATTATAGAATAGATAGAATAATTGGTGTTGCTTCCGGATTTATTGAACCGGGGAATTTATATTTAAACATCGATCTAAAGAACTGGGAGCTTAACTCAAGAATTTCAGGAGGGAAAATAAATGATGAATATAACAGTTTGGAATATAAGAGAATTGAGAGATTTATGAAACCTATATGGTCTCTAGATACGAGAAGCCAGACGGCCAATAAAGAGGAGTTAAAAACAATCAATGATAGTATTAAGTTTCTATTAGCAGAGAATGAAAAATTCGAAATGGAATATGTTAAAAATCACCTAAATTCCCCTATAGCACTATATCTTCTTTTTAGGAATCAATTTAGTTTAAGTTTAGATGAAAAAGAGACATTATTATCTAAATTTAATCCAATATTACATAACGCGACCATTTATAAAGTAATGGTTGCCGACTATAATAATCAGGTAAAGATAAAAAATCAGACGGATAACCTAAATAAGATAAATGACATTCAATTATTTCAAACCACAACATCGGGAGACTCTTTGTTAAGTAAACTGATTGCACACAATCCTAATAAAGTACTATACATAGATATATGGGCTACTTGGTGTGGGCCTTGTAAAAAAGAATTTCCGTACTCAAGAAAGTTATATGATATGATAGATCCTGAAAGAATACAGATGATATATTTGTGTGTTGGATCTTCAAAAGATGAGTGGGAGAAGGTGGTAAAATCTGAAGTGCTAAATGGACAGCACTACCTTATTGACGATGAAAATTTAAAGAAGTTTGGTAATAAGAATAGTATTAATATTCAGGGAATTCCAAGATATATAATTGTTGGCAGTGATGGGACAATTAAAAACAAAAATGCTCCAAAGCCAAGCAGCGCAAATCTATTAGATATATTAGTTAAGTATTCACATTTTAATTAATTAACGATATGAGTTATTACTTCATTGCTCAGATAAAAATTTATGATAATATTGAATATCAGAATTATATTAACAAAGCGGGAAGCATTTTTAAAAAATACTGTAATGGGATTATACTCGCACTGTGTTAATTAAGTTTAATAATATAATATGAAAACCACACTCGAACATGATGAACGAATGGCAAAAATGACATTTGCATCGGTTTATCCACACTATGTTACAAAAGTTGAAAGAAAGGGCAGAACATCTGAAGAGTTGCATCAAGTTATCGAATGGCTTACAGGATATGATAGAGATGCTCTATATGAGCTTATTAGACAGAAGGTCTCTTTTGAGGAGTTTTTTAAAAAAGCAAACCTAAATCGGAATGCAAATAAGATTACAGGAGTTATCTGTGGATACCGAGTAGAGGAGATTGAAAACCCACTTACAAAGCAGATACGATACCTAGATAAGCTTGTAGATGAGCTTGCAAAGGGTAAGAAAATAGAGAAAATTCTTAGGTAATATACCCCGATATACTTAGTAAAGAAGAAAAATTAATTTTATTTGGAAGTTAGTAAATAATAACTAACTTAGCGGCATAAAACTTCTAATCATGCAAACAGAGCGTCAAAAAGAGATTATAGAAACAGCTCTTTCATTAATTAATGAAAAAGGAATCCAAGGTTTAACAATAAAAAATCTCTCTAAGAATTTAGGTATAACAGAACCGGCAATTTATAGACATTTTGAAAATAAAATCCATATACTAACAGAGATACTGGATATTATGAAGCGAAACACCAATGGTATTTTTGAATCGGGATTGCATTCAAGTGACTCTGCTCTAACTAAAATAGAGGTACTTTTTAAAAAGAATTTTAATTCTTTTACACAAATGCCATCAATGGCTTCGGTAGTTTTTTCGGAAGAGATTTTCAAAAATGAGAAAAAATTAATTAATAAGATATCAGAACTGGTTGATCAAAATAATAAGATTTTGATTACTATTATAACCGAAGGGCAAAACAGAATGGAGATCAGAGGAGATATAAGTGCAGAGCATTTGGCATTACTTATAATGGGCACATTACGTCTCTTTATTAAAAAATGGCAGTTTTCCGATTTCGGCTTTAACCTTCAATCTGAAGGAGAAAAGCTCATTGAATCTGTTAAGCAACTAATCAAGCATCAATAAAACGAACTAACCACCGACCAGTAAAACTTTGCAAAATAAGTTAGTTAATATTAACTAATAAAGACCATGAAAACAAGAACAATTATTTTTTTATCTCTAATTAACATCACACTACTATTACCGCTAAACCTATTTGGCCAATCTATAGGGGTGGGGATAGTTAAAGATGCTTCTACAAGAGAGTTAGATTCATTAATCCTTGAATTACGAGGAGAGATAGAAGCGATGACAAAAGGGTATGACGGAGTAGTAATTAAAGAGTTAGACTCCCATTGGAACCCCGAAAGGGTTGAAGAGAATATTAATATATTCCTAAATGACAAAGAAATTGATTTTATTGTAACAATCGGGTTTCTTTCATCGAAAGGGGCTAAAAGTATTGGAGAGAGATCCAAACCATTTATCTCTGCTACAGTTTTAAATACAGCCAGTTATTGGGAAGAGGCACTTTTTGACTTTGCAAGTGATATTGAAAAGTTCTCTAAAACTTTTAATGTAAAAAATATTACGATTCTAATTCCCGATGTAATGTATGCTGAGACTTCAATAAAAGGTGCTCTTCTACTTAATGATACTACGTTCAAAAAGGTAAGGGTTCTACCTATTAAAGAGAAGGAAGATCTTATTATAAAGATTCCGGACAATACCGATGCTGTAGTTCTGTTCCCTATGCTATATAGTTCCCAAGCAGAGATGAGGGATCTTTTTTTCTATTTAAATAACTCGGGAGTGCCCACGCTTTCATTGGTAGGTTTGGACTATTTGAGACTTGGAGCTACAGTAACGTATACTCCTCAATACACTTTCAATCAAATAGCAAGAAGATTAGCCATAAAAATTCTAAAATCTGCAAATAAAGCAGACACACTTAATGCAAAAGAAGAGAGTCTATTTCCAAAAAGAGATCCGGCAATCAATATGGAGAGTTTAAGATTGCTAAAGAGGTTTCCTAAATCGGAGTATCTAGATAATGCTGTATTGCTAAATGTTGCTAAAATCCCCGGAGAGGAGATTGGTTTAACCCAGGTTATATCAATTGCATTGGAAAACAGTTTGAAAGGAAAAATAGGTGACTATGAATACCAAATAGCAGAAAATGAGATACAAATAGCTAAATCTAATCTTCTCCCTAAGCTTGAGTTTAGTGGGAGTGGTATTCAGTTAAGTAAAAATTTAGTTGAGTCTTCTATGGGTCAGAGAGGTGAATTTACTGTAATCGGCTCGATTTCATTTAAGCAGGTTGTGTTTTCTGAGTCTGCGTACGCAAACATAGCTCTTAAAAAGTTACTTGCGAAAAGCATCCAGGTTAACAACCGGCAAACAGTTTTAGATATAGTTCATGAAGCATCTAAGTCTTATATATGGTTAATGGTTTCTAAAAGTATTCTGGATATAAAAAACGAAAATGTAAGTGCTACATTAAAAAACCTAGAGTTGGCAAAGTCTAGGGAGATGCTGGGAGAGAGTAGTGTTTCTGATGTAAACCGTTGGATTGGGGAGTTAAATGTTGGGAAAATTGAACTAAGTAAAGCCGAGGCCGACTATAAAGCCTCGATGTATAAACTAAATGATATTTTAAATAGGCCTATTTCTAAAACTATTCCAACTCCCGATTCTTTAATGGCAGATGAGACTGTAATTTTCAATAGAGAGATACTGGATAAGTTTTTGAGTGAATCAGATTTGACTGAAGGTTATATTCAGTTTTTAATAAATGAGATGTTAGAAAATTCTCCCGAGATACAACAATTAGATCTTGCCGGAGATATAATAGATCGTCAAATAGCAATGAAGCTAAGTGAAATCTATATTCCCGAAATTGCAATAATAGGAGGTGCCGACCAGGCAATAATTAGAGACGGTGTGATAAGAAATCAACAACTACCCATTCCTCCCCCACCAACAGATATAACATGGAGTTTAGGGCTTCGTTTTAGCATTCCTTTGTATGAGGGAGGAAAAAGAAGAGGCGAGCTAAAAAAAGCCAGAATTGAACAAGAAAAGATTGGGTTGAAGAGAAGCGAAGCGCTTAATATGATTGAAACAGGGATTCGTACAAATGTTCAGTTTCTTCAATCCTCTTACCGAGAGATGAATCTTTCGCAAAATGCAGCAATAGCTTCCAAGGAGAACTATAAGAATATACAAGATGCATACGCACAAGGAATTGCAAATGTAGCACAGCTTGCAGATGCTCAATATATGATGATTAGAACTCAGCAAATGGCAGTTGTTTCTAGGTACCAATTTATTTTAAACTATATAAAAACAGAGCGACTTCAGGGAAAATTTGTTTTTTTAGAAAGCAAAGAAGAAAAAGAGCTCTACACTAAAAAGTTATATAACGTATTAACAAAAGAATAGAGTATGAAAACAAAATGTAAACTCATGGTTTTTTGCATTTTCCTCTTTTATGGATGTACGCAAAGTAAGCAGGTAGAGGAGCAAGTAAAACCTGTATATTATCAGGTTGTAGATTTTAACACCACAAAGAGTATGGCCATATTTTCCGGAGTATCACAATCGGCTCAAGAGGCCAAGCTAAGCTTTAAAGTAGGAGGAGTGATAAAGAGTATAAATGTTGAAATGGGAGACACTTTAAAAAGAGGAGAGATTATTTCTATTATGGATAAAACGGATAACTTAATAAACCTAAAAAAAGCAGAGGCCAATTTAAAAAGTGCTAAGGCACAGCTGGCTGCTTCTAAATCGTCTTTTTTAAGAATTGAGAATCTTTTTATAAACAATAGTGCAACTCTAAGTGATTACGAAAAGGTGAAATTACAATACGAATCCTCTCTGAGTTTGGTTAAATCGGCAGAATTATTATTAGAAGCAGCCCGTAATCAATTAGATTATACAGTGTTAAAAGCTCCATTCGATGGTGTGGTAACTTCGGTTTTAATGAAAGAGAATGAGATGTCGGGAAGTGGGAATCCGGTTGTGATATTTGCATCTGTTACAGATATTGAAGTAAAAATAAATGTTCCGGAGATAATGGTCAATAGAATTGTAAAAGGGATAGATGCTACAATAAAATTTAACACATTATCTACCCATATTTATAAAGGAAAGATAACCGAAATCAGCCCGGGAACACCAAATGCATCTGCCTTTCCGGTAATAATCAAGGTTACTAATCCTCGAGGAGAGCTTTTGCCTGGTATGACATGCTCTGTAGAAATCTCTCTTCTAAACGATAATGTTTATAAAAGTAGAGTGATTATCTCTACAGAGGCAGTGGGCAGCGATTATACCGGCCATTATGTTTTTATTGCAGAAAAAAGTGATGAGGGAGATGTTTTTATTGCTAAGAAAAGAGAGATAAGGCTAGGTGAACTGCTTAGTGATGGATATGAAATAGTAGATGGATTGACTCAAGGAGATGTTGTTATAACAGCAGGATTGAGCTCTTTGTATCATGGAAGAAAAGTGAAGTTGTTAGAAGACAAAGAAAAAACTAATTAGTAGATATGAATCTTACAAGTATTACACTCGATTATAAAAGAGTTACAATAATAGCTATTCTTATTGTAGCTATTATTGGAATAATCAACTACTTCGACCTCGAAAGAGATAGTATGCCTCCATATACAATCAGAATTGCATCTGTGGTGACAAGCTTTCCCGGTGCCGACCCAAATAAAGTAGAGATGTTGGTTACAGAACCTTTGGAGGAGACCATTCGTGAAATATCACAAGTAAAAACGATTACCAGTGAATCACGTCCGGGACTATCTGTGATTACAGTAGAGCTGTTAACAGATGTGAACAGCAAGGAACTACAATCGGTGTGGACTAATCTTAGAAATAAGATAGAGGCGCTTAAACCAAGTTTGCCCCAAGGTATATATGGGCCGTTGGTTAAAGATGAGGATATAGGAAAAGTTTTTGGAATAATTATAGGCGTCACAGGAGAGGGGGTTCCTTATCATAAACTTGAAGACTATGCTAAAGCGGTTAGAGAGAAGTTGCTTCTTCTTAGGGATGTAGAGAAAATTAAATATGGCGGGGTTCAAAACGAGCAGATATTTATTGAGTTCGATAATAAGCAACTCTCCAGATATGGGCTGGATGTAATAAAGTTGAAAGGTCTTATCTCTTCTACAAATATATTAAACCCCGGAGGTGAGATCAATATTGGTCGTAAGAGGATAGTTCTGGAGCCTTCGGGAGGGTTTGAGACAATTGAAGATATAAAAAAGATTCTTGTTCCACTCTCTTCGGGATCTACAGTTTATCTTGAGGATATTACCACCCGTATTTATAGAGATTATGTGACTCCTTCACAAAAAAAGGTTTTTGTAAATGGAAAAGAAGCTATTGCCCTTTTTATCTCTTTAAAGGATGGAGCTAACATTGTGAGATTGGGCAATGATGTAGATAAAGCACTTGTTGAAATAAATAACAACCTCCCTCTTGGTGTAGAGGTTGTTAGATCTGCATCTCAAGACAAGGTTGTAAATAAGCAGGTTAACGACTTTCTAATAAATCTGGTACAAAGTATAGTGATAGTACTATCTGTTATGTTGATATTTCTTGGCCTTAGAACCGGCTCTTTGGTTGCATCTCTTATACCTATGGTTATTCTTACATCCTTCTTCTTTTTAGGATTTCTAAACCTTGGTTTTAACAAGGTGTCGCTAGCAGCGTTGATCATATCGCTTGGGCTGTTGGTAGATAACGGGATAGTTGTTTCGGAATCTATAATGGTTAATATGAACCGAGGGATGAGTGCAATAGAAGCAAGCATATATTCCGGAAAAGTTCTTATTGTGCCTCTTTTAATTTCTTCATTAACTACTGCGGCAGCTTTTCTACCCTTTGCACTAGCAAAGACACCTATGGGAGAGATATCATCTCAACTATTTTGGGTTGTGAGCAGCACCTTGATATCTTCATGGTTTCTCGCATTTACCTTCATCCCATTAGTTGCGGTCATAATCTTAAAAACTAAACCTTATGGAAAAGTGAAACGAGAGAGTACCTTGGATAAGGGTTTGGATAGATTTAATATGTGGTATAATAAGATGTTATATAGGACATTAAAAAGACCAAAAGGATTTCTTATAGCAATTGTCTCTATCTTTCTGATTGCAGTATTTATGATTAGGTATCTACCGTTTAAATTAGTGCCGGATAGCGACCGTAACCTAGTTACATTAGACATTAAGTTTCCTACGGGTACACAAATTGAATATACCCAGCAAGCTGTTAAAAAGATAGAAAATTATATTTTAAATAATTTGATGAGAGACTCGTCAAATAAAAGCGGAGGAGCAGCAGTTCTAGATTTTTCTACATTTATTGGAGAGGGGCCTGAGCCTTACGATCTTGGTTATTTTAAAAATGAATCAAACTCAAGTTATGCTCATATGTTGGTGAACACAACAGGAGACAAAGACAACGATTATATTATATCTAAATTAGACAGCTTTTGCTTTAAAAGTATTCCCGATGCTGAGATTAGAGTGAATAGACTTACCGGTGCCGGCGCGTCAGGGACTCCTGTAGAAATTAGAATTTCTGGAGACAATCCTGAAAAACTTGCATTAATCTCACAAGAGGTTAAGAGTAAACTTATAGAACTAAAGCTAACTAAGAATATTAATGATGACTGGGGGCCAAAAATTCAAAAGCTCATAATTGATATTCACCCAGACAAAGTGATGAGGTCTGGATTAACAAACATGGATATTGCAGTAGCTTTAAATGCCGGACTTTCCGGGGTTAGGATAGGTGATTTTTACGATTCAGATAAAAAAGTACCAATTTTTTTTAAGAACGAAGCTAACCCGGAGCACTATATAGAAACCTTACAGGCCTTTACTATTTACTCACCTTCTAAAAGCTTAAATGTGCCATTGTTGCAAGTAGCAGATATAAAAGTAGATTGGCAGTTTGGAAAAGTAATACGAAAGGATTTGAGAAGAACCATGACTGTAGGGGCCTATCTAGACACAGACTACACTGCATCTGATGTATTTAAAAAAATAGGCCCTTGGCTAGAGACTAAAAAGGGGAGCTGGGGCTCCGGCTATACTTATGAATTGGGTGGTGAAGATGAAGATAAATCGGAAAACCTTGGTGCAATATTCGAAAATCTTCCGCTTGCCTTTTTTTTAATTGCTCTTTTACTCGTTTTGCAGTTCAACTCTTTTCGTAAAACTACTATCATTATTCTCTCTATTCCTTTGGGTCTAATAGGTGTAACCGTAGGATGGTTTATAGGAGGTTCCTTTATTAGTTTTTTTGGGATATTGGGAGTCATTGCACTTGCCGGAATAGTTGTAAATAACTCAATAATACTTATAGATAGGATTGAAATAGAGATGTTAGAAGATGTGGGAATAGATAAGCGAGATGCAATTCTAAAGGCGGTGAAAAGTAGGTTTAGACCTGTTATGTTAACAACCCTCACAACCTCTCTAGGGATGCTGCCCTTATGGTTCTCCGGCGATTTACTTTGGGTGCCATTGGCCTTGGCAATAATTTTTGGGTTACTCTTTGCAACTTTTATTACAATAATTTTTGTCCCGGTGCTTTATTCAATTTTTTACAAAGTTTCGTTTTTGGATTATAATTATAAATATTGAGAATCTAAATAAATCCTTTAGAATGATTAAACAAAATTATATTCTACTAACTCTTGCTTTCATCTGCCTGATATTTGGAGGTGTAAATGCTCAGGAGAAAAGGAATTCGGGCATTGAAAATTCTTTTTTTAGTGCTATAAGATCTAATCAAATAGATAGCTATATGACTTTTAGTCAGGGATTAGGAAATATGGAGCCACTGATTTTTGAGGCACTTGTTTCTCCATATTTTTTATTGAGAACAAGCATAGATTCAAGATGGGGAGCTACAATTTCACCGGCAATAATGATAAGAATGTATGCAGAAGAATCTTTACCTGTTCGTACGCCAAGCTACATGCCCAATATAAGTTTCTATCATCAACTCAAAAGCTCTAAGAATGACAGAATTGTGTATTTGTTTTTGAATTTGACTCACCACTCTAATGGCCAGAATGGGAGCTTTTTCAATAGTGACGGGAGTATAAATACCTTATCGGGAGACTTTTCTACAAACTTCCTAGAGCTGGGATTCTTCTTTAATCAGAACCTGGTTCCATTTTCTAATACTTATGAATATTTTAAAAGTTCTATTGAGTATCACATAGATGCTAACAGATCGGCAGAGCTGGAGGGCAGATACAGCTTTTTACGATGGCACAACAATATTCGAATTTTTAGATTTCTAGGATACAAAACAAACTCTAAAAGGTTGCTTTTTGATAAGACGCCGGCTATACAGACTAAAGTTGAAACAACATGGATGTTTGGAGAGATAAATGACACTAATTTTTTTGATTTTTCAAAGAGATTTAATTTCTCTCTTACTTTCTCATATAGACCAAAATTTCTTTCCGATGTGAGTTTTTTTGCAAATTTCTATAGCGGAGAAGATTATTATAATATGCATTTTCATAAACGTATCACTGTATTGAGAGTTGGCTTGCAGGCGTTCTCCTTTAAATAGAGACATAACAATAAAACAACTATTTAACTTTATTATTATATTTATTTCAGAAAAGGAGGGCCTTTAACCGGCAGTCTGGATATAACCTAGGGATTTTAAAACAGGATCAATATTAATCATGCAAACATGAAAAGGATTTTGCTTTTGGCTTTATGTACATCTATTTGTGGATTTTTTTTAACAGGATGTAACAAAGATCCCCTCTTATCTTCCAATGGAGTAGAGATCTATCTGCTTAAATCTTTCCAAACATTGGATAATTCACAGAAGATAAATGAGAAAAGTGTGGTATTGGAAAGTAAGCCACTGGTTAACTATTCAGATATTATATTCTATAATACGAATCAATATTTTTTTAAGATAAGCGATAGAGCCGTAGATGCAATCAATAATGTTAATCACTCTGTTAAAGGCGTTGCTTTTGCTTTGACAGCCGGAGGTAGGATAGTCTACACAGGTTACTTTTGGCCAATGTTTTCATCGGCATCGTGTAACTGGATAACAATAGATCCGTTTATGGCGTCTGTAACAAAAGAGCTACGTGTTAAGTTGGGATATCCCGGCGATTGGGAGGGGGTAGAAGACAGACGTAATGATGAGAGATTGATATCAATTCTAAAAAGAGATAATAAGCTTAAATAGTATATCTTTGCACCTCAAAATTTTAAAGACATAGTATATAATGGTCTCTTGCGACGGGTTGAGTGTAGAGTTTGGTGGAACGGTATTGTTTGAGAATATCTCATTTGTAATCAATAATAATGATAGAATTGCCCTTATGGGCAAAAACGGAGCAGGGAAGTCAACCCTGCTTAAAATTTTAGCAGGGGCAAGAAAACCAACCAGAGGAGTGGTGTCGGCCCCTAAAGATTATCTGATTGCTTACCTCCCTCAACACCTTATGACAGAAGATGGAAGAAGTGTTTTTGAAGAGGCCTCTCAAGCTTTTAAACACCTTCACCAAATAGAGGAGCAGATAGAGAGGTACAACAAAGAGTTGGAAGAGAGGACCGACTACGATTCTGAGGGGTACTATAAGTTGATTGAAGATCTTTCTGCCTTGAGTGAGAAGTACTATGCAGTAGATATATCTCACTTCGAAGAGGATGTAGAGAAGGTATTGCTTGGGCTAGGATTTAAAAGAGAGGAGTTTACAAGGCAAACTTCTGAGCTGAGCGGAGGTTGGAGAATGAGGATTGAGCTTGCCAAGCTGCTTTTAAGAAAACCCGACGTAATACTGTTGGATGAGCCCACCAACCATCTGGATATGGAGTCTATTATTTGGCTGGAGGAGTTTCTTGTAAACCAGGCAAAAGCAGTTGTTCTGATTTCTCACGACAAGTCATTTGTAGATAATGTTACAAATAGAACCATAGAGTTGACAATGGGTAGAATTTACGACTACAAAGTTAATTATACCCACTATTTGGAGCTAAGAAAGGAGAGGAGGGAGCAGCAACAGAAACAGTACGACGATCAGCAGAAGATGATTGCAGAGACTAAGGAGTTTATTGAGAGATTTAAGGGCACATATTCAAAAACTCTTCAAGTACAATCACGAGTGAAGATGCTTGAAAAGTTGGAGCTTGTAGAGGTAGACGAAATAGACACATCGGCACTAAGGTTAAAGTTCCCTCCTTCGCCAAGAAGCGGTAATTTTCCCGTAATAGCAGATGAAGTGGGTAAAAGCTACGATGGTAAGCTTATTTTCTCCAATGCATCTCTAACCATCAATCGAGGTGATAAAGTTGCATTTGTTGGAAGAAACGGAGAGGGGAAATCTACCATGGTAAAATGCATTATGAGAGAGATTGAGCATGATGGGAAGCTTACATTGGGACACAATGTTCAAATTGGATATTTTGCACAAAATCAGGCCTCTCTGCTAGATGAGGAGCTTACGGTTTTTCAAACAATAGACAATATTGCTGTAGGAGAGATACGCTCCAAGATTAGAGACCTTTTAGGTGCGTTTATGTTTGGTAGAGACGATTCCGATAAAAAAGTGAAGGTGTTGTCTGGCGGTGAGAGAACACGTTTAGCTATGATTAAACTACTTCTTGAGCCGGTTAATCTTTTAATTCTGGATGAGCCAACAAACCATCTCGATCTTAGAACAAAAGACATTCTAAAGCAGGCACTACTTGCATATGACGGTACATTGATTGTGGTATCTCACGACAGGGATTTTTTAGATGGTCTTATAACCAAGGTGTATGAATTTGGCAACGGGAGGGTGAAAGAGCACTTAGAGACAATACAGGGATTCTTAAGTAAAAAACCCAAAATGTTTGGCTAATGCTTATTTGCACAGACTACTACCGGCTATGTAGGCCGTAGTCCACGCCGCTTGCAGGTTATATCCGCCGGTGATAGCATCTATATCCAAAACCTCACCGGCAAAATATAGGTTTTTGCAAACCTTGCTCTCCATAGTGTTAAAGTCTATATTGTTTAGACTCACTCCTCCACAAGTAACATACTCTTCGCTAAAGGTATTTTTGCCTTTTACATGATAAGAGTCGTTGGTTAGAATATTAACAAGCCGATTAATACTTTTCTTACCTAACTCTGCCCACCTCTTATCGGGTGTCAATTCACACCTTTCCAGCAGGTAAATCCACAATCTTTGAGGAAGGAAGTATGGCCTTACCGATAACAGTTGTTTTCCGGGATTCTCATTGATAGTTTTAGTGATATAGTCTAAAACCGAAAGATTATCTACCCTATTGATCCAGTTTATATTAATATTAAAGTTGTATGAGTTTTGGTATAATAACCTTGCTCCATATGAAGACAACTTTAGTATAGCAGGTCCGCTAGCACCCCAGTGTGTTATAAGCAGTGCACCGGTAGATTTTATCTTAGTTCCCTGGATAGCTACACTGCACTCCTCCACAACCACCCCCATTAACTTTTTTAAAGCCCCATCGGAAACATTAAATGAAAATAGAGATGGTACGGGCTCTACAATAGTATGTCCGCACTGCTCAAGCCAATCCAGACCCTTTTTTTGAGGTGAACCGCCGGTTGTGACAATAATTTTATCAAAAATCTCGCTTTTCTGTTTTGGATCTAAGAAGCCGATCATTAATTTTGGATTGTTATTGTCATCTACTACCGCTATAGAGTTTACCCCTTTTCCCCTGTTTATGATTACACCTAATTTGTCTGCTTCATTTAATAGGCAATCAACAATACTTTGAGAGTCCTGCGATTGAGGGAAAACACAATTGTCATCTTGAATTACTAGTGGTACTCCTCTAGATTCAAACCACTCTATAGTATTAAAGTTATCAAACCTCATAAACCCCTTTTTCAACTGCCTGCCTCCTCTTGGATAGGCACTGCAGAGCTCATCGATTGTTTTACAACCGTTAGTTAAATTGCATCTTCCGCCACCGGAAATCTTTACCTTAGAGAGAAGCTTTGGAGTTTTTTCATATATAATTACTTCAAGCTCGGGGTTTCTCTCCTTGGCCGTAATTGCTGCAAAAAAGCCGGCAGCTCCGCCTCCTATAACTCCAATCTTCATAACGCAAATATAGTAATCTTCTATTTTTTTGTATTTTTATTAAACAAACCAATTAATTTAAAAATGAGAACAATTTTTTTATCAATCATCTCAACTGCCATTTTAATCACAACATCTTGCAGAGAGAGAGAAGCTCCCGTTCAGTTGACCTCTGCGCAACAGGAATTTTGGGGAGAGCTTGGAAAGCTGGGCGGAAAGGCATTCAGCGGCACCATTGTATCTGCACCATCAAACGATACTCTTTTCACGGGGAAGGAGCTTGTTATGCATGTACGTATGGTAGAGGATAGCATTATCAAAGTTCCATTCTTTGTAGGAGATGACAGCTCAAGAACCTGGGTGTTTACAATTGACAAGAGGGGGATAACGCTTAAACACGATCATCGCCACGCAGATGGCACACCCGATGAGTTGACAATGTATGGAGGCACTACCTCCAACTCGGGATGGAGTACTTGTCAAGTGTTCCCTGCCGATTGGGAGACTGTTGAGATGTTACCGGGTGCTATTACCAATGTTTGGTGGATAGATCTTGTTCCCGGAGAGCACTTTACTTATAATCTTAGAAGAGTGAATACAGATAGATTGTTCTCTGTAAGGTTCAATCTATCACAAGAGATTCCTGCACCCGGAAAGCCCTGGGGATGGGATACTACTCAATAATAATCTCTTTGGCCCTGTCTAAATCTTTAGGATTTACATAAATATCTATTGAGTCGTTAAAGCAGGGGTAGATACTATTAAAATTCTCGTTGGTTATAAAGCATTCGATCTGCTCATTTAAAAGTTTAGTTTTAATGATGTGTGCATCGAATGTTGAGTTACATGATGTTAATCTTACAGGTTCCATTTTTCTAACTAATTTTGCTACTAATTTAGTAAAATAAAGGGAGTAATTTTAGATAAAGCTATGATTAATATTATAATTAGAGAGGCCGTGTTGGAGGATGCAAGTGATATTGCTCCCTTGATTGCGTTGGCGATGCACGATATTATCTTTAGGTTTATTGGCGAGAGTTCAGAGACGAGGGCCTTGGAACTGCTTCAAAAATTGGTAGCAAGAGATGATAATCAATACTCTTATAAAAATTGTTGGGTAGCAGAGATTGAAAGCAAGATCGTTGGGGCGGCATGCATATATGACGGAGCAAAATTGGAGATATTAAGAGCACCTGTGGCAAAAGAGATTCATAAAATGTTCGGAGTTATATTTAACCCCGAAGACGAGACTCAAGATGGGGAATATTATATAGATACGATTGCTGTTAGCGAATACTTCCATGGCCAAGGAATTGGAACAGTTATATTAAAATCTCTAATCGAGGAGTATTGTAATAATAGAGGTCAAACATTAGGATTGCTGGTAGATAAAGAGAATACCCAAGCAAAGAGATTATATCTTAAGCTTGGGTTTCAAATAAAAGGCGAGAAGATCTTGACAGGGAAGCTAATGGACCATCTTCAATATAGTTAACCTAAATTCATCAATATTTATATCTTTATATACTGATTTACAAGCTATGAAAACATTTAGAATTTTTATTTTGGTCTTAGCACTGGTTACTACTATCTCGTGTTCTAAAGAGAGCAACCTCACTTCTGCCGATTTAATTGCAAAAGAGCTTAAAGAGGTTATTGAGAAGAATAATATTCAACGTGTAATTAATTTTAAATTAGACCAATCTTGGGGTAATACTTGGATATTAGGAAATTATGGCAAAAATTATAAATTCCAAGGCCAGTTTATTCAACTCGAAGGAGAGTGGTATAATTTGAACAGACTCATAAGATACCAGATAGAGGAGAAGTATGATAACGACTATAAAGTAGCAGTTAAGTTCCTGCTTCTATCGTTTTACTAATCTATTATTTTTAAATTGGACATTATTAGTAATAGTTTTATATATTTGTATCGTAAACGATACAATCAAGAACGATACAAATAAAAAAATGGATAAAGTAAAAATTTATGATTTTGAAGCAGTCACACTGCAAAAGAAGGTAGTCTCTTTGGGTGACTACAGAGGCAAAACAGTTATTGTGGTAAATACTGCCAGTAAATGTGGATTAACTCCACAATATGAGGGTTTAGAAAACCTATATAAAAAGTATAAAGATAGAGGATTGATAGTCCTAGGGTTTCCATGCAATCAATTTGGGAATCAAGAGCCGGGACAATCATCAGACATCGAATCTTTTTGTCAATTAAATTATGGAGTTTCATTCCCAATTTTTGCGAAAGTAGATGTTAACGGAGCCAATGCACATCCTCTTTTTGTCTATTTAAAATCAAAACTAGGAGGGATTTTTGGAAGCTCTATTAAATGGAACTTCACCAAGTTTATTATTGACAAAAACGGAAATCCTGTAAAACGCTTTTCGCCATACACAAAACCAGAGAAGATGGAGAGCTTCTTAAAGAACATATTATAAAATGAGAGATATAGAAGAGACATTGCATTTAGATAACCAGATCTGTTTTCCACTTTATGCAGTTTCTAGATTAACAACGCAGCTCTACACACCATTGCTTGCGAAGCTAAATTTAACCTATCCTCAATACCTTGTGATGCTTGTATTATGGCAATACAAAATACAGACGGTAAATGAGATATGCTCTAAACTGTTTCTTGAGACAAATACTGTAACCCCGCTTTTAAAAAGGTTGGAACAAAAAAAAATGATAAATAGAAGACGCTCAGAATGTGACGAAAGGTTAGTTGTTGTAACTTTATCGGAACAGGGAGAGAAGATGAGAGAGAGTGCGCTTTGTATACCCGGAAAGATTGTTGCGCAGTTTGGCGATGATTCTTTAACAGTTGCAGAAGTTGAGAATCTAAAGGTTACACTAAATAAATTATTGGATATTATTAGAAATAAGAACAATGAGAGAGTTTAAAGAGTCGCTTGAAGAGTCTGTAATGAGAGCAATGGATTGCGAAAGTGATTATAAGCACATAAATGTACTGAATAGAGGGGAGCTTTTTAGAATAAAAATATTAAAAACATATGAAAATTACATTTACAACTTTATTTTGCCTCTTCTGTATCGCCCTTTTTTCACAACAGATTGCTGAGCCCCCAAAAACGAAGATAATGACTCTGGGCGTTTTTCATTTCCAGTTTCCAAACCTGGATTTTCAAAAAACAGACAAAAAAGATGAGATATCGGTTCTAGACGAACCATTTCAATCTCAAATTGTAGCACTTTGCAGGTGGATAGAAGAGTTCAAACCAACAAAAATAGCTGTAGAGTTTAATCCTATACATCAATTAAGAGTAGATTCACTGTTTAATTTGTATAAAAGCGGAAGGTGGCAACTAGGTAAAAATGAGGTGTACCAGCTAGGTTTCAGGATGGCAAAAAACTTAGGTCACGGGAGAGTTTATTGTATAGATGATATGGGAAGACACTACTCAAGAATAGACTCTCTGTTCAAAGACAATCAAAGATTGAAGAGATTCGAGAACTATTATATGTCTAATGCCGACTCTATATACAGGCAAGTTCAAAAACAGGAGAAGATAGGTGACATAGCTCAAACGATTAAAGAGCTCAATAATCCTCATAATATTAAAGAGAGGTTGGCCGCATATCTTTTGCATCCGTTTAAATACCAAGAGGTGCCCGGCGATTTTACCGGGGTAGATTTTGAGTCGGGTAGATGGTATAACAGAAACCTTAGAATCTTTAGGAATATTCAACGGATAAACCAAGATAGAGACGAGAGAATATTGCTTATAATAGGGAGCGATCATCTTAACCTGCTTAACCACCTTTTTGATGTTTCAAAAGAGTTTGAGTTAGTATCGCCGCTTCAATACATAAAATAGGATAAAATTATCATCAGATTGTATCAAATTACTAATGTTAATCGTCTATAGGTTATGAAGAGATTAGTAGACCTTCAGAGGGCCTTTTTTAACACTGGAGCAACAAAGGAGATTGATTTTAGAATCAATCAGTTAAAAAAGCTTAAAAATATTTTAAAGCAAAATGAGAGCTCTTTAAACAGAGCTATTTTTGAAGACTTTGGTAAATCGGAGTTCGACACCTATACTACCGAGCTTGCAATGCTGTATAGTGAAATTGACTATACACTAAAAAATATTAAAAAGTGGTCGCGTTGGAGAGGGGTTACTACAGACTTGGTAAATCTGCCTGCTAAAAGCTTTATAATACCCGAACCACTTGGAGTAACACTTATAATTGGGGCGTGGAACTACCCATATCAGCTCTCTTTTGCGCCGGCGATTGCTGCAATCGGTGCCGGAAACACGGTTATATTAAAACCTAGCGAACTGCCGGCAAAAACCGCTGGAGTGATGGCAGAGTTGGTAAATAACAATTTTGATGAGCAGTTTTTTAGAGTAGTGGAGGGTGGTGTTGAGGAGACACAGGAGCTACTTCAAAATAGGTTTGACAAGATCTTTTTTACCGGCAGTGTAAGAGTTGGAAGAGTTGTCTATATGGCTGCTTCTAAGTTTCTGACTCCGGTAACACTTGAGCTGGGGGGAAAGAGCCCTGCTTTTATTCTGGATAGATCTAGTCTAAAGATGTATGTTAAGAGGTTGGTTTGGGCAAAATTTCTGAATGCGGGACAAACATGTATTGCCCCCGATTATGTTCTTATAGATAAATCTTTAAAAGATGATTTTATAAAATTAGCGGTTGAAGAGATTGAGAGGGAGAGTTTTTCTGTAGAGAACGGTAATTACGTTAAAATAATTAATGAGAAGAATGTTTTAAGATTGAGTAATTTATTGAGCTCCGGCACTATAGCGTATGGAGGATTATTCAATGTTCAGGAGAGAAGATTTGGTCCAACCATTCTGGATAATGTCTCTTTTGAAGACCCTATAATGCAGGAGGAGATTTTTGGACCCATTCTCCCTGTTATTGCATTCGATACATTAGAACATGCAATTGAAAAGGTAAAAGAGGGGGAGAAGCCACTTTCGTGCTATATATTCACAAAAAACGATGATCTTAAGAAAAAAATTCTGAGCCAATTGTCGTTCGGAGGGGGGTGTGTTAACGACGCCATTATGCATGTCTCAGGTAAAAATCTGCCGTTCGGAGGGGTTGGAGAGAGCGGAATGGGTTCATATCATGGAAAGTATGGTTTCTCTGCATTCTCTCACTACAAAAGTGTACTGGAAAAACCAACTTGGTTTGAGCCATCAATCAAATACAGCCCTCATACAAAAGGTAAACTAAACTTTATAAAGAAAATTATATGAAAATTAAGTTTTTATTATCACTATTTGTTTTTACAACTCTCTTCAATCTTTTAAATGCACAGGAGAAGCTAGATGGCGTTTTCCCGTTAAAAAACGGACTTGTAACCTATACGGGAGTGGTTGAAGTAGAAGATGCAAAAGCCGATGAACTTTTTGACAAGGCAGTTGAGTGGGTTAGCTTGGCATTCGAATCGGACAAACCGATTATTCTATATCTGAATAGAGATAAAGGAAGAGTTATTGCCGAGGGTTTTTTTAAGGAGACCTGGGAGCTATCTGTCTTTGGAGATGAGAAAGTGGAGTTTTGGCAAAAGGTGGTTATAGATGTTAAAGATGGTAAGTATAGGTACTCTCTCTCTAATTTTAGGTTGAGACTTCAGTTGGTAAACTCCGACAAGAACTTCCAAAGAGATCTTAACTACGACATAGAATCGTGGACGTTCGAGAGGAGTTCCAGACGCACCAGATTTTTTGAGAAGCTTGCAAATGGGGTAGAGGAGAGGATAGGCAAGTTAGAAGAGACAATGAAAACACCTTTGGATAATTGGTAAATAAGAGATGAAAAGATTTATATATTTTGCAGCTTTGTTGCTTGTATGGAGATGTAACTCCCCCGAAGTCCAAAATCTGGAGATGATTAACGACTCCTTTGCTCCGGCAAAGAGATACATGGGTTCTGCCCCTGTAGCAGAGACTCCCGAGGTTTCACCTCAAGATGATGTTGTGAAAAACAGAATTATTAAGGACGGGAGGGTTGGATTAAAGGTGGGCGATATAGCAAAAGCAAAAGTTTGGGCAGATACGCTAATTAAGAGACACAGAGGTTACTACTCCAATGAGTCTTTTAATAACACCGAATTTGAGTCCTCTTATAACCTTAGAATAAGAGTTCCTCAGGAGGAGTTTGAGCGGTTTATTGCTGCATTGGAGAGCGGGAATGGGGAAATCCTCTACAAAGAGATATACGCAAGAGATGTTACGGAGCAGTTTATAGATCTGGAAACCAGATTAGAGAGTAAAAGGGGTTATCTGTCTAGATATGCCGAGCTTCTAAAAAGGGCAGGAAGTGTTAAGGATATCCTGGAGATAGAGGAGAGGATAAGAGTATTGCAGGAGGAGATTGAAAGCACTACCGGCCGACTCAAGTACCTCACAGATCAGGTTGCCTACAGCTCGCTTGAGCTAAATATTACAAAGAGGAACGAGTATAAATTCTCTCCCGAGAGTAGAGACAGCTTCTATGAAAGATTAAAGAGATCTTTATTCAATGGTTGGACCGGCATGGTAGATGTTGCTCTTCTTATTATTAAGCTATGGCCTCTATGGGCAGCTTTTTTATTGGCAACACTATTCATAAAAAAGCTGAAAAAAGATAAAAAAAATAAAAAGTTGAAAAGTGTAAAAGAATAATTATTACATTCGCATTAGCATATTTGAGATGAGAATACAGCTGAACAATAACCTTTCTAATAATAATTCGAATAATAATAATATTCGGGCAGGGGGGCTATTGCAGTAGATATAATAGTTATGTAATTATAGAGCCTCCCGGGATACGGGGGGCTTTTTTTTTGAAGTACTTAATAAGTAAAACCATGAACAGTAGCATTTTAGAAACAGAAGCCGCAATCTCATTTGTAAAGGATTGTTTTGAAAGTCACCTAACAGGTGCCCTCTCTTTAATTAAGGTGTCATCGCCAATTGCCGTGCTGGAGGGAACCGGCATTAATGACGATCTAAATGGGATTGAACGCCCTGTATCTTTTCCCGTAAAATCTCTTGGAGAAAAAAGAGCACAGGTGGTGCACTCACTGGCAAAGTGGAAGAGGTTAAGATTAATGCAGTTAGGAATTGATTGTGGTAGCGGGATAATTACAGATATGAGGGCACTCCGCCCCGATGAAGACTACACTTGTCTACACTCAATATATGTAGATCAGTGGGATTGGGAGCAGGTTATTCCGGTAGATCAAAGAGATTTAACCAGATTGTGCTCAACCGTAGAGTGTATCTACAACGCTTTAAGATCTACAGAGAGGGAGATCTCTTTTAGATACCCCTCTATAAAACCTGTTTTACCCCCAAATATAACCTATATTCACTCTCAGGAGCTGCTAGAGATGTATCCTGCTCTAACCCCTAAAGAGAGAGAGACATTGGCTGCCAGGAAGTTTGGAGCAATTTTTATAATAGGAATCGGGGGTCTGCTCTCTAATGGAGAGCCGCATGACGGACGAGCTCCCGATTACGACGATTGGAGCACACTTAACACAGATGGCTACTATGGCCTTAACGGAGACATCATTGTGTGGCATCCTGTACTGGAGTGCGCTCTGGAGTTATCTTCAATGGGAATAAGGGTAAACAGAGAGTCACTGGTAAGTCAGTTGGAGCAGAAGGGGTGTAAAGAGAGGTTGGATTTAATGTTTCACAAGATGTTAATGAATAATCTTCTGCCTCAAAGCATAGGTGGTGGTATAGGACAATCGAGAGTGTGTATGTTTATGCTTAAGAAGAGACATATTGGAGAGGTTCAAGTGGGGATTTGGTCTGATCATCAGAGATTAGAGCTTTCACAGGCGGGTGTAGAGCTATTGTGATGTGGGAATTTATGAGTAATTTAGGGGTGTCTTAATTGTAACCTTTGTATTATGATAGAAATATTGATTGCTGTTATAGCTGTAGTGGTTATTGCAGGTTTGATGATAAGAATAGGACCGCTGTTTAGGGAAGAGTTTAAAAGAAACAGAGAGGAGAATGAGGTCTCTTTCAGGCATAACAGAGAGGAGATAATGAACTCCTTCAAACTGCTGGGGGATTCACTTTCTAAAACCGTTACAGAGTATTCAAACTCTCAGAAGAGTCAGTTTGACATATACTCAAAGCAGTTAGACATTATTAAAAAAGAGACAGAAGAGAAGCTGAAAGAGATTAGAGATACTGTTGAGGGGAAGCTTAAATCTATACAGGAAGATAACAATAAACGTCTAGAGGAGATGCGAAAAATTGTAGATGAGAAGCTGCAGGAGACTGTTGAAAAGAGGTTTAACGACTCCTTTAAGATGATAAGCGAGAGGTTGGAGCAGGTTCATAAAGGTTTGGGAGAGATGCAGTCTCTTGCTTCGGGAGTTGGGGATCTAAAAAAGGTACTTACTAATGTTAAAACAAGAGGGAGTCTGGGTGAGATTCAGCTTGGTGCAATCCTGGAGCAGATATTGTCGCCCGAACAATATGAGCAGAACGCTTGTGTTAAGGAGGGGAGTTTAGAGAGGGTGGAGTATGCTATAAAATTGCCTGGAAAGAGCACAGACAATATTCCTTTGATGCTGCCAATAGATTCAAAGTTCCCTAACGAAGATTACCAGAGGTTACTTGAGGCCTACGATAATAGTGTAGATTCGAGTGGCAAAGAGCTGGAGAGCATATCTAAACAGTTTGAAAACTCTGTTAAAAAAAGTGCAAAAGATATAAGGGATAAATACATTAACCCTCCAAAAACAACAGATTTTGCAATCATGTTTGTTCCAACAGAGGGTCTTTATGCCGAGATTCTAAGACGGACAGGGCTGTTTGAGACATTACAGAGGGAGTATAAAATTACAGTTGTTGGGCCTACAAATCTGGTTGCTTTTTTAAGCAGTCTATATATGGGATTTAAAACCCTGGCAATAGAGAGGAGATCCAGCGAGGTTTGGGAGCTGCTGGGTGCTGTTAAGAGTGAATTTGGCAACTTTGGTGTAATTCTGGATAAGACCAAGAAAAAACTGCAGGAGGCGGCAAATGTAATAGACAAAGCGGGAGTCAGGTCACGTGCAATAGAGAGAAAACTAAGGACAGTGCAGGAACTTCCATCTGCTCAAGCTTCTGAGATGTTGGGAGAAGCAATTGAAATAGAGGAAGATATAGAGAGCGAAGAGCTCTCGGAAGAGTAGAGACTAACGGTGAGTGTAGCGAAATGGGCTCTTATTTCGTATAGTAATCACAAGAACCATTAAAATTGTGAGATATGACAAACAAGAGATTTCTAATTTCTGCCATTAGCCTTCTGGCTGTTTTAAGCGTATTAACATCGTGTTTTAATACAGAATCAGATTATGAGAGGCAAGTAAAGATTGACGATAAGTTATTGGCAGAGTTCATTGCAACCAACTCAATTAATGCAGTAAGAGACAGTAAAGGGTTTTATTATGAGGTTATCACCCCATCTGCTGCTGGGACTTCTCTAAAAAAGGGCGATGTTGTCTCGATTAATTATAAAATCTCCCTTTTAAACGGAACCATATTAGAGAATAATTTTGAGAACGGCCATCCTGTTAAGTTTAAGCTGCTCAACTACTCAATAATACCCGAGGGCTTAGATTACGGGGTTTCACTTATGAAAACAGGAGCCAAATACAGGTTCTATATCCCATCTTACCTTGCATATGGCAGTTATGGCATACATCCCACTCCTCCCTATTTTCCGGGGAATAGCAACTTTATAGTAGAGGTAGAGGTTGTGGGCGTTCAAACAGAGAGTGAAATAGAGAGTCTTCAAAGAGATTCAATTGCAACTTATATAGCTCAGAATTATAGCGGAGCTCAACACTTTGCAAACGGACTTTACTTTATAGACTCAATACCCGGTAACGGCCCCACGCCTTTTGCATCGGGAAGGGTTATTGTAGATTTTAAAAGAAAATATCTAGATAACTCCTTAATTACTTCAAAAGAGAATGTAACAATTTTCTTGAATATGAATCAGGCCGTAGAGGGTTTGGAAGATGGTATTAAACTAATGAAGGAGGGTGGCAGTGCAATACTAATTATGCCTTCGAGCATAGGTTTTAAACAGAGTGTATGTGTAATCCCAAGTCAAGCAAGGGAGAGACTGCTTAGAGATAAGCTCATAGTTACAGATGTATTGCCATACTCAATTTTAAAATATGTTGTTAAATTAAAGGCGGTTAACTAATTTGAGTGGCGGAAAGTTATTCAGATATCACAGACCAGATTCTGCAAGGTTGCGTAAAGAGGGAGAGTAAGTCTCAGGAGCTTTTATATAAGAAGTACTTTGGTTATGCACTAAGCGTCTCCCTGCTTTACTGTAAAAGCAGGGGCGATGCCGTAGAGGTGGTTAATGACAGTTTTCTTAAGGTGTTTGCAGTTATTGAATCATTTAGACAGGAGGGATCGTTCAAGTCTTGGCTTAGGAGGATTGTTATTAATACAGCTCTGGATAAAATCAGAAAAGAGAGGAGAAATATCTCTGCAGAGGAGAGTATCAATTCATCTCTTCCCGATTTAACGGGAGATGTTATCTCTCATTTGGAGGCACGTTCGATTGCTTCTCTGATAGACTTTTTGCCATTTTTACACAGAACTGTATTTTGTCTTTTTGAACTGGAGGGGTACTCACACGACGAGATATCTAAAAAACTGAAAATCCCTGCCAGCTCCTCAAGAGCATATCTATCCAGGGCAAAGAGGCAGCTGAGAGAGCTTTACCTAAAGAGTACCAAATCACCAACAAACCTACATTTTAATAATCCCGATGAGTAAAGAGAATCATAATGAGTTGGATAAACTGATTGCCGATGCCATCAGGAGCGAACTCTCCAGCAGTGAAGAGGGTTACACTCATGGCGCTTGGGAGCAGTTTGTTGCTGTGAGAGCAGCAAGGCGTAGAAGGGCCCTATTACGATGGTCAACTACAGCTGCAGCTATTCTAATTGCAGGTTGGCTCTCATTGGAGCTATTCCTAACCAATAATCCTCCAATATTGCAAAAGGAGCTTACGGCAGAGGAGCCACTCTCTGTACAGACAGAGCCGGTGCCACATCCTCAAATAGAAACCCCGGCTCAATCTCAGGGAGATAAAAAGAGGGGTTCTTTGCCGATTAAGCAAAAACATCACGCAATTTTGGCAGAAAATATAGAGCCGATTGTTTTTAACCTTAATACAAAAGTTGTCTCAGGTAAAAAAGGTGTTGAACCACAAGATAGATGGAGGGCAAAACCAATAAAAAGGATTTACAGAGAGGAGCAGACCTTAATAGCACAAGCTGTAGACAGAGAAGACATAAGGAGTAAGGTGAGGTTGGGAATGACTCTATCTTCGGGGTTTAATTCCAGTTCGGGCAATCCGGAGGGGGGAGTGAACTTTTCTGCAGGGGTGTCGATTGATGTTGGAGTGGCAAAAGGGGTAGAGATCTCTACAGGGGTACAGTATGGGAAGCAGAGCATAGAGGCAAGAGCATGGGAGGGCAAAGCAGCAATCCCCTCAACACATACAGCAGCTACGCTTACAAATATAGATATTCCGGTAAATATAAGATTGAACGTATTCTCTAACAACAACAGTAAATACTATATATCGGGAGGTTTCTCCACAGTTGCTTTCTTAACCGAGGAGTATAAAATTACCACCTACAGGCAGGAGTTGAGAGAGGTTGTAAATGTTATGGATGAGAATAAATTCAGCACCTTTAGACTAGAAAATGTTACCAGTGTAGAGAATATTACCCCTCCACCATCGGCTGCCATAGATTTTGCGGGCAGGATAAATTTAATGATAGGTTATGAGCAGAGGGTTACTAACAGATTAAATCTTCATATTGAGCCATATGTAAAGCTTCCACTATCGGGAGTTGGTATAAGAGACATCAGATACACCACGGGTGGAGTAACATTTAAAATATCGTTCTAAAATTATTGCTATAATTGTAGGTTATTTTACATTGTTAAAAGAACCATATGAGGATAGAATACGATATTAAGCTTGGCTTTAAAGATGTAATGTTCAGGCCAAAGAGATCTACGCTTAAAAGCAGATCACAGGTAAAATTGGAGAGAACTTTCAAGATGCTCCACAATAAAAGCGAATGGAGCGGTGTGCCTGTTATGGCGGCAAATATGGACACAACAGGAACATTTGAAATGGCCGTAGAGCTGGTTAAACACAAAATGTTCACTGCAGTACATAAACACTATACAATAGAGGAGTGGAGCGATTTTTTGAACAGCCCCCCTAAAGGGATTGAAAACTATATTGCAGTAAGCACCGGAACAAGCGACTCCGACCTCTTTAAGCTTACCAACATTATGGAGCTCTTTCCTATGCTCAGGTTCATTTGTATAGATGTAGCCAACGGATATTCCGAGCATTTTGTTAACTATGTAAGAGAGGTTAGAAAGAGATTCCCCGAGAAGATAATAATTGCCGGAAACGTTGTCACCGGAGAGATGGTGGAGGAGCTTCTGCTTTCGGGGGCCGACATTATTAAAGTTGGTATAGGGCCGGGGTCGGTATGCACAACTCGTGTGAAGACAGGTGTAGGTTACCCTCAACTCTCTGCAATTATTGAGTGTGCCGATGCTGCACACGGGTTGGGAGGATTGATAGTGAGTGATGGAGGATGTTCAACTCCGGGAGATGTAGCAAAGGCATTTGGAGCCGGTGCCGATTTTGTGATGCTTGGAGGAATGCTTGCGGGTCACGATGAGAGCGGAGGAGAGTTGGTTGAAAAGGGTGGAGAGAGCTATAAAATGTTCTATGGAATGAGCTCAGCCACTGCAATGAAGAAGCATTCGGGAGGTGTAGCTGAATATAGGGCAAGTGAGGGAAAAACGGTTTATGTGCCATATAAAGGAAAGGTTGCAGATACTGTGTCGGATATATTAGGAGGCATAAGGAGCACCTGCACCTATGTTGGGGCCTCTCAGCTGAAGGAGCTTTCAAAAAGAACAACGTTTATTAGAGTTGCAGAGCAAGAGAACAGAGTTTACGGTAAGGAGATATAAAACCGAATGCAATGATTATAGGAATAGATATTGGCAGTACAACTACAAAAGCGGTTGCAGTTGAAGATGGCAAGGTAATAAGAACAGTAAAAACAAAGGCATTCGATGCTGTAACTTCGGCTACGGGGGCGTTGGGAAAGATTTTGCTGGAGAGCAATATAGAGATAGCGCTTGTAGAGAAGATAATAATAACCGGAGCAGGAGCCGTAAAGATAAACAACCAAATATTTGGAATACCTACAAAAAAAATTGATGAGATTACAGCTATTGGTACCGGGGGGATGTTTCTTTGCAAGAGTGAAAGTGTTGTAATCTGCAACATAGGCACCGGCACATCAATTATTGAGGCCTCAAAAGAGAAGATCACTCACCTGGGGGGCACCGGTATAGGTGGCGGAACAATTACCGGCCTCTCAAAGGAGCTTTTACACGCCTCTACTTTTGAGCATATTCTTGAACTGGCAGAGCATGGAAATCTAAAAAACGTAGATTTGCTGATTGAGGATATCTACGATACTCACCTTAGCTTTTTGAACAAAGAGTCTACTGCATCTAACTTTGGAAAGATGCTAGACACTGCAAAGAAGGAGGATCTGGCACTGGGTGTTATCAATATGGTATATCAGGTAATTGGTATGATATCTGTCTTTGCTGCCAGAAGCCGGGGTAAAGAGTGTGTTCTTATAACCGGAAACGGCAGCAAAAACATGATTGGCAGAGGCATATTGGAGGAGATCTCTACCCTATACAATATCAAGTTCGAATACCCTCCCGATGCTGAATACGCAACAGCAATAGGAGCCGCACTGTGCGATTATTTATAGCTTTTTACCTACTCACTCCTGAAGGAGCTTACCGGGTTACGGTTCGCAATCCTTAATGAGTTGATAACCACCACTAGAAGAATAAGAGCAATAACAAAAAGGGCACATGAGGCAAACATGGCAAATGTGAGCTGTGCCTTCTCTGAAAAGTTCTCCAATATCTTTCCCGATGCCGGTATAGATATTACAATAGCCACTATAGTTGCAGGTACTGCCAATATCAGTATGTCCAAAGATAGAAGCATGAGAATCTGCTTTACAGTTGCACCGCTTATTTTTCTTATAGATATCTCCATTCCTCTTCTATGAACCTCATTTTTTAGATATCCTATTAACCCCGAAAGGGTAATGAGTAGTGTTATAATGCCTCCTATAAGAAGGGAGTTTCTAAAGACTCTTGCTTTATTGTACATCTTAACGATGCTCTCCCGGAATGGCACAATAACAAAGTTCTTTTCTGGCATAAAGCTCTCTACCAACATATTTACTGCGGCGATTGACTCAGGATTCATGCTCTTAAGCTTTATCACCAGATACTCCCCCGGGCTCTCCTTGTAAAACATTGCAGAGGGACGGGTGTCTTCGTATATTATAGATCCTATTCTAAAGTCTTCGTAAACCCCTACAATCACACACATGCCATGCTCTGTAATCATAACCGATTTTCCCACTACACCATCTGTCCAACCAACCATCTCGCTCATTTTTGTTGCAAATGAACGGCTAACCATTACATCTCTGCTTGTGTTCTTCCCTCTGCTAAATGCACTCCCCTCAACAATGGGCACCTCTAGGGCAGAGAGGTAGTTGTGGTCTACATAGTACATATCCGCAATATTGAAAAGCTCTCTGTTATCGCCCGGTGCATATACATTATTACCCGATTGTCCATCAAAAGGTAGGGTAGAACAACCTGCAACCATATCTACATATGAAACTCCCTCCAACCCCTCTTTTATAACTTCACTCTTCTCTGCTGTTAAAGATGCCGAGGTAAAGTAGAGTAGATTGTTGTAATTGTACCCAGGATTGTGATTAATCATGAGATTGTACTGTTTAACAGTAATAACCAGCATGATAATCAATAGAGAAGATGCAAAAAACTGAGCCCATAAAAACAGCTGTTTCCACCTTTTTCCGCTGATTCGAAAGTTATTAATTACAGTAGCTACCGGTATATTACTAAAAAGACGCGCAGGTAGTGCAACAGAGACAGTGAGCACAATTGCAGAGACGATTATTAAGGCAATGCCGGTCTTTAATGTAACCAGAGAGGAGAGCGAAACCGAGAGAATCTCCTCTGCCGTGCTTCTAAAAACCAACAGAAGCAGCAGGGCCAAAACTAGGGAGATAACAAGATGAACAGCTGTCTCTGTAAGAACTAAAAGAGTTATCTCTCTCTCTCTTGCTCCGTAGCATTTATATATGGCTATCTCTTTTGCCCTTGATGCCAAGGTTGAGACAACAATGAGTATATAGTTGAAAAGAGCTGCTCCAATAAGAGAGGCCGCAAGAACACTAAGAAGAAGGTTCATCTTTTTTGTCTCCGAAGAGCGGGAATGTATATCGGTAAGTTTTGTGAATCCGTATGAGAGGTCTACTCCTGCCTTTTTTATTGCCTCCATATCTTGGTTTTTAATCTGCATTTCGCGAACAACCTCGGCAAGATCGTCGGGGTGTGTACCCTCTGTGAGTTTAACGAAAGCTTTGTATCTGTCGTTCCCCAGCCAATTATTTGTGCCATCCCACATAAAGTTACCAATTGAGACAAGAGATATGGCAATATCGTATTCTATGGTTGAGTTTTGAGGCATATCTTCAAAAATGGCAGAGATCACTATCTCTTTACCAGGATAACTGTCTAACCAAATGCTCTTACCAAGAGCATCTCCCCCCATTTTTTTTGCCAAAGACTCCGATACAATTGCGTTCATTGGAAGAGTTAGCGCTTTGTGCGCATCGCCTGCAATCACTCTACGCGGGAGTAATCTATAAAAACAGGAGTCTGCAAGTATAAACTTTGCGCTCAATCTTCTCTTATCGGCTGTAGTGTATGTAGTTCCTTCGGGATCTCCAAGAAAAGTGTAACGGGTTGCCAATTCCACCCGGGGAGTACTCTCCTTTAGCCCGGGTGCAATTGCTCCGCTAACCTGTCCCCAACTCTCGGGGGGATTGTTATTCCACGCCACCTTAGAGTCTACTCGATATATGCTCTCTGCTTGGGGATAGAAGTTGTCGTAAGAGAGCTCAAACAAAACCTTTGAGATAAGAGTAAGCCCAACGGCAAGGCCGGTTGCAAGAGAGAAGACCTTGATTGTGTTACTCCTCCCTTTTTTAAATAAGGTTCTGAAGGTTAATTTAAAGGCATTCATGGTAGATATTTTAAACAATCTCTCCGTCAAAGAGACTTATAATTCTGTGAGCATATGCAGCATCGTTCTGTGAGTGAGTTACCATTATAATGGTAGATCCCTCTCTGTTAAGCTCTGTAAGAAGGTTCATAACCTCCTTTCCATTTTTTGAATCCAGGTTACCCGTCGGCTCATCGGCAAGTATAAGCTTTGGGCTGGAGACCACCGAGCGCGCAATTGCAACACGCTGTTGCTGACCCCCCGAAAGTTGATGAGGGAAGTGCTTAGCTCTGTGACTTATGTTCATCCGTTCCAGAACGTTATTAACAACTCGCTTTCTTTCAGATGCACTCATCTTCATATAAATAAGAGGTAATTCTACATTCTCAAATACATTCAGCTCCTCTATCAAGTTAAAGCTTTGAAAAATAAAGCCGATATTACCCTTTCTATGTTTTGTCCTCTCGCTCTCCTTAAGCCCTGCAAGTTCTTGATTGGCTAATTTATATGAACCCGAAGTGGGATTATCTAGAAGTCCCAAAATGTTAAGTAGTGTTGTTTTGCCACACCCCGATGGCCCCATGATTGCTATAAATTCGCCCTTTTTAACATCGAATGTTACATTGTTGAGAGCCATTGTCTCCACCTCTTCTGTTCTAAAGATTTTTGATAGATTTTTAACCTGTATCATATTATTATTTTTTAAAATGTTTCTTTTATAATGCTATTTATTCACTTCTTAATGAGTCAACCGGATTGGCAGTTGCAGACCTGTAAGATTGCAGAGATATAGCAGCTACTGTGATTGAGAGAATGAGAGCAAATGCAACTAAAAATATCCAAACAGGAATAGGAGCTTTATACTCAAAAGAGTTAAGCCATCTGTTTATAATCAGCCATGTTATTGGAGTGGCTATAAAAAAGCAGATAACCACAAGCTTAATGTAGGTTTTGTTAAACATTACTATTATAGAGGTTACATCTGCTCCCGAAACCTTTCTTATCCCTATCTCCTTCTTTCTAAACTGTGTCTCAAAGAAGATTAAACCTAATACGCCAATTATAGAGATGAAAACAGAGATTATACTGGATATTAGAATGAGTGTTGCCAGACTATCCTCTTTCTTATAAAGCTTACCTATAGATTCATCCATAAAGGAGATGGTGAGATTCTTAATTCCCGGATCGAACTCTTTTATTGTATGCTCTATATGGGAGAGCGACTCTTTGTAAGCTCCCGGCTGAATCTTGACAAACATATAGGTTTGCGCTCTCCATGGTTCGCTCCCAAAAACATAGAGAGCAATAGGATTAATCCCGTATTGGAGGGGTCTGAAGTTAAAGTCTTTAACAAATCCAACCACATCGGCAGGATCGTCGTTTTTGTGACCAATCATCTTCTCACCAATCTCAAGTTCATATGCATCTTTGGCAGCTTGGTTAAAGATTATTGTTCCGTTAGATTTCAGTTTGTCCTCTTCTGTGAAGTCTCTTCCCTCAGTTACCGTGATACCAAAGAATGAGATGAAGTTTGGATCTACAGGCAGGCAGTCGAACTTTGCACCACCCCCTTTGCGCTCTCTTGTCCATCCCATCTTTCCGTTTGAGATAAGGGGCCCGTCGGCAAAGGTAACATCAGATACAACCGGATTAGATTTTAGTCTTTCTACAAAAGACTCTTTCTGTTGTGCTACCTTGTTGCTAATCCTGGTGTTAACAATATTCTCTCTCTCATACCCCATGTTGAACTGCTTCATGAACTTGCTCTGAACATTTATGAAAAGAGCAAATACTATTAAGATGATAGAGATAATATATTGAAAAGAGATTAGGATGGTTCTCATTTTACGCCCTGCCGGGGTGAGGCCGAACGATCCTTTTATTGCTACCGCAGGCGAAAATGATGTTGAGTAGATTGCAGGATAGATCCCGGCAGCAACTCCTACTAAAAGGGCAATAAGGGCAGAGATGATAATGTTCCCGATGTTGTTTTCTATTGCTGTGGAGGCAGAGACCAGTGACGCATATTCACTCCCCGAAAAGTAGCGGAGAATAAGGATTGAAAATGCAAATGAGATTAGTGATATAATCACTGCCTCTGCTACAAGTGAGACCCTTAATTTTAGTGTTCCCGATCCCAGTATCTTTCTGGTATTCAAACTTCTTATCCTTACAGGAACCATTGCCATGGCAAAATTTATGAAATTAATCACTGCAATGGTAAGTATGAGAAATGCTACAGAGAGAAGTGAACGTGTAATGTTAAGATTTCCCTTCTTTGAGTTGTCGTAACGAATATCTTTTGAGAAATATATATCATGAAGTGCCGATAGACGTAAAAAATCTCTCTTATCTTTATCTATTCTACCTTGAGCAACTACATTAATGGTATAATCTACCATCTCTTCTCTTACTTTTGAGGCGGCTTCTTTGTCTATCAATTTTAAATAGTAGGTAAAACTCCACTCCGACTGGTCTTGAAGGGAGTAGTCTCCAATATTAACAAAGATCTCATCTGTAAAAAGCGTGTTATCGGGGAACTCTTTATAGACAGAGGTAACAGTGGCTTCGCTTGCCCCCTCTTTAAAAACGAGGTTTTTACCAATAGGGTCGTTATCTCCAAAAAGAATTTTTGCAGTGCTTTCCGAGATTATAGCACTATTGGGCCGGGTAAAAGACTCAACATCTCCTCTTGTAATCACAAACTCAAATATATTTAGGATAGAGGGAGATACCTTCTTTAAGCCGCTCCTTATAGAGGAGGACTCATCTTTACCTTGCACCCATACTGTTGCTGTCCCCTCCTCGCTCACAACTCCTCCATCCATTATGTCTGCAGATGAGGTTATAAGCAGCTCTCCATACGGGCGACTCAGCATTGCAGAGAAGGGTGAGTTTTGTTCGGTTTCGTAGTTATACTCTACTCTAAAGATCTTTGCATGATCTCTAAAGTGTTTATTGTACCCAAAGTCGTATCTAACCTGGATTGCTATTACAAGGAATGCCGCAAATGCCGCTGCCAACCCTACAATGTTGAGAAGGTACGACACCTTCACACTTTTTAACCTTCTTAATATACTACTCATGGTTATGTTACTATTTTAATATCAATACTTGATTGTTTCCAAAAGACTCATACCCCGATATTATCACACTCTCCCCCGGCTCTAACCCCTCTAAAACCTCGTAGAAATTTGGGTTCTGCCTTCCTATTTTTATATTACGTTTATAGGCCTTTTCACCCGATGGGTCTACTACAAAAATCCACGAACCACCTGTCTTTTGGTAAAATGTACCTTTTGGTATAAGTACTGCCTCTAATGCCAACCCAAGCTCCATGTTTATGTAGTAAGTCTGTCCGGTTCTGATGTTATCGGGGCGCTCACCGTAAAAACTCATATCAGTTTTAAATTGACCCGCCTTAACATCGGGATAGACCTTTTTTACCAACAGGTTATATATTTGTGACTGCCTTTCAAAGGAGGCCTCAAGACTCGGCTTCACTCTGTCTATGTAGTGCTCATCTATCAGTGCCTCAATTTTAAAATCGGAGAGGTCACTTATCCTTCCGATATTGCTGCCGGTAGATACAGATTGACCCAATACTACATCTAAAGATCCAAGCTGCCCATCTATCGGCGATTTGATTGTTAAGTTGTTAACGCGCTCTCTTATAAGTATCATACTCTTTCTCATGCTGGCAAGACTCTCCTCCATGTTCTCTATTTGAATAGTTCTGTAGATGGAGTCTTGTCTCTGTCTCTCTATTACAAGTGCTCTTGTACGAAGTGCAAGCTCGTAATCCTCTTTAGATTGTAGATACTCCTCCTGCGGAATGAGCCTCTCTTTGAACAACCTCTCATTTTGCTTGTATTTGCGTAGTTTTCTCTCTGAGTCAAGGTTGAGTTGCAGTCTGCTCTGTGCAAGATCTAGTTTCTGCTGCTCCATCTGAACCAGGGTATTTCTTAAAAAGTTCTCCTTCTCTGCAAGTGAGGCCTCGCTCTCCAGTATTGCAAGATTAAGTTGAGAGTTAGTTAGTTTGACAATAGCATCTCCTCTCTTTACTATAGACCCCTCCTCTGCAATAATCTGCTCAACAATCCCCCCTTCAAGCGGACTTAGTTGAATGGTGGTTATGGGCTGTACCTGACCATTTACTCTTATAAAATCGTTAAAAAGTCCTCTCTCTGCTTTTGCAGTTTGCAGTGCTCTTTTCTCAACTTTTAAATGAGATCTGTGGTCTCCGAATATTGCCCAAATTGTGAGCGCAACAAGAATTAAGACCCCGGCTATGTAAGGTATGTGTCTCTTTCTGATTATACCTTTGTGTTCTATTTTTCTATCCATTTTACTGTTATTTTTTTATAATGAAATCTGGAATCGGTACTCCACACCATTGAACCTCTCTACAATACTCTTTGAGAGTCGGTATTTGAGGGAGGTGTTCAACAACTCTGCCTTTGAAGCCAATAGAAGATTAGAGCTGGTCTGTAGTTCAAGAATACCAATTAAACCCTCTTCGTACTTTCTGATATTTGCTTTGTGTGCAATCTCTTGATAGTGTAGTCGCTTTTGTGCAAGATTAACCTCCATCACAGCTCCATTTACCTCTCCAACAGCTTTTCTTACTTCAGAGACAATCTCTGCAACACTCTTTTTTTGCTCTTGCTCTGCAATGGAGTATTGATTACGAGAGTGGATTATCTCTGTTCTTTTGTTATATGAGTTGAAAATTGGTATTGAAATGCCCAATGTAAGGTATTGTCCCTGTTTATTTTTAATCTGATCCCAGAAAGCCGGAGTTACAGACTCCGATTGATTGCTCTTCATATACCCTGTAGAGTAGCCTCCGTTTACTCTTATAGATGGGAGTGTACTCCACTTTGCCGTACTATATCTAAGACGAGCACTCTCAAGATTTAGTGAAGCAATCTTAATCTGTGGCATATTAGCCAAAGCCGATACAACTATTGAGTCTTCTGCTTGAGAAGAGTACTCATAAAGAGTAGCGTGAGAAGTGCTGTAGTCTATCTCTAGGTTAAGTTGAGCAGGGTAGTTCATAATGGTTTTTAAAGTGAGTATCTCTCTGGCAAGTCTGTTTTTTTGAAGTGTTTGGTTGTATTTGTCCGAAGCAAGTTTTGCCTCTGCCTGAAGAAGATCGGAACTGCTCCTTATTCCTATCTCCTCCATAACTTTGGTTCTCTCCAGCAGTGCCTCACTCTCCTCTGTCTGGCTCTCTGCCAGCGATACCATAGCATTTGCATAAACAACATTTAAATAGGCCTGAATGGTTCTGAGCGAGATATCGTCTTCTATGAGTGTAGACTCCTCAACGCCGCTCAATCTGTTTATCTGCCCAATTTTATAACTATTAACAAGTGAGAATCCATCAAAAATTGTTAGTGAACCGTAAAGAGAGTAGCTGTTACTAAACGAGGTGGAGTTAGAGTAGATGTTAGTTTCGGGGTCTATAGACCGTCCAAAATTTGACCCCAATCCCACGCTGCCTCCAACAGAGGGGGCAAACGATAGCAGCGCTTTACGATATTCTGCCTCTTTTGAACTGTTTTTTGCCTCCTGAATCTTAGTGTCATGAGCGTTCTCTATAGCATACTCTATACACTCCCTGAGCGATTTGGTCTGTGCTTTGGCAATATTCGACAGAAGAAGCAGAGCTGCCATAAGAGCTAGTAAAAATCCTTTTGATGCTTGAATAGACATATTGTTGTAATTTTTTGAAAGTTTAGTGTGCCAAAACCGCGCCTTATGGCGTAAATTGCATTATAGTAGGGAGATAGGCGTTTTAGAGTTGGTTTGATGTGTCTAAATATTTTACATGCTTGTCTCATTTTTTTACAGAAACGTCTTATTATTTTACATTTTTTTTAACTTTGGTAATAAAACCGTTATGAAAGAGGGCAGATTTTTGGTTGTAGACGATAATAAGGCAATAATAACAGCCTTAAAGTTGCTGCTTCCGCTCCATTTTAAAGAGGTAGAGACACTAACCTCGCCAAATGGATTGGTTGGAGTGATAACATCTCGTAAATTCGATGTAGTGTTGTTAGATATGAACTTTACTGCCGGTATTAACACGGGTAACGAAGGTCTTTTCTGGCTTGGAGAGATTAAGAGGCATTGCCCCTCGTGTGAAGTGGTTCTATTTACAGCTTATGCCGATCTCGATCTTGCTGTTGAAGCTATAAAGAGGGGGGCCTTCGACTTTGTAGTAAAACCGTTTGAAAACGCTAAGCTAATATCTACTTTAAAGGCGGCCTACCAATTGAGCATCTCTAAATGTGAGGTGAAGAAGCTGAAAGAGATAAAAAGAGAGATAAGAGGCAGTGGGGAAATCTTTTGGGGAGAGAATAGTAAAATGCTGGAGATTAAGAGACTCTTGGAGAAGGTTGCTCCAACAGAGGCGAGTATACTTATAACGGGAGAGAATGGTACGGGAAAAGATGTTCTGGCAATGGAGATTCATAAGCTCTCACTAAGAAAAGAGGAGAGTATGGTAAGGGTAGATGTGGGATCTCTTACAGAGTCACTTTTTGAGAGCGAACTTTTTGGTCATGTAAAGGGGGCATTTACAGATGCTTCAACAGACAGGGCCGGTAAGTTCGAAGTAGCATCGGGGGGTACCCTTTTTCTGGACGAGATTGGAAATATACCTCTTCATTTACAGGCAAAGCTTCTTACTGCTCTACAAAATAGGGTGGTTACCAGAGTAGGGAGTAACAATCCAATTCCGGTGGATATACGATTAATATGTGCAACCAATAGGAATCTCTTTGAGATGGTTGCAAAAGAGAATTTTAGAGAAGATCTTCTATATAGAATAAATACAATTCATATAGGTATACCTCCGTTAAGAGAGAGGAGAGAAGATATAGTACCGTTGGCCGAGCTGTTCTGTAATAAGTTTTCTGTAAAATACAGTAAGAGCATAAGGGGAATATCAGACAATGCCAAGTCAAAAATAGAGAGTTACAGCTGGAGAGGAAATGTTAGAGAGCTTATGCACTCTGTTGAAAAGGCGGTAATACTATCGGAGGGGAGCATGCTGGAGCCGCAAGATTTTTTATTGGATAAAGCTGCCCACGAGAGTGTGGACCCTCTTGGAAAGGCAGTTACATTAGAAGATATGGAGAGAAAAATGATTATAGCATCCATTAACAGAAACTCGGCCAATCTGTCAATTGTGGCAAACGAGCTTGGAATTACCCGCCAAACTCTCTATAATAAACTTAAAAAGTATGGGATTTAACTATTTTATTGTTGCTACTCTGGTAGTGCTGTTATCTTTGGTGTTGTACATTACAAAGAGATACAGAAGCCGTAATGAGAAGATCTCATACCTGTTAAAAGCTGTTGAAAATAACGACTTTGCTTTTAAATTTACCGAAGTTAAGGGAGTAAAGTTTGAGCGAATATTTAATGCTGCTTTAAACAGAATCAAAGAGTTGATAGCTGCCGAAAAGAGAAAAATAAAAGAGCAGGAGACCTATTACGAGATTATTCTTGAGAATGTAATAACGGGAATAATTGTAGTTGACAACAGAGGAGAGGTTCTCCAGTGTAACTCTAAAGCACTCACAATACTTGGTCTTAATGTATTCACCTCGCTCTCTCAACTATCCCGGGTAGATGAATCTCTTCCACAACTGTTCCACTACCTTAAACCGGGAGATACCTCTTCTGTATCTTTCAATAACGAGAGGGGAGAGGTAAATGTCTCTTTAAAAGTATCGGCAGTTAAGTTAAGAGGAGAGGACCTTAGGATAATAGCTTTGAACGATATTGGTGCAGAGTTGGAAGAGAAAGAGACCGAGTCGTGGGCCAAACTTACAAGGGTATTGACTCATGAGATTATGAATCTTACTGCCCCAATAGCATCTATAAGCGAAACTTTATATATGGTTTATGGAAAAGAGGATGAGAATCTGGGGAGAGGTCTTGAGACCATCAACCAGACAGGTAAAGGGTTGATATCTTTTGTAGAGTCGTACCGACGTTTTACTGGGGTTCCGTTACCGGTAAAAAAGAGAGTAGATATTTTAGAGTTTATAGATAAGATAGAGGTTCTGATGGCAGAGGAGATGAGAAGCGCCCAAGTAAAGTTTAATAAACGTGTTGAGCCGGGATTGATTATTTATGCCGATGAGAGCCAATTGACCCAAATAATGGTAAATCTTTTTAAAAATGCACTGCATGCCATGAGGGGTAACCAGAGGGACTCCACTCTGGGTGTAGACGCTTACCGCATAGATGGAGAGGTGCTTATTGATGTATCCAATAACGGAAGAGCAATTCCTGCAGAACTTAAAGATAAGATCTTTGTTCCGTTCTTTACATCAAAAGAGGAGGGTAGCGGAATTGGATTAAGCATATCAAGACAGATTATGCGGTTGCATAATGGAACAATCAAACTTAAAAATTCGAGTGAAAAGAGCACTACGTTCACTCTTCTGTTCCGTAATGTCTATTAAAATGCGCTATTTTTTGATGATATAGTTAGTGTAGTAAAGATTCCAACCGAGATATTTTTTTGCAGCTGCTTTTGCCTTCTCCTTTAATCTGACTCTGTTTCGGGAGATGTCGTGGCTGTACCTCCAGTTCTTAGACTCTATTCTCTCTTTCATAACAGCAGGATGAGAGTCTTTAAAGGGAAGTAGACAGTCAATTTGTGAGTAGTCGAACTCCTCCCCTTTAGCTATATGCTCTTCAATCCATGTGTCGTCTCTGTAATATTTAATAGAGTTAAGTTGTTTACTCTTCATGGTCCTAGGATCCTTTACCCATCCATAGTGGTAAACATAGGCATCAATGGGTTTAACACAGAGCTTTTTGTTGTGCTCCTTTCTAAAACCCTGAGCGTCTCTGTAGGAGTAGAAACTCTTGTTGTTTCTCACAACCCTTATCTCATTGGTGTACCACTGCGAGCTTTTGCCTACATAGTCGTAGGAGCCGTAAAAATGGAGGTAGTTAAAGAGAAGGCCATCTACAGAGAGATCGTCTTTATATTTAACCATAGCTTGGTATATGTTTCCCAAATACTTCTCGTGTATTACCTCATCGCCCTGGATATAGAAGGCCCAGTCACTCTCTTTGGGGATTGCGGCAAATGCCTTATCGGTCTCTTTTGCAAGAACCACTCCTCCCTCTCGTAATGACTCATCCCAGACAGTTTTTACTATTTTAATCTTACTCTTGTCTATGCTTTCAATCAGCTCATAGGTGTTGTCTGTAGACTCCCCAACTGCAACAACAAAGTCGTCGCAAATAGGTAATATAGATTTTATTGCCTCAACAATGGGGTAGTCGAACTTGATTGCGTTTTTAATGAATGTAAAACCGGTAACTCTCATAATTTAATATCTCACAACAACATAAGGCCTCAAAGGTAGAGCCCTGTAAATTGACCTTGCCTCTTCTCTAGGCAGCTCAATTCTGAGCATATAGAGATAGTCTCCCTCCTCTTTTCTTATGCGGCTTCTGCTCTCTCGTTTATATTTTCTGTAAGCACTTTTGTGTCCTGCCAGCTCTTTTTGGCTCTGAGCTAGTTCAATTACCATGCCGTTATTAAAGGTAAACATGGCAAAAACATCATTCTGAACAGGCAAGGTAGGGGCGGAGTCGTCACTTTTTGCCTCTGTAGTATCTTTCGGGGCCTTTTTAACCACTATCGGAAACTTCTCTATGCTAACAATTTCACTGCTAAGCTGCATCGGACCTCCAAAAAGCGAGTCTCTAACCTCTGCGGGCATCTTCTCTAAACCTTTGCTGAGTTTAATTACAGAGATTTTTGATTCAAAAAGATATACACCCTTTAATGACAGTATTGCAAGACTGTCTTTGAGATCTATCAGAAGAGCTATTGAGTCGCGTTTTGCAAGTGAAAGTGCCGATTTTAGAAAAGCTTCGTGGTGTTTTGCATCTCTTAGTTTATTTAAATACTCTGCAGTTTGGGAAGAACCGGTTGCCGTAGTGTATGTAAACTGTTCCGATATTCGCATTATCTCTCTTTTGACAGGTGCAACAGATAGAATATAAAACAGAACTGCTGCCGTAACTGCTTGAACAGCTAAAAAGGCAATTATGTATTTTAAATATGTTTTTTTCATAACTCAGCAGTTGTTAGTATATATAAACTTTAGACCCTATTTCCAGGTTTTTGAAAACGGCTTTGAGATCTTCATCCCCAAGTCTTATACATCCATGTGTTACCGGAAGACCTAAAAATCTCTGGTAGAGAGTGCCGTGGATTAGATAGCCATCGCCCAGCGTGAGTGCATAGTCTCCAAGTGTTCCCGGCTCATATCTGTCGGGGTGATTTCTTGGAGGTATTGGAAGACTCTCTTCAACAAAAGCCCAGTCGGGTTTGATCCATACGGGATCTACAATTTTTCCCAGTATTCTGAACTGCCCTTTTGGTGTTTTGAACATCCACTGTTTACCATCTCCGGCATCAAGTAATATGTAACTGCCGGTAGAGCAGATGCCCTCCCTTATGACCCCTTTTCTGTTTCTAAGTACAAATGTGTTATTTGTTGTATTCACAATAAGGTAGGGCCCGTAAGGCCAAAGATTCTCCACTCTTTTTTGGAGAGTGGCTATACTCTTCTCTTTTGTGGTTATCTCTTTTTTTAGTTTAACAGTATCTTCGGGGGTATAGTTGCCATCAGAGACAGGAAAGTCAAGAAAAACAAATGCTGTCTCTTTAAGTCTGTTTGCAGAGATAACCATAATTGAAGCCAGTACCAGGGCGCTTAAAACCGTAACGCCTACTGCGGTTTTAGTCACATTTTTACCTTCCATTTGTTAAAAATCTATCTTTTAATATCAAATAACTTTTCGGGCGGAGTGAGCGATCCAACTATTGCAACCGGTGTTCCAACGCTACAAAGGGCATACAAACTATCCATGTCTCTGTTTTCCAGGGCTACACAACCATCGGTCCAGTCAATACCTTTACCTCCGCCTCCATGTATCTCAATGGCTCCGCCAATGTGTGCACCTCTCGAAATTAAACCATCTGCTTTCATCTGGTTAAACCTTCTCCTGTCTTCGTCGTTTGGAAAGTTTATTAATAGAGCTTTGTAATAAATTGTATTCCTTCCACTCTTCTTTACCGTGATTTTGTACTTTCCCTCGGGAGTGGCTTTGTCGCCTCGCTGCATCTTGTCTCCCAACCAATTTACACCCAGCTCAACATCAAACTCCCGCAATTTCTTTCCCCCCTTATATACAATACATTTACGTGCAAATTTATCTACAACAAGACTCACTCCTCCGTTGTTCTTAGACCAGATCCTCATCTCGTTATCTAAAGCAACCCATCTGCTATAGCTGCTAAAATACTCATCAATAATCTCCTCCGACTCTCTTCTTAGCCTCTCGGCACTCTTCTTAATCTCATCTATGCTCTTCTTGGCTGAGAGCAGATCGCCTCTTCTATATGCTTGTTCAATTTCGTCCAGCTTGATTGAGAGGGGAGTTGATCTTTTTCTTATTGAGTGATTATTAGGTAGTTTGTCTTTAACAACTGCAATGTACTCTACCGATTTTTTTAGGGAGACAATTCCGGATTCAATCTCTTCTGTAAGCTCTTTTTTAATTTTTACCGCCTCCTCTTTTGCCTTTTTTGCACTCTCTGTGGCGCTTTTTGCAAGTGAAATAATTTTTCCGTAATCCCTAAAAATGGCGCTTTTTTGATTGTTTATCTTCCATTCAGCCATCGCCTCGTTCCAACTCTCCTCTGCCTTTAATAGTAATTGAGGGGAGTAGATACCTGCCTCCTCTTTTACAGCCAGAGCAATGCTCTTTCTTGTCTCTTCAAGAATAGCCGTTGGCGGCTTTCTAAATGAGAAAGAGAGTGCAACTATAGAGAGAAGCACAACTATCAACGAGAGAGAGACCCAAAGTACAACTCTCTTTTTTCTTCCACTTTTTCTATTCATCCTTCCAATTTTCCTACCCTAAATTTACAATAAAGCCCTTAATTTTTATTAAGGGCTTTATTGCAATACAAACTAATGTTCCTAAAAAACTAGCGTCTTCTTGTTTTAGAAATAGCTGCTGTAAGCTCCTCTTTAATTGCCTCAGCTTTAGCTTTTGAAGCAGTTGTTTTGTCTTGAGCTGTAAGATAATCGCCATTGGTTACCAATGTGTTGATCTCTGTTACAGATGCCTCAAGAACGGTAATGTCGTTCTGAATTGCCTCAAGAGCAGCTTTACCCTCTTTCCCTTTTGGAGCTTTTGCAAGAAGTGCTTTGTCTTCTTCTATAAGTGAAATGAGAACATTCAAAGTGTCCTGAACCTCTGTACGAACTTGAGCTTTACGCTCTTCGGTTCTGGCTTTAAGACCCTCTACATCAGATGCAATCATAGTAAGTTTTTCTGTGATTGCTTTGTAGTCACGTGAAAGGAAGAATTTTGACTTCTGATCTTCGATAGCTACATTAACTGCGTTCAAAGAGTCGGCAAGAGCGTTGAACTCCTCTGCAAGATAACGGTTTGCCTCAACACCTTTAGCAGACTCTATAGCTGCATTTGCGGCATCGATTTCTGCTTGAGGAAGTTTAGCGCAGCTAGAAACTGCAACTACAAGAAGGAGTGCAAAAAATAGTTTTTTCATTTTACTAATAAATTTAATTGTTGATGTTCTAACATATTTATTAGCAATATGCGTGCCAAACCGTGTAAAAAACAGATATGCAAGCATATGCGAACATACGATGCCAAATTATAAATAGATAAACCGATTAATCATGTAAGAAAAGTTTACAACTGATAATTTTTCTTACATTTTAAGGGTGTTACTGTGAGCTACAACTTGAATTTTTCAATTCGCTCATGGATCATAACTCTTGAAATACCCAAAATTTTTGCAGCTTGAGCCCTGTTTCCTCCGGTTCTCTGAAGAGCCCATTGAAGCAGATCTTGCTCCATTTGATCAATTACAAGCTGGTAGATACTACCCTCTTGAGACTCAATTTTGTTGTCTAAATAGTTTGCTAGTCGCGAGTTGATATTCTTTGGCTGGACTGGCTTTTCTACCCCTTCAAAAAGCAGTTCGGGGGTAATAATATTGCCTTTTGAGAGGAGAATTGCCCTTTTAATGACATTCTCCAACTCTCTTATGTTGCCCGGCCAACTATAGTTTATAAGTCTTTCAAGAGACTCCTTACTCAGCTCACTCTCTCTCTCCCCCTTCCCCGAGCTGTATCGCTTTAAAAAATAACTACTCAGCAGAGGGATATCTTCTGTTCTCATTCTTAATGGCGGAAGAGAGATAGTAACCACTTTAAGCCGGTAGTATAGATCTTCTCTAAAAGACTTCCCAATGATATCGTTTTCCAGATTTCTGTTGGTTGCTGCAACTATTCGGGCATCTACCTTTATACTCTTGGAGCTTCCTACTCTCTCAAGAGTTCCCTCTTGGAGTACCCTAAGTAGTTTGGCCTGGAGCGGGAGAGACATATCACCAATCTCATCAAGAAAGAGTGTACCTGTGTGGGCCTCTTCGAATTTGCCTGTCTTAAGTCTGTCTGCACCTGTAAATGCCCCCTTCTCGTGACCAAAAAGTTCACTCTCCAAGAGAGTTTCGGGAATTGCGGCGCAATTGATGGCTATGAATGGTCTGTTAAATCGGTCGCTATATCTATGGATGGCTTTTGCTACAAGCTCCTTACCGGTGCCACTCTCTCCAACAATCAAAATGCTGGCGTCGCTTGCAGCAACACGGCCAATTAGTTTAAATACCTCTTTTATTGCAGCACTCTCTCCAATAATTGCGTTCTCGTCTGCCGTGTTAATCTGTCTTTTAGCTTTTTGCCTCTCCAGACCCTCCAATGTGTTATCTTTAATCTTAATAGAGGTGCTTAGTGCCTCCTCTACAGTTGATATTAACCTGGGGATGTCAAAAGGTTTCTCTATATATTCAAATGCTCCGTACTTCATTGCTTTAATCACCCTATCGCCCGAACCGTATGCTGTTATAATGATTACGGGGGTATTGGGAGAGATCTTTTTCAACTCTTGAAGTACCTCAATTCCATCTTTGCCCGGCATCTCAATATCCAGAATTACAAGATGAGGTTTTATTAGTAAAAATTGATTGAGTGCCTCGGTTGCGTTTGCAGCTTCTGTGATATTGTATTTTGAGCTGTTAAGAAGCTTTTTAAATGAGTACCTTACACTCAGTTCGTCGTCAACTATGAGAAGATTATACATAGCTCTCTTTATTTTTATTTATTGTACGGCAATCAGCTATTATCTTGGGAGCTCTCTTGGGGGAGCGGAAGATAGAGTGAAAAAACAGCACCCTTTCCCTCTCTCTTATTATATGCAGAGATCCATCCTCCGTGAGAATTTGCAACGCTTTGCGATATAGAGAGCCCTATTCCCACCCCTTTATCACTGCCCCTGATAAACGGTTCAAACAGAGTTTTCATGATGGCTTCAGGTATCCCCGGACCAGAATCACCAAAGTCTATCTCAAAGAAATCACGGGAGGAGTTCATAACCTCGGTTTGGGATCCGTTAACGGTTCGGCACTCAATAGAGATGGTTCCACCCGATGGCATTACCTCTACAGCATTGAGGATTATGTTCATATATACCTGTTTGAGCTGTGCGGAATCGGCATGTAATAAAATTTTAACCTTGTTGATATCCAGATTTAACTGAATATTGCCTTTGTTAAGCCGAGGCTTTAAAAGTTGGATAACCTCTGTGAGACTATCAACCGGGTTGATTAGAGAGAAAACCGGCTCAGATGGTTTGGCAAAGCGTAGAAAATCTTTAGTGAAACTCTCCATCCTGTCTATCTCTTTTGAAATTATCTCAAGATCTTGTTTAATCTCTTCTGAGATTCCACTTTGCTCTCTGATTGAGTAAACAAGCATCTTTATTGCCGCCAGAGGATTCCTGATTTCATGAGCGATAGTGGGGGCAATTTTCCCCAGAGTTGCAAACTTATTCGAGTACTGGAGAAGCTCTTTGTTTCTGCTAAGATCTTGATTGGCCTGGTTAATTCTGTCAATCAAATCTTTAATTCTCTCTCCCAGTTCGTCTAACTCTCCTCCGTGATATCTTTTAAGCTCTTCAAGTATTGTATCTCCCGAGACGCCTCTAATAGCAAGAATTAATCTGTTTAAAGGACCAAACAGCATTCTCGACAGTAACCACCCAAGCAGTAACCCCGATGCGATACCTCCTATTCCCAGCGAGAGCAGAATCTTTCTGATTACAATGTTACTTCTCTCAAGTTGAGATTCATGAAGATTCTCTGTGGTTATATTCATCTTTATAAACTCGTTGCTCTTCTCTTGAATTGTTACAAGCAATCCATTTGCAGAGTATAGAAGGAGTGCATTTGCCTTGCTGTACTCCCCCCTCTCAATTAGTCGGGTTGCAGAGAGCATATTTTGCTCGTAATTAGAGAATAAGGCCGAAATTTGCTGAATCAAAAACTGCTCTTCGGGAGTATTTGCCCGGCCTCTGGCTCTCTCTAAATGGAGAATAAATTTTGCTTTACGATTATTCAAAGAGTCTAACCATGCATCAGACCTATTTGCCATGTATGTGTATGTTAGCCCTTTAATTGCAGTTAGTTCATTCTCCATCTCCTTTGCTTCGTTAACACTGCTTCTAGAGATTTCAATTACCTTCTCTGTCTCTTTTTGCAGATTATAAGTGTATGCAATAGAGAGAAAAACACCCCCCATCACAATAGCAATAGAGAGAAGTACCCAAATGAATATTCTATAATTGAAAAATGGTTTTATTAACATTACACTCTAAAATATTCTCAAATATCGGTAATCAAATTTACTTAAAACAAGTTTTTTTTCTATATTTGATATGTTAAGCGGCAATATTGTGTAATATATTCTAAATCAGGTAGATGATCTCATTAAAAAGAGTATCGCAAGTTTGCTCGTTTGTAACGCTCGTTATAGCTTTGGCAGTAATTGCAGGTTGGATTTTTGGGGTAGAACCGCTTAAGAACTTCTTACCCCGGAGCGTCTCGATGAAGTTCAATACAGCACTATTGTTCGCTCTTTTATCATTTTCATCACTTTATGCAGTCTCATATAAAAAGAGTAAATGGTTTTCCTACTATACAGGTGCTGTTGTTCTATTCACACTTTTTATTGCACTATCTACTATATGGCAGTATTTTTTCAATATAGACATAGGTATAGACCAACTCTTTATTGCCGAACCAATAGGGGCCCCTCATACATCTTCACCCGGGAGAATGGCTCTGATTACCGCAATAGGTTTTGTGCTTGCTGCAGCAGCAATAACTCTGTACAAATGGGACTACAGCATAGTTTATGCGCAGATTATCTCTGTAATGCTACTTTTGATGAGCGTAATTCCAATCTTGGGTTATGTTTACTACGCCCCTGAGCTTTATGGTGCTTTCAAATTAACAAGAATTTCTGCTGTAACGGCTCTCTCTTTCCTTTTGCTGGGGTTTGCTCTTGTAATTGCTATGCCCCAAAGGGGATTGCTAAGAATTTTTTCGGATAACTCTATAAGTGGGAAAATTGCCAGAAGATTAATTCCATTTGTCCTATTAATGCCCATTATACCTCTATGGTACAGACTTATATTAATCAGACTAAACCTTTACAATGAGTCGTCTTATCTGTTTGTCGGCTCTATTTTGTTGATTGGTGTATATATGTTGGTTGCCTGGTGGTTTTTAAGATCCATTATTTTGCTGGACAGAAGAAACAGAGAGTCGGAATCTAAAGTTAAAAATTGGGAAAAGCTGTTGAACTATGTGATTAAGCACGACCCAAACTCAATAGCAGTATTTGATAATGAGATGAGGTATGTATTTGTTAGCGAGAGGTATACTAAAGATTACGGCATATATAGTTTAGATTTAATAGGGAAATCACACTATGAAGTTTTCCCCGATATTCCATTCAGGTGGCGTGAGATACATTTAAGAGCATTAAGAGGAGAGACAGTTGCATGTGAAGATGATCTCTTCATAAGGGCAGATGGGAGCCGAGATTTTGTAAAGTGGGAGTGTAGGCCGTGGTTTACACAAACAGATGAGATTGGCGGAATGATTCTCTACAGTGAGGTGATAACAAAAAGAAAAGAGGCCATGGATATGCTAAGAGAGGTCTCTGCCAATTTAAAAATTGTTCTTGAGAATGCAGGTGACGGGATATTTGCCGTAGATACAGAGGGCAGGGCAACCATGGTTAACAAGGCTGCAGAGAAGATGCTGGGCTATACAGAAAAGGAGCTGATAGGAGAGATTCTGCACAATCTTCATCATCACACTAAAGAGGATGGAAGTGTGTATGACCGAAGGTATTGCCCAATATATAAAGCTTTCAAAACGGGTATTGTACAACGGTGTGAAGATGAAATTTTCTGGAGGAAGGATGGCTCCTCTTTTCCTACAGAATAAATAAGCACTCCGCTGCTCGATAGAGGGGTAATTGTAGGAGCAGTAGTGAGTTTTAGAGATATATCGGAGAGAAAAGAGGCAAGAGAGCAGATTGAACAGCTTAACAGAGAGTTGGAAGAGAGGGTTTTAGAGAGAACAGAGCAGCTCTCATTAGCTATTAAGGAGCTGGAGGCGTTCAGCTACTCTGTATCACACGATCTTAGAGCGCCATTAAGAGCAATAGATGGATACACAAGAATACTAACAGAGGATTATCGAGAAGTCTTAGACAGTGAGGGGGTGCGTTTGTGTGGGGTAATAAGAGACAATACCAGAAATATGGGGCAACTCATAGACGATCTGTTATCTTTCTCTCGTCTTGGCAGAGTCGGGAGAGGGCTGTGGTGCAACCTTTTATTTCTCTTTGCCGGTTGCCAAAAAGCATAAAAACAGTTAAATGTTCAGATAAACTAAAACTAAAGATATATGAGAAATTTCGATCCGGTAGATATTCTAATAGTCGAGGATAACCCCAATGATGCCGAACTTACAATAAGGGCTTTAAAAAAACAGAATCTGGCTAATAGATTTTTCCTTGTAGAGGATGGGGCAGAGGCGTTGGATTTTATATTTTGCAGGGGGAAGTTTGAGGCAAGAAAGGAGTGCAACTCTTTGAAGGTTATTTTTCTAGATTTAAAATTGCCAAAGGTGAGCGGCCTTGAAGTCTTGAAGGAGATTAGAGAAAATGAACAAACAAAACTTCTTCCGGTTGTTATTGTAACATCATCTAAAGAAGACCCCGACATAAAAAGTGCATATGAATTGGGAGCAAACTCATATGTTGTTAAACCGGTAGACTTTGAGCATTTTATTTCTGCTGTGAGCAATACCGGTCTATACTGGTTATTGGTAAATGAGACAATAAAATAGAGAAGATGAAAAATATCAGAGTCCTGATTGCAGAGGATATACCTTCCGATGCTGCTTTGGCGCAGAGAGAGGTACTTAAATTTGTGCCCTCTGCAATCTTTGAGAGAGTAGAGACAGAAGAAGATTATGTTAGGGCTCTGAACGAGTTTAACCCTCATGTAATAATCTCCGACTACAATATGCCGTCCTTCGACGGGCTTGCAGCACTCAAAATAAGGGAGAGGTTAAAGCCCGGGACACCGTTTGTTATGCACACGGAATCTATGAATGAAGATACCGCGGTTGAATGTATGAAGTCGGGAGCTACAGATTATGTGATAAAAGAGCATATCAAGAGATTGGGTCCATCGGTAAAACATGCACTTGAAGTCAGTAAAGAGCGAAGAGAGAGCGAGGAGAGATACCGTACCTTGGCTCAAAATTGGGATAAGACATTCAACGCAATGAGAGATGGAATTGCTCTGTTAGATAAGCACAACAAAATAGTTCAGAGCAACCAGTCATTCAGAGATAATATTGAGGTTAATTATCAGGAGTTTATAAAGGGAGATACGCTAAAAAAATTTACAACAAAATTGTGGAGAGAGGCAGTAGAGATTGTAATGGGTAAAAGAGTTTATGAACTGGTTGTAGATCCTGTTTTTGCAGATGATGGCACCTATAATGGAGCCGTTCATATTCTGACAGACATTACCAAACGAAAAAGAGATGAGAATATTCAGCAAGCTCTCTATATGGTTGGAAGGATAGCTGTATCATCTGATAGTGTAACGGAAATAATCTCAGAAATTCAAAAAGAGATAGAGAGGGTTGTTGAAATTGATGAGTTCTATGTTGCAGAGTTTAATCACAGAACAGGTGCTCTGGAAATTATAGGGCAATACGGCAACCACCCATACTCGGGGCGGGTTGAGATTCCCTTTAATGGGTTGTCTCCCGATTGGGAGGTTTTTAGAAATAGGAAAACGCTTCTTTTGTCGGAGTATAGAAGTGAAAAGGGATCGTGGCTAGGAGTACCGCTAATAGATGATAAGGGCTGCTGTGGTATTATTGTGGCTAGAAACAAAGATTTATCTACTGTTTTTGACGGTAGCATTATACGAATGTTTGAGATGGTTGCTCATGAACTGTCTAGGGTGCTTCAGAGAGATAAAATGATTAATAGTCTTATACTGGAGAAGGAGCGAGCAGAGGAGAGCGACAGACTTAAATCGGCCTTTCTATCTAATATGAGCCATGAGATTAGAACTCCAATGAATGGAATTCTTGGATTTATGGAGATACTAAGAGATATGGAGACAACTCTTGAGGAGAGGAACCACTACTACGAAGTTATAACAAAGAGTGGAGAGAGGTTGCTGAGCACCATAAACGATATTATTGAGATCTCCAGAATAGAGTCGGGGCAAATTGTTGTAAATGAGAGCAAAATAGAGCTCTCCTCTATTCTGGATTACCACTTGGAGTTTTTCTCAAAACAGGCGGAAGATAAGAGATTGGTCTTAAGAATAGGTGAGAGCCCTCCTCCGGAGAGATCAGAAATTATTGCAGATAGAAATAAACTAGATAGTATTCTAACCAATCTTATTAAGAATGCAATAAAGTTTACTTCTGAGGGTTATGTGGAGTTTGGATGTAAAACAGAGGGGCAGACTCTTACGCTCTATGTAAAGGATAGCGGTAAAGGCATCCCAGAAGATAAGCAGCAGAAGATATTCGACCGTTTTATTCAGGCCGAATTTAATGACTCCAGACAGTTTGAGGGTTCGGGCCTTGGACTCTCTATTGTGAAAGCTTATACAGAGGCGATGGGAGGAAAGGTTTGGGTAGAGTCTAAACCTTCAAAGGGGAGTACATTTTATGTCTCTCTCCCCTACAAGAGATAAGAGCTTTGCCTATTATCAATCTATGGGTATAATCTGGTAACTCTCCATGTACCTTCACTCGCACACTCGTATGAGAACCTGTCATGCGACCTGCCCGGCGCACCTTGCCAGAACTCAATTTTTTCCGGAACCACTCTATAACCTCCCCAATGTAGAGGGCACTCAATTAAATCTCTCTGAGAAAGCTCTGTAACTGCCGCATCGAACTCCTCTTTGTTTTCCAGGGGTTGGCTCTGTTTAGACAGAGCAGACGATGCTCTACTGAGGGCAGGCCTGGAGTTGAAATAATCTACCGATTCATCTCTAGAGGTTTTGAAAGCCAACCCCTCTACTCTAACCTGCCTCATATCTCTATGCCAAAAAAAGAGTAGAGAAACTCTGTTTTCTAAGGAGATGTCTATTGCCTTTCTGCTGTTGTAATTGGTGAAGAATGTGAATCCGTTGTAAGAGAAGCTCTTTAAGAGCACCACTCTTGAAGATGACCCTCTCTCTCTGTTCCAGGTAGATAAAACCATTGCATTCGCTTCGCTGCTTGTATCTGTAGATGCCTCCTCGAACCACTCTGCAAAAAGATCTATCGGGTTTGATTTGAGATTGTCATGCGAGAGAGGAGAGGCATTATACTCTTTTCTAAGATTCTTGAGATTCTTCATATTTCAATGTTTTTCTGTTTCTGGCCACTCTATTGTATGCCCAATCTCTTACCCTTTTAGGAATTATCAGGGCTGCCCTTGCCAGAGACCACCACCCTCCTAAATCTGCAACTATCTCTATAACAGCGTCCGATCTTTTAAATACTCTTTTGCAATCTCCTTTTATGTATACAATGTACTGCTCGTATGAAAAATCAATTGCTAAAGATTTTAGAAGATCCACCCCTTTGGGAGAGTGATATGATACGTATTCAAAAAAATCGCCACTCTCTCTTTTAGTTAGAAAGGCAACAGTTTTGCTGCACATAAGGCACTTTTGGTCAAAAATTATTATGTTTTTCATATATGTTTCATATAACCAACTAACCATACATATTGTTTTGGTAAATATTGAGGGGAATAAAAATTATTCTTAAATTTATAGTAGTTAATCTTGCCGGGAGATGAAGTTTAGATTTGAGTACGTAGTCACTTTTGTGTATATACTCCTAGGGGGGATATGGATAACATATTCCGACGCCTATTTAGAATCGCTCATACAAGAGAAGCATACACTAACCGTTATGCAAACTTATAAAGGGTGGTTCTATGTGCTATTTACCGGGTTGCTGCTCTTCTTTTTTTTGAAAAAGCATCTTAAGAAATTGAGATAAACTGAGAGAAAAGCCATAGAGAGCGATAGATTAAAGTCCTCCTTTCTGGCCAATATTAGCCACGAGATTAGAACTCCCATGAATGGAATCCTTGGGTTTGCAGAACTTTTAAAGAGTCAGTCACTTACAGGTGAGGAGCAGAGAGCGTATCTGAATATAATAGAACAGAGCAGCGAGAGGATGCTTCTGCTTATAAACGATCTTGTTGCCATCTCTAGAGTGGAAACCGGTGAGATAAAGGTTAACAGATGTGAAATTAATTTAAAAGAGCTGTTAGACAACCTCCTGTTTATTTATGGCCCGATAGCCGCCGAGAAAGGGTTAGATATTAAAATCACCTCCTTTCCGGCAACCACAAATAGAATCGTATACTCAGATAAAGAGAAGATATTGTATATAATGTCGCATCTTGTTAAAAATGCAATACAATACACAAACAGAGGTTACGTACATATAGGATGTCAACAATCGGGAGAGGTTATTGAACTCTATGTGAAAGATTCCGGTATAGGTATTTCGGATGAGAACAGAGATAAGATTTTCAATAGGTTTGTAAGGGAGCATAATGAGCTGGCAGGGGAGTATCATGGTGTGGGGCTTGGGCTCTCAATTGCCAGATCTTATGCCCAAATTATAGGTGGAGATATAAAAGTTTTCTCAAAATTAGATGAGGGATCTGAATTTGTGTTCTATTTCCCGATTAATTATTAAATTTGACAGCAGATAAAAAATCTGATGGATAGTCAGCTGAACATAACAAATAGAGAAAACGGAGGGTTTCGTATGCTTTTACTTGCCGAAGATGACTTTGCAAATGCAGAGTATGTAAAATTGGTTGTAAAGAGAAATAATATTTCTGTTATTCATGCCCGCAATGGAGCAGAGGCCATAGATATGTTCAGAAATAACCAATCTATAGACATAGTTCTCATGGATATAAAGATGCCTGTGATGGATGGTTATTCCGCCACACGGGAGATAAGGGAACTGGATAAGAATATTCCCGTTATTGCACTTACTGCTTTTGCACTGGATGGAGACAGAGAGAGGGCGATAGAGGCAGGTTGCACCGACTACATTACAAAACCCGTAAGTAAAGAGAGACTTATAGGTATTATAGAGTCATATCTTAAATAGGTTTATAGGTTTCATATGAGAGTCTTGCTCTTGATTATAACCGTAACATCCTTAATAGCGGGATGCAGGTCTTATGATGAGTCTCAAAGAGAGATAGTGCTAAAAAAAATTGACACTATAACTCTTGTAGATGACTACTATGGCGACTATTACGGAGTTCTTCCCTGCGCTGCCTGCCCCGGAATAAGAACATATCTCACAATCAGAGAAGATAAAACTTTTTCACTTAAGATGGAGTATATAGGAGATAAAAGCAACCAGGTTAATATAACGGGCTACTATATTTTTTCCGATAATATGCTCACACTCAAAAATACGCAAGGGCTTGACAGACACCTGATGGTGGAGGAGGGAAAGGTACATTTCCTAGATAACAATAAGAGAAGAGTAGAGGGTAACACATCTATTTACTACACATTGATCAAAAAATAGAAAAAATTTCATATTTTTACTTTCGGTAAAGTATTAATATATAACAATCTATTATTTATGAGATCATTTTTCGTTTCATTAGCTCTCTTACTATTTGTCTCTGTTTGTGCAAATGCCAAACAACTAGAGGGTAGGGTATTCAAAAACGGTATAGCCACAGAGGTTTATATGAAAGTTCCAACAGGGCTGTTTAAAGGAAAACCTCAATTCGAACCGATGCAGTTTAGAATAAAAGCAAAAGGTAAAGGCGATGAAAAATGGATTAGATTGGATCCCCGTGAAGTTGATAGGTTGGAGTTTGAGTACAATGGTGAAACATACAGCATGGTCTCGCTTTACGGTAAAAAGGGTGCCGAGATGTTGGTTGGGAGAAGAAAAAAAATGTTTGTAAGAGAGCTGGTTGGGGGAGAGTTGTCGCTATACACCTACCACTACTCAACAAAAACATTTTCCGATGACTCTTTCGAAACAGACTATGAGAAGTATATTCTGTACAAAAGAGGGCAAGAGTTAATGGTGCCCGGAGCTCTTAATTTTAGGAAGGAGGTTTCCAGATACATCAGTGATAAGCCACACCTATCTGAGAGGGTTATGAACAGAGAGCTAAGGTTAAAAGATATAATTGAGATTGTAAAGGAGTATAATAGGTAAAAATGAAGATCTTCAATTCGGCACAGATTGCAGAGATAGACAGATACACACTGGAGGCACAGCACTTAAAAGAGTACGATCTTGTAACCAGAGTCGGTAAGAGACTTGCTCAGTGGATGAGGGGTAATTTAGTGTTGAAGAGAAGTAAGGTTGTAATATTTGCCGGTACGGGAAACAACGGAAATGACGCAATAGCACTGGCTAAAATTCTTGGAGGTTGGGATATTGATTGCCAACTTTACGTTATAGGGTCTAAATCTAAGAACTCCTCTTTGAGAAGACAGCTCATAGAGGAGCTCTATATTTTTAGCACAGTAAGGTGGAAAGAGCTGTGCGAAGGCGATGAGATTCCTCCTCTTCCAAATATCTGCTACATTGTAGACGGCATTTTTGGAACCGGTCTTAATAGATCTGTAGAGGGCTTTTATTGTAAACTTATAGAAAAGATAAACTCCAGCGGAGCTAAGGTTATCTCTATTGATGTTCCGAGCGGGCTGTTATCTGACCACAGAAACGAAGATGAGAGCGCCTCTGTAGTGAGAGCTCACCACACTCTTACCATTCAATTTCCAAAGCTTTGTATGTTTTTTAAAGAGAACTACCAGTACACAGGAGATTGGGAGGTGATAGATGTAGATCTGGATTTAGATATTATAGACACAATTGAGACCCCTTACTCTATGATTGAGAAGAATTCGGTGAGATCTATTTTAAAAAAGAGGGGGAAATACTCGCATAAGGGAGATTACGGTCACGGTTTACTGATTGCCGGATCGGCCGGGATGGCCGGTTCTGCTATACTTGCGGCAAGAGGAGCTTTGAGAGCGGGATTGGGTTTGCTAACACTTCATGTCCCAAAAAGATTGCACGATATTCTTCAAGTGTCTGTTCCGGAAGCAATTTGCGAGACCGACAGATCGGACTCAATATTTACCGGTATTAACCCAAGGATAGCAGAAAAATTCGATGCAGTAGCGGTTGGACCCGGAATTGGGAAATCTCCCGATACGGTTGCTGCCCTTAAAGATATCATAAATAGCTGTAACAGACCTATGGTTATTGATGCCGACGCTATTAACATCTTATCTACAAATAAAGAGATGCTGGAGTTGATTCCTCAAAATTCTGTAATCACGCCACATCCAAGGGAGTTTGCCAGAATAGCAGGAAAATACAGAGACTCCAGAGAGGCCGCCGAGATGCAGATGGAGTTCTCTGCCAAGAACAATATTACTGTAGTGCTGAAAGGGGCAAATACATCGGTCTCTACCCCCGACGGAAAGATGTGGTTTAACTCTACCGGAAATCCCGGTATGGCAACTGCAGGGAGCGGCGATGTGCTTGGGGGTATAATTCTTGGTTTTCTATCTCAAGGATACTCAGCAAGAGAGGCGGCAATAGCTGGGACGTACCTGCATGGACTTTCGGGAGATATTGTTGCTGCAATCAAAGGGGAGGCCTCTCTGATTGCCGGTGATATTGCAGACAATCTGGGAGAGGCCTTTAAAAGGGTTCTTGGTTAGCTTATGAGCTCTATCTTAACTCTATCTTAACAGGAGTTTCGTGCTGCAGATTATCACTCACAGGGCAGCGCGACTCAATTGCCTCAATCCACTTTTCCAGGATCTCTTTTGGGGCATCGCAATCGGGCTTAATCTTTACCGAGATTGTTTTGTACCCGGCTCTATCGTCGTAACTCATCCCAAATAACCTTGCAGGATTAATATCACCGCTCAGATCTATCTCTACACCCCTTAGTTCAAAATTCATCTCTTTGGCAATTACGTGTGCCATAACATTTAAGCAGCCGGCAAATGCTGCAAGCACATACTCTACAGGATTGGCGGCACAATCTGTTCCCCCTAAATCCTGCGGCTCATCTACTACTATTTCAAAATTTCTTGCTTTTACCACAGTTTTAGTGGCGCTTTGGCTGTGGGCTTTTGCCCTGAATCTGATGTCTGACATAAATATTGCTTTTAATTTTTACAAAAATAGTTACATAATGTAGTGGTTATGTAAAAAATACCAAGTAATATTGTCTATCTTTAAATGTAATATTTAAACAAAAAAAGCGTAATATTGCATAAAAGTAGCAAATTGTTCAATTTTAACATTACACAAACCCCTTGGTTTACTCTCCTCACTCAACAGGAGAGAGAGAGGTTGCTTGGTACTTCGGCTCAACTAGATTATGCTAAAGATGAGACTATTGTAAAACAGGGATTTGTAGCATCGCATGTGCTGTACCTTGAGAGCGGAATTGTTAAACTGAATGTAGAGAATAGCGGAAAGAAGACTACTTTTAAAATAATGAAGGGGGGTAACTTTATAGGGTTGATGTGCACTTTTGTGAATAAGATACTCGACTTTTCTGCCGTAGCGGCCACCCCTTCAAGAGTCCATATGTTAAATAGAGATCTATTCGAATCCCTTATCAGAGAGAATGGAGAGTTTGCGCTCTATACAGTAAACATGATGTCGGAGCTTACCAATTCGGTTGTTCACAACCTAATAAATTTGAGTCATAAAAACGTAAACGGATCTGTTGCTACCCTTTTGGTTGATTTGTGTGAGATTTACGAGAGTAATTCATTCGACCTTCCATTTGGCAGAGGAGAGATGGCCGATACTCTGGGCTACTCAAAAGAGAGCATAGTAAATACTCTGGGAGAGCTTCAGAAAGATGGTGTGATAAGATTATCGGGACGTAAAGTTAAGATTGACAATTTGATTATTTTAAGTAATATTGCAAAAAACGGATAGATAATTTGTAACGATGCCAAGAGTAAACAGGGAGTCTTTAACCGAGAGAATAAACGATGTTATATGGATTTATAACATTAAGCTTGAGAGGTTCACCTATTTCTCTCCATCTATAAAGCACCATACAGGGTTTACCGTAGAGGAGTCTCTGAATATGAGCATAAAGGAGGCTTTAGTGCCTGAGTCTTATGCTATTGTAAAATATGCAATAAAGCAGCTTCTACCAACTTTTCTTACCAATCCCACAAAAATTGAGCATACCAATTTTGAACTCAGGCAAAGGTGTAAAGACAGATCAACAGTATGGATAGAGGTTACAGTATGCTTTCAGATGAACGGCAGGGGAGAGGCAGAGATTCTTGGAGTGTCGAGAAACATTGAACAGAGAAAGAGGGCAGAGCTGGAGTTAAGAATGAAGAGTGACCAACATGAGCGATTCTTTTCGCTCTCACTCGATCTGTTGTGTATAGCAGACATGAGCGGAAGGTTTATTAAAATGAACAAATCGTGGAGAGGGGTGCTGGGTTACTCCATTGAGGAGCTCACAGGCAGCAGATTCATAGACTTTGTACACCCAGAGGATGTAGATAAAACACTGTTGACATTCAGTAAACTACAGAGTGGAAAGAAGGTTAATCAATTTGTAAACAGATACAAAACAAAGAGTGGTGATTATAAATGGATTGAGTGGAGGGCTGTTCCATATGGAGATAACCTTATGTATGCTGCCGCCAGAGATATAAGTGAAAGACGTTTTACAGAGGAGATGTTAAGAGAGTTATCACAGGAGCTCTCTACCGCCAACAACAATAAAGAGAAGTTTATCTCAATTCTGGCTCACGATCTTAAAAATCCCCTTGGAGCGATTGCTCAGATTACAACCATGCTAAGAGAGGAGGCCGATTTGTTAGATAGAGAGGAGCTCAAACTGCAGCTCTCTGTACTGAATACACTCTCGGTTGAAACCTACAAAATGTTGGAAGATATTTTGTTGTGGAGAAAAGCAGAGAACGGTAATCTGCCATTCAATAAAGAGCCGCTAAACATAAAAAGTGTAGTGGAAAATGCTGTAAGGCATGTTGCCGGCCTTGCTAAGGGTAAAGAGATAGAGATAAATACAGATGGAGTCCCACACAATTTTTCGATGAATGCCGATAAACATACTTTAACAACACTGCTAAGAAATCTTCTCTCTAACGCTGTAAAATTTACTGGAGAGGGTGGTATTATCTATATAGCTGTCAGAAGCGATGAGAGAAGAGTGATATTTGAAGTAGAAGATAATGGGGTAGGTATGTCTCAGGAGACTCTTGGTATGCTGTGGGAGTCGTCTAAATTTAAATCACAAAGAGGAACCGCAAATGAGAAGGGTTCGGGGCTTGGACTTTTGATATGTAAAGAGATTGTCAAAAGGCACGGAGGTGAGATTTGGGCAGAGAGCACTCCGGGTGTGGGCAGTAAATTCTCGTTTTCTATACCTGCCGATTTTTCGTAACTTTGAACTTAAACACAAACTCTTAATATTATGTTGTCCTTTTTGGATCAATACCCCTATATTCTTCCGTTTGCAATATTTTTTGGAAGAATTGCCGATGTATCGCTGGGAACCCTTAGAATAATATTCGTTTCGAAAGGGGAGAAGTACATTGCTCCGGTGATTGGCTTTTTCGAGGTTCTAATCTGGATTGTTATAATATCGGGGATCTTCTCCAGAACTAACGATATGATTGCATATATATCTTATGCTGCAGGATATGCTACAGGTAATTTTGTGGGTATTCTAATAGAGCAGAGGATAGCTTTTGGAATTTTACTGTGCAGAGTATACACAAAGGGTAACGGTAAAGAGCTTGTAATGAGATTAAACAGAGAAAATTACGGAGCAACACTCATTCACGGAACCGGCTCTCTGGGAGAGATTGACATAATTGAGACAGTAGTAGAGAGGAGAGAACTTAAAAAGGTTGAAAAGATCTTTACTGAGTTCGACCCCGGTGTTTTTTATGTGGCAGAGGATGTAAGGACAAAACAGAGGGGGATCTTTCCTAAAAACAACAATTTTCTCAATAGGTGGAGAGTAGGTAAATAAATAGTAAAAACATAGAATTATGAAACAGATAATTACATTCGGTAAGTTAATTATGTTATTAACTCTGCTGCTTCTCTCCTGTAAAGTAGATGTGGTAAGAACCGGCGATCATAATCCGGCACCCTATCTGGAAGAGATTACAATCGGCGAACTTACTAAAGGATACCTAGATGGAAGTTATACTATAGAGGAGGTTGTAAGTGATTATTTAAAGCGAATAGAGGCGCTGGATAAAAACGGTCCTGCACTAAACTCAATTATAACGGTAAATCCTCAGGCACTGGAGATTGCAAGAGAGTTGGACAGAGAGTTGAAAGATGGCAGGGTTAGGGGCCCTATGCACGGAGTTCCGGTTATTCTTAAAGATAATATAGATACTTACGATAAAATGCCTACAACCGGAGGGTCACTTGCTCTTGCCGGTTCGATAGCTTTAAAAGACAGTAAAGTGGCCGAGAAGCTAAGGGAAGCAGGAGCCGTTATCATTGCAAAGTCTAACTTGAGCGAGTGGGCTAATTTTAGAGCAAGCTTCTCATCGAGCGGCTGGAGCGGAGCCGGGGGACAGACAAAAAACCCTTATGATTTAACCAGAAATCCATGTGGATCTAGCTCGGGATCGGGTGTGGCCGTCTCTGCCAATTTATGTATAATTGCTATTGGAACAGAGACTAACGGCAGTATAGTGTGCCCTTCAAATAATAATGGTATTGTTGGACTTAAACCTACTGTGGGTTTGATTAGCCGTTCGGGGATCATCCCAATCTCATTTACCCAAGATACACCTGGCCCTATGGGAAGAACGGTTGCCGATGTAGCCATCTCTCTTGGAGTTATTGTTGGAATAGACTCTCTGGATTCTAAAACCATGAACAGGGATGCAAAGTTTTATGACGACTACACTGCATTCTTAAAAACAGACGGGCTTAAAGGCAAGAGAGTTGGAAGAATAATAGGGCTGAGAGGTTTTCACCATAAGGTAGACTCTCTCATGAACAGTGCCGCAGATTACATTAAAGCGGCAGGCGGAGAGGTGATTGACATTGATTTTCCTCTGCCTCAAGGTGCAAGTGCTGCATCTTTCCAAGTTATGCTCTTCGAGTTTAAAGATGGGTTGAACAGATACTTTGCTTCACTGGGAGAGGGGGCGCCTGTAAAATCTCTGGAAGAGCTGATCGAATTTAATAAAAGAGTCCCCGAAGAGTTGAGATATTTCAATCAGGAGCTTCTAATAATGGCTCAGGAGAAGGGCTCTTTAGAGTCTAAAGAGTATAGAGAGATGTTGGAAAGGATGCTTAGGATAACTGGTAAAGAGGGAATAGATAAGGTAATGTCAGACAATGATCTAGATGCACTCATGGCGCCAACCGGCTCTCCTGCATGGAAGACCGATCTTGTAAACGGAGATAATTTCAAAGGGAGCAGCTCGTCTTACGCTGCAATCTCGGGGTATCCAAACATAACGCTCCCTATGGGAAGAGTGGAGGGTCTGCCTGTTGGTATATCCTTTTTTGGAAGGGCGTGGAGTGAACCTATATTGCTCGAAATTGCCTACTCTTTTGAACAAGGGACAAAGCACAGATTCCCTCCCAAGTACAATAAATAGAGCTTAGTTATGACTTTAAAAACCAGATTAATACTTACTTTTTTTGTACTGTTTGCTCTATCTTTTCAAGATGTAAAAGCAAACAGGAGAGAGTTGCCTACGGTCTCGTTATTAACATGCTCCCCGGGAGAGGAGCTTTACTCAAAATTTGGGCATACGGCTTTAAGACTTTACTACCCGGACTCAAAAAGGGATCTTGTTTTCAATTTTGGGATATTCGATTTTAATACTCCAAATTTTTATGTAAAATTTATAAGGGGGAAACTTAAATATATGCTGGGTATCCAGTATATGGATGAGTTTATGGCTCAATACAGATGGGAAAACAAAGGAGTTACCGAGCAGCAGTTAAATCTTACAGACCAACAGATAGAGGAGGTTGAGAGGAGACTTGAGTTTCTTTACAAACCGGCAAACAGATACTATCTCTACAGCTTTCTGTATAAAAACTGCACATCGGAGGTTAGAGATATAATTTTCTCTATAGCAGATGTAGATAGAGATCTTTACAAAACAAAGTCGGGAGTCACAAATAGGGAGCTTATAAACAGCTATGTAGATGGCTGGGCTAAATTTGGGATAAACATGATCTTGGGCTCTACTCTAGACAGAGAGGTGGATATATTTCAGACTATGTTTCTTCCTAACAATTTAATGGAGGTTGTTTCCGGGGCTGAGAATGGCAACCAATCTCTACTCTCTCATCAAAGAGAGTTACTTAAGGCCTCCCCTGTATTTAAACAAAAGGCGGGAAGAGTTATCTCGTTTTTATACTCTCCGGTAGCGATTTTCTCTCTAATTCTCTTGGTAATGACCCTATTTTGCTTTAAGAGATCCTATTTTTTGATCTTCCATAACCTATATATATCCATTGCCGGTTCAACAGGTCTTTTGCTTTGGGTAATAATACTTTTTACAGAGCATGTTGAGTTATATTCCAATTACAACCTTCTGCTTTTTAACCCTCTTTTTATCTTGGTAGCAATTGCCTCTGCCGCACGACTGAAAAAAACAGAGAGAGTGCTCTCTGCAATCTCTCTGCTCTCTCTCTCGATACTTCAAATTGTGTGGGCTCAGAATATACAGTATGCCGAGCCTGCCTTTTATATTATTGCTCTCTCCTTAGCACTCTCATTTGTGGCAAGGATAATCAAAAACAGAACTGTTCTATTGAGTTGAGCTCTATAAATTTATAGTTACGTTTCTGTTTGGAGAGACATTAACCCTTCTCTGTTGCACTACGCGGCCGTTAAACAGCACTTTTATATCGTGCCTTCCAGGTCTAACTCTTATCTCTCTAACACGAGGATATCTGCTTCTGTAGTCGTGAGTGAGGTTAAAACGGGTACGGTCGTTTAGAACAATTGTTACTCTGTCGAAACGAGGGTTGCTCTTTACAAATACAATGTACCCTCTCGACTCCTCTCTTTCATAAGCTCTATCACGGCCTCTTTCATAGGTCCTTTCGCGTCCTCTTTCGGGTACACCGGGGTCTGTTGCCACAATAAGGGTGCCGCAGCCTGCAAGTGCAAGAATTGCGACTAAGGTAAGAGTTAATAATTTTTTCATTACTCAGCTTTTTTTAGTTTTACTTCAAAGAGCTTGCCAATTGCGGTTCAAAAATGAAAGTGGCTCTGTTACCCGAAGTTAAAATCTTTTTGGCAAAATTATGAACTTTTTTAGAATCTATCTTAGATATAATCTCTAACTCTCTTCCCGAAATATCGATGTTGCCCATTAGTTTGTCGGTTATTTTACCGGTCCAGTTAACCTCTTTGTTATCTTCTGAGAATACTTTATTTAGGTAGAGTGTTATCTCCTTCATCTCTCTATCTAACGGTCCCTCTTCAATAAGTTTATCTATCTCAAGCTGAACAATCTCTAAAAGATCGTTTACTAGGGCAGGGTCGGTATCGAACTCTACCGAGATTCGGCATATAGGGGATGGGTTTTTAACCATTTCGTTACTTACACCAACATGGTATGTGCCCCCTTTCTCCTCTCTTATAGATTTCATATATCTATCTCTAAGAATATAGGTGACATAACGTGCAAGCATGCTATTTTCCGAGGTATAATCGGCAACTCCATGATACTCTCTTGTAATGGAGGCCTTTGTGCTAAGCATGTTTTTTGCAGAGTATCTAAGCGAGATATCTCCTTTTGAAGGAGATGGGTATCGTTTAACATAATCTTCCTGTTCTGTCTTAACTCCTTTCACAGATGCAAGATACTTCTCTATTAGCTCTTTTCCCTCCTCCGGATTCATTGGTCCAGAAAAGACGAAGGTAAATCCGTAAGGATTGGAAAAGTGCTCTTTATAAAGGGCATTGAGTTTGGCAGAGTCTATCTGGTTTACATACTCTACGCTGTATTTAGGTTTAATGGGGTTTGAAGGGAATTTTAGGTTATACACCGAGTCTTTAAACTGCTCCACCTCGCCTTTATTGGAGTTGAGGTTTTTTAACATCTGCGTACGAATATTGATTGCATCTTTTTGCGACATTGAAACATCTGTAAAGAAGAGATGCAGTAGGTTGAAAAACTTTTGGGCATCCCTCTTTTCAAATGATCCCGAGAACTCATCGCTCTCCATTGCAACGGCTGCCCTGATATTTACCCCATTCACAGAACACCACTTATTGTACTCCCCCTTATTTAGCCCATTTACTGAGAAGTTAAGAAGGTTTCGCTCTAGAAGTCTGAGATCCTCTATACTGCGTTTTGTTGCAAGACCTCCTTTACGAAATGCCCTCATTCGTATCTGCTTGTCTTTACCGGTATACTCTTTCCATATAACTTTGGCTCCATTGGATAGTCTCCATTCGGTTGCTGTCTCAAACTCTCCGGTTTTAATAATCTCCCCTTTCAGTACGGGGTTAATGTTTGAGATACTCTTCTCTTGAACAGGAGAGAATTTATCTAATGATGTAGATCTTATCTCGTCCAACATAGATAGAACCTCCTCGCGGTTTGGCAGTAACTCTTTGTCACTCTCTGGAACAGCAAAGATAATAACACGGTTATCCAGAGAGGCAATACGATCTATAACCTCATTTATATCTTCTACGGTAAGACTTTTTAAAACCTCTTTTGTTAGATTATATACTGCCTGGTTGTCCAGAAGAGGGTAGCCGCGTGTAAAATGGTCTACTGCTGCAGAGACGTAGTTAACACTCTTCATATCTTTATTTCTGGCGTAGTTGGCATCTAGTTGCCTTGATACCCTTGGAAGAGCAGCATCAAACTCCTCCTTTTCAAATCCATGCTCTCTTACTCTCTCTACCTCTGTAAAAATTGCCCTTAACGCCTTGGCCATACTTTTGTTATCTAAAGGGAGCGCTGTGGTGGTAAAGCTTCCAGAAGCGTAACTTATTGCGCCCATAACAGGAATCAGTGCTTTTGCAAGTGAGTCGGGGCTTTCTGCAGCAACCTGGCATCTAACCTTGTACATCTCTAAAAAGAGGGCTTTGGTTAGCTCATCGTAGATGGCTGCTCTGCCGGCTCTCTCTGTGGATGAGAGGTTTGGAATCTTAATTGTCATCCTTACCGAGAGGGCCTTAGACTCGGGATCGGTGTGATATCCTACTATTGGTACGGAGTTATTGGGAATAGTGTAGCTCTCTCTAACTGCTCCATTCTCTACCTTTGGTATTGCAGAGAATCTCTCCTTTATCCTCTTCTCAATATCTAGAGGGTCTATATCTCCAATTACAATAACCGCTTGTAAATCTGGCCTGTACCATTTATGATAGTAGTCAATTAAAGTCTCTCGGGAGAAGTTATTGATAACATCCATATCTCCAATAACATCTCTTTGAGCAAATCTGGAACCATATTGTTCGTATCTGGTTATACCCTTCATCATTCTGGTTCTTGCATCGTCTCCTCTTCTCCACTCCTCTCTGACTACACCTCTCTCTGCCTCTATCTCCGTTGGCTCGCATGAAATATAGTGAGACCAGTCGTGAAGAGCAAGAAGTGCAGAGTCTATAACCGAACTCCTAGAGACAGGAACCTCTGAGATGTTGTAAACTGTTCTCTCCATTGATGTGTAAGCATTTATGTTGGCTCCGAATTTTACGCCTATGCCGGCAAAATACTCAAGCAATTTTTTACCAGGGAAATTTTTGGTTCCATTAAATGCCATATGCTCCAAAAAGTGGGCTAGACCTCTCTGATTATCATCCTCCTGCAGAGATCCAACATTGTGTACTATAAAGAATTCGGCTCTCCCGGACGGGTTGGCAGAGTGTCTTATATAGTAGGTTAATCCGTTCTCTAATTTGCCGATTTTAAAATTATTGTCTGTTGGGAGCAACTCTCCTCTATCGGGCTTTTGTGCAAACCCCGCTGCACACACAATTATTGCAAGCAGCAGGGTTGATGTTTTCTTTAAAATGTTCATTGTAAAGCTATTTGTCTGAGAATTTCATCTCTTTAATAAGGTGGTCTGCTTTTGCGTAATTCTCTATCACCCAAAGCACATATCTAATATCTACATTTACACACTTGTTCATCTGAGGGTGAAAATAGGCATCGCCGGCAAGTGACTCTTTGTTACCGTCAAATGCCAATCCAATAAGCTCTCCTTTGGTATTCAGTACCGGACTGCCTGAGTTTCCTCCGGTGATATCGTTGTTAGATAGGAAGTTTACATACATCGTCCCTTTACTACCCCATCTTCCCCATGAGGCACTCTTTAGAAGTTCCAACATTTCGGGTTTAATGTTAAACTCGTAGCTGTCGGGGTTATACTTGTGGAAGAACCCTTTGGTTGTGCTTAGAGCAGAGTTGTAAATACCGTCGGAAGGGTTTATACCTCCAACTGTACCGTAAGTGATTCTCATGGTTGAGTTGGCATCGGGGTATTGAACAACACCTCTCTCTTGTCTCATCTGGTAAACTAGTCTGGTGTAGGTTGCCTCCATAGATGTTATGTTGTCTCCCTCCATAATGTCGCTCTCCTCCTGGTTAAACTCGGTTATATTTGCCGATTTTGATAAACGTGAAGCAGGGTCTTCTATATAGAGATCTATCGGCTGATCTTTTTTTACCGCCTCTCTGAACTTTTGGGGGTTGAGCAGAATTGAGTTAGCGAAAATATAGTCTGCCATAGCATCGGTGTCTCCATCAAAACGGATGTAAAGTGTATTAATGTATTCACCCCTGTACTCCTTAGGAACAGCAGAGGTAAACTCTCTAAGCTGATACTTCATAAGCTCTCTTTCAACTTTAAGATCGCAGGCAGCGTATCCGCTCTCTATGTTTCTTACCAGAATTTTATGGTGATCGCTTCCAACTCTGAGGGTATCTATATTCTCTCTCTCCTTTGCATTACGGAGAGAGTTTGCACGGTTCCCAATGTAGATAAATCCTGTTCCGCCAACCATTGTCTCTTGAAAGTACTTTCTTGCCTTTGCAAGATCCTCTCTGTTTTTGTAGCTGTTCTCCATTTTTGAGAGCAAATTGCCGTACTTTGCACTCCTCTCGGGAGAGCTATCTATCCACTTTTGAAGCTCCTGCTCCTCCTTACGTTTTATATCTACCACTCCGTACCTTCTAAAGTTGTAGACCTCCCCTTCGAGAAGCTCCTGTACATTACTGATACCAAAATAAAGATCGGCATATTTAAGTCTTATGGCAGGATCTTGCTCCATAAAGTTATTCATAATCCTTAGCTTGTTAGCTCTAACCTTAACAGAGACAGGATTTGTAATTTTCTCTTTTTCGTAAACACCGAATGAGGAGCTGTATCGGTTTGTGCGCCCCGGAAACCCTATAACCATTGTATAGTCGCCCTCTTTTACCCCTTTGGTTGAGATTTGAAGCACTTTTTTTGGAGTTATGGGTACATTGTGGGCCGAGTATGGTGCGGGTTTGCCATCTTTGTCTCCATAAACTCTGTAAAGAGCAAAGTCACCTTTGTGTTGCGGCCACTCCCAATTATCGGTATCGCCTCCAAAAGCCGCTACCGATACAGGAGGGGCACCAACAAATCGTATATCGGTGTAAACCTCGTAGAAAAACATGTAGTACTTAGATCCCCTCCACATTGGCATAAGCATGCTCTCCATACCGCTCTCTTTATTGTATTTTCTCTCCATAAGAGAGGAGATTCTTCTCATGCCCGAGGGCTGTCCTGCCTTTTTTAATGTGTCGGATACCAATCTTACCTCATCTGTAACATCTGTAACTTTTCTTAAAAAATATACCGATTTACCCTTAATGTAAATCTCTTGCTCTCTGGTCATTGCCCAGAAACCATCTTCGAGATAGTTCTTTTCGGGTGTGCTCAAGGCGTGGATATCGCCGTATGCACAGTGGTGGTTAGTTATAAGCAGTCCCTCTTGAGAGATGATACTGCCTGTACATCCAAAATCGAGAGCAACAACAGCATCTGAAAGGGTGGCTGCAGATTCGTCGTAAATGAGGCGAGGGTCTAGTTTTAGACCTGCCATCTTCATTTTTGCAGTTAGGTTTTTGTCAAGCAGATTTATGAGCCACATCCCTTCGTCTGCTCTTAAGGGAGTTACTGCTGCAAGAAGCAGCAGTAACGCGGTAATCTTAGATAGTAGTTTCATTTTTCTATTTTTCAATTGTATATCCCTTTTGCTCGAATGAGAACTTAGGGTCTACATCTTCCATTATGCCCTCTTTATTCTTAATCGTCCATTTGCTACGGGTTAGGGCCTCCCATATTTTATCGTCGTTTAGTGCCTCTTTTGAATATGTTATATAGAAGCAGTACTCCTCATTGTCATTAATCAGTGTCTCTATTGATAGAAATCCATCAATCTGCGAAAGGTGATTTGATAAGAAGGGAAGATTTCTTGTTACAAGAGGTTTGTCCAGGTTAGGGTAAACCAGTTGATAAACCGCTTCGCTTTTACCAGCCCAATTCTCTTGGTTTCTCTTAAACGGAACAGAGAATTTTGTGAATTGTCTCTCCAGAAACTCTCTTCTTGAGATGGTGTCGGCACCCTCTGCCATTCCTATGTACTCAAAATCTACCTTAACAATATTGGTTCCTCCACCATGCACAAGCATCTCCAACTGTTTCATCTCCACCATAGATTTTATGAATTTCTCATCTACCGGCTCGTTTACATCCATATAAAGACGAACAATAAGAGGGCAGTTGTATTCGGTCTCTAATCCGTAGTACCCTTTGCCTGTATTTCTGAACTGAAGACCCAAGTAGTTAGGATCCATTCTGTCGTACATCTTCTCTGTATAGATTGTAATTACCTTAATTTTGGCTTCTGCAGGTGGGGTTGCTATTTTGAACTTAGAAGGGACGTATATCATCTCACGTATCTTCTCTTCCGAAACCTCTGCGGGAACGTAGTATATGTCTACATGTGAGTGCTTAACAAAAGTTGCTACTCCGTAAACTCCCTGAATTTTCTGTAGAGAGGCGGCAAAGGCCTTAGAGCTGCCATAACACTTCACAGATCTCAATCCCTCTACACGCACCTTTTCAAGTTGAGAGTGCTTAGTTTCGTCTCCCCATCTTTCATCTATGGTTGGTAGCTCAATAGTTTTTCCAATATAGAGAGCAAGAACAAACAGAATTGCAGTTAACACCGCAGGCAACCAACGAAAATATTTTTTCCCTCCAAAAGTGAGTGCATCTTGGTTACAACTTGATATACACTCTCCGCAAAGGGTGCAATCTACATTCTTAACAGACGGGGTTTTGTCTACGTTAATAGAGTATGGACACTTTTTGGCACAAAGGCCGCAGTCGTTACACTTATCTTTAGATCTTACAACCTTCAGCACCGGAAATACCTTTGCCTCAATCCAGATTACCTCCCAAATATATCCTATAAGAGATGCAGCAGCAAGTAGATATACCCAAGAGAGCGCAAGACCTGCATAATTTACAGCTGCAAATATTGCTACTAATACCGTAAAGGTGATTGCATATTTAAATATGTTGCTCAATGCTCCAAGCGGACATAGATATTTACACCAGAACATCTTAACAAACAGATTGCCAACAATAAATATACCTATTGCAATCAGAGCCATCCACATAGTCAACTCTCCCTTAAAGCCGGTTGCAAAGGCGTAGTAAGGGTCAAAATTTTTGCAGAAGAGCTCTGAGCTGGATATTGTTGTGTAGAAAATCCAAAATAGAAGTATATATTTTATTGAGCGTAGGGCCTTATCTGCTATAGAGCCGTAATTTATAGCTATATCTTTAATTTTTAAACTCTTCCTTAATTTTAAGAGATATTCCGACGCCCAACCTAGAGGACAGAGGTATCCGCAGAAAAGTTTACTGAACAGGATAATACCTAACGCAAGAACAACCCCCATCATAATCTGTGTTCCTGTCATGCTGCAGGCCATTGAGCCGGCAACCAGGTAGGTTCCTAAGGTTTGTATTCCTCCGAATGGGCAGTAAGCTTCGGGGTCGGCAGTTTGATTACCCAAAACCTTTGTGAGGGTAATAATGATTGCAATTAAAGTTCCCCACTGTATTAAGTGGCGCAACCAGTTTTTCTTAAAGTTTTTCATTATTTAAAATTTTATAGCTGATAAATGATTTTATTATAAATTGTTACATATTTACTTAGAAAAACATGTTATCACTTTTTTTATCCTTTACAGGATTAGAAAAACAAAGATTATAAAATAATAATTTTAAATCAAAGCCAAACTATCACAAAAATAACTAATTTTGCTTAGGATGTAGAACAAATAAGGTTTTTTTAAATTTTATACATCATAGAACTGTGAAGTTTGTATAGATTGTTTTTTGCAGGATAAATCATATTGTTATCAATACATTCCATTTCAAAACATTTTAAATACTTTCTATTGTGAAAAAATTACTGTTATCGGCAATTTCGCTGCTCATTTTAGTTACTCCCCTTGCCGCCGACGAGGGTATGTGGATGATCCACCTTCTAGATAAACAACTGGTAGAACTTATGAAGAGTAAAGGGCTGGTGTTAAAACCGGGAGAGATATACAACCCCGCAGAAGGGGGCCTTACAGACGCAATTGTTGCAATAGATGGAGGTAGCTGCAGTGGGAGCATAATCTCTCCCAACGGATTGATGATAACTAATCATCACTGCGCTTACAGCGATATTCACGCTTTAAGTACACCTCGGCAAAACTATCTCGAAAATGGGTTTTGGGCAATGAGTATAGATCAAGAGGTGCCTATCAAAGGAAAGAGTGTAACATTTTTAAGAGGTGTTCTTAATGTTACTCAAGAGGTGAATAATATAATAGACAGTTTAGATGCTGCAGGGCCAAGAGGGCTCTTTTTTATGAACAAGGTATCCTCAATCATTGAGAAGAGGTTTGAATCATTGTCGTATGAAAAGGGTCTATCATCTATGTGGAGAGGATCGGAGTACTATCTATATCTCTTCGAGACCTTTAAAGATGTGAGATTAGTAGGTGCTCCACCCGCATCAATCGGCTCATTCGGAGGAGAGACAGACAACTGGGGATGGCCTCAGCACAAAGGAGATTTTGCAATTTACAGAGTGTATGCAGGAGAGGATGGAAGGCCTGCTGAGTACTCTTCCCAAAATAGACCACTACAAGCTAAAAGATATCTGACAATATCTGAAAGGGGTATAAACGAAGGAGATTTTGCAATGATTATAGGATATCCGGGAAGAACTAACAGATATACATCGTCTTATGAACTTAATGAAAAATATTCCATTCTGAATCCTATTATAAGCGGGGTGAGAAGGGCAAAGTTGGAGGTTTGGAAAAGTCATATGGATAGATCGGACGAGATAAGATTGATGTACTCCGATAAATATTTTGGGATAAGCAACTATACCGATTATGCCAAATGGGAGAATATTTGCATTAAGAGATTCGATATAATAGCTAAGCTTAAAGAGAGGGAAGAGAGGTTACAAACTTGGATTGAAAGCAATAACGAGAGGCGTGAAAAGTATGGAGACATACTCTCAAATCTGGAGAAGGCATATAGAATAAAGGCGGGTATATCAAGAGAGAGAGAGTTTTTTAGAGAGTCTATGGTTAGAGGTTCTGAGTTTATGGGATTGGGTCAGAGATTTCAAGGGTTGAGCTCATCTCTCTCGAGAGCAGGAAAGGTGTCATTTACAAGGGAAGATAAGGAGGTGTCAAATTTTTACGATATTGCAAAAAAGACATTCAAGGAGAGTTGCCCAAATGTAGATAGAGATCTGTTTAAGGTAATGATCAGATACTATCTTAACGAGGTCCCAAAAAGTTTTTACGACAGCTCGTTTATTAAATTGGTGGAGAGATTCAAAGGAGAGAGCGATAAGTTGGTAGATTTTATATACGATAACAGCATAATAACATCGGAAGAGCGTCTCGACAACTTTTTTGCTCAAGAGAGAGAGCTCAATGAGATACTTGCCGACCCCATAATGGATGTTGTAAAGACTATCGGCATTAGGGAGTATAACAGAAAAGAGGAGAGTTTGCTTGAGCAGGCAAATCTCGACCCGTCAAAAGATAGAGGGCGTTATGTTAAGGCCTTGTATGAGATGCAAAAAGAGAATGGAGAGAGTATATATCCCGATGCCAACTCCACAATGAGACTTACATTTGGTACTGTTGGCGGAATAAAGCCAAGAGATGCGGTTTTTTACAACTACAGAACTACATCCGATGGAATCCTCCAGAAGGCCGATCCAAATAACTATGAGTTTAGAATAACCAAAGATTGGGAAGAGGCGTTAAAAACCCGGGATTGGGGAAGATGGGGAGAGAGCGGTGTATTATATGTTAACTTTATGACAGATAACGATATCACAGGTGGTAACTCCGGAAGCGCTGTTATGAACGGAAAGGGTGAGCTGATAGGTTTGGCTTTCGATGGTAATAGAGAGTCTATGGCAGGAGATGCATACTTTGTAGAGGGTTATAACAAATCTGTATCGGTAGATATAAGATATGTTCTTTGGGTGGTTGAGAGATATGCAGGGGCTACACATATTCTAAAAGAGCTTACAATTACTAAATAGAGCTTTCTCTGTGCCTATCAGATAACCGTAAATTATAAAAAAAAGGGCGTCCAAAAATATATTTGGTCGCCCTCTTTTTTTAGATTCTATTCAGGTGTTTTGCCCTTACTAGAAAGAGTACCCTAGTGCAAGTGAGAACATTCCGGCATTCGACCCCGTGTGATATTTAATGTCGGATGCAGTAGTAAAGGAGTATTTAGCATCTAAATATACCGATCCTACCGAGTTTTTTGTAGAGGCAAATTTTGAAATCCTCACCCCAAATTCGCCAATGAACTTCCCTTTTGTGAGAAACTCATACTCTCGATTAAGCAGATCTACCCTTTGGGAAGGTATAAGATCTTCCGATAAAACTCCCGTGAAGAGAGAGGATACGTGCTGTTCCTGTTTTGTTCCGCTTCCGGAGCTATATGCACCCATAAAGGAGAGGTCTACCATACCTTTTTTCATCAAGAAATTCTTGTTTATCTTACCATACCCGGCAGTAATGTTTATATCTTGTGAAAAGTAATATGGGTGTACCAAAGAGCTTACTGCAGATCTCGAAGAGAAGTTGTATCCGGCTGTAAAGTTCCACTCAGGGGCACATTTGTGCTTTCCAAGTGCAAGTTCATACTCTGCATTTACATCGAATGTCCTTCTCTCATGAGTTTTATTCAATCCGTAATAGAATACCACATATATACCACCAATTCTCTCTTGGTTGTATACTTTGTCGTAGTTTACTGCATCGGTGTATCTGGTATTTACCTTAAGATAGTGTCTGATTCTATCTTGTTCGTACTGTGCTACTCCTTTATATTCAAATATTTCCCCTTCGTTTTGAGAGTAGGCCTTATCTGCTCCGGGGCCGGTTAATCCGTCTTGAACCTTGTAAGTGAGTTCGTTAAGGAATCTAAGATTCTCTTTTTGATATTCAATTTGAAATGAACCGCCTTGTACAACATCTGTAAATGGACGCTCCAGGATAAGTGTGCTTATATTCCATCTGTCGAATAGTCCATACCATAGACCTTTATAAACGTATCCGGTAAAGATCTTCTCCTCGTCGCTTATTTTTGAGAACTCAACCTTTTCGTGAAATTTCCTATAGTAGTAGTTTGCTCCAATGTTAAAATTGCCCACACGATATATAAGACCCGAGGTTACTTCAAAATCGAGATGTCTGGTCTTGTGACGCAAATCCTTAACCTTGGCAAGTTGCCCCGCCTCGTAATTAACCTGAAATCCAAAAAGCAAACGTTTAGACAACTCTGTAGCTAATCCTCCAGAAAGCTCATAGCTCTCCCACAACTTCTTTCCGGGAACATCATCGGCAACCTGTAAAAGATACCTCTCGGGGTAAACAAGTCCTGAGTTGGTCATATTCTTTCCTCTAAAGTTGTTGTAATCTATCTTTCCGTAGAAGGTTGTTTTATTAATCTTGGTGTAGGATGCTGTTCTAAGACCAAAATCGAAACTGTTGTCAGATTCGTAATACTTTACCAATGGTCCACTGTTCTTATTCATATACGCCTCAATATAAGACGAACTCTTGAAGTCTATAAAATGCAATCCGGCAGAGTTATAACTCTCTGTCCAGGTCTGTTTTCTCTGCAGATCATCGAAGTGATATAGACATTTTTCATGAATCACTGTTTTTGCCTTTTGGTTACTACCAGGTGTCTGTGCCCAAGCAGAAGAGAACAGAGTCAACAGACAAAGAGTTAAGGCAACCGATTTATAGTTGTATTTAATTGAAATTTTCATAATCCTGCTTTTTAAACTAATCTTTGATTGATTGACTTTGTCTTACGTAGAAGTCGTTGGCCGAGTTGTTGGTATCCATATATACTATCCTTCCTCCGGCCTTCTGTGTAGCAGCTTCATCTACCTTCCTGTGTATGGTTTTACCCAGATAACTCTCTGTTTGCAAAGCATAAGTTGCGTCTATTGAAGATGGTAATCTTTTATTCCGGGTAGTAACATCGAAGCACTCAACACCATCGAGAATCCATGACGATGGAATCATAATATATTCGGTAGCAGAGGTTGTGCCGGGTTTACGACTCCTGTTGGCAGGATTGTTTACAAATGCTTGTGCACCAACCTCAGGAATTCTAAATATTACAGGTGCAGGGCTCGACACAGAGAACGGATATGCATTGGAGCTTCCCTCTTTCCATAGAAGATTAAGCCACCTGCCTGCAAGATTAGGACCGGGAGAGGGGTGGTAGCTGGCATTGGTATATCTCTGGTTGTAACAAACCCAGTAACCCGGTACATCAAGGTTTACCGATTGAGGCCTTAAGATAGTGTGGTTTACTGCAGCACTCAGAGCCACAACCGCTTGTTGTCCGGGTTGAAGAGGGTGGCTTTTGCCGGTACCGGGGAATTGCCACACCGCCTCTATAATTGGCACAGTGTCTCTAAGCACCTTTTGACCTTGAGCATTGGTGTATGTCCAAGGAGCAGGGTTGCTTGGTGCGTTGTATGGCTCTACTATACCAAAGCATACGCTGTCTAGATAGGCAACTTCGTCGCTGTTATTGTAAATAGAGAGGTATTTATCGTACTGGAAGGTTTTACCGTCGGGGCCGGTGCATCCTCTGTAATATACCTCTTTTATTATAAGTTGTCCCGAGTAGGAGAGAACCATCTCTATATTCAGATTCAAATCGCCCTTAAGTGTATCTACCAATCTTATCTGATCTATAGTTTTATTAAAGATGGGAATTGCTCCCGAAACAGGTGACCCTTTGTCACTTACAGATACTCTGTAAAATCCGTGCTGTAGCTGGATAGTTGCCTTCCCCTGAGCGTCGGAGAATAATTTATACTCAACTCCACTGCCGGGGTTAATCACCTTAATCTCTGCTCCGGCCTTCTCTTGTTCAAATCCCTGAGGATAGATGAGATTTATGTTAATTCTCTTGGTTTCGCCGGAATAGGGATTTTGCTCACTCAGCTCAGAGAGTTTCTGCTGGCATGATGTGAGAAGAAGTGCGAAGGCAAAAAATGCTGCTATGTATATACTTTTTTTCATATCCTTTTAATTAAAATTTTATCCTCAATGTTGCTCCGTACATAAAGTCTATATTGGCAGTAACAAGAACGCCTGTTGCCTTTCTTTTAATATAAGGGTTACTCTTTGTAAAGTTGTTAACATAAAAAGAGAGAGATGCAATATCGCCAATCTCCTTTGTAATGCTCACGTTAGCCATAAAGTATGCCCCGGTTCCATCTTGAGCGTATGTATATATTGTGTTTGATCGCCCTATTAACCATGCAAATCGAGGATCGTTCGCCTGAGTTTGGGTAAACGGTTTTACCTTACCGTCGAATCCCATGTAGGCAACTGGCCAAACACCTGAATAATACTCTTTTTGATTATATACGCTTCTGTTTAATTTGTTTCCGTTTTCATCTACAAGGTATGCCCACTCATTTCCATTATAGTATGTTAAATTCTGTGTGCGGTTATAGAGGGTGCCCTCCAGTCTTAGAGAGACAGTCATACGTATCTCAGGTATATGAGTGATGGTTGTAAAGTTGGCTGTCATACCGTCTGCCCAGCCACCGTTATATGTCAGGGTCCTGTCTGTACCTCGCAGGTAGAAGCCCACAAACTCGTAGGAGCGTCCCATATTGGCAGGAAGGGTTGAGTGAGGCCTCCCGTTGTGATATTGTGAGTTCAGCCTTTCATCTATGGCTTTTGAGTGAGTGTATCTTGCATCTAATCGGAATGAGGTTCGGATAGACTCAATTCTTCCAAAATCGACTGTGAGCTCAACCCCTTGTCTGGTGCTGGGTGAGCCGTTCGACTGCATTCCATTTTGGACAAAGGTGGTATCGTAAACCGATTTGGGAACCATAACCTCTCCAAGCGACGGGTTGTTTTTATCCTTTACAAATATGTTACCAGTGAGACGGTCTACTCTAAACTCGGGATTAGATGGAACTGCAAAGTTCTCATCGCTCTTATTGTAGGTAAATGGTACGTGATAGTAGTCTGTCACATACGGATTGTTTGATTTGTTATTGTAATAAACAAGAGTTAAAGCTACTCCGGCTATATTTGCCTCAATACCCACCTCGGTGTTGCGGCTTCTCGACCATTTGAGGTTCGGGTTGAAGTAATCGCGGAACACAGTAGTGTTTGCAGCATAGAAGTATTGGTTCTGAGCGCCGTAGTTTTTAGAGTAAACCATTATGTCTCTGTATTTATCCATTGGATAGAGAACATTTAAAGATGGGAGCTTCTCTAAAATACCCCATCCTCCTCTTAAACTAAACTCTCTTAAAAATCCCTTTTTACCCTTAGGATCTACTATTGTATACTTGCCGTTAAATCTTGGAGATAAAGATATTGCGTTGTCGTAAGACATATCTTTTATTATATTACCCTCTGCTCTTAAACCCCCTATAACAGAGAGCGAAGTTTTACCTATAGGAACAACAACATTGTCTTCTATATATGCATTCCAGTTATGAAGGAATGGGATATCGGTGTATGGACGAGGCCTAAACCCGCTGGGATAGAGATTGTTTTCATATTTTTCTCCATCACCGATATTGCCGGTACTGGTCCATCCAATACCCGCTTTTATCTTATTGAGTACATCTCCATACCTCTTGTTAAGGTTAGCTTTGGCGTCAAATCCGAATGAGAGTCCCTTGCTGTCTACAATTTGCAGGTAGTAACCTTGAGCAGGAAGATAATTTGTTTCAAAATAGCCGCTCTCTGTTGAATTGACAGATGGTGTTATGGTAGCGTAGGATTTATATTCATTCTTTCTTAGCAGGTCGTCTTTATAACTTGCGTTTAGGTTTAACTCTAAATTAGTTATTAATTTGCTGTTAATAAGCCAGTTTGCGTTTGTTCCCAAACGAATTGCATTGTCGGCCGTAGATGTCCAGGTGTCTCTGTAAGCATCGGGGTCGGCTTTAGCGTCTTGCCGGCCAATTGTACCGCCTAATGTTGCAGAGAAGTATAACGGTTTGCTGTCTCTGTTAAAGGTATTGGTATAGTTTACCCCATAACCGTTCCTGTAATATGTTGTATACGGCGAAACCGGATCTTGAAAAGCATGCGCATATTCGGTATTTATATTAAGGATACCCCTGTTGTTCTCAAGGTCGAAACCTTTACTAAGCGAGAACTGCTTAGTTGTAGGGTTGAGTGATACAGTTGCGTTGTAAGGGGTTCGCCCTCTTTTTGTCTTGATAATAACAAGACCCGATGTCATGTCGCCATACTCAACAGATGGTACTCCGGTGATTACCTCAATAGATTCAAAGTTAGATGCAGAGAGGTTTCTGGTATCTACACCCTCGGTACCCGAAAGACTGCTGTTTGAGTTAAGTCTCACTCCGTCTACCATCACCGCCGTACCAAAACTACCGTTTCCGTCACCCCCTCTCAAACTGAAGATACTCTGCTTCATAAGGTCGGGGTTAACAGTTTTACCACCCGGTAACAGACTCATAATATCTGTAGGATTGATTACCTGAAGGTGGTCTATAGCTTGCCTGTCCATCCGTCTGGATGTGCTCAGGGCAGCTTTGTTTTCGGTTGCGGTAACAGTAACCGACTGAAGCTTAAGGTTGTCTTCCTTAAGTCTGAAAGTTAGGTTCTCTATGTCTCTGTTGATCTCTATCGTAATCTTATACGACTGAAACCCGAGGCAAGAGATCTCAATTGGGGTTGATCCGCCCGATACTCTGTTTAATGTGAACATACCTTTTGAGTCGGTTGTTCCCCATAAATTGAGTTCGGGAAGCGATACCAAAGCCATTTCAATGGGGAGCCCTGTCTCCTGTTCATAGACGAAACCTTTCACTGAGTATAGCTTTCTGGCTGTCTGGGCGGGCAAAATAGTTGCAAATCCCAGACAAAAGAGAAAAAATACCAATAGTCTCCTTTTCATAGTTTAGATTATTAAGTTGTATAAATTGGTGTTTGTGTTCCCGGGTTATAAAAAATCTCCCAAACCTTAGTGTTAGTAAGGATTTGCAAGGTAGGAAATATTTTAATACGCTGCCAAGATTTTAACTTGATTTTTTAAAATCAGATAAAATTAAAACAACTCAATATGCCTTTATTTGCTTGAAAATCGACGGGTTCGACTTAGAAAAAGACTCCTCTGAATTATAAATCAGAGGAGTTATTAGGGATCATGCCAAATTTTTTGAGTAGAGCTTCGGGCTTAGGGTCTCTTCCTCTGAATTTTCTGAAGAGCAAAGATGGCTCTTGGAGATTACCTTTGCTTAGAATGTTCTCTCTGAAAGACTCTGCAACTTCGCGATTGAAGATTCCTCTCTCCCGGAATATCGAAAATGCATCTGCTTCCAGAACCTCTGCCCATTTGTAACTGTAATATCCGGCAGAGTATCCCCCAGAAAAAATGTGACTGAATGAGGTGGAGAAGCATGTGTTTTCAATAAACGGAAGCACCATTGTTTTTCTTACCGCCACTTTTTCAAATTTCTCTACATCATTAATATCGCCAATTTGAGTCAATGTGTGCCATGCCATATCATTGATTCCAAAGCTTAGCTGCCTTACATTTCCATATCCGCTCAGGTAGTTTCTGGCAGAAATAATCTTCTCAATCAACTCTTCCGGGATTGCCTCGCCTGTTTTGTAGTGTGTTGCAAACAGCTTTAGAAACTCTCTCTCGGTTGCCCAGTTCTCCATAATTTGAGATGGCAGTTCAACAAAATCTCTCATTACGTTTGTACCGGTTAAAGAGCTGTAAGATCCCTCTGCAAGCATTCCGTGCAGAGCGTGCCCAAACTCATGGAGAAGAGTAGTGAACTCATTGAAAGTTAATAAAGAAGGGCTCTCTTGGGTTGGTTTGGTAAAGTTGCAAACTAAAGAGACAAAAGGTCTGTTCTCTACACCATTTGTAACACTTTGCTCTCTGAAAGAGGTCATCCATGCGCCGCCTCTTTTTGAAGCTCTTGGGAAGTAGTCTAAGTACAGAAGTGATAAAAATCTTCCTTCGCTGTTAAAGACTTCAAAAACTTTAACATCGCTATGGTACACTGGAATAGAGCTGCTCTCTTTGAACTTTAGCCCAAACAGTGTATCGGCCAGCATAAAAATGGCTCGCTCTACCTTATCCAGACTAAAGTAGGGTTTAAGAAGCTCGTCGTTTAGTGCATACATCTCGCTTTTATACTTTTCGCTCCAGTAGCTGAAATCCCATGGCATAATTCTCTCTTTAAAACCTTGAGAAGCTGCATATTTTTGGATCTCATTAACCTCTTTTTGAGCAAAAGGCAGAGTTTTTGAGAGAAGGTTATCTAAAAAGTCGTTAACATTAATAGGCGACGATGCCATGTTCTCCTCCAAAACGTATTCGGCATGGTTATCATAACCCAATAATTTTGCCCTCTCAAGCCGTAGAGATACAATTTTTGCAACAATAGGGCTGTTATCTGTTTCGTCTTTTAGAGCTCTGCTATTGTATGCTCTCCACATCTTTTCTCTAAGAGCTCTGTTAGAAGAGTACTGCATAAATGGAGAGTAGCTTGGCGCATGAAGAGTATAGACCCAACCCTCTAACGATCTCTCTAAAGCTTCGGATTTGCCTGCCTCTACTACGAATTGGGGGAGCCCCTCTAACTCAGAGGAGTCTTTAATGTGGAGTGTAAATCGGTTGGTAGCATCCAGAACATTCTTTCCAAACTGAAGCGAAAGAGATGAGAGCTCTTTATTAATCTCTCTGAATCTCTCTCTTGCCTCTGCAGTAAGGTTTGCCCCGTTTCTTTCAAACCCTCTGTAGGTCTCCTCTGTAAGTCTTATCTGTTCGGGGTTTAGAGAGAGAGACTCCCTCTTATTGTATACATGTTTGACCCTGCCAAAAAGCTCCTCATTTAGCATTATATCGTTTGAGTACTCCGAAAGAGCAGGCGATATTTCAAGCGCAATATTCTGCATATTGTCGTTTGTATGGGCCTCGTTGAGGTTAAAAAATATAGAACTTACCGCAGAGAGCTCTTTACCCGATAGCTCCAGTTTTTCGATTGTATTGTAAAAATCGGGCTCCTCTGGATTTGAGGTGATTGCACTTATCCTCTCTCTGCCTATTCTCATTGCCTCTTCAAATGCGGGCTTGTAATGAGAGTCGGTAATTTTGTCGAAAGCCGGAGCGCCATATGGATTGCCGGATTGATATAGAAGTGGATTGTTATCTGTCATGTTATTGCTGTTACATGAAATTAGGGTAAAAAATGCCACAACGGCAATAACCGTTCCAATTTTTTTCATTTTATAACCGGGTTAATAATTTACTGCTGCAGGTCTATTATTGGAGCTGAATAACAAGATACTTGGTCTGCTCCCAGAACGATTCCGGAGAAGATATTCTTAGAACCAGCATCCCGTCTGGCATAGTTTCCAATGTATAGGTGCCTGCCGGATGTATTGAGAGAATTTTTGCCTTTTTGGCGTTAAGATTTATCTCATTTACATTACGAATATCTATCTTAACAAATGCAGACTGCTCGGCTTCGTATGAGATTCTGGCCGAACGGAACAGACCACCTTTCGACAATACTTTTGCGGCAATCAGCTCATCTTTGGTTCCCGCTATATAAAAGCCCGTGTGAATAAGTCTGTCCTGAGTAGCAATTGTCTCTTTCTGACTCTCCTTCTCTTCGCTTAATGAGGCAACATCGCTCTTTAGATTAGAGACAGTCTTGTCTAAGCTGGCAATTTGCTGAGTCTTGATTCTTAGTTGAGAGTCCTTCTCTTCAAGCTGTTTTCTGAGGTCGTCTACCAATAGAGATTTCTCTTCAAGCTCTTTTGTTAAAGCATCCAATCTCTTTTTGAACTGTGACGATTGAATTCTATTGTCGTTCTTTAACTTTTCAATCTGCTTTTTATAGTTCTGAATCGCCTCTCCTATTGCGGCAACATCTAACTTCATCTGTTCCCTTGAGTTTACAGAGAGTTCGGTTCCGGATTGCGATTGCAGGGCTATAATATTTTCTGCCTCTCTAATGTTCTTAAGTCCGTTCTCAACCTCATTGAGCGTTGTAAAGACACTCTCCAGCTCTGCGCTGGTGGAGTCTTTAACCAATGCGAGCGAGTCTAACTGAGCTTTAAGATCTTTGTATTTTCTTGAGCTCTCTACGCATGATGTTACAAAAAGCAGGGCCATAGCAGCTCCCACAAGTAGTGCAATTCTTTTCATATCCTTGATATTTAAATAGTTATTTTAATTGATTTACTTACAATTCAACTTCAAATGTATGCAATAATTCTCTTCATTTCCAAATAAATGAAACATTAGTTTTAATTTCTTATACAATTCAAAATTTTGTTGTTTGGTTAACACTGTTATATGATTGCAATCTATTGTATTCCTAATATTTAGGTTGGTTTGCATAAACCAATTAATCTAATGTATAGTATGGAAAGATCAATGAACAGAGTAGAGCTGAGAGGAAATGTGGGATTCGACCCCAAAATAAGTACACTGGATGAGGGTGCTGTGGTTATGAAATTCTCTATGGCAACTAACGAAAGCTACAGAAACAAAAAAGGGGAGCTAACAGAAGAGACTGTTTGGCATAATATTGTGGCTTGGGCAGGAAAGGGGATGCCCGACTTTAATCTTATAAAGAAGGGCACCTTTGTTAAAGTTACGGGGAGATTAAAACCGGTACAATATGTAACCAAAAGTGGTGTCGAGAGACAGACCTACGAAGTTATCGCCTCAGGTATAAAGTTTGCCGATAATTCTCAAGAATAAAAATTTATGTATAATTTTGAGGTCTTAATGATAGGATATGGAAAGAGATCTCATAATTTACAACACCTTAACAAGAAAGAGAGAGAAGTTTGAGTCACAGGTGCCCGGTATGGCTGGTATTTACGTTTGCGGACCCACAGTATATGGCGACGCTCACCTTGGCCACGCAAGGCCGGGTATTACATACGATGTATTGGTAAGATTGCTGAGGCACCTTGGTTACAAAGTAAGATATGTTAGAAATATTACAGATGTTGGGCACCTTGAGAGCGACGCAGACGAAGGGGAGGATAAAATTGCTCGAAAAGCAAGGGTAGAGCAGATTGAACCTATGGAGGTGGTGCAGCACTATACAATCAGGTATCATGAGGCGATGAAACTTCTCAACACCCTCCCTCCAAGTATAGAGCCACGGGCTTCGGGCCATATAATAGAGCAGATATCGCTGGTTAAATCAATAATGGAGAATGGTTTTGCCTACGAAAGCAACGGCTCTGTCTATTTCGATGTTGAGCTCTATAACAGGAGTAATAGGTACGGAGTCCTTTCGGGAAGGTCTTTAGAAGATATGATGAGTAATACAAGAGAGCTAGATGGTGTAAGTGATAAAAGATCGCCTTTCGACTTTGCTCTTTGGAAAAAGGCATCTCCCGAGCACATCATGCGTTGGCCCTCGCCATGGAGCGACGGATTTCCCGGATGGCACCTTGAGTGCTCTGCAATGAGCGCAAAATACTTGGGTGATAGTTTCGATATTCATGGAGGTGGAATGGATCTTCTGTTTCCACACCATGAGTGTGAGCTTGCACAAAACATTGCTGCCAGAGGAGAGGGCGGGGTAAAATATTGGATGCACAACAATATGATTACAATCAACGGGCAGAAAATGGGTAAATCGCTTGGCAACTTCATCACATTGGAGGAGCTTTTTACCGGGAGTCATAAGCTTTTATCGCAAGCTTTTTCTCCTATGACAATTCGCTTCTTTATTTTACAGGCGCATTATAGAAGCACGTTGGATTTTAGCAACGAGGCACTGATTGCTGCAGAGAAGGGTTATAAGAGGTTGATGCAGGCCGTAAAGGACTCTAAGAGTATCAAGTCTCATCAAGGAGAGGTATCGAGCGAGATAAAAACGCTGGAGCAAAACATATACGAAGCTCTCTGCGACGATATGAACACACCCGTAGCTATAGCCAATCTATTTGAAGCAGTGAGAGTGGTTAACTCGGTGAAAGATGGTTCGACTACCATAACAGACAAAGATAGAGAGGTTTTGAATAACCTTTTCCAAAATATTGCCTGTGAAGTTCTAGGATTAGTGCCGGAAGAGAACAGAGGAGAGGGAGACGGAGTTTTAAAAGGGGTAATGGAGATGCTTCTGGAGTTGAGACAGGAGGCAAAAAAGGAGAAAAACTTTACAAAAAGTGACTCGATACGCAACAAATTGACAGAGCTGGGCGTCGTAATAAAAGACACGAAAGAGGGCACGGAGTGGAGCTTATAGATTCGCACGACTTACCTTTTTTAAAATATAAAGATTATGAAAAGAAGAGACTTCTTTAAGCTCGTCTCGGTGGGAGGCGCTGCTTTTGCTTTGAATCCTGTTCTTAATGCTGCTCAGCTGAGCGGAGTGATGCCTCAAGATACTCCCGAAACCAACATTGCCGACGCTCTAAAGGTGCCAAGAGTAAAGAGCTCTATGCCCGGGCTCTATCCCGGAAAGGTTGTTAGAATCAATGATCCCAAATCGGTTATAGATGGGGTTCCCCAAGAGGATGTTGCTTACGAAATGTTAAAGGAGGCAATGCTGACCTTAACAGGAGAGAGGCGCCTTAAAGAGGCGTGGAGAAAGTTTGTGGGGCCAAAGGATATAATTGGACTTAAGGTAAATCCGGTGGCCGGAAAACTGCTGACAACATCTCATGCTGTAACAAAGTCTGTAATTAAACAGCTGGAAGAGAGTGGTATCCCAAGAAAAAATATTGTTATTTGGGATAGACGTGAGATGCAGCTCCATGAGACAGGATATACTCATGAAAACTATCCCGGCGTAAAAATAACAGGAACCGAGTGTATGGATGAGAAGGGGGGCTTTTATGGATTGGACGGATTGTTATACAGCGAGCACAGAGTAGATAAGTCGCAATACTTCTATGCCAACATAGAGGGGGAGTACGATGAGTATACTATTCCGTATATGGTAAATGGCGGTAAGAACTCATACTTTACAAAAATATGCACAGAACAGGTAGATAAAATTATAAATATTCCAATACTTAAAAACACTGGAAGAACCACAACCCTCTGTATGAAAAACCTTGCATTTGGAGTTATATCAAATACAGGACGACTTCATAAGATCTTTCATGAGACCTGTGCCTATGTGTGCGCATTCCCTCCGGTAAGAGATAAGGTGGTGCTCAATGTTGTTGATGGTTTAATAGGTTGTTATGAGGGTGGACCGGGGGCAAAACCTCAGTTTATTTGCAACTACAATACTATTATGGCCGCAAGTGATCCGGTTGCGGTAGATAGAATAGGGCATGAAATTATTGTTACAAAGAGAATCGAGATGGGTGTTCAGAAAGAGGATAGCCCTACAGCTGCAAAATTTTTAGATTTGGCTCACGAATTGGGGTTAGGAGAGGGTAGGAGATCGTCTATTGATTTGATAGAGAAAAATTTAGGTTAATAGTAAATGATATGAACAGAGTCCTTTTTTTGCTTTTGATATCGGTTATCTTCTCTCTTGGTTTGCGGGCACAAGATGTGGAAGAGCCCAAAATCTTAAGAGATAGAACATTCATGGGCGCTGCATTATACGGGTTTATGAATGGCGGGAGTGAGCTCTACCTTGAATACGATTTCATTGAACTCAGAGCTCTGGAGGTGCAATTTAGAGAGGGAGAGTACACTATTGAGATATATAGAATGAAAACCCCCGAAGATGCTTACGGAATATATTCGGTGAATGCACACAGATACAAAGTGTGTGATACACTTACGCTATTTACTGCAGACTGGTACTCTTCACACCAGATTCAGATAGCAGACGGCCCATACTACATAACAGTTGTGTTTCAAAAAGAGTGTAGTGGTTTTAACAGAGATGCGCTGGAGCTCCTGGGCTATTTTTATAACAGTGGAATGAGTAACCAAAAATTGCAGTTACCACCTTTATATAGTGATGAAGTTGTTAAACCCACCTCAAAGTTAAAATATGTAAGGGGGCCAATCTCAATTATGAATACATATCCACAATTAAATAACATACTCTCTAATTGTGATAATTTAAAACTCTGGATATTGAGTGAGCAGGGATTTGAAAAGAGGAGGGCAATCATGCTTACAGATAGTAACAATGTGCTCACAATTTTAAATGAGGGATACTCCGGAACCTACGTGAAAAGGGGAGAAAAAGAGTATTTTGAATTTGAGTTTTTATAAAAAAATTTATTACATTTGCCTATTGAGTGTGATGGGAAATGATAAGTATCAAAAATATTGTTGTTGCTGCGGTCTCTATTTCGGCCTATCTCTTTACCACTATGGGAGTTGGGCGGTACGCCTGTCATTGTGATCACGCATCTCAAATTGCAGTATTCGGTATCCTTACAAAATGCTCATGTACTGCCGAATTTTGTCACAAGGAGCACGAACATAAATGTATCTGCGGAGCACATCTTGAAGCAAAACAACCAAAAAAGGATGACTGTTGCGCGGTATCTTACTTTTTCTTAAAGGCCGATCAAGATGTTCAACAAATCAACTTTGATACAGTTCTGAGTTATATCTCCATTGTAATGCCTCAGGAGATTCTTACTATTGGTAAGACCTCTCTCAAAAGGCCGCTTATCAAGAATTTTCAGGCGCTGTTCCGATCATCATCTGTACCCATATTCGAAAAAAACAGACAGCTTATCCTATGATAGTTGCCGGGTAGGATTCTTATCTCTCCCTAAGACTTCCCATGCACATTATATCCTCCGACCCTGAATGCTATATAAGTATCTATGGCCGCTCGGGGTGTGTATATGTCAATTATTAAAGATAAACCAAGATAAAATGAGAATAGTTAAAAACAGCATACTAACATTGACTCTTTCTATTATGTGTGGATTTCTCTCTGCTGCCCCGGTTGTGAGAGGAGTTGCACTGGTAGCCGATGAGGAAACATATAAAAACTGCAGAAACTCAATAGAGATTTATGCAAATTCTATTAAAAAAGAGGGTCTTACTCCATTTATAATTGTAGATAGATGGGGGCATCCCGACTCCATAAGAGCAGCTCTCAAGAACTTGTATTCAACAGGAAAGATAGAGGGGGCTGTGTTGATTGGAAATATTCCTGTTCCAATGATAAGAGATGCTCAGCATCTCACGACAGCATTTAAGATGGATCAGAGGCGTCCTTGGGAGTTCTCGTCGGTTCCGTCAGACAGGTTTTACGACGACTTTGATTTAAAGTTTGAATATATTAAAAGAGATTCTGTAAAAACTCTTTATCACTATTATAGACTTAAGGCAGACTCTCCTCACAGGATTACATGCGATATATACAGTGCCAGAATAAAACCGCCGATTGTAAAGGGTAAGAGCTTCTATAATCTTATAGACGAATACCTTAATAAAGCAGTTGAGGAGAAAATGAGAAGATCAGAAATTGATAATCTCACCTACTTTTCTGGACACGGTTATAACTCAAACTGCATGGTATCTAGGGCAGACGAAAGGGTTACCCTTTCTCAACAGTTTCACCTTATGAATCTGGGTAGAGGCACACTTAACTTTATCGACTACACCTTCGACGACTATGTGAGATACAGATTAATGTCGGAACTATCACGCGAAGAGCTGGATCTGGCAATACTCCATCATCATGGTGCAGAAGACACTCAGTTTTTAAATGGCTCTCCTATAACCAACATGCCTAACAGATGGCTAGATATGACCAGGAAGTTCTTTAGGAATAAAATTAGAGGTTCCAAAGATACTACAGAGTCAAAACGGTATTATATAGAGAACTACAACGTTCCCGAAAGCTGGGTGATGAATGCATTCAACCCCGAGACTATGAAGAGAGACAGCATTGAGGATGCAATGGTTAACATCTCAATTAGTGACATGGAGGGATATAATTCAAATGCCAAGGTTATAATCATGGATGCCTGTTTTAACGGATCTTTCCATCTCGAAGACTACATAAGCGGTCACTACATATTCAATGAAGGGAGAACAGTAGTTGTTAAAGCAAACTCGGTTAATACACTGCAGGATACCTGGACCAACGAGCTTATAGGATTATTGGACCTGGGTGTGAGCGTTGGTAATTGGACAAAAGGGAAGATGACCCTTGAGTCTCACCTTATAGGAGACCCAACCTACACCTTTAAGCCATCGGTAGGAAAGTACAAAAACCTGAGCAGTGATATTGTTCTTAAAAAGGGAGATGCTAAGTTCTGGAGAAAGATGATGAAAGATTCCAACCCGGAGATGAGGGCACTCTCGATAAAGATGCTTTGGGAGGTAGGTAAAATAGATAATGACGAACTCTTAAGTATACAGAGAGATGATATCTCCCCTACAGTAAGAATGCAGGCGTTCAATCTGCTCAACAAGAGGTATAACTCCAATACTATCAACTCAATAAAAATAGGACTTTACGATAATTACGAACTTATTAGAAGATTGAGCGCTAGAGAGGCATCAACCAACTCCTCTCCTCTGTTGATAGATGATATATTTAAGGTGAGATACTCTCCCGGTACAAGTAAGAGGGTGGAGTTTCAACTCAAGGGGGCTTGTGAATCCTACTCGCCCCAGGTTGCTCTTGCTGCTTTTGAGAGACATGTCTCATCTAAGAGTGGCGACGGATGGTACTCTAACCGATCAAACGAGAGAAGAATGCTCGAATATTCCCTTAATAGCGCTGCAAAAGATGCAGAAGCCCTGCTCGATAAATCGGTAGCCGCAAGGAATAAAAGGTTTACTATTACAGCACTGAGGAATTCAAATAATGTAACTCATCTGGATACCTTTATCAAATTCATGGAGCAGAGTGAAGATAACGAACTAAGAGCACTGCTTGCAGAGGCTTTCGGTTGGTTCACAAACTCCTGGAAAAAGGATGTTATAATTAAAAAATGCAGAGAGTGGGCAGAGATTGAGAGAGATGCTGCAGTAAAACAGGAGCTGGAGAGAACTATCTACCGACTCTCTGACTAAAAAAATCTAACTAACCCAATTAATAAATGCAAACTATGAAGAGACACAAAAGCTACAGAAAGGAAATTTTGTATTTCGCAAAATTCCTGGTTGCGTTTGCAATACTTTTGGTAAAACCCGGTGACAATATCTTTGCACAGGGTGCCGGCCAAGGTAATTTTGCAACGTTTAAAGGAGTTGTGATTGAGAGAGGCACTCAGAATGTGCCTGTTGAATTTGCAACCGTACAGGTGCTTCCTCAGGGATCCATCACAATGACAAATAACAGGGGAGAGTTCACATTTGAGAGACTTTCGCCGGGAAAAGTTGATGTTAAGATTCAGTTCCTTGGGATGGAGACAATAGACACCACCTTCAACTTAATAGGCGGTAGGGTAACTACTGTAAACTTCTCTATGCAGCACAGCAGCTTTAGATTAAACGAGGTTTCGGTTGTAGCAACGGGGAGCAAAGCCGGCCAGGCAACAGCATCGAATATATCCAGACAGGCAATGGATCACCTCCAGACCAGTTCACTGTCCGACATTATGCAGCTGCTTCCGGGCGGAATAGTTCTGAATCCAAGTTTGTCTTCGGCTAAAACTTTTACAATAAGGGGGATTACAAATTTGGGCGCAGAAACAACAGCCAATAAAATGAACAGTTTGGGTACTGCAATTATTGTGGATGGAGCTCCACTCTCTAATAATGCAAATCTTCAGACCCTATCTCCATCGATAAGTGGTGGAGGCGGAGTTATTGGAGGGGGATCTTCTCCGAATGCCGGTATAGATATTAGGTCTTTATCTACAGATAATATAGAATCTGTTGAGGTTATAAGGGGTATTCCTTCTGTTGAGTATGGCGATCTTACCTCGGGAGCAGTAATTGTTCGATCTAAGGCGGGTAGAGAACCTCTCACCATAAGGTTTAAGACCGACCCCAACATCTATCAGACATCTGTAACAAAAGGTATGTCGCTGGGAGAGAAGAGAGGTAACCTAAATATAAGCGGCGATTATGCATATAGTACCGCCTCTCAAACTCAGTCGTATGTATACTATCAGAGGGCAAGTGCAAAGGCATTGTACTCAAATACCGTAAAGAATCTATCTACCAATACATCGTTAGATATTTCGCTTGGCAAAGATACAAGAGAGCGTAACCCAGATGATGAGAGAAATCAATTGGCTACCGGCTCCAAAGATTTGGGATTGAGATTTAACACAAATGGTACATGGAACTTAAACAAAGGTTGGCTAAACAATATTAAGTATACACTCTCTACCAGCTATAGAGATAAGCACTCTTACAACGAGGAGTTGTTGGGTAATGCGTTCTCGGCATACTCTATGTCTAATACAGATGGGGCTGTTTTAAGTAACAGACCGGGACAGAAGGTTTATCATATAAACGGAAATGAACTTACAAAAATACCGGCAGGGGAGCAGAACTACTACGCAACATATTTGCCGAATGAGTATTTTAGCCGATACGATATTTATGGTAAGGAGCTCAACTTTTTTGCTAAAGTGAACGCTACATTCTCTAAGAGGACAGGTAATGTTACCAACAGAATTGTATTGGGAGCCGATTTTAAGAGCGACGGTAATCTGGGAGATGGAAAGATTTATGATTTAAAAAACCCTCCATTCAGGTCCTTATCAAGCGAAAACTCATCTCCAAGACCCAGAAAATACTCCGATATACCTTTTGTAAATCAGATTGCTCTGTATGGTGAGGAGAACCTTACATGGAGTATAGGAGAGAGGGATCTTATTGCACAGGCGGGTTTGAGGTACGATAACATTTCGGGTAAGAGCATCCTTTCGCCAAGGTTTAATGCATCATTTGAAATTATTCCGGCCTCTCTCTGGATTAGAGGAGGTTTTGGTGTCACTGCCAAAGCTCCGTCTACACTTTATCTATACCCCGAGAAGGCATATTTCGATTTTGTTCACTTCAACAACCTAAACAGCAGCTCGGTTCCGGTTGCAGAGCAACTGCTTCTTGGCTCAACAAGGGTGTTCTCTACCGACAATAAAAGCTTGAAAATAGCTACAAACGAGAAGAGTGAAATTGGAATAGATTTTAAGATAAAAAAGATGAGATTTTCTGTTACTGCATACTCAGAGAAGCTTATGAATGGTTACAATCTTGGGCAGAGAGCAGAGAATTATAAACTAATAAGCTATACAGAGTATGAGATAGGTGAAGCAGTTCCAGGATCTGTGCCAAAATTGAAGGAGAAGACAACCTCTAAAGTGTTTGTAAGTTATTCAACCCCAATGAACAATATCAGGTCAGATAACAAAGGTGTTGAGTTCGACTTCGATCTTGGAAGATTCGATGCAATAAGAACTTCATTCGTGCTCAGCGGTGCTTATATGAGAAGCACCGAGTGGAATAACGGAAACACCTTCAGCTCAAGAAAGAATCTTAACAGTCTGGAGAGAAATATTGGGATTTACGAAGCCGGGAATGAGAAAGATGAGAGGGAGAGATTGGTATCTACTTTAAGAGTAACTCATAACATACCATCTATAGGATTTGTTCTTACTGCAACAGCTCAGGTAAACTGGATAAGTAAAACATGGACCAACTATGGAAACGACACAATGTTTGTCTCTTATATCTCCAGAGAAGACGGATTGGTTAAAAAATTTGAACCTTCAATGAAAAATAATCCGGAGTTCTCATATATGTTCGACAGCAAGAGCGATTTAAGATATACCGTAGAGTCGTACTTCCCTACGCTGTTGGTTAATTTCTATCTTACCAAGGAGATAGGAGATAATTTAAAGGCCTCATTCTATGCAAACAATATGTTCAACAGCAGACCAAAATACGAAAGTAGAAGAACTCCGGGATCTTTCACAAGGTTGAATATCCCAATTTTCTTTGGATTTGAGTTGGCATTAACAATTAAATAGTTTAAAAATGTCTGAGATGAAAAGAGTATATAAAATATTAGTATTGGCCATTTTGACTGTTTTCACCGCTGTATCGTGCCAGCAGTTCGACAACATATCAAAAGTGGGCAAAGTTGAGGCACTTAGTGCCGTAGTAAAGGTGAATCTTAATTTGGGATCGGCTCCGGTTCCAGAAAACCTTAACGTGAAACTTATAAACTACTCCGAGAGATACGAGATATCTGCAACCCTCAATCCTAACGGATCTGTTACGATAAACAACATTATACCGGGAATTTACACTGTAACGGTTACAGCAGAGAAGGCGCAAGATGGTTTTACATATAACTACAGCGGAAACCTTGTGAATATTGATATAGTAAATCCAAACAAGCAATTAACGGTTCAAGTTGGCGCTTCAAAATCGGGAGCTCTGGTATTCAAAGAGGTATTCTATTGCGGATCTAGAACTCCTACAGGGGGTTCTTACTTTAGAGATCAGTTTTACGAAATTTATAACAACAGCGAAAATGTTCAGAACATCAAAGGTTTGTGTATAGCAATTTTACATCCGCTTACCGCAACTGCAAACTTGCCGGTTTGGCCCGGTGCAGATGCCGATAAGTTTGTGTATGCTTCTACAATATGGCAGGTTCCAACAAACAGAGGTGACTTTCTCCTGAATCCGGGGGAGTCAATTATAATTGCTCAGATGGCAGATGACCATAAAAAGGCGAACCTTAACCCAACCTCTCCGGTGAATCTTTTAAGTGCTGAATTTGAGACATTTGTCAATACCACATCGCTTATTCAGGACAATCCGGCAATCAACATGGTAATGGCGTTTTGGCCTACACCAACCCCACAGTGGCTTACTACCGTGTTTGGAGGGGCCTTTGTTATTTATTTCCCTTCTCAGCCGATAGATCCTAACAATTTTGTAAGCCCGATTGGGGCAACCACAAAACACTTTAAAATATCTATAGAGGAGGTTGTAGATGCCCTTGAGTTGGTTGGAAATGCAAATCAGGTTCAGCTTAAGAGAATGCCGGCCGTATTAGATGCAGGGGCAAGCACCGTAGGCGGAACGTACTTGGGAGTGAGTGTTGCAAGAAAAGTAAAGGAGACAACCGGTGACGGTAGGGTGATTCTCTTTGATACAAACAACAGCTCTAACGATTTTGAGGTAATGAATCCTCCGGTTATAAGAAGGTATGGCGCCAAAGCTCCTGCCTGGAATACATGGAAATAGTGTTTAACATCATCAAGACTATGAAAATGAGAAAAGTTAAATATATATATTGGGCCGGAGCTCTTATTCTGACTCTGCTGATATCGTTTGAGTCGGCTGCCCAAAAAGGTAAAAACATAAATTCACCGGTATCTGTAGAGTTATTAAAAGCAAGGGCTCTATGGTTCCATACCAACAACGGGGCAGGCCTCACATTTGACAATCTGTACGACTTTAGTGATCTTCAGTTTAATTATGCTCTTAAAAGCGGCGATTTTAAGAAAAGACAAGATGGAGAGAATGAGAGGGTGTTCGGGGTATCTACTCAGGGTGGTGTTAAGCTTGGAGAAAGTTACGCTTGGGGAAGTTTTGCATACAACAATGAGATGCAAAAGGGAACCTTGTACAACACAATGATGTTGGACTTTCAAAGAGCTGTTCCATACTATGCCGTAGATAAGAATTTGAGTGATTGGAAAAAGCAAAACTATGAACTCAAAATGAATGTCTCGAGCAAACCACTATGGGATAGGTATTTTGTGGGTATACAGGGAGAGTACGTTACTAAAACAGGGGCAAAACAGATAGACCCTAGATCTACCGTTTACTACTATACAATCACTCTCAAACCCGGTATTGCAGCTAAATTCGGTAATCATTCTGCCGGTTTAAACATGTTGTATCAGAATCTTAGACAGGAGTCGGGTACTACCAACAGCAACTCTCAGGTTAATCAAGATGTTTACGTACTCAAAGGATTGGGCAACTTCTACTCTGCAGTTGTAGGGGGGCTTCAATCTTTGGGAATGTTTACTTTCGACGGAAACACTTTGGGTGGAGATATCCAATACTCATACAGCTCGGGTAGCTTAAGTATGTTGCTTAACGGTACATACAGCTTTAGAGCAGAAGATGTTCTTAGTGCTCCAACAAAACCAAAAAAGGAGGGAAGTGTAAAAGATGAGTTGCTATCGGCTAATCTTGCTATAGTTAAAAGCGGGACAAACCTAAGCCGCTTAGATCTCTCTTACTCGAGTAGAGAAATAAGCGGGATAGAGTATGTTCAGGTTTTGGACAACAGCTGGATTGTTCAGAGATGGGTAGATGTTTATAGTAGTGTAAGATCGGATTTCAGTAGCACAGACATGTCGGCAGCTTACAGCTTCTTTAAAGGGGCTGCACATGAGTATAAATGGAGAGCAGGTGCTTTTGTGAATTACAGAAAAACCGATGACATTTACTACATTCCGGAATCTTCTATGACAATTGAGAACTTCTATATGGGTGCAGACGCAAAAATTAATATGGCTCTCAAAGGTGGTTCATCTCTAGTTGCAGGAGCAGGTGTTGTTTACAAGAACAATTTGGATGGAAGTTATATTTATGGCGGAGCAGATCCATCTTCTCTGGTTGTGACAGATTTTATGACGCCCGACTTTAAATATATGAAACAGAGTTATACAAAAATAGGAGGTGAGTTAAGCTACTTTACTGTTGTTGGTAAAAGCAGAAGAACCGGTATGTTTTTTAAGATTACTGCCGATTACTATAAACCTTCTCAAGGGGAGGGTAACAGAGTCTTCACCAACTTTGGTGCCGGCTTTACCTTCTAAACCTACTTGTAATGACTAAACGAGTATTAACTCTTTTTGTGGCAATCCTTCTCTCTGTACTCTCGGGAGCGGCAGAGAGGAAGTTTGCCATAGTTATAGATAATGAGACATATTCGGCCTGTAAGGCCGAGATAGAAAACTACAGAACTGTGCTGGAGAGCGAAGGGATCTCCGCTGTAGTGGTTGCCCGGGTGTGGAGCACCCCTATGCAGGTTAGGGATGTCCTGCATAATATGTATCTGAGCGGTGGGCTTGAGGGAGCTGTCTTTATTGGACAGATTCCCATCCCCATGATCAGGGATGCTCAGCACTTTACTTCTGCCTTCAAGATGGACCAGGAGCTCTTCCCCTTCAGGAGCTCCTCTGTTCCATCCGATAGATTCTACGACGACTTTGATCTTAAGTTCGATTATCTTGGAAGAGATTCTACCGAGGGGCTGCTTCACTACTTCTCCCTCAAATCCAACTCTCCTCAAAGAATAGTCTGTGATATTTACAGCGGTAGAATTAAGCCCACTAAAAAGGGGGAGGATGGATACAGGCAGATAAAAGAGTACTTTACAAAGCTCTTAAAAGAGAGAAGTTCCAGTAACAATCTAGATGTAATCACCTCCTATACCGGAGAGGGATCGTTCTCAAATAGTCTTACTGCCTGGAAAGAGGAGGGTATAACCCTTAGAGAGCAGTTCCCAAATGCTTTTAAAGATAAAAACTCTGTTAAATTTCTGCTTTTTAATATGTACCCATTTATGAAAGACGTGGTTACAGGTGAGTTGCAGAGAGAGGAGTTAGATTTGATGATCTTTCATGAGCACGGGATGCCTCATAGGCAGTATCTAACCTCAAATCCCCCCTCTAAGGATGTTTCAGAACACGCTTTGGCTGCAAAAAAGCTCTTTAGAGCTGCTCTAAGGAGAGAGAAGAGCCAAGAGAGCAGAGAGCTGTTAATTAAGAGGTGGAGGGAGAGATATAGACTGGAAGATAGTTGGTTTGAAGGGGCTCTTTCAAGAGAGATGGAGATTGCAGACTCTTTGGAAGATCTTAAGATGGGAATTGTAATTGAAGATGTTGAGATCATAAAACCCAATGCCCGGGTTGTAATCTTTGATGCTTGTTATAATGGCGACTTTAGAGAGGATAGATATATTGCAGGAGAGTATATTTTTGCTCCGGGAAAGACGGTTGTTACCATAGCAAACAGTGTAAATGTTTTACAAGACAAATCATCTTCAGACCTCATGGGTTTGATAGGTTTGGGATACAGTATAGGGGAGTGGATGATGAACGTAAACATATTGGAATCCCATATTATAGGCGACCCTACCTTTAAATTCGGAACTCATGACGGGCGTAGAACAGAGCTGTTTTCAAAATCGGAGGATTATTGGCTTAATGTATATAAAACATCGGATAACTCAGAGATTAGAGGACTTGCTCTGTATAAGCTATTCAATTTAAACCACTCGGGAATGCAGGAGCTTCTTTTGAAGTGCTATAGAAACTCAAGAGAGTACTCTTTAAGACTCCAGGCATTTCACCTTATTCAGTATTATAACGAGAACCGTTTTGCCGAGCTTCTTAAGAAGTCGGTTTACGACCCCTATGAATTTATAAGGCGACGCTCTGTTTTTTCTATGGGAAGAGTGGGTAGCGATCTCTTTATACCTATAGTTGCATCGGTCTATTTAAACGATAATTTAGACGAGAGGGTACACTTTAACTCAATGTTCTGCTTCGATCTCTTTAATCAGGAGAAGTTCCAAAATGAGGTCAAAAAGCAGCTGGAGCAGAGTAGTTCTATCTATAACAAAGATTTAGTCTGGAGTGATTTTGTTCAGAGAATGGAGTCGAGGAAGAGAATTGCTGCAATGAGTAACGATGTTACAGATACAAGTAAAAGCTTAAAAGCAAGATTATCTGCTGTTAGGATGTTAAGGAACAATGCCTATCATGGGAAGGTAGACGAATATCTTAAGGTGTTGAGAGATAAAAATGAAGATGTAACTCTTAGAATTGCATTGGCAGAGGCCCTTGGTTGGTTTACTCTATCGCACAGGAGAGGTGAGATAGTTGCCGCATGTAAAAAAATTGCAGAGAGCGAAGTTACAAACCCAAAGCTAAGAGATGAGCTGTTGAAAAGTGCAGCCCGGATCGAGGTATATATGAGATAATGCCAAGATAGATATGAGAATACATTTATATAAAATTCCGATTATTCTTGCCCTCTTTTGCTCGTTGTCTATGGGAGCAAAAGGACGACTGATTAATGAAAGCGGTAAACACGATTCCTTTATTCTTATTGTTGTAGATGAGAAGACTTTCATTGCTGCCCAAAATGAGATCTATGAATATAGAGATGTGCTAAATACAAAAGGGCTTGGAGTTGCCATTTTATATGGTAGTTGGAACGAACCGCTTGCCTTAAGGGAGGAGATTCGTAAAATTTATAAAGGGCGTGGCGTTATGGAGGGTTTGGTTTTAATGGGAGATATTCCGGTTGTAAGGGTAAGAAACTTTCAGCATGGAACTACCGCCTTTAAAATGGATGAAGAGAATTTTCCTATAACCGAATCGTCGGTTACCAGCGACAGATTCTATGACGATCTGGATCTCAAATTTGAGTTTTTGAGTGTAGATAAGACCAATCCCAGACACTTCTACTTTAAACTATCAGAAGAGTCGCCTCAGGAGATAAAAAGTGAATTCTACTCTTCAAGAATGCTTCCGCCCTCAGATAGAGGATTAGATGCCCATGAGCAGATGAGGTCTTATTTAAAGAAGATTGTAAAAGCTCATAAAGAGAACAACTATGCCGACAGGATTATATTCTTTAATGGTCATGGTTATAACTCCGATTGTATGACAGCTTGGCAAAACCAACAGTTTGCAATTAGAGAGCAGTTTCCTCAGGCGTTTAAAACATCAAAGGGTAATGGCTTCTTCAACTTTAGGCAAGACCCTTTTATGAAGTTCAAACTTTATAGTCTAATGCAGAGAGAGGGAACAGATCTTTTTGTATTTCATGAGCATGGCGATTACGATACTCAGTACATCAACGGAGAGTATCCGGCTCAATTCTCTCTCGATTCCAGGAACGGCTCTATGAATCCGGTAGAGGCCATGTCTGTCTCTCTTAGAAACATCTACAGAAGATATAAAGGAGAGAGGGCAAAAGAGTTTAAAGAGCGATACTCAAAGGAGCTCTCTTTGGATTCGACATTTTTCTCTCAGAGAGTGATGGACAGCACCAGAGTATCCGATTCTACAATAGCAGCAAATTATAACATAGTACTGAAGGATCTTCTCACCATAAGGCCAATATCTAGGGTCACTATATTTGATGCATGCTACAACGCTTCGTTTCATAAGCCCGGGTATGTTGCCGGATATCATGTTTTTGGAGATGGTGCAACTGTGGTAGCACAGGGTAATACAGTGAACGTTTTGCAGGATAAGTGGTCTATGGAGCTGATTGGGATGCTCTCCGAAGGTGTAAGAGTCGGTTTTTGGCAAAAAGAGGTTCAAACACTGGAGTCGCACTTAATTGGAGATCCAACCTATAGTTTTGTACCCGGATCTGCATGTAACGACAGAGCGGCCGACGGTGTGATGTTAAATAAGCTTCTAGCTCTAGGGGCCCCTCAAAGAGTATGGATTACATATTTGGAGAGTGATAACCCGGTATATCAGGCAATAGCACTTAAGCAACTTTCAAAGAGCCCCCCGGCAGGATATTCACACCTGCTTATGAAAGTTCTGAAAGAGAGTAAAGACTGTTCTGTAAGAATGCAGGCGTTTAAGCGTCTGCTCGATTTGGCAGACAGGAACCTTGCCGATGCTATATATATTGCATTGAATGACCCTTACGAATTGATACGCCGGATTGCAGCCAGATACGCCGGATTCTGCGGAGATCAGATTCTTATAGAGCCATTGGTGAACACCTTGATGTACTCAACGGAAAGTCAGAGAGTGCAGCTATCTGCTCAGAACTCTCTTGAGATGTTTGATGCCTCAATCATTGCCTCTTCCAAAACAAGTTCCAATGAGATTATAAAACACTATAACGATCAGCAGATGAGGCAAGAACAGAGGTTAAGACAGATTATGGATAAAGAGACACCCCAATCTGCCAGAATATCGGCTGTAAGAAACCTTAGAAATTATAATAATCACAAACAGACAACTCAGCTTATCGGGGTTTTGAAAGATAATGCCGATGACCTAAAAGTTAGGATTAATCTTGCTGAGGCCCTTGGGTGGTTCAAGTGGAGCATAAATAAAGTTGAGGTTATTAATGGATTGGAGGAGGTTCTTAAAGATAAGAGCACACCTTGGGAGCTTAAAGGAGAGATTAAGCAGAGTCTTATTAGATTGCGATAAAAAACAGAGGGAGACTAAAAAATATTTATTGTCTCCCTCTTTGATTTTTATGAGTTATTACTCAGTTGCAAATCCCCAGTCTATCCCTTTCATAGTGGCAGGTACACCACTCTTCATCCAAACAGGCGCAGGTGCCCCCTTTAGATAGTGATCAAAAAACTGAGATAGTCTTATGCTAAGATCTTTTGCATTTACTCTGCTCACAAGATTGTGTCTCTCTTTGTTGTACTGAAGCATCCATACAGGTTTACCAAGTCTTCTTAGTGCCGTAAAGTACTCAATTCCTTGATACCATGGAACTGCGTCATCTTCGTCGTTATGCATAATAAGAAGCGGAGTCTCAACTTTGTTTGCGAAGAAGAGAGGTGAGTTCTCTATGTAGAGTTCAAATCCATCCCAAAGAGTCTTGCCTAATCTGCTTTGAGTGTGCTCGTACTGGAACTGTCTTACCATTCCCGAGCCCCATCTGATACCTCCGTAAGCACTAGTCATATTTGCAACAGGAGCTCCGGCACCTGCTGCCTTCCATTTAAACACCTCGGGTTGCGTAATCATGTATGCAACTTGGTATCCACCCCAACTCTGACCCTGAATAGCCACATTATCACTATCTACCCAAGGGTTTTTACATAGCATTTCCACTCCGGGTACAATACAGTCTATTGCACTCTTGCCGGGGTGACCTATTTGGTAGTGAATATCCGGAACAAATACCAAATAACCATTACTTGTAAAGTATGTGATGTTGATTGTAGATCGGCTTGGAGCCGGAGCTCTGTAAACATTCAGAAGGTCTGATGTTCTCTCATAGAAGTAAACAATCATCGGGTACTTCTTTGTAGGATCAAAGTTTTCAGGTTTGTGAAGGATACCCTCTACATCTAGCCCGGTTCTGGATTTCCATCTTACCAGTTCGTTAGTTCCCCATATATAATCTCTCTGTTGAGGATTTATATCGGTAACCTTTGTCTGAGTTTTAAAGTTGTCTTTAGTAACCCAAACGTCGGGTGAGGTGGTAAAGTTGTGCTTTACAAATGTGATTACAGGGCTCTTCTTTGATTTATTCAGATATACAAAGGTTACCGGCTCCATTACCCAATTGGTCATCTCAGGGCGTCGCTTAGACATATCTTTAAAGTAGTAGCCGTTGCTCTTGGTGGTGTTGTGGAACGCCGAAAAGTAGACTATGCTTTTAGGTTTAATAGGGTCCATCTTTACTCCGGGAGTTCCGGGAGGGAGTAACATATCGTCTAGTCTTACAATTCTGAATGTAATGTTATTTTTTCTTCCAACTCCATCTGTGAGCATAACAGGTGCTTCAACACCCTTTGGATCTAACTGCCATACATCGTATCTGTCGTAAAGGTAAAGATATTTGTCTCCCTCTGCCCATCCTCCGTGGCCGTGTGAAGATGCCATCACAGGAGAGTCGTGCAGTTCGTCATAAAATGGTACATCTATGTTTTTTGTCATACAAACTGCAACATCTGCTTTAACATCGTATGAGTACCATTGCTTCTCTACGCTATTATACCAGATTAAATAGTTGCCGTCGGGAGATGAACTTACCGCTCCAAAGTAGTTGTCTTTGATGAGTAGTTTGCTGCTTCCATCTTTAATATTTATAATGTAGAGATCGGCCCTTGGGTTTGCAGACCATTGCGACTCAATTCTATAATTGTAATTTGTAACAGCATAACCCCAATCTGCTCCCCACTCTTTAGGAACCTGTACAATCTGATACTCCTCTTTGGCAAGTTGTACCATAGGTGCCTCGGTTGTAAGGTCTAATACGCTCAGATAAGATTTTCTAAGCTCACGGTTGGCATTAATCAATTGGAAAGGTTGTACATATGGCTCCTGATAGTGCCAAATGTCTAGCTTGGCAACCTCTGACTCTATTATGGTGGTATCTTTTTCGGGCATTACAGGTGCTATTCCAAAGAATAATCTGCTCCCCTCCTTGTTAAACTGAATTGCTCTGTTTTCGCTGATTCTGTGATTTTCAGGCAGACCTTTAAGGTTGTTGTCAACAACTATTTTGGCCTCGGGGTATCCATCTTTATAGTGCAGTATAGAGATTATTTTGTCTTTATTCTTGGTTGTGTCAAGTTTAGCGTAGAATGCAAAATTCTTATTGTCTTCACTAACTATAGGTAATCTAACAGTTTGTTTAAGGTCATATTTATATATACTCTTTGTCTTTCTGTCCTTCACGGTATACATGTTAAGTGAAGGTGTATAGATTGAATCTTTAGAGTTTGGCCTTGTTACAAAAAACAGGGTGTCTCCTCCTGTAGAGAAGTCGTAATCAGAAACATATTTTAGGGTATCAACTCTGCCGGTTGAGATTTGATAAACCATAAGATCCGATCCCTCGTCTTTATCTTTTTTTACAGGTTTCTTGTTTTTACTAGTATCTGCCGGGGGTGTAGTCTGAAATGCAAAGTGATCTTTAGCGTATTTACCCATTTTAAACCCCTTGAGGTGTGGAATCTTTTTTAGCTCTTTAGTGTAAAGGTTGTATATACCTAAGGTGTCTTTAGGCATCTGATCGGGCTTCGCCTTCTTTATTCTGGCCTCTCTGGTCTGCTGGAACAGAGGTTTGATGGTTGCAACCACATATTTTCCGTCTGATGTCATCTTGGGAGCATTAACCCTTGCAATAGAGTCTTTAGTAAGATTTGTAAGATTAAGCGAAACCATATAGTTATCTCCCTCTTGAGGGTTTACCAGAAAGATAGTATATCTGCCGTCGTCAGACATTGTGAAGGCACCTACGCTCTTCCATCCGTCATAAACGCTATGATCCAGAGGTTTTTTTTGTGCCGATGCTGCCACAAACGCAAGAAGCATCAACGAGATTAGTATTTTTCTTTTCATTTAATTATTATTTGTTTTAGAAATTAGTCTTTTAACCATTTGTCAAGCCATCTGAAGTAAACTCTGTTCCACTGTATGCTGTTTTGCGGTTTGAGTATCCAGTGGTTTTCATCTGGGAACAGCAACATCTCCGATGGTACTCCAAGAGCTTGTGCAGCATTGAAAGCTGCCATCCCTTGATCTACAGGAACTCTGTAATCTAACTCTCCGTGTGTAATCAGAATAGGAGTATTCCAGTTTTTAACCAGTTTGTGAGGTGAGTTTGCGTAGTGTCTCTTAGCAATAGGGTTTTCGTCCCAAGGAGCACCTCCGTTATCCCAATGAGGGAACCATAACTCCTCTGTTGTCATGTACATGTGCTCCTGATTGAAAATACCTGCATGGGCAACAAATGCAGAGAAGAGATTTTTGTGTATACCAGCCAGATAGAACACAGAATATCCACCATAACTAGCCCCTACAGCTCCAACTTTTCCTGCATAACTCTCTCTCTTAATCTCTTTAACTGAAGAGATATAGTCTTGCATATTGAGCCCCATATAGTCTCCCGAAATCTGATCGGTCCACTCCTGGCCGAATGCCGTTGTACCTCTCCTGTTTGGCAGGATTACTATATATCCGTTAGCTGCCATAAGCTGGAAGTTCCATCTGTAAGACCAGTTCTGACTTAAAGTACCTTGAGGACCTCCTAGGCAAAATAGCAGAACGGGGTATTTTTTTGAGGGGTCGAATGCAGGAGGATAGATAACCCACATGTGCATATCTTTATTATCTACGGTTTTGATCCACCTCTCTTCAACTTTTCCCATTGTGATTTGAGAGAGCAGATGTTCGTTCTCCTTGGAGATTTGTGTATATTCACCTGTTACAGGATCTACAGATACAATTTCATTCGGCATCGACATACTTCTGTATAAAGCAATAAGTCTGTCTCCGGCAATAGAGACCTCTCCAAAATCGAACCACCCTTCGGTTATCTTTCTAATGTTATTATCTGCAAGCGTAACCTCATAGATACCGGTTACTGCATTCACACAAGAGTTGAAGTACAACCCCTCTCCACTCTCCATCCATACGGGAGAGTCGGCATTGTATGCAAAATTTGCGGTGAGATCTTGCTTCTCCCCACTCTCTAAGTTCATTATAAAGAGTCTGTGCTTATCGGCTTCAAAGCCCGGTCTCTCCATGCTTATCCAGGCAAAATGCTTACCATCGGGAGAGAAAACAGGATTTATATCGTATCCCGGCATCCCTTGGGTAAGGTTTACATGACTCTTGTCGTTAAGGTGGAAAAGATAAATGTCTGTATTGGTTGAGTATGCATAATCCCTTCCTGTGAGCTTACGCGATGAGTACAGAATCTTTGTTCCGTCGGGACTCCAGCTTAGCTGCTCTATTCCGCTTAGTGGCAGTGTAGGGCACTCGTATGGCTCACCTTCCAAAATGTCATATATATTGGATAGACTTTTTCCGTCGAAATCTGCAATAAATGGATGAGGTATCTCCTCTACAAAGTGGTCCCAATGGCGATACATCAACTTGTCAATCATTCTGCCTGTAGCTTTGTCTAAATCGCTCCATATATCAACTGCCTTATCTGCCCGCTTTACATTGGATACGAAAAGAATCTTATCTCCTGCAGGGGAGAGTTTGAACTCAGAGATCCCGGTGCCGTACTCTGCAATCTTAACCGGATTTTTTCCCTCTCTGTCTATTTTCCATAAAGCTCCGCTCTGTAAAAACAGAATCTCTTTACCATCGTTTATCCACCTTGCATTGTTCTCACTCTTTACAGTAGAGGTTATCTGCCTGTTAGAGCTTCCGTCTAGATTCATAATAAACAACTCTCGGTTATTTCTATTCTGAGCAATATCTGTAAAAGCAACTCCGTAAAGGATCTCCTTACCATCGGGAGATATTTGAGGGTCGCTTACCTTACCCATATTGTGCATAACTTCGGGGGTCATTATCCCGTTCTCTACCTTAATGCTGCTCCTTGAAATAGGTGTACCCTCCTCTTTTTTGTCTCCCCCTCCGTTGCAAGAGGTGGTAAGTACTGCAGCTGAAACTAACATAACCAGTAATTTACTCTTCATAATATATAGTTTTTTTTAAAGAATTGTCACTTTTTTTGAGAACAATCTTGTAAAAATAAACTAAAAATGTTTATATATGAATATTTGAGCAAAAAATGAGTTGTTGTAAACGCTATTTTGAAGGAGAAAATATGTATCCCCCCCGGCCGTTATGGCTAACCGATCCTATTCCTGGGAATGGGATGTGCATTCCTGCTAGGGTGAGGTTGTTTTGAATCACATATTCTAGTACTCTTATCCTTGACTCTATTGCCATGACCGGATTTGTATCGTATGTAATTGCCACTCTTGGGTATGGCATCTGAATTGCCATGGCATGAGTGAGGTCTCCCCAGATAAGTATATCTCCTACAATAAAAACTGTATGTCCCGGAGTGTGCCCATAAGACGCCATAGAGCTGATTCCAAAAGCCAGCTCTTCCGGCGATTGCTCTCCCGGCTCAAACAGAATCAATCTATCTGTGTATTGTGCGATAGCTTTTTTTGCAGCATCTGATGCACTTCTAAACTCCTCTGCAGATATATAGAGTTTTGCATTTTTAAATGCTGCTACTCCATCTTTGACCAGACCTCCAAAGTGGTCACCATGGAGATGAGTGATTAGAATTGCGTCTATCATTTCTGGAGATACACCCATAGAGTTGAGGTTGTTAAAAAGTTCTCTCCCTAAGCCGGTATCTACCAGTATGTGCTCTTTTTTCTCTGTTATTATTAGAAATGCATTTAGTGCTCCGGGGTATCTGTTGTTAGGAGCAACATCTGCGATAATTTGGGGAGTGAGGCCAATAAGATTATCAAGATTACTCTCTCTTTGAATCTCTAACAGAAGGGTCAATTGATAGGAGCCGCTCTTTACAGTGTGTGTGTTTTGAGCAGAAATAGCAGTAACAATCGAAATCATTACTGCTATCATTGTTGTTAAATACTTCATTTTATAACATATTTTTGTACTGAATCGCTCAAATTTACAAAAATAGTTCGCAACAGATAGATTTTAAACTACTCTTTTTACTATAACACAATATTTATTCCGGCTTTTATCCACCTTTTAGGTTGAGGCAGGTTGCCTATATGCAGATAGTCTGTATTGAACAGATTGGTTGCCTCTGCAAATGGACGGATTTTGCCCTCTTCCCAAATAAGTTTTAAGTCGGTTATTACAAACCCTTTGTATGGTATCTCTGTGTTTTGTGCGCCCATATATGTTCCGTCTCTCTTTTGATAAGAGAGGTCCCATCTTCCGCTCAGTTTTGAAATAATCTTGTGCTCCAAAAAAAGTGCTGCTTTGTGCCTTAGGAAGTCGGTAGCGTAAAGAGAGTGCTTTCCACTGCTCTCCTTAATCACATCCATCCAGGAGTAGGATATTGCAATGCGATTGACGGCAGATCCGGCAAGGGTTACTGCTAAATATATATCTGCTCCAACAGATGTTACATTTGTTATGTTACTTGCCTGCCACTGATCGCTTCCACTCTCTCTTACCCAGTCTATGATATTGTATCCGTGGCGATAAAATCCTGAGAGAGATGCTCGTATATTGTGTTTAGTGAACCTTACTCCTAATTGTGTGGCAATTGCCTCCTCGGGTTTAAGGTTACTATTTCCTGTTTGAGTAGGACTTTTGTAGTAAAGATCTGTGAATGTAGGGTTGCGATAGCTGTTATTTACCCAGCCGTTTACCTCTGTATATGGGTTTATGGCAAAGGCGGCTGCTACTCCGGTATAGAGCTTAGAATCTGCACCCATTACCCCTGCGGTAAACCTCCATCTCTTAAGTTGAAGTATATGCCTTGCATATAGAGCAGGAATCTCTCTACCTAGAGACTTGGTGAAATAGATCCCCTCTTCTCCGGGAACCTTAACACTCTTCTCTATACCTCTACCCAAAACAGTACTGTAGATGTGCTCATACCTATAATCTGCTCCTAAAACTGTGCTTCCCCATTTTCCCCAACGATATGCGGCTTTTGCATTGAATCCTGCAATATCGTTCATATGGTAGTTGTGAGATTTGTACCACTCAGGCGATTCGTTTCTAAAGAGTTCGAATCTGTCGTGGTGCCTCCTCTGGTAAGCCGTACCGCTCAATTGCCACCTCTCCGACTCCCAGGTATATCTTACCGATGAGAGAAAAAGTCTTGTGTTTTCGAACTGTTCGGGAAATGAGATAGAGTAGAAGCTGTTAGCTCCAAACTCCTTCTGTTGATACCCTGCCTGCAGCTCAATGGTGTGGCCTTTTCCATTTGAGAGGTGTAAATTGGAGTAGAGGTTGGCAATTCCAAAGTCGGTGTTTTTTGTGTAGCCATCACTTCTACTTATGCTGCCGCCTGCCTGCCCGGAAACTCTCCAAGAGTTTTGATTATCTCCGTTGTGTGCAAAAGCAAGATTTGCCGAGGTCCTGAAGTATCCGTAATCGCCCCCCGAAATTGTTGAGAGAATCTCCCTCTTTGTGGCCCTTTTTGTAATAATGTTTACTGCTCCCGAGTATGCTATGCCACCGTCGGACCAAGCTCCGGGGCCATGTAGCAGTTCAATCCGCTCAATCTGAGATATATCTACCGGGATGTTAAGTGAATGGTGCCCTGTCTGGGGGTCGGTGAAATTAATTCCGTTAATCATAACCAATGTTTGGTCGAATGTTCCCCCTAAGATGTTAAGATCGGCCTGAACCCCCTCGCTTCCTCTGCTTCTGAGGTCGGCCCCTTGAATGTATCGCAACAGATCCTGAATGTTTTGAACGGCAGCCCGCTCAATATCTTTCTGTTGGATTACTGCCACCACTCTTACAAGAGGTTGGAACGGGGTGGGTCGCTCTGTGTTGATTACCAGCTCTTCGAGAGCCAGAAGAGTCTCATTGGCACTTTTCTGTTTAGATTGCGCAAGTGCCGGCATACTTTTAATTGTTAGCAGCGAGAAGGTCACTGAGATAACTCCTATCCGTATAACCTTTCCCAGTGAGGCAAACGCTGCCCAAGATTTTCGTTTCCATCGCTTAAAGGTGATGGCACCCTTTTTTGTTGATCTTTCGTACATGTTTTAATTCATTAGATCTGTTGCGAGGCGCAAAATTGAGATATAATTAAAACACCAACAAATTTTTTTCCTAAATTTGAACAAATAGGTAGTTATGAAAAAGATACCTTTGAAAACATTAAGTGCAATATTAATAATAAATTGCTTTACAATGAGTTTAAGATCTCAAGAACGCTCACTCGATTCAAAAATGGAGCAGATTAGAGCAGAGCTGTATGGAATGGCAGAGTACTCTCATAAAGAGGTAAAGACCGCTGCTTACGTGGAGTCTATTCTTAAAGAGAGCTCTCCCGACTATCTCTATACGGGCATAGGTGGTTATGGCATAATTGCCGGTTATAAAGGGAGAGGAAAAGGGCCCTCTTTAATGTTCAGGTGTGAACTAGACGCAATAAAGACAGAGGATGGTTACAGACACCTTTGTGGACACGACGGACACATGGCAATTTTGTTGGGGCTTGCAGATGTTGTTTCGGCGAACAGAGATTTTAACGGTATTGTATGGCTTCTTTTTCAACCTGCAGAGGAGGTGGGAGAGGGGGCTGCTCTCATGGTAAAAGATATGGAGCGTCTTGGGCTTAGATTTGATTATTCGTTCTCTCTGCATAATAAGCCGGGAATCCCTTTGAATAAAGTGATATTGCATGAAGGGGTCTATGCTGCCGGATCTGTGGGAATGGAGATACACTTTAAAGGATCGCCATCACATGCATCACGTCCCGAGCAGGCAAAAAGCCCTTACAGAGCAATTTTTGAAAGTGCAGAATATATGCACATTCTCAATAACAGCAAAGAGCTTTTTTTCGACTTTATACTTGGAACGGTAGTAAATATAACATTGGGAGAGATCAATTACGGTGTTACTCCCGGCGAGGGGTATCTAAGAATGACTCTGAGATCGTATGCCGACAAAGATCTGGAGAAACTGTGCAGTTTAATGGAAAATTTTGCTCGAGAGTGCGCCTCGAAATACAAGCTGCAATGTAATATAGCTTACTACGACAGATTTCCTGCAACACTTAACAATACCCAGGCAAATCAGATGGTTGAGAGAGCTCTGATTGCTCATTCAATAGATTATGAGTATTCAAAATTACCGGAAAGGGGATCGGATGACTTTGCTTTTTTTGCATTCAACTCAATATCTTCCTATTTTGATATAGGAAATGGCACAATTATGGAAGATCTTCATGAGAGGGGATACAAATTCTCCGACCAAATTATGCCTATTGCCGTAAAGATATATTCTTCAATTATATATGAAAAAAAGAGCGATGATTAAAAGAGGTTTTACACTAATTCTGGTTATGGTTACAGTGCAATGTTCACTGTTACATGCCCAAAACGCTACATTGGAGACAATCTTTAACAGAAAGAGCGTAAGGAGTTACACCGACCAACCTGTAGATATGGATCAACTGATGATGTTGGTAAGGGCAGGTATGGCCGCTCCCACAGGTATGAATCGTCAACCGTGGGAGTTTTTTATTGTACAAGACAAAGAGGCCATGAAAGCACTATCGGAAAAACTGCCTTATGCCAGAATGCTAAAAGAGGCACAAGCCGCAATAGTGGTGATTGGGAATCCAGAAAAATCGGTCTATTGGTATCTGGATTGTTCGGCTGCGGCTCAAAACATTTTGCTTGCAGCTGAATCTATGGGGTTGGGAGCAGTGTGGACCGCCGGTTACCCATATGAAGATAGGATGGATATGATTGCTAATGCCGTTGGGATACCTAAACCCTACAGGCCGCTGTGTCTCATACCAATAGGTTATCCAAAAGGTGAGCACAAACCAAAAGATAAGTGGGATCCTTCAAAAGTTCATATACATAAATGGTAAGAAAACCCTGTATAACCAAATTAGCTCTTATTCACATTTTACTTATGGTAACCTCATCTCTTTGGGGAGGTGTATTCAGAGGTAAAATAGTAGACAGGGCGGGGTTGCCTGTTCCGTATGCAACTGTGTATATTCACGAAAAAAGTACAGGGGTAAGTGCCGATGATAAGGGCGAGTTTTCGATTAATCTGGATAGGGGAACTTACATCTGCGAGGTCTCTTCTATGGGTTACAAACGGGAGAGGTTTACGGTAGAGATTGATGCCGGACAGCTTTTTAAAAACATTGTTCTGGATGAGGAGGTTTACCGCTTAAACGATGTGTATTTTAGAGGAAGAGGAGAAGACAGAGCATACTCGGTAATGAGAAAAGCAATAGCTAAAGCACCATATTACAGAGCTTTGGTGCAAAGCTACTCTTCAGATGTATATATGAAAGGTACTATGAAGGTTACAAAAATCCCCGCTCTGCTCAAGCTGCAGGCAGGAAAGAGCAGGACCAAACTAGTTTTGAACAAACTCTTTGTTCTGGAGTCCTATTCAACCATTGACTATAGTAAACCTAACATCTACAACGAGAAAGTGAGAGCAATCTCTAGCACCATCCCTTCCGACATCAATCCAGGGGATATGTCGGCAGTGTTAAAAAGCTCAATTTACGACCGGGAGTATTACGGCAACCTCTCACCTCTTGCAGCTAATGCGCTTAGCTATTATAAATTTAAATATGAGGGAGTAGTGAATGAGAATGGGAGGATTATAAACAAAATCAGAGTCATACCCTCAAAGGGTCAATCTAAGCTCTTCTCAGGATATATATACATTGCAGATGATCTTTGGTGTGTTACCGGGCTTGAATTTACATCTAAAGAGACAGGACTCACGCTGGATATAAAGATTAGTTTCAATGAGGTTAAACCCGAGGCCTTTATACCAACTGCATACACTATAAATGCCAATATAGATATCCTTGGAGTAAAAGCAGAGGGCAGATACAACTCGTCCATCACATACAACAGCATTCTTATCTCTAATACAGTTCCCAACAGAGAGGTCCCAACAAACCCTACGAACAGACAGGCAAGGAGAGTGGCTCTCAATACAGAGAGAGAGGAGACAAAAAGGGTTAGAGAGCCCGGCGCAAAAAAAGATCTGGAGATTAAACGAGATACCAATATTAAAAGAACAATAGATACTCTTGCAAGGGTAAGAGATACCCTGTTCTGGCAAAGTGTACGTACAATACCTTTAAGAGATGATGAGATTATCTCGTACAGAGTTGCCGATAGTGTTAAAAAGGAGTTTAAAAAATTAGATACAGAGGACTCTTTAAACAGAATCAACAGATCTACAGGAAACAGAATAGCAGATAAGATACTTTACGAAACAAAATTTAAGGTAGGGAAGAGACTCACAATGGGGTATGGTGGGCTTTCGAAGGTTGTGGGAGAGTACAACTTTGTAGATGGTTATTTGATAGGGCAGAACTTCTCTCTTTTATACACTCGCTCTCCCCAATTAACATTCAGTTTAAAACCGCAACTATACTACTCCACGGGAAGAGATAAACTGCTGTGGAGTGCCGAAGGGGCGGTCAACTACAGCCCTATAAGAGGCGGTCAGCTGAGCGTAAGTGTAGGAGACTATAGTACCGATATAAACAATACAGCACCTATATCGCGATTTTTAAACTCCTACTCCTCTCTCTTGACAGGTTATAGCCCAATAAAATTTATGTCGGAGCAGTGGATTAAAGTGTCAAACTCGTTGGAACTTTCTACGGGATTGAGACTCAATGCAGGAGTATCATACTCTCATGTAAAGCCACTTGCTAACAGAGCAGAGAGAACACTATTCGGCAAAACTCCTCTTCCAAATACTATTGAGAATATTTTTGAGGAGCAACTTCAGGAGAACAGAACATACAAGTATAACATCTCTATTGTTTACACACCAGAAAACTATTATAGAGTTGTACAGGGCAGAAAGAGATATACCAGAAGCAGATATCCCACATTTGTTCTTAGCAATACAGGAGCAATACCTATTGGCACAGGCAATGTGTCAGATTTTGGCAAAGTTAGTCTGACTATCTCTCAAAGGGTTAAGAGCGGACTCTATAGTGACTTCCAATACAGCATAACAGGAGGGCTGTTCTATAGAGATAAAAGAGTTAATTTTAACAACTTCACCCACTTTAGGGCTACAGATATTACATTAACCGAAAGGGGATTCACAGGAGACTTTCTTTTAACAGACGCATACAGGTGGTCTACAAATCACTCTTGGGTAAGATTGTCTGCCACACTAAATTCGGAGTATCTCATGCTAAAGAGGTTATCTTTTTTGAGTAGTCAGCTTTTGTATGAGACTCTCACCCTAAAATCACTCTATCTTGGCAGGAACGGAATTTTTTACACCGAACTGGGCTACGCTTTTGGAATGAGGGAGCTTATAAGAGGTGGCCTATTTGTAGGTTTTACAGGATTGGAGCATACTTCAATAGGGTTTAGGATAGAGATACCTATCCTTGGTGAGTTTTACAGATAGGTAACGATTTTAAGCTGAAAATCTTTTTACAATATACTCGGCCACCACAGACGGGAAGTGAGTTTGCTCCAGTAGGTGTATCTTTGCGGCAAGAGAAGCAGGGGTCTCTCCCTGCTCTACACTACACTTTGCTTGAAATATAATATGGCCATTATCGTACTTCTCATCTACAACGTGTACTGTTATACCGCTCTCGGTATCTCCCGACTCAATAACCGCTCTGTGGACATTATCGCCATACATTCCTTTTCCTCCAAACTTTGGCAGTAGTGATGGGTGCAGATTCAAAACTTGTCCCCTAAAGCGTTCAACAAGTCTGTCGGGTAGTTTTAAAAGAAATCCGGCTAATACTATAAAATCTATCTTATATGCTGTTAACAGCTTGTCTACAACATCTCCATCTCTCAGATCCTTTGCATTAAAGACAAACCTGTCTATGCCAAGACGTTCTGCTCTTTCTAGCACTAATGCGTCTGCCTTGTTTGACAAGACAACCACCGGTTTCACCTCAATTATACCACTATTTGAACTAACTGAAAAAGAGGGGGAATTCAAGTAATTAATAAGGTTTTGGGCATTTGATCCCGATCCTGAAGCAAATATTGCTATATTTACCGTTCTCATAGAGGTTTTTATTTATTGGGCAAATGTAGTAAAAACAGCTCTTTTATATGGGATTAATATTTAGATATTAATTGATAATATTTATACCGTGTAATTGTAAGTATAAGAAAACAAGATAAATAAAATTTCACTTTATAGAAATTTTCATTTTTGGAATTTTTTAGCTTTCTTTGCACACTAATTTTGAAATATCAAACAACAATTTTTATTAACTAATTATTTAGAATCATGGCAGACATTAATGCAAAGGTTAAAGCCATCATCGTTGACAAGTTAGGCGTTGAGGAATCGGAGGTTACTCCTACAGCAAGTTTTACTAACGATTTGGGTGCAGACTCTTTGGACACAGTAGAGCTCATTATGGAGTTTGAAAAGGCTTTTGGTATTACTATCCCTGATGAGGCTGCTGAAAAAATCTCAACAGTTGGAGATGCTATCGCTTACATCGAGAACAATACCAAGTAATTTACACAAGTTTATATGCAATTAAAAAGAGTTGTAGTAACAGGTATAGGAACAATAAATCCTATAGGGAACAATATTTCTGAGTACTTTAGAAATCTTGATGCCGGTGTTAGCGGTGCAGATCTGATTACCCGTTTCGATACTACCCTTTTTAAAACCAAATTTGCTTGTGAAATAAAAAATTATGACCCGGCAAATTACGGCATCGATAAAAAAGAGGAGCGCAAACTCGACAGGTTTACTCAGTATGCAATGATAGCAACAGCAGAGGCGTTGAGTGATAGCGGAATCGATGTCGAAAAGATCGATCCGGACAGAGCCGGAGTGATCCTGGGTACAGGAATAGGGGGGATAGACACTCTTTTCCAAGAGATTGTGGGCTATTGCGATGGTGGTAAGAATCCGCGCTTTAGCCCTTTTCTTATTCCTAAGATGATTCCGGATATTGCTCCCGGAATGATTTCAATGAAATATGGCTTTAGGGGTCCAAACTATACTACAGTGTCGGCGTGTGCATCCTCGACGCATGCTATGATAGATGCCTTCAATACTATAAGATTGGGCAAGGCAAAGGTTATGATAACCGGCGGATCTGAGGCCGGCATAACAATTCCTAGTATAGGGGGATTCAATTCGGCTCAGGCAATGTCTACAAATAATGAGAATTTTAAATCTGCTTCTAAGCCGTTCGACAAAAACAGAGATGGGTTTGTTATGGGTGAGGGATCGGGAATTCTTATTCTTGAAGAGTATGAGCACGCTATTGCCAGAGGGGCAAAAATTTATTGCGAAGTAGCGGGTGGCGGAATGACTGCCGATGCGCATCACATAACGGCACCTCATCCCGATGGTTTGGGTGCGGTAAATGTAATGAAGCACGCCTTGGAAGATGCCGAGCTAAATGTAGAGGATGTAGATTACATAAATGTTCATGGAACAGCCACTCCTCTGGGAGATGTTGCCGAACTTAAGGCAATTAAAACTCTCTTTGGAGAACATGCATACAAAGTAAATATCAGCGCAACCAAATCTATGACCGGACACCTTTTAGGTGCAGCCGGATCGGTTGAGGCGCTTGCTTGTATAAATGCTATCTGTTCAGGAACTATTCCTCCAACAATAAATTTTGAGCAAGAGGACCCTGAGATAGACTATAAGTTAAACCTTACTCTTAATCACGCACAGCATAGAGAGGTTAATGTGGCTATGAACAACACCTTTGGTTTTGGAGGTCACAATTCCTGTATAGTATTCAAAAAGGTCAAATAGGTTTTAATCGGGACTTGATACAAATAAGGGGCTGTCAAATATCTTGACAGCCCCTTAATATTTTTAGTGCCCTTATAGTTAAGGCATTACTGCATAGGTTAGAATGAGCTTAGGCGATCTGCTGCTTGAGTTACCGTTTAATATCGCTTTGCTGTAAAGCACATTCTGTACAAAATAGTAGACAGCCCCGGAGTAGTAGTCGCTCTGTTTAAGAATAGGGGTAATGTAGGTTTTAAGTTTATCTCCCGTATATTGACCCTTTATTGTCTTATGCAGATATGAGCTGATATCTAGAGAGTAATACTTTAAAGAGCGATTGATTGAGCCGTTAGTTTCAAAAAATGATATGTCGTTAACCGGCTCGTAGTTGAGCGAAGCAGCTCCGGCAACGTTTTTCCTCTCTTTTGTTGCCAGAAAAACTTGCGACGGATAGTAATTTAGTCGGGTGTAATCTGCAGGGTATTCAAAAGGGAGTCTAAGTTCTGCTTTTGAGATAATAAGTTTAGACAGATCTATGTTTTTACCGGCCGCCCACGTCTCTACAGATTTTTTCACCTCGGTGAAATCTATAAATGGCTTAATTCCTGCAAAGCCCTCAATAAAAATTTTATCTTGAGGATTAGTGCTTACAAGGTTCTGTGTAGAGTGTTGATATCTGTTTACAGAGAACATAAGGTCTGAAACCAGAAACACAATTGTACTGTCTTTATCTATTTTTGCCGTGGCATCTTTGTGTGTGTACTCCAAAGAGAAGAACACCTCCGATGGCTTTATTATATTCATCCTTCCTCCGCTGAGAGTTCCCGGAATAGGATCGGCAGAGAGATAAAACCCTTTGAATCTTTTGAGAAAATGCTTTAAACTGTCTCTTTCAAGTTGATTGGCAGATAACAGCTCTTGGGCAAATTGAAGAGAGAGGTCCATTACAAGACTGTCTCCTCCAAAATATACATTCCCCCCCTTATTTAATTTCTGGCTGTTATAGTGAGATTCGTCAATTGAGTTGCTATAGGCAACGGTAGAGTCAAGATCTTTTGTTAACCTATAGAGATTAAAGTTTTGGGGGATAAATTGATCGTTTTCGTAAAAAAAAGATCTGTTCGAGATGTTAATAAACATCTTGAATGACTTTGCAACAGGGCTATCTCCAAAGGTTCTTCCCGATGTTCCGGGAGCAAATTGAAATGCTGAGGATGCTTGTACGAGCCCAAAATCGGGATCTCTGTAGTTACCAACAACCAATGAGCCCGAGAAAATAGTCTGGAGACTGTCTGCCATCTTCATCTGAACAGGAACATTGAGCTCGGAGATCTGCACTTTAAGCATATGCTCTTCTGGCAGAAGTGAATTGCCTGTTGTTTTATCTGTCTCTATACACGAAGTGGAAAACGCAGTGGTAATAATTATTGCGGCTGCAGAACGGAAAATGCTCCTGATTGTCATTTTTTTGATAGGATTTTATCGTAAAACTGGATGTACTCCTGTATATAGTTACTATCTTCAGAAGAGGTGTCTATATAACTCAAATTAGGAACTCCGCTTTTTGTAACGAAATCTTTTATCTCCTGAGATATATTCTCCTCTGCTTCAATAGTGCCATTGGAGTACTGTATTGCTAATTTAGCAAGATTTATGCCATTTGCCGGAGCCAGAGTATCCAGATCTTTATTTTTTATGCCAGGGACAAGAGCTTTCGATTTTGTGTTATCGTTAAAAATCTGATCTTCTCCATCTTTATAAAGAGAGATTACAATTTTACTATCAGAGAAGATAGGATCGTCGGCATATACTTTTCTAAGATATAGAGGTAAAAAATGAGACATCCACCCCTGGCAGTGAATAATGTCGGGTTTCCATCTAAGCTTTTTGACTGTTTCGAGAACTCCGCGGGCAAAGAAAATAGCCCTCTCATCGTTATCATTAAAGAAGGGGTTCTCTTCATCTCCATAAACATGTTTACGGAAGAAGTAGTCTTCGTTATCTATAAAGTACACCTGCATTCTGGCCGAAGAGATAGAAGAGACCTTTATAATTAGAGGTCTGTCGAGATCGTTTATGATAATATTCATCCCGGACAATCTTATAACCTCGTGAAGCTGATTTCTTCTCTCGTTGATAACGCCATATTTAGGCATAAATGAGCGGATCTCACATCCATTCTCCTGTACTCTCTGAGGCAGGAACCTTCCTACTTTGGAGAGCGTGGTTTCGGGCATGTATGGGAATATTTCCGAGCTTACATAAAGAACTCTTTTGGGCTCACTCATTTTAATGAAAAGATTTTAGGCAAATTCTTTACAAAGATAATAAAATTAATTTAATTAGACATTTTATGTATATTTGAGGTCTGTTTAGATATGAAGAAAAGAGAAAAAAGCATAGTCTACAGAAGACTGATCCAATCTTATCTTTCGTCTGTGATCAGCATAAGTCTTGTACTGTTTATGGCAGGCATATCTGCAATGTTGGCGGTAAATGCAAAATCTGTAACAGATTATTTTAGAGAGAATATAAAAATCTCTATAATGTTTGAAGATATTGCATATGACCGAGATGCAGCCAATGTGCTTGAGTTGTTAAACGATAAGGAGTATGTAAAAGAGGCAAGACTCATAACAAAAGAGGAGGGGGCCAACGAGATGGCTCAGCTTCTGGGAAAAGATTTTATGGAGGTGTTTGAGACTAACCCCATACCTGCGTCAATTGATATTTTCTTAAAAGCAGAATTTTTGGAGGAGAGCGCACTCAAGTTGGTAGAGAAGGAGTTGACGGAGTTCCCTTTGGTTAGAGAGGTAGTATATCATCAGTCACTTGTAGAGACAATAAACGATAATATTGAGAGAGCGGGTGTTATTGCAGGAGTGCTTATTATTTTACTGCTATTTATCTCTTTCGTGCTTATAAATAATACGGTTAGACTAAATCTGTACTCAAAAAGATTTGTTGTTCACACTATGAAGCTTGTTGGAGCTAAAAGGTCGTTTATAAGAAAGCCACTATTAGTTAAAGGGGCCTGGCAAGGGTTGTTGGCCGGATTGCTATCTGCAGCTGCGTTATATGGAGCTACTGTTTACATTCGCAGAGATTTTCCACAGCTGTACGAGGTTGTAGATGCAAAAATGGTGATTATGGTGCTTTTTGCCGTGGTTGCAACTGGTGTGCTTCTTTGCGTTGTGAGCACCTATTTTATTGTTAATAAGCTGGTCTCTATGACAAGCGATGATATTTACTATTGAAAAAAGATAATATGGAATCGGTAAAATTTGCAATTCCCATCAAGAACTTAGCAATTATAGCAGCCGGTCTGCTACTTATGATTATTGGATACGCCCTGATGACCGGTGGAGGGACAACCGATCCGGCAGTATTTCCGGAAGAGGAGATGTTCAGCTTTAGGAGAATAACATTGGCACCTCTATTCATTCTTGCCGGTTTTGCAGTAGAAATTTTTGCAATAATGTATAAACCTAAGAAAGGATGAGTGCGTTAGAGGCAATCCTCTTAGGTTTTATTCAGGGACTCACAGAGTTTCTCCCGGTGAGCAGCAGCGGACATCTTACCATTGGAAAGGAGCTTCTTGGAATTGAGACGGGAGACCTCTCTTTTGAAGTTGTTGTTCATGCTGCAACAGTGCTTAGTACAATAGTTGCTTTCAGAGTAGAGATAGCTGCTTTAATTTCTGGTTTTTTCAAACCTGAGATGAATCCGCAAAAGGTCTATATCTTTAAAATAGCCCTCTCTATGATTCCGGTGTTTATTGTTGGTATGTTCTTCAAAGATTTTGTAGAATCAATATTTGGAAGCGGACTATTAATAGTAGGAGCAGCTCTTCTATTAACATCTCTGTTACTTACTCTTACAAATATTATTAAGCCAAAAACTAAAGAGCTTGGTTGGAGAGATGCTTTATTAATAGGTGTTGCTCAGGCGTTTGCTGTTCTTCCGGGTCTTTCAAGATCGGGGGCCACTATCTCTACCGGTCTTCTCTTGGGAATAAAGCGCGAAGAGGTGGCTAAGTTCTCTTTTTTAATGGTACTTGTTCCAATATTAGGAGAGGCAACTCTAGAGCTATTCTCGGGCGACCTTGGCAACGGCAGCACCGGAGTAGGAGCAATACCGTTGTTACTTGGTTTTACGGCGGCCTTTTTATCGGGACTCTTTGCATGTAAAACTATGATAGCTCTGGTTAAAAAAACTAAACTAAAGGGATTTGCAATATATACTGCCCTTTTGGGAGTGGCTGCAATAGTATATTCACTCATCTAACGAGGATGGATTATGACAAAAGGAAAGAGTGAGGGGCTGCATATATTTATCTCAGATGTACACCTTGGGCTGAGGGCATTTGATCCTGTTACAAGAGAGCGAAAATTTGCCGATTTTCTGAGATCTCTTCCCCATAATACGGCTGCGTTGTATATGCTTGGAGATATATTCGATTTCTGGTATGAGTATAAGTATGTTATTCCCAGGGGTTTTACAAGAACTCTAGGTGCTTTGGCCTCACTTAAAGATAGAGGCGTTGAGCTATTTTTTATTAAGGGGAATCACGACCTGTGGACCTATAACTATCTTCAAAATGAGATTGGAGTAACAGTGTTAGACGAGATGTCAATTGTTCAGATTGGTTCAAAAAGATTCTGCCTGGCTCATGGAGATGAGTTGCTGGGTGAGAGAAGTCACCTCTTTTTAAAAAAGGTATTTAAAAGCAAAGTACTTCAGTCTCTCTTTAGTCTTCTCCATCCCAGAATAGCTTTTGGAGTTGCGTTAAGGTGGTCGAAGCATAACCGACTATCTCGTGGAGGGGTATACCCCTTTAGAGGAGAGAGGGATCCACTATATAGAGTAGCATCGGAATTCGAACTAAAAGAGAGAGTCGATATCTTTATATTTGGTCATATGCACACTCCCGGAGATACAGTTACCCCTCTGGGAGCCGGCTTCTATATTCTTGGTGAGTGGGTACACGGGTGCGAATACTTAGTGTTTAACCCTGCAGAGGTTAAGCCCGAGTGGAGAAAGGGGATTAATAGTTAGATTTGGCTAAAATATTGAGTGATAGAGATACTCAAAGGTACCTCTATGGTACATCTGAACAAGCTCTTCGGTAAGCTTATCTTCACCAAATTTATCGTAGGGCTTTTTTAAATCAGATCCGAAAATTCTGGCAATGCCCTGCCAAAATCCTGCAGCAGTACCGCCTCGATAGTTTTTAATTATGTAGAAGGAGCTTTGACCAATCTCCCTGTCTATGAGTTTAAGCAGCAATCTTCCCTGAGAGAAGGTCATCTTTCTGAGAGGTTTCTCAAACTCTTTGAAAAGATCGTTCTCAAACTGTTTGATAAATTTCTCCCTCTCTCTGGCAGAGAATTTTTTAGAAGCCAGAATACTATCGGCAACACTAACCTTTTGCTTTGCAATAAGAGCATAAGGGTAGGTCTTCCTAAAATTATAGACCAACCTGTAAAACTCTCTCCACTCCTTACCCTTCTGCCGTGTTTTATCCCATCCAAACATGTACACACCATCCATCTTAATGTGATAGACAGTGTCTTTCCCCTCTATTTTATAGCCAACCATATAGCCCTTATCTTGCGATAGTGCTATGTTTGCAGAAAAAGCTATGAGCAAGAGTGAAAATATAAACCTGCTTTGGATATTCATAGGAGACAAATTTACCTCTTTTTGGGGTTATTCTCAATAATTAGACCAAAAACACTATATTTGGTATAAAAATACTTAATCTATGTTCTCTTCCACTTTTGGCCCATGGACCCTCTTTACAGATCTGGGCTTAATCTTTGGCCTAATGCTTATAGGCAAGCTAATCAGAGTAAAAGTTAAATTGGTTCAAAAGCTTTTTATTCCGCCATCCTTAATTGCCGGATTTTTAGGCCTTGCGTTGGGTCCGAATGGGTTTAAAATCCTCCCCTTTTCGGGAGAGTTGGGTACCTATGCCGGTATTTTGATTGCTTTAGTGTTTGGAGCATTGCCTCTCTCTTCGCCAAAGTTCACATTTAAAGAGGTGTCGGGAAGAGTAGGGCCTATATGGGCCTATGCTCAGCTGGGAATGTTATTACAGTGGTCTATTATGGGTCTCTTTGGGATATTTGTTCTAAATACCCTATGGCCTCAGCTTAATCAGGCCTTTGGGGTAATGCTGCCAACCGGATTTTACGGTGGGCACGGCACAGCAGCGGCAATAGGGAGCTCTTTTGAAAATCTGGGGTGGGACGAGGCAAGGAGTCTGGGAATGACAACAGCAACGGCCGGAGTGGTAGTTGCAATCATAATGGGACTTATTCTTGTTAAGGCAGCGGCAAGAAAAGGGGAGACATCTTTTATTAAGGACTTTTCCGACTTACCCGATGAGTTGAGAACAGGTTTGACGCCGGCAGACAAGAGAGAGGATGCGGGAATGAGTACAACCTCCTCTATATCTATAGACACTCTTGCTTTCCACCTGGCATTTGTATTTGTAGTTGCTCTCTTTGGTTACCTGCTGAGTCAGGGGGTAAAATTCTACTATCCAAAATTGGAGATTCCTGTTTTCTCTGCCTCATTTATTGTTGGACTTCTGTTTAAGAAAGCTTTCGACTCTACAGGGGTGTCGAACTATATATGTCCAAGGCAGACTTCGAGACTTAGCAGCACTTTTACAGATCTCCTGGTGGCGTGCGGAGTTGCTTCAATCAAGCTGAGTGTTGTAGTAAAATACGCAGTACCGCTCATAATTCTGATTGTTACAGGCGTGTTTGTTGTTTGGGTGATTACCTTTACACTAGGCAGAAGACTGTGCAAAACATACTGGTTTGAGAGGTCTATATTTGCATGGGGTTGGTGGACCGGAACAATGGCTATGGGAATAGCCCTGTTGAGAATAGTAGATCCAAAGATGGAGAGTAAGGCAATGGACGACTATGCATTGGCATATTTACCCATTGCTCCGGTAGAGATTCTGTTAATTACATTTGTTCCTGTACTCTTTGTAAACGGCATGGGTGCTTGGCTTTTGCTGGCAGCATTGGTTTTATCGGCTGCAATTCTGATATTCTCAAAAAAGATGGGGTGGTTAAATAAAAAGTAAAAAAATGAAAAAAAGATACCTATATATATTTGGCTTTATAATGGGTTTAATTGCATTATGCACCCAAGGGGCAAATGCACAGAGCCAAGCATTAGTAAATAAGAGATTTGTTGAGGCAGCCAATAGGATTCACAAAAAATATTTAACTATAGATACCCATAACGATACAGCATTACACATTAACAATCCCGATGCTCAATACCGGGTAACAAAGGGGCAGGTCTCTTTTCCCATGATGAAAGATGGGGGGCTGGATGCTGCTATCTTTGCAATATTTATTGGTCAGAAAGAGAGGGATGCCAAATCGCTCGATAGTGCTATCAATTACGTAACAGAGAACTTAGAGAGATTTAGAAAATATGTAGAGAACAGTAAAGGGGTATCTATAGCTTATAACTCTCAAGATCTTATAAGAAACAAAGAGAACGGGGTGACCTCTGTTATGCTGGCAATAGAGAATGGATATGCAATCGGTAAAGATATCTCCAATCTGGAAAAGTTCAGAGATATGGGGGTTAGGGCAATAACTTTATGTCATAATTTAAACAACGATATTTGTGATGCCTCTATGGATAAAGCTCCGGAACATAATGGGTTGTCGGAATTGGGTGTAGAGGTAATAAAGGAGATGAACAGACTCGGGTTAATCATAGACCTCTCTCACGCATCTACTAAAACTCTTTTTGATGTTCTTGAGGTTAGCACTAAGCCGGTGGTGGCCACACACTCGGGTGTATACTCCATTAAAAACCATAACAGAAATCTTAAAGATCAAGAGATAAGGGCAATAGCTAAAAAAGGCGGACTTATTCAGGTTGCTACGGGTAGGTTTTTTCTTTCCGAGCTGCCAAAGGATTCGGTAACGGTCTCTCATATAGCAGACCATATAGATTATGTCAAAAATCTGGTTGGGATAGATCATGTGGGCCTTGGTACCGATTTTGACGGAGGCGGAGGAGTGGTAGGAATGGAGAATGTCTCCAAAGTAAAAAATCTTACAATTGAGCTTCTGAAAAGAGGATATTCAGAGAGTGATTTGGGTAAATTCTGGGGAGGCAATTTCATTAGATTTCTGAGAGATCAGAATTTGTAAAAAATATCCACATACTTTTGCACATTTAAATTTTTTGGTATATTTGCATCCCGCTAAATATACATTCAATATATGTATTTAGTTGAGAGGCAGGGTTTTAAGCCTTAAAAAATTTTGACCAAAGCACATAAAAATATTTACTGTTATCGTTAAACTGTAAAAAAAGCAATGTTACAACCAAAAAAAACCAAGTTCAGAAGGCAGCAGAAAGGCCGTATGAAAGGGATCGCCCAGAGGGGAAATCAGCTCTCTTTTGGATCCTTCGGGATTAAGACAACAGAGGCTTGTTGGTTAACCGGCCAACAAATCGAAGCTGCTCGTCAGGCCGTAGTAAGGTATATGAAGCGTGAGGGTCAGATCTGGATTCGCGTATTCCCAGACAAACCATTTACCAAAAAGCCTGCAGAGGTTCGTATGGGTAAAGGAAAAGGAGCTCCGGAGGGTTTTGTATGCCCTGTTACACCGGGAAGAATGATAATTGAGGCAGAGGGCGTTCCGTTGGAGGTGGCTAAAGAGGCACTTCGTTTAGGAGCACAGAAACTGCCGGTAGTTACCAAATTTGTAGTTCGCAGAGATTACCAGGAATAATTTAATGAAGAAATAAGATGAAAGCAACCGAGATACGCGAATTATCAATAAATGATCTTAGAGAACGCATAGAAACCGAGAAGGCAAACCTGGTGCGCCTCAGGATGAATCATGCTATCTCTCCGTTAGATGATTTATCTCAAATTAAAAAGGCAAAGAATAACATTGCCAGAATGCTCACTATTTTGAGCCAAATGGAAAATAAGAAGGACAACTAGAAGTCATGGAAAGAAATCTTCGTAAAGAAAGAATAGGAATGGTGGTAAGTAATAAGATGGATAAATCCATTGTTGTTGCTGTTAAAAGAAAAGTAAAACACCCTATTTACGGAAAGTTCGTAAATAAAACCACTAAGTTTGTTGCTCATGACGAGAAGAACGAGTGCAGTGAAGGAGATAAAGTGCGCATAATGGAGACTCGCCCTTTGAGTAAAACTAAATGCTGGAGACTAGTAGAAATCGTAGAAAAAGTAAAATAAGCCATGATACAGCAAGAATCGAGATTATTGGTGGCAGATAACAGTGGTGCAAAGGAGGTTCTTTGTATCCGTGTTCTGGGTGGAACCCGCCGCCGTTATGCCGGAGTTGGCGATAAAATAGTGGTTACCGTTAAGAGTGCAATTCCCGGTGGTGACACCAAAAAGGGAACAGTATCTAAAGCGGTAATTGTTAGGACAAAGAAGGAGATCCGTCGTGCCGACGGTTCATATATCCGTTTTGATGACAACGCATGTGTGTTGCTTAACAACCAGGGCGAGGTTCGTGGTACCCGTATCTTTGGCCCGGTAGCCAGAGAGTTAAGAGACAACTATATGAAAATTGTATCTTTAGCACCCGAGGTGTTATAATATTTAAAAAAGATATGAAAATGAAACTACATATTAAAAAGGGCGATACAGTTTACGTTAATGCCGGAGACGACCGTGGTAAGACAGGTAAGGTTCTCGAGGTAATTATCGAAAAAAATCGCGCCATTGTTGAGGGAATCAACATGGTTAGCAAGCACACCAAGCCTAATGCAAAACATCCTCAGGGTGGTATTATCAAACAGGAGGCACCCATCCACATATCAAACCTTCAGGTGATAGACCCTGTGAAGGGTGGTCCTACTAAGATTGGCCGTCGTATGGGAGATAAACAAAAATTAGTTCGTTACGCGAAAAAATCTGGAGAGGAGATTAAATAATGGCAAATACAAAAGATGGAGCGGCTAAGAAGCCGGCTGCAAAAACTCAGACAGGTAAAGCCGATAAATCAGCGCAAAAAGCTGTAAAAGTAGAAGGGGCTCAGGTAGTAGCAAAGGGCTATATACCAAACCTTCAGAAAAAATATAAAGAGGAGATTGTCTCAAAACTTCAGAAAGAGTTTGGCTACACATCAGTAATGCAGGTTCCAAAACTTGAGAAGATTGTTATAAATCAGGGAATCGGTTCGGCAACAGGAGATAAGAAATTGGTAGATGTTGCTCAGCAAGAGCTATCAATCATCACCGGACAGAAGGCCGTTCAAACAGTCTCTAAGAAGGATATATCTAACTTTAAACTCAGAAAGGGTATGCCGATAGGTGTTAAAACCACTCTTCGTGCTGCAAAGATGTACGAATTTCTCGACAGACTTATATCTGTGTCACTTCCACGTATCAGAGACTTCAAAGGTATTAACGAGAAGTTCGACGGTAAAGGAAACTACACATTGGGTATTAAGGAGCAGATTATCTATCCCGAGATAGATATAGACAAGATTACAAAGATAATGGGAATGGAGATCACCTTTGTTACATCGGCCCAAAAGGATGAAGAGGCATTTGCTCTACTCCGTGAGTTCGGACTGCCTTTCAAAAATATAAAGAAATAATCTTAAATATAAGAGATAGATAATGGCAAAAGAATCAATGAAGGCACGCGAAATTAAACGCGCAAAACTATGTGCCAAGTATGCAGAAAAACGCAAAGCCCTTAAAGAGGCGGGAGACTACGCTGCTTTGGATAAACTGCCAAAGAATTCGAGTCCTGTTCGCACTCATAACCGTTGTTCAATCACCGGTCGTCCAAAGGGATATATGCGTATTTTTGGCATAAGCCGTATTCAGTTCCGCGAAATGGCAAGCAAGGGTCTTATTCCGGGAGTTCGCAAAGCTAGCTGGTAGAAATTTTGTGGCGTGAGCCACTTTTTAAATATTTATTAACCAAGTTGGATATCGGGCACCTTAAATGGTGTCGAATTGACTTTAAAAAACAAACAAATGACTGATCCAATTGCAGATTATTTGACTAGAGTGCGTAACGCCTCTATGGCAGGTCACAAAATTGTGGAGATACCTGCGTCTAAAATGAAGCTAGAGTTGACCAGAATTCTTCATGAAAAGGGTTATATTCTAAGCTACAAACTTGTTGAAGGTACACCTTTCAACACAATTAAGATTGCTCTCAAGTACCATCCCGAAACTAAAAAATCTGCCATCAAGAAGATTTCAAGAGTGAGCAGACCGGGTTTGAGATCTTATGCAGGAGTTGAAGAGCTTCCAAGAGTTCTTAATGGACTGGGTGTAGCTATCATCTCTTCTTCAAAAGGTCTTATAACAGACAAAGAGGCAAGAGAACTTAATGTTGGCGGCGAGATTGTCTGCTACGTTTACTAATTTATTAACTTATAAAGTATTTATAATGTCACGAATAGGAAAATTACCTGTAAACCTTCCATCGGGAGTCACCATTGCGGTGAGTTCAGACAACGTGGTAAAGGTTAAAGGCCCGCTCGGAGAACTGTCACAAAAGGTGGATGCCGATATTAGAGTTACCGTAGAGGGAAATGTGGTTAAGATCACAAGACCAACAGATCAGCCAAGACACAGGTCTATGCACGGTTTGTACAGAGCTCTTATACAAAACATGGTTACCGGTGTATCTACCGGATACACTATCAAACAAGAGTTTGTAGGCGTAGGTTACAGGGTTGAGGTAAAAGGTCAGATTTTAGAGATGAGCCTTGGATACTCTCACGATATACACTTTGAGCTTCCAAAAGAGATTAAAGCCGCAACAGAGGCGGTAAAGAAAGGTCAGGCACCTATACTTTCACTTACCAGCCACGATAAGCAACTGCTAGGAATGGTAGCGGCAAAACTGCGCTCACTGCGCAAGCCTGAGCCATACAAAGGTAAAGGTATTAAGTTTGTAGGAGAACAACTTCGCCGCAAAGCCGGAAAATCGGCAGGCGCTAAATAATTAAGTGGAGGATTTATGGCTTTAAATAAAATAGAAAGAAGGAACAGAATACGGATGCGTATCCGCAAAGTGGTTAACGGAACAGCGGAACAACCAAGAATGTCGGTATTCAGAAGCAATAAGCAGATTTATGTTCAGCTTATTAACGATATACAAGGTATTACATTGGCGGCTGCAAGCTCACTGGACAAGGAGATTGCTGCAGAGTGCAAAGGTAAACCAGGTGTTGAAATCGCAAAGATAGTTGGTAAATTGGCTGCAAAGCGTGCTACAGAGAAGGGTATCTCAAAGGTAGCGTTCGATCGTGGCGGTTACCTCTACCATGGAAGAGTAAAAAGTTTAGCAGATGCCGCCAGAGAAGGTGGTCTTATATTCTAAGATATTGAGTATGACAAGTACAAACGTAAAAAAAGTTAAGACTACCGATCTAGAGCTAAAAGACAGATTGGTTGCAGTAAAAAGAGTTACTAAGGTAACCAAGGGCGGACGCCACTTCAGCTTTGCGGCAATCGTAGTAGTTGGAGATGAGAAGGGTGTAGTGGGATACGGACTAGGCAAAGCCAACGAGGTTACAACTGCTATCTCTAAGGGCATTGAGGATGCTAAGAAGAATCTAGTTAAGATTCCTCTAAACAAAAAGACAATCCCTCATGAGCAGGAGGCAAAATTTGGTGGTGCAAGAGTTTTCATGAAACCTGCTGCCGAAGGTACCGGAGTGAAAGCCGGAGGTGCGATGCGTGCAGTATTTGAGTCGGTTGGTATTCACGACGTACTGGCAAAGTCTAAAGGTTCTTCTAACCCCCACAATCTTGTAAAAGCCACTGTGGCTGCACTGCTTGAGATGAGAGACGCTTATACCGTTGCAGGTTTGAGAGGTATACCTATGAACAGAGTATTTAAAGGATAAGGAGGATTTTAATAATGTCTAAAGTAAAGATTACGCAAACAAAGAGTAAAAATGGTGCTACCAAAAAGCAGGTGGCAACTTTAGAGTCCCTTGGTATCCGCAGAATACATCAATCGGTAGAGATTGAGTTAAGTCCTGTTAGCAAGGGTATGTTAGATAAGGTATTACACCTAGTAAAAGTTGAAGAAATTAACTAAAAGGAGATTGAACAAATGAAATTACATAATCTTAAACCTTCAGCAGGATCTTTGGGAAGAGAGAAGAGAATCGGACGCGGCGAAGGGTCGGGTCACGGCGGTACCTCAACCCGTGGTCACAAGGGTGCTCAATCAAGATCGGGTTACTCTCGTAAGAAAGGATTTGAAGGGGGCCAGATGCCTCTCCAAAGAAGACTTCCAAAGTTTGGTTTTAATAATATAAACAGAGTAGAGTACAAGGCAATCAACCTATCTACAATACAAGCTCTTGCAGAGAAAATGGCGGTAGATACTGTTACCGTAGACACTCTCATAGAGGCAGGTTTTGTATCAAAGAACCAGAGAGTAAAGATTCTTGCAAATGGAACAATTACCTCTAAATTGGATATCTCTGCTCACGCATTCTCTAAGAGTGCTATTGCTCAGATTGAGGCTCTTCAAGGTAAGGCTACAATAATCTAGACTGAAAAATGAAAAAACTAATCGAAACAATAAAAAACATCTTCAAGATTGAGGAGCTGCGCAAAAGGATAGTATACACTATCCTATTGCTGCTGGTATACCGTCTGGGAAGCTACGTTGTATTGCCGGGTATAGACCCTACACAGCTTGCCAACTTACAGTCGCAGGCATCTGAGGGGCTTCTTGGCCTACTCAACATGTTCTCCGGCGGAGCTTTCGGTAACGCCTCCATCTTTGCACTCGGTGTGATGCCGTACATCTCGGCATCGATCGTTATCCAACTTCTAGGGATTATGCTCCCTTACTTCCAGAGATTACAGAGAGAGGGTGAGAGCGGAAGAAGAAAGATGAATCAGTGGACAAGGTATCTGACAATAATTATTCTTGCCCTGCAGGGTCCTGCCTATATGGCAAACCTGCATGTGCAGTTGCCACCTACCGCGTTCCTGTTTACAGGTTTTATGTATAATGTTTTTGCCACAATTGTTCTGATTGGCGGAACTATGTTTATCATGTGGTTAGGCGAGAGAATTACCGATCGCGGCTTAGGTAATGGTATATCTCTCATAATCATGGTTGGTATCATTGCACGTCTGCCATTTGCCCTTATAGCCGAGGGAGGAGCCAGGATAAATCAGACAGCAGGTGGTGGTATATTGATGCTCATTGTTGAGCTTATAGTTCTCTTCTTTGTATTTGTTGCAACCATAGCATTGGTTCAAGGTACAAGAAAGATTCCTGTACAGTATGCCAAAAGAATTGTAGGCAATAAACAATATGGAGGGGTTCGTCAGTATATACCTCTGAAGATAAACGCGGCCGGCGTTATGCCGATTATCTTCGCACAGGCATTGATGATGTTTCCTCTGATTTTTGCTGGCTTTGATGCCACTCGTGGTCTAGCTGCATCGTTGACCAACCCTCACGGGTTGTGGTACAACCTAATCTTTGGTCTTATGGTTGTTGCTTTCACCTACTTCTATACGGCAGTTACGGTGAATCCAACAAACATGGCAGAAGATATGAAGAAAAACGGCGGATTCATACCCGGAATTAAACCGGGAAAGAAGACAGCCGAGTATCTAGACAGTATCATGTCGAGGATTACCCTTCCGGGATCGATTTTCTTGGCATTGGTGGCTATTATGCCCGCCTTTGCTTCGATGCTGGGAGTAAATAACCAGTTTGCTCAATTTTATGGGGGAACTTCGTTGTTAATCCTGGTGGGTGTTGTGTTGGATACTTTGCAGCAGATTGAGAGTCATTTACTGATGCGTCACTACGACGGCTTGATGAAGACAGGACGTCTCAAGGGTCGTGCAGGCATGTAGAAAATCTCATAGTTCTTTGAAAAATGATAAGATTAAAGACCAGAGAGGATATTGAGATACTAAAAGAGAATGGAATTTTAGTATCAAAGACTCTTGCCGAGGTTGGAAAGCATATAGTTCCCGGAGTAACCACTCTTGAGCTGAACAATATTGCCGAAAACTTCATAAGAGATCACGGCGCATTGCCGGCCTTTCTTGGTTATGGCGGATTCCCTTACACCTTGTGTATTTCTGTAAACGATGTAGTAGTACATGGATTTGCCTCGGAATACAGACTTAAGGAGGGTGATATAATCTCTGTTGACTGCGGAACCTTTTACAAAGGTTTTTACGGAGACTCTGCCTACACTTTCCCAGTTGGAGAGGTGTCTGAACAGACAAAGACTCTTTTAAAAGTTACAAAGGAGTCTCTTTTTAAAGGGATAGAGCAGGCAAAACCGGGAAACAGAATTGGAGATATCTCGTTTGCTGTACAGCAATATGTTGAAAAGCACGGATTCTCTGTAGTGAGAGAGATGGTAGGTCACGGAATAGGGAAGAAGCTTCACGAATCTCCTGAAGTTCCAAATTTTGGAAGAAGAGGAGAGGGGAAAAAGCTGCAGGAGGGAGTGGTAATCTGTATAGAGCCAATGGTAAACGAGGGTGATAGGAGTGTTTACATCCATAAAGACGGATGGACGCTTAGTACATCAGACAAGAAAAACTCGGCACACTATGAGCTTATGGTTGCTATAACCGAAGGTGGTAATGAGATCTTATCTACATTTGAGTACATTGAGAATAACAATATTAAATTATAAGGAATTTTAGATGGCAAAACAATCTGCTATTGAAAAAGAGGGAACGATAGTCGAAGCCCTGTCTAACGCGATGTTTCGTGTAGAATTAGATAACGGTCACGTTATAATAGCCCATATATCCGGGAAGATGAGAATGCACTATATTCGTATCCTACCGGGAGACAGGGTAAGGGTGGAGATGTCACCTTATGATTTAACAAAAGGAAGAATTTCTTTCAGATACAAATAAAAAAACAATAATTATGAAAGTAAAAGCATCCATTAAGAAGCGCAGCGAAGATTGCAAGATAGTAAAGCGTAAAGGTCGCCTTTATGTTATCTGCAAGAAGACCCCTAAGTTTAAGATGCGTCAGGGATAATTTTTAATTGTAAACAATAAAAGAGAATATAGATAATTATGGCACGTATAGCCGGAGTTGATTTACCAAAAAACAAACGCGGAGAGATAGGTTTAACCTATATCTTCGGGATCGGACGCAGTTCTGCACAGAAGATTCTTGCAAAGAATGGCATAGATTTCAGCACAAAGGTTAAGGACTGGAACGACGATCAGATAGCTGCAATAAGGGGAACAATTGCAGAGGAGTACAAAATAGAGGGTGAGCTGCGCTCTGCTGTTCAGATGAACATTAAACGTCTGATGGATATCGGATGTTACAGAGGTATCCGTCATCGTCTCGGGCTTCCTGTTCGCGGTCAGTCTACCAAGAATAACGCCCGTACACGTAAGGGTAAGAAGAAAACAGTAGCTAACAAGAAGAAAGCAACTAAATAGAACCTAGATCATGGCAAAAAAGACAGGAACATCAAATAAGAAGAAAGTTGTAAAGGTTGAGGCCTACGGTCAGGCTCATATATCATCTACCTTTAACAATATAATTGTATCTCTCACTAATAGCACAGGACAGGTTATAAGCTGGTCTTCTGCAGGAAAAATGGGATTCAGAGGTTCAAAGAAAAACACTCCATACGCAGCTCAAACAGCTGCCGAAGATTGCGCCAAAGTGGCTTATGATTTAGGTCTTCGTAAGGTTAAGGTCTATGTGAAAGGACCGGGAGCCGGACGCGAGTCTGCAATTCGTACTATTCACGGAGCGGGAATTGAAGTGACAGAGATAGTAGATGTTACTCCACTTCCTCATAATGGATGCCGTCCAAAAGGACGTCGTAGAGTTTAACCTTTTTAAATTCATAATAAACGATTTAACATGGCAAGATATACAGGGCCAACCACAAAGATCGCCCGCAAATTTGGAGAACCTATTTTTGGTCCCGATAAAAGTTACGAAAAGAAGAATTACCCTCCGGGACAGCATGGGCTTGCAAAGAAACGCAAGAAGACTTCGGAGTACGGAATTCAACTAAAAGAGAAGCAGAAAGTAAAGTACACTTACGGAGTTCTTGAGAGACAATTCAGGAATCTTTACGAAAAAGCTTCAAGAATGAAGGGTCGTAAAGGTGAAAACCTTATACTCCTTTTGGAGTCTCGTTTAGATAACCTGGTTTATCGTATGGGGATTGCTCCAAGCCGTGCTGCGGCACGTCAGCTTGTTACTCACCGTCATATTGTTCTTAATGGTGAGGTGTGCAGCATTCCTTCTACTATTATTAAACCGGGAGAGATAGTTGCAGTTCGCGAGAGATCTAAGAGTTTAGAAGTTGTACAAAACAGCATCTCAAGAGGCGCAGCAAGACACTCATGGATTGAGTGGGATCCATCTTCACTTACAGGCAAGTACCTAAATATGCCTATCAGAACAGAAGTCCCTGAGACTATAAACGAGCAATTAATTGTTGAGTTATACTCTAAATAATAAAATAATGGCAATATTAGCATTTCAAAAACCCGATAAGGTAATAATGCTTGACGCTACCGAAACTTTCGGTCGCTTTGAGTTCCGCCCGTTGGAGCCGGGATACGGCATCACGGTAGGTAACGCGCTGCGCCGGATTCTGTTATCGTCTCTCGAAGGCCATGCTATCACCGCAATCAAAATACAGGGAGTAGATCACGAATTTGCTACAATACCCGGTGTTATTGAGACAGTGGTAGACATAATACTTAACCTTAAGCAGGTGCGATTTAAGCGCATGGTTGAGGGTGAGGACAGTGAGATAGTAAACATTTCGGTTAGTGGAAAACATGAATTTACTGCAGAAGATATCTCTAAGCAGTTGTCTTCATTTAAGGTGCTCAATCCCGAACTCCATATTTGTTCTATGGAGCCGTCGGTATCTCTCTCAATAGAGTTGAGAATTGGAAAGGGAAGAGGATATGTTCCTGCAGAAGAGAATCGTGTTGATGATGCTCCTTTCGGTCTTATTCCTATCGACTCTATCTACACTCCTATTAAGAATGTTAAATATTCTGTAGAGAACTGGCGTGTTGAGCAGAAGACAGACTACGAAAAATTGAATTTAGAGATAACTACAGACGGTTCAATCCATCCAAAAGATGCCCTAAAAGAGGCAGCTAAAATTCTGATACATCACTTTATGCTCTTCTCAGACGAGAAGATAACACTGGAAACACCGGTTGAAGTGATTAGCAATGAGCTAGATGAAGAGTCACTTAGAATGCGTCATCTACTTATGACAAAACTTGCCGACATGGAGTTGTCTGTAAGGGCTCTCAACTGTCTTAAGGCAGCAGAGATAGACACTTTGGCCGATCTTGTATCGCTTCAGAGAGCCGAGCTAATGAAATTCAGAAATTTTGGAAAGAAATCTCTATCAGAGATAGACAATCTTGTTGAGCGCTACAGACTCAACTTTGGAATGGATGTAACAAAGTTTAACATAGAAAAGAAAGTATTGAAAAATGAGGCATAATAAAACCATTAACCACCTGGGCCGTAAGAGCGGGCACCGTAAAGCGATGCTTGCAAATATGGCCTCGTCTCTGATACTGCACAAAAGGATTGAGACAACCCTTGCAAAGGCAAAAGCGCTCAGAATGTATATAGAGCCGTTAATTACAAAAAGTAAAGACGACACAACACATTCTCGCAGAATTGTTTTCTCATATCTTAAGCAAAAAGAGGCAGTTACCGAACTATTTCGCGTAATTGCACCTAAGATTGCAGACCGTCCGGGAGGATATACCAGAGTTCTAAAAACAGGTTTCCGTAAAGGAGATGCCGCCGAAATGGCTCTAATAGAGTTTGTTGACTTCAATGAAGCAGCTTTAGCATCGGCTAAGCCAGAGACTAAGAAGAGCACAACCAGAAGAGGTCGTACTAAAAAATCGGCATCACAAACAGAGTCAACTGCAGAGGTAGCAGAGAAAGCAGCTCCTGTTAAAAAGGTGAGCAAGAAGGCACCAAAAGCAGCAGAAGAGTCTCCGACTGAAGAGTAAAACAGTATTTGTAACAAATAAAAGAGAGATGTCAGGGATAAAACCCGGACATCTCTTTTAGTACATTATAAAACGGTTAGATTATGAAGATTACTAATCTCAAGTCTCTTGTAGGCAACACTCCATTATTAGAGATAACCTTTATGTATAAAGGCGATAGGAGAAGAGTGTTTGCAAAGTCAGAAAACCTGAATATGACGGGCAGCATTAAAGATAGAATGGCCTATACTATTCTCAAAAAATCGTATGAAAGAGGTGATTTAAAACAGGGTGATACAATCATTGAGGCAACCAGTGGAAACACAGGTATTTCATTCTGTGCAATGGGAAAAGCTTTGGGTCATCAGGTAATTATTTATATGCCCAATTGGTTGAGCGTAGAGAGGTATAATCTAATTCAAAGTCTTGGCGCAAAAATTAATCTTGTTACCAAAGAGGAGGGTGGTTTTTTGGGTAGTATTGCCATGGCAGAGAAGATGGCAAGTGAGATAGAGAACTCGTTTCTCCCTAGACAATTTTCTAACTGCTATAATACAATTGCCCATTATGAGACCACCGGGCCAGAAATTTGGAGCCAGTTACAGTTTAGGAATATTGTACCCGATGCTTTTGTTGCAGGTGTTGGTACAGGGGGAACAATAATGGGAACCGGAAAATACCTAAAGGAGAAGAATCCTCTTATTACTCTTCACCCTTTAGAGCCAAAAAATTCACCAACTTTAACTACCGGTTACAAAGTTGGAAGCCATAGGATACAAGGAATTTCAGATGAGTTTATACCAGAGATTGTTAAGCTTAACGAGTTGAATGAGATTATTCAGGTAGATGACGGCGATGCAATCATTATGGCCCAAAAGTTATCGTCACAACTGGGTTTAGCAGTTGGCATCTCTTCAGGAGCAAATTTTATTGGCGCTCTGATAGCTCAAAATATGAAAGGTGCCCATTCAAACATTGTTACAATCTTTTCAGACGATAATAAGAAGTACTTAAGTACCGACCTTATGCGTCAGGAGCCGATCAAAGAGGGTTTTTACTCGTCTGATATAGAGCTGATAAGCTTTAAAGCTCTTAAGAGAGTTTGTATAACGTGTTGCGACCCCCAAGAGTGCATAGATAACGACAATCCATCATCTAATCTTCAACAGAAACTCCCATAATGCGTAAGACGTTAGTTAGTTGTAAAATGTTATGCAATCAGCATCCCAACCATTGCAGCCGACATCAATGCAACTAAAGTAGCTCCGAGCAGTGCGCGGAAACCATAAGCAGAGAGCACAGGTTTTTGGTTTGCGGCCATTCCTCCAACACCTCCGATAAGGATACCAATAGAGGCAAAGTTTGCAAATCCGCAGAGTACATAGGTGGCCATTATAACAGATTTTGTAGATGAGAAGAGGCCGCCTCTAATCATCTCTGCCAAACTTTGGTAACCAATAAACTCTGTCATTATGAGTTTCTCTCCCAGTAACCTTCCAACAAGATCTATGTCGGCACCCGAGACTCCTGTCAACCAGATTATAGGAGCAAAAAGATAGGAGAGAAGAAACTGCATAGAGAGAGTCTCATATCTGCCGTTGGTGATATTTTCAACTACACCGTTCAACGATGTGAGCTCTCCTACTGTCCCAAATATTGAGTTTATCCCTGCTATCAGGGCATAGAACACCAATAACATTGCACCTACGTTAGCGGCCAATTTAAGTCCTTCGGTGGTTCCGTTAGAGATAGCGTCCAATACATTCTTCCCGATTTTCTCTTTTGGTACCTCAACGCTGTTATCTATCTCCTCTGTTTGAGGTTTTAGAATTTTGGCTATTGCTATAGCACCTGGAGCTGCCATAATTGATGCAGAGAGCAGGTGTTTTGCAAACTCAAGTTCCATAACCTTGTCTCCGCCTCCAAGCATCCCTATATAGGCAGCAAGAACCCCTCCTGCCATTGTAGACATTCCGGCAGTCATTACCAGCATCACTTCGCTTTTGGTCATTTTGGGGATATACTCCTTTACCATCAAAGGTGCCTCTGTCTGCCCCAGAAAGATGTTGCCTGCCGTAGATAAAGACTCAGCTCCTGTTAGATTAAGGGTCTTTGTAAGCAGCCAGGCCATAGCCCACACTATCCTCTGCAGAATACCAAGGTAGAAAAACAGACTTGTTAATGCAGAGAAAAATATGATAGTTGGAAGTATCTGAAGAACGAAGATGAACCCAAAGTTATTTACATTCATCATTGAGCCAAAAAGAAATGTAGAACCCGCTTTAGTCCAGTCAAGAACAGCAACAAAAATTCCGCCCAAAAACTCAAATATTGCCTGAACTGCAGGAAATGCTATTACAGAGATGGCAATGGTAAACTGAAAGAGGAGTGAGAAACCCACTGTTTTCCAGTTTATATTTTTTCTATCTGTACTGAATATCCAAGCTATGGCCAGCAGTGAGGCCATTCCCAGAATACCTCTAAGTATTGATCCTAAATTGAGAGCAATCTCTTTTTTGGCCAGGATATCTTTGTACGGATTGGCTGCTGTCTCTGCCGCAACGGCCAGAGAATCGGGATTTAAAGCAGCAAAAGAGTTAATCGCAAACAGCGATAGAATAGCAACAAGAATTATTTTTTTCACAGGTCAAATGTTTTGAAAAAGCATTAGAAAGCAAATATAGCTATTATATTATTATCTTTGAGGGTTGTTTACTAAAGATTATGAGATTTGAAAGAGTAGCCCACGATCCTTACTCATCTGCCCGTTGCGGTCTTCTATATACCGATCACGGAGTGATTGAGACTCCTATATTTATGCCTGTAGGCACCGTTGGCTCTGTGAAAGCCGTATACCATCGCGATCTTAAAGAGGATATAAAAGCTCAGATTATACTGGGTAATACCTACCATCTATATTTAAGGCCGGGAATAGATATTATTAAAGAGGCGGGTGGATTACATAAGTTCATATCCTGGGATGGGCCCATTCTTACAGATAGTGGGGGTTATCAGGTATTCTCACTTGCAGAGAACAGAAAATTGACTCAGGAGGGCTGTACTTTTCAGTCTCATATAGATGGTTCTAAGCATCTTTTCACTCCCGAGAGTGTGGTTGACATACAGAGGGTGATAGGGGCAGATATAATCATGGCTCTTGATGAGTGTCCTCCCGGGGATTCAGATCATAACTATGCAAAAAAATCGCTCAAACTAACCCAACAATGGCTGGAGAGGGGGGTAAAACACTTCGATAGTACAGCACCTCTCTACGGCTACTCTCAAACATTCTTCCCTATTGTTCAAGGTTGTGTATATCCCGATCTTAGAAGGGAGGCGGCCCTGCATGCTGTTGAACTTAACAGAGAGGGGTATGCTATTGGAGGGCTATCTGTTGGAGAGCCGGCCGAGGTCATGTATAAGATGATAGAGATTTTAAATCCAATACTTCCTGTTGAGAAACCAAGGTACCTAATGGGTGTGGGAACTCCGGCCAATCTTTTGGAGGCCATTGAGAGGGGAATAGATATGTTCGACTGTGTAATGCCAACCAGAAATGCACGTAATGGAATGCTTTTTACCGGCGAAGGGACAATCAATATAAGGAATAAAAAGTGGGCATCCGATTTCTCTCCTATAGATGCTAATGGCACCTCATTTGTAGATAAGGTCTATTCAAAAGCATATCTGAGACACCTATTTGTTTCTGGAGAGATTCTAGGCGCTCAGATTGCAAGTGAGCATAACCTGGCTTTCTATCTCAAATTGGTTAAGGATGCAAGGATGCATATTAAAAAAGGTGACTTTACCTCGTGGAAAAACAGCTACGTTAAAATATTGGAGAAAAAGCTATAAGATGAACTACAAGATTAATATTCTGGACAGATACATTATTAAGAAGTTTATCGGCACCTATTTCTTTGCACTGCTCATATTTATAGGAATTGTAATAATTTTTGATGTAAGTGAGAAGATAGACAATTTTGTTGAGAAGGGTGCAGGATTAAGAGCAATTGTGGTTCAGTACTACGGGAATTTTATTCCCTACTTCATGAATATGTTCAGCCCTCTTTTTGTATTTATCTCAGTAATATTTTTCACGTCAAAACTTGCATCTCACAGCGAGATTGTTGCTATTCTGGCCGGAGGGGTGAGCTTTAAGAGGATGCTCTACCCATACTTTATCTCGGCTCTCTTCATTGCGATATTCAGCTTGGCTCTTAATCTCTATGTTATTCCACCTGCCAATAAAGTTAGACTTGAGTTTACAGATAAATATATAAAGGATAAATATATCAACACCAATAAAGATATACATCTACAGCTCTCTCCCGGTAATTATGTATATATGGAGTCATTCAATAGCTGGAGCAATATAGCAAACAGATTCACGTTGGAGACAATAGAAGGGCACTCAATAGTTTCTAAGCTCACTGCCGAAACTGCAGTCTGGGATACCACCTTTAATGGTTGGAGACTCTATAACTATTACATTAGAGAGAGCAATAACGGGTCTCAAAAAATTTCACAAGGGTATACAAAAGACACGGTTATTAATCTCACTGCCAACGACCTTAACCAGCGCGACAACTTTGTTGAGTCTTATAACTACAAGGAGCTGAATGATCTGATAAAAACCCAGAAAATGAGAGGAGATAAAAGAGTAATGTATGCTCAAATAGAGAAGCATACACGCTTTGCTTTACCTTTTTCAGCTTTTATTTTAACCTTAATAGGAGTATCCCTTTCTGCCGTTAAGAGAAAGGGAGGTATAGGTCTTAATATAGGAATAGGGCTAGTGCTGAGTTTCTCCTATATTCTGTTTCTAAGGTTTAGCCAGATGTTTGTTCATGCGGGGGTGCTCCCTCCGTGGATTGCTCTTTGGGTTCCAAATATGTTGTACACATTGATAGCTGTTGCTCTATACAGGATTGCCCCCAAGTAGATTGAGCTTTTTTGTAAGTACCTCCAGCATATCGTCTACCATCTTCTCCATATCCCACTTAGGGTTCCAACCCCACTCTTCTCTAGCGCAAGAGTCATCCATTGAGTCGGGCCAAGAGGCAGATATCTTTGTTTTTATAGGATCGGGCTGGAATGAAAAGGTTGCAGCGGGGATACGTTTTTTGATTGCTGCAAACAGCTCCTTAGGGGAGAAGCTCATTCCTGTTACATTAAAACTGTTCCTGTGAATAAGCTCATCGGGGTTGCAATCCATAATCTGTGTGCAGGCGGTAAGTGCATCTGGCATATACATCATATCCATATATGTGCTCTCAGGAATAGGGCAGGTGTAGTGTCCCTTCTGGATTATTTCGTAGAAAACCTCTACCGCATAATCTGTTGTGCCTCCCCCGGGGAGAGCCCCGTTAGAGATAATACCGGGGAATCGTACGCTCCTGGTATCAACGCCAAATCTGGAGAAGTAGTAATCACTCATCAACTCTCCGGCAACTTTGCAGACGCCATAGATGGTGTTTGGCCTCATAACTGTATCTTGAGGTGTACCTACGTGAGGGGTAGAGTCTCCAAAAACACCTATCGAGCTTGGAGTAAAGACAGAGCAGTTATACTCCCTTGCCAGCTCAAGCGAGTTGATTAGCGCACCCATGTTTATATCCCATGCTAGTTGCGGATTTTTTTCTCCGGTAGCAGATAGCAGAGCAACAAGATTGTAAATTCTGTTAATATTATTCCTCTTTACAACATCTCTATATGCCTCCATATTAAGGGCATCAAGCTCTATCGCTCTCGAAACCGAAGAGAGTCTATCTACATTCTCCTTTTTGAGATCTGCTGCTATTACACTATCTTCGCCATATAAACCCTGTAAATGGGGGATAAGTTCGGTACCAATCTGTCCGCCCGCTCCTACTACTAAAATGTTCATTCTATTATATCTTTAAGTATATTCTGTAAGTAAAAAGTGGTGCAAAAGTAAGAAATTTATAGCAATATTTGTAAGGTAAATTAACTTTTTTATCATGTTAAAATCGATTGCCATAGAGATGGGGTTTGTGGATTATGGGGCCATACCGGTTGAGCCCATGAACCAAGATCTTGCTATGTTAATGAATTTCTTAGATAAGGGGAGGCACGGCTCTATGGGGTATCTTGCAAGAAATTTACAAATTAGAGAGAATCCCTCTCTCCTGTTAGAAGGGGCAAAGAGCATTGCAGTATTGCTTGTGCCCTACGGCAGATCTATCGAAGGTAATTCAGACAATCCCAAAATTGCATCCTATGCTTTAGGGTTGGATTATCACGATGTAATAAAGAGGAGATTGCACAAATTTTCTGAACGAATGCTTGAGATATATCCCGGTAGCAGCTATAGAGTCTTTACCGACTCTGCACCTCTGTTTGAAAGATCGATGGCAGCCAGGGCCGGTTTGGGCTTTATTGGCAAGAACACTTTTTTAATTAGCAAGAGCAGGGGTTTGAATACTTTGATTGGAGTTATAATTACCGATGCTCAACTGGATTATAGTTCCAATGTTGTAAAGAGCGGTTGCGGAGAGTGTAGAAGATGTTTAGATGCATGCCCTACGGGGGCTCTTCTCTCTGCAGGAGAGATAGATGCAACAAGGTGTTTGTCTTACATAACAATCGAGAAACGGCCCTTCAGCCATCTGGATACCGCACCTTCGGAGCACAATACCCTCTTTGGGTGCGATATATGTATGGATGTTTGCCCTTGGTCAGGCAGGGGAGGCGCAGACGAGTGGATTGAATTCAAGTCTTTTCAGCTCTCCGATGGAAGATGGAGTAACTCTCTCTCTGTAGACGATTGGATGAAAATGGAGGAGGATTTTTTTAAAAGGGAGTTTAGGAACTCTCCCCTGTTGAGAGCAGGGTTGGCTAGAATAAAAATTATTACAGAACAGATTAAACAGAGAGATATATGTGGCAAACAGAGATAGATATAGGGGAACTATGCGGTAGGATTCAATATTCGCATAAAATTTTGTTTATTGGGTCGTGCTTTGCCGCAGAGGTTGGCAATACCATGAAGAACTTAAGATTCAAAGCCCAAGTTAACCCTTTTGGAACCCTCTTTAACCCGGCATCTATATCAAACTCGTTAGAGCGCATTTTTATGGAGAGAGAGTTTGATGAGGGCGATACTGTAAAATGCGGAGATATTGTAAAGAGCTTCTTTTTGGGAAGCGAGCTCTCGGCAAGCACTCTCAATGGCTTTATAGAGCAAAACAATGCTATGTTAAAAAGGGTTGCAAATCACACAAATGAGAGTGATTGGATTGTTATTACACTAGGGACGTCGTGGGTATACAGAGATAAGTTGAGCGGTTCAATAGTGGCAAATTGCCATAAATTCCCCGCTTCGAGATTTACAAAAGAGCTTTTGGAGGTTGAACAGATGGTAGAGATGCTCTCTCCTTTAATTGAGAGACACCCTCAAAAGAGATGGATTTTCACGGTTAGTCCGGTAAGACATCTCAAAGATGGTGCAACTGAGAATATGCGAAGTAAGGCAAGGTTGATACTGGTTGTAGAGAGACTATGCCAAAAGCATACCAATGTTCATTATTTTCCTGCTTATGAGCTATTTATGGACGAGTTAAGGGATTATAGATTCTACGCTTCCGATATGGTTCACCCATCTCAAGATGCAGTGCAATTCACCTGGAAAAGATTTTGCTCATTTGCTGTGGATAGCAGTTGTTTAGAGTTGATGAAAATGGTTGAATCGCTCAACCGGATGAAAGCTCATCGTCCAATCTTCCCTGAAAGCAAAGATTATAAGCTGCTGCAAGAAAAAATAGAGTCTTTAGAGCTAAAACTGGCTCAGGAGGGTCTCTAACTTGTTGATAGATTAATTGGAGGTTACAGTTTCTTACCTTTTAAGTAATATTCGATATGCTGCCAGTGGTTAATACTAAGATTAACAACTTTTAAAAACCCTATAATTTAGCATTTTCTAGCTATAATAAATGTTTTTATTTATTTGTTTAAAAGAATTAATAACTCTATATTTGCAATACACACAGTTAACTCAACATCCTAATCAATACAACATGAACAAGGCAGAATTAATATCAGCAATCGCAGCTCAGACAAACCTGACAAAAGTTGATGCAAAGAAGGCGTTGGACGCATTTATCAACGTAGCAACAGAAACTATGAAAAGTGGTGACAGACTTACTCTTGTAGGTTTTGGATCTTTTTCGGTAGGAGAAAGAAACGCACGTAACGGAAGAAACCCACGCACCGGCAAAAAGATTGAAATCGCAGCCAAGAAGGTGGTACGCTTCAAAGCCGGAGCAGAGTTAAACGAGATAATCAACTAATTTGCTCTGAGACCAGATTAGAGAGACGTCCTGCACAGGGACGTCTTTTTTATTTACCGCTCATGTATGCTGTAAAGATTATAACCCTCCCTTTGCTAAATGTAAGAGTATAGCTCTCTCCTGTACACTCGTTTAATGTGGCCTTCCACCAGCTGTCGAAGATCACATTGTCTAATGGATATTTTAGACCTTTTGAGAATATTCTCAACCCGGTGTCGAGTGCAAACAGAGAGATTTGCTCTCCTTTGTGACACGCAATATGTCTGCCGCTTTGTATTGAGTGGAATCTTCCATAATTTGTAAGCATCTCAACAGGTACATCGGCTGTGGCTGTATAGTTCGCAAGTAGGGATATGTTTCCTATGGTATGATCTTCTCTGAGTCCGGTTGCTCCCAAAATTTTTACAGATGAGGGCTCAAGAGTGAGAGAGTAGTTGAAAGCTTTGCTCAAATCGTTTGTCTCTTGGTAGCTATCTTTATGAATTATATTGGAGTACTGCTTTTGCAACTCCACAGAGAGGGAGTCAATATCGCCAACAATTGCATCCGGTACTCTCCCCTTTCTAATCAGAGTTTCTGCGGCACCGTCGCAACAAACTATAAATGAAGCGTTGTGCAGCACCTCAAGAGGTATAGGATGTGAAGGGAACTCACCGTCGGCCAGTATGACAATCTCTCTCATCTTTATTGAAATCTAAAAGATGTAATATCCCTCATGCCGGCAAGAAACTCCTTGATGTTTAACCTTTTTTTTCCGGCAGCTTGAATAGATTCAATCGCTAATGAACCCTCTTTACAGGAGACCTTCAAAAAGCTCTTTCCATCGGTATATATCTCTCCAATAAGAGCCCCCGCTATAGGAGCATCGGCCTTTGCAGAAAAAATTTTAACCGGTATCTCCCTACCTCCCGAAACCAAAACTGAATGTGCACAAGGGTAAGGGCTTAATCCCCTTACCAGATTTGAAATTTGAACAGCCCTTGAACTCCAGTTTATCTTTCCGGTCTCTTTAGTGAGCTTGGGTGCGCTTTTAAGATTCTCTACGGCGTGGAGAGAGTGGTGTTGGTCTTCTGCCATTGCCGTGCCGTTGATTAGAGCTTGAACCGTCTCTACAACCAAATTAGAGCCCATCTCCATCAGTTTGTCATGTAAATCTCCCGCATTATCATGAGCATCAATAGGGCACTCCCTTTGGAAAAGGATGGCTCCGGTATCGATATTTTGATCTATTAGAAAGGTTGTCACTCCGGTTTTAGTCTCACCGTTTATCAAAGCCCAGTTAATTGGGGCTGCACCACGGTATTGGGGGAGCAGAGAGGCGTGCAGGTTAAATGTGCCAAGCTGAGGTATCGACCATATACTTTGGGGTAACATTCTAAATGCAACTACAACGTACAAGTGGGCATTGAGCTGCCTAAGCTCTTCTTCAAAACACGGATCTTTAAGTGATTGCGGTTGAATAACTTTTAATTGATGTTCAACAGCATATCTCTTGACATCACTTTGAGATATTTGCAATCCTCTTCCTACGGGTTTGTCGGGTGTTGTTACAACTCCAACAATGTTATATCCGCTTTTGTAAAGAGCATCCAAAGATGCAGTTGCAAAGGCGGGTGTACCCATAAATACTATCTTACATTCACTGTTTCTCTCCACGATATCTGTTAATTTTGTCTAAGAGTTTATTGAAGAACATTACGTAAGCATCGGCATTGAAAAGCGAGGAGTCTCTGGTTGATTTCCAAGTTAGATACACTCCTATAGGGAAGAGTATCATAGAGGATATGAGTGTGCCAACGGCGGGGGTTATCACTCCGTCTGTGGCTAGTTTCTTTCCACTGATGTCTACTACCCAATAGACAACAAAAAAGAGCATAGATACAATAACCGGTGTTCCAAGCCCCCCTTTTCTGATTATTGCCCCAAGAGGTGCTCCAATGAAGAAGAAGATGAAACAGGCAATAGATAGTGTAAACTTACGAAATCGCTCTATCTTAATCTTTCTAAGAGGGTATACATACTGCGCCTCTTCAATTTGATAGTTATCAAGAAGGGTTACGGCAGTCTCCAGCTGACCTATGGCCATTCTAAGATTTGAGAGCTCCTCCTCCGGTGTTCTCCATCTGTGAAGGGAGTCATACTCAATAGTCCCTTTGTAGTTACGATTGAACACCGTGTCCAGCTCTCTGCTGAAAGAGAGCCCTCCTCCGCTCACCAGGTTTCTGTATTGATAGATCTTTACTTTTGCGTAGGTTGTGTCTAGGGAGTCTCTGGCAACTTTGAGCTGGGAGAGGTTCTGAGCCATTATCTCACTGCTGAATCTGTTTTCATCGCTTCTCTGAAAGGAGTAGTCGGATATTGATATGATAATCTCTTGTTTGGAGAATCCTATTCTCTGAAGAGTAAACGAGGAGTCCATTGATCCGTAATCCCTGGGTTGCTCTTCGTATGAGTATCCGTCAAAAAGGGTGAATACAAGATTCTGCTTATCGGCAGTGAACTTAATTGAACCGGAGTCGGCAAGCGTTAGACTAGTGTTACCTTTAGACTCTTTATGAGTGTAAACCATAACGTCGTAGATAGATCCGGTTCTCTCATCTCTGCTGCCGATCCTTATGCTATATCCATCTATGCCATTGTAAAACATACCGGTAGGGATCCTGATCTCCTCTTTTGTTCTGCCGATATCGTCACGAAGAGCATAGATCTTATTATAGGATACAGGGATAAGGTTATTTGAAGCGAAAAAAGCTGCTATGCTTACAAAAAAGGATAGCACAATGAGCGGTCTTAATATTCGCTGTAGAGATATTCCGGCTGCCTTCATGGCGAGTAACTCGTTATTCTCTCCCATTCCCCCCAGAGCCATGATAGAGGCAAGCAGAGTGGCAATGGGAAGTGCCAACGGAATGAGGGTTGCAGAGCCCCATCCCAGAAACTCTAGTATAACAAGTGCACTCAGACCCTTACCAACCAGCTCATCTATGTAGAGCCACAGAAACTGCAGCATCAGTGCAAATATCACGATGAGGAAAGTAAGGGTAAATGGCCCTAGAAATGACTTAACTAAAAACCGGTCTAATTTTTTCAATGTCTTAATTATTAGATACCCTGTGAGGCAACAATCTCTATCAGCTTGTCAACTGCAGAATCTATGCCCTCTTTTCTGTCTCCTCCTGCAGTTGCAAAAAAGCTCTGTCCTCCTCCTCCTCCGTTTATCATTTGTGCAACAGCTTTGATATCTTTAGATGCGTTATATCCATGCGCGGTAAGATCGTCGGTGTACATTAAGGCAACAGCCACTTTGTCTGAATGAGTGTACCCTGCAATGAAGGCCGTTTGTGTTGTCTCATGCCTTAACATAGAGGCAACACTTTTAATGAGTTCGGCGTGGGCTTCTCCTTTGAAAACAATAATATTGGTGCCGTTAATGATCTGTTTTTGAGACAATAGTCTCTCTTTAAGCGTATGCGCCATCTGTTTTGTAGTCTCCTCGGCTTTTCTTTTTGCCGATTCGTTTTCTGCTATCAGCTTCTGGATTGAACCCGTAATATTTGGGGTGTTGTTGAGAAGAGTACGCACACTGCGAGTAATGTCTTCTAAATTCTCTACATGCCTCTCTGCATTTTCACCGGTTGTTGCCTCTATACGTCTCACTCCGGCTGCAATTGCAGATTCAGATAATATTTTGAAAAGTCCGATATTTCCTGTGCGGGAGGTGTGTGTTCCACCACATAACTCAATAGAGTCACCAAACTTAATAACCCTCACAAAGTCGCCGTACTTCTCTCCGAACAGAGCAATTGCGCCCATCTCTTTTGCCATCTCAACAGGCATCGAGCGGTGCTCATCTCTGGTGGTATTCATTCTAATGTACTTATTAACCAGGTTCTCAACTCTTCTAAGATCTTCATCGGATATTTTTTCAAAGTGAGAGAAGTCAAAACGGAAGTGGGAGTGAGTTACCATTGAGCCCTTCTGCTCAATGTGAGTTCCCAACACCTCTCTGAGGGCTTTGTGAAGCAGATGGGTTGCCGTATGGTTGTTTGCCGTGTTGTCCCTTTTTTCTGCATCTACCTTTGCAACAAAGGTTTCATATGGGTCAGAAGGCAATTTGTCTGAAAGATGAATATTTAGATTGTTCTCTTTAACTGTATTTGTGATGGTTATCACCTCTCCTCTTGGTGATACGATTATGCCGGTATCTCCCATTTGTCCACCGCTCTCGGCGTAAAACGGGCTCTTGTCAAAAACCAGTTGATAGTACTCCCTGTTCTTGGCTTTTACTCGCCTGTATCTTACAATTTTTATAACCTCTTCTAGATTATCGTATCCTGTGAATTCCCATCCGTTTTGAGGAGCACACTCTACCCAGTCGTCTTCTTGTGTTGCAGATGCACGTCTGCTGCGCTCCTTTTGCATCTCCAGCTCCTTCTCAAACTCATTATGGTCTATGCTGAACCCCTTCTCTTTTGCTATCAGTTCGCTCAAATCTATTGGGAATCCGTAGGTGTCGTAAAGAACAAAAGCATCTGCTCCAGTTATTTTTGCAGTGGCTTTGTTCTTCTCCATAAGAGAATCAAGCAACCTTATGCCTTTGTCCAGTGTTCTTAGAAATGACTCCTCCTCCTCTTTTATAACTTTTTCTATAAGTGTTTTTTGCGATTTCAGCTCGGGGAATGCATCTCCCATCTCATGTACCAAGGTGGGAACCAGTCTGCACAGCAGAGGTTCGTCTGAGTTTAAGAAGGTGTATCCATACCTCACGGCTCTACGTAGGATTCTTCTTATTACATATCCGGCCTTTACATTTGATGGAAGCTGACCATCGGCAATAGAGAAACTGATTGCCCTAATATGATCGGCAATTACCCTCATTGCGATATCTGTCTGATTATCTTTGCCGTACTCTTTACCTGTCAACTCCGATATTTTTGAAATCATACCTGAGAAGACATCGGTATCGTAATTGCTTTTTTTGCCCTGCATAGCCATACAGAGTCGCTCCAACCCCATCCCTGTATCTACGTGTCTGCTTGGAAGCTGAACAAGCTCGCCATTAGCTTTACGGTTATACTGGATAAAAACCAGATTCCATATCTCTACAACCAGGTGGTGCCCTTTGTTAACCAGCTGAGCACCGTTAGTGTGTTTGCGCTCTTCATTATCTCTGATGTCTATGTGGATCTCACTGCAAGGTCCGCACGGGCCTGTATCTCCCATCTCCCAGAAGTTATCCTTTTTATTTCCGTATAGTATGCGCTCTGCCGGAAGATACTTTAGCCATTCGGCTTTTGCCTCAGAATCGGGGTCGATACCATCTTCGCTGCTCCCTTCAAACACAGTAGCATAGAGCCGGTCTTTGTCCAGTTTATACACCTCTGTGAGTAGCTCCCACGCCCACGCAATCGCATCCTTCTTAAAGTAGTCACCAAAGCTCCAGTTCCCAAGCATTTCAAACATCGTGTGGTGGTAACTGTCGTGCCCAACCTCCTCCAGATCGTTGTGCTTCCCGCTTACTCTAAGACATTTTTGAGTATCGGCTACCCTCAGGTGTGCAGGAGTTGTGTTGCCCAAGAACCAATCTTTAAACTGATTCATTCCGGCATTGGTAAACATTAAAGTGGGGTCGTCTTTTACTACCATAGGGGCAGAAGCAACAATGGTGTGCTGTTTGCTTTCAAAAAAACGTAAAAAGTTGTCTCTTATCTCTTTTGATGTCATATGTAATGTTGGAGTTATCTGGTTATATAAATTGAACCACAAAAATAGGTTTTTTATTAAAATTATATAAATTTGCAGCTAATAAAGAGCTGTTTTTATAAGATGTCGAGACAAAAAAGATATAAATTTAATCCCGAAACACTTGCATACGAGATTCATAAAATACCTGCAAGGGTAAGGTTCTCCAAAGGATTTGTTATGTTCTTGCTGAGTCTTATGGTCTCTGTTGGTTATTATGCAATCTACACAAAGTATCTGAATCTTGAAACACCAAAGGCCCTATCTCTCAAAAGAGAGAACGAAGAGCTGGCTACGAGACTTGAACTTATTAACCGCAGATTTGAGAGTGCAAATAGATCTCTCTTGGCACTTCAGATGAGAGATAACTATGTATACAGGCCAATATTCGGTATGGAGGAGATTCCTCAAGAGGTAAGAAACGCCGGCTTTGGAGGTGTTGACAGATACTCCTATCTAAAGAATTTCGAAAAGTCGGGTATACTAAGTAAAACTGCATACAACCTAGATGTGTTGTATAAAAAAGCATATGTTCAATCTAAGTCATTCGACGATCTCTCTCTACTTGCAAGAAATGCCGACGAAATGACGCTGTGTGTTCCTGCCATCCCGCCTGTTAATATTGGCTCTTCAAAGCTAAGATTCTCAAGCAGTTTTGGGTATAGAAGAGATCCGTTTCACGGAGACTACAGAATGCACACTGGGGTAGATATATCGGGTCCTGTAGGGGAGCCGATCTATGCAACGGGGAACGGCAAGGTGGTAGAGATAGGTTTTGACTTTTTCGGATACGGGAATTTTGTACTCATAGATCATGGGTTTGGATACAAAACTAGGTATGCGCACCTTAAGAGTGCCGATGTCACAATAGGCAGAGTTGTAAAGAGAGGAGACACCATTGGCAGGATGGGCAATACAGGCAGATCTAAAGGTCCGCACCTGCATTACGAGGTAATCTACAGAAACCGACCGGTTAATCCGCTCAACTACTACAACAGAGACGTTAATGAAGAGGAGTTTGCTGCACTAATTAATCCTGCGGTATAAGCAATGAGTAAATACAGGTTTAACAGAGAGCAGCTCAGGTTTGTAGAGGACAAACTAGGGCTTACGGGGAAATTCAATATGGTTTTCAGGTATGTGTTGGGCAGCGTTTTGTTGGCTGTTCTATACTACCTCATTTTTGCCGCCCTTTTCAATACCGGAGAGGAGGTAATGTTGCAGAGAGAGAATGATATACTCAATTCGGAGTATAGAAGATCTCTTGAAAAACTGGATGTTTTAGACAATGTAATTTCCGACCTCAAAAGGAGAGACAGAGAGATATATATGAGCATCTTTAAATCTGCTCCGCCCGAGCTGCTCAATGAGTACAATCCAAGATTGTATGTGCAGCTTGACACTTCATCTGACCTCTCGCTTGTTAACTACTCCTCCGACAGAATAAAATTCACAGAGTATCTTGCTCAGGAACAGATGAAAAAGATAGAGAGTATCTACTCCCAACTTAAAGGGAATGATATGTTGAAATATATACCGGCCATTCTCCCGATTAGGGGAATGAGCGTATCTCAAACAGGGGCAGGTACCGGTAGAAAGATACACCCGTTTTACAAAACCATGAATGACCATACAGGGTTAGATCTGTTGGCCGGAATAGGTACAGAGGTGTTGGCAACAGCAAACGGCACAGTATTGGCAGTTGAGAGATCGGACAGAGGGAGAGGTAATCAGGTAACAATAGTTCATGAGGGGGGGTACGAGACATACTATGCCCATTTGGGAGATATATTGGTAAGAAAGGGAGAGAGGGTCTCCAGAGGAACAGTGATTGCCAGGGTAGGAAACAGCGGACTCTCTTTCGCACCTCATCTGCATTACGAGGTGAGAAGAGGGGGTAAAATTATGGATCCGGTAAACTATTTTTTTGCGGAACTTAAGCCGGGCTCATACAGAGAGATGGTTATAACAGCTCTCAACAGCGGGCAATCTATGGACTAATGAAACAATTTATTTACTATGCCATACAAAGAGTTTAAAATTGAGAAGCTGTACTATACCATAGGAGAGGTAGCCGAAATCCTTGGTGAGAACACCTCATTGGTACGTTTCTGGGCTCAAAAATTTCCCGAGTACATTAAACCGGCAAGAAACAAAAAGGGTAACAGACTATTTACTGCCGACGATCTTTCAAACTTTAGAGTTATACACTACCTGGTAAAAGAGAGGGGAATGACTCTTGAAGGAGCTTCAAAAAGGTTAAAAGACAACAAAACAGGGGAGGACAGAAGAGTAGATGTGGTTGAGATCTTGGGTAATATAAGAGAGAGACTCAAAGAGGTCTCAGACATGTTGGTTTAGGGGGAGTATTGGATGGAGATTAAGGTAAACGATGTTTTTATGGCTATTGAGGAGTTCGCTCCCGCCTCTTTGCAAGAGAGTTGGGACAACTCGGGATTGATTGTAGGCAGTAAGAGTGCCTTGGTTAGAAAAGCACTTCTCTCTTTAGACTGTACATTAGAAGTGGTAAACGAGGCAAAGGAGATAGGGGCCAATCTTATAATAACGCATCACCCTATTATCTTTAAAGGGATAAAACAGATAACAGATGAATCGGTTATAGGTAAAGTGATTTTCGAAGCAATAAAAGCAGATATAGCCATCTACTCTTGCCATACAAACATAGACAAGGTCCCCGATGGGGTTAGCTGTCTTTTGGCAGAGAGGTTAAATCTTAAGAATAGAGAGATACTGGGGAAGGATGGAGATTCCGGCTACGGGCTGGGTATTGTAGGGGAGACTTCTATACCTTATAGTTCATCTCAATTTATCTCAATGCTTAAAGAGAGCTTCAATCTAAAGATAGTAAGAAGCTCGATGCCTATTAGCGGAAGCATTACAAGAGTTGCCGTATGCGGCGGGAGTGGCTCTTCGCTTATAGGAGAGGCAATGAGGAGCGGTGCTCAGATTCTGGTAACCGGAGATATCTCATACCACAACTTCTTTTGTGAGGATGGATTTATGGTTGCAGATATTGGTCACTACGAGAGTGAGATAGATGTCCTGGATCTTATGATTTCAGTTTTATTGAAAAAAATACCTAACTTTGCGGTTTGCAAAAGTGAAAGAAATAATAATCCAATATATTATCATTAATTGATTATGTCAGCAGCTAAAACAAAAGCACATATAGAGACTCCGCTAGACGGCGGAACCTTTATTTCATTACAAAAGAGTTCGGTAGAGGGCGACCTCACAATGGAGTCTAAACTTTACCTGCTCTACAAGCTACAGCAGACAGATTCCAAAATTGACAAAATCCATCTTTTAAGAGGAGAGCTTCCTTTGGAGGTTCAAGATCTGGAAGATGACATACTTGGGCTAAAGACTCGCCTGGACAATCTTCAACAGGAGACTAAAGAGATTGAGAAGACCATATCACAAAAGAAGATAGATCTGGAAAACTCCAAATCTCTGATTGAGAAGTACACCTCTCAGCAAAATAATGTTAAAAATAATCGTGAGTACGACTCCCTATCAAAAGAGATAGAGTTTCAAGGTTTGGAGGTTCAGCTTTCAGAAAAGAGAATCAAGGAGAATACCATTTTACTTGCAGAGAAGAAGGCACTATTGGCAGAGACAGTAAAGCAGGCCGATGAGAGGGCGTTGGATTTGGAAAACAAAAGAAAAGAGCTTGAATCAATTATCTCTGAGACAGCAAAAGAGGAGGAGGAGCTTCTTAAATATTCAGAGGAGATACAGAGTCAGATAGACGCAAGATTACTTGCTGCCTACAAAAAGGTAAGATCTAATGCTAGAAACGGACTTGCCGTTGTAACAGTAAGAAGAGATGCATGCTCGGGCTGTTTTAACAAGATTCCGCCGCAAAGACAGATGGATATTGCTTCAAGCAAGAAGATTATTGTTTGCGAATATTGCGGAAGAATTCTTGTTAATGCCGAATTTGAAAGCGAGTAGATGGAACGACAGCCCTATACTATAAGGGAGCTGTTTTTTAGGCATGTAGCACAAACTTCTCCCTCTCCCTTAGGTTTAGAGATAAATAGGGCAGAGGGGGTGTTTTTATTTACACCCCAAGGGAGAAGGATTATGGACCTTGTCTCGGGTGTTTGTGTGTCAAACACCGGGCACGGTAACAGTGAAATATTAAATGCAGTTAAAGATCAGATAGATAGGCATATGCACCTTATGGTGTACGGAGAGATAATTCAATCTCCTCAATCGGAACACGCAGCACTTTTAACCTCATGCCTGCACCCCTCCCTAAACTCTGTTTACTATGTCAATTCGGGCAGCGAAGCCAATGAAGCTGCTTTAAAACTGGCAAAAAGGGCAACCAATAGAAGAGAGATAGTATCTTTTGTTGGTAGTTATCATGGCAGCACACACGGAGCTCTTAGCGTAATGGGGAGTGAGGAGTTTAAAAATTCGTTCAGGCCTCTTCTTCCGGGTGTCATTAACATTAACTTTAACTCTTTTGAAGATCTATCTCTGATCACAGAGAAAACAGCATGTGTGATTGCCGAGCCGGTTATGGCAGAGGCGGGCGTTGTTATACCTTTGGATGGATACCTTAAGGCCCTTAGAGAGAGGTGTAACGAGACAGGAACGATTCTTATATTCGATGAGATTCAGACAGGTTTTGGAAGATGCGGAGAGCTGTTTGCTTATCAGAAGTATGGAGTGGTTCCTGATATCCTTACCTTGGCAAAAGCATTGGGTGGAGGTATGCCTCTGGGCGCTCTGGTAGCATCGTCTAAGCTTATGACCATGTGGCAAAGCAATCCTGTTTTGGGGCATATTACAACATTCGGAGGCCATCCCGTATGTTGTGCAGCAGCCCATGCATCTCTTAAAATTCTATTAAGAGAGAGATGGGTGCCTGAGGTTAGTGAAAAGAGTGCTATATTTGTAAACAGTCTAAAAGGGCACAGGGCGGTTAAGGAGATAAGAGCAGAGGGGCTTCTTATTGCAGTAGATCTTAAGGAGAGAGAGTATGCCTCTAAGATTCTTGAGATACTTTTGGAGGAGGATATATTGAGTGATTGGTTCCTGTTTTATCCAACTGCCTTTAGAATAGCCCCGCCCCTCTCAATTACAAGAGAGGAGGTAGAGTTGGCGGTTAAAGCAATAATAAGAGCATTGGATAGATTAATTTAGCAGGATATGGCAAAGAAAAGCTTTAAGGGGAGAGCAAAAGGGGATGCAAATATAGATGTGTTGGGTTTGGAGATGGGCAAACGCCCACCTCAGGCTATAGATATAGAGGAGGCGGTACTAGGAGCACTGATGCTTGAGCCATCTGCCATAACAGATGTACTGGATATAATCAGCCCGGACTGTTTCTATAAAGAGATCAATCGAAAAATATTTTCAGCTATCTCATCATTAGCCTCAAAGCACGCGCCCGTAGACCTTTTCACAATCTCAGAAGAGTTGAAGAGCAGTGGTGATCTTGAAATAGTGGGAGGTGTCTCTTATTTGAGCCAGTTAAGTATGAAGATTGGAGCTGCGGCTCACCTCGACTATCATGCTAAGATATTGGTTCAGAAGTATATTCAGAGAGAACTAATATCAATATCGTACGGTGTGCAGAAAGATGCCTTCGACGATGCCACCTCGGTAGATGATCTTTTGGATACCACTCAACAGAAACTCTTTACTCTTGCCGATAGAAATATGCGTAAAGAGGCCCAGGTTATCCAATATGTTATTAACGATGCCATAGATGAGCTACAGAGAAATCAGCTTCGTCAGGATGGTTTAAGCGGCATACCTTCGGGCTATACAGCTATAGACCGGGTAACCTTAGGGTGGCAACCTTCCGATCTTATAATCATAGCAGCCAGGCCCTCTATGGGTAAAACCGCATTTGTGCTTACAATGGCCAGAAATATGGCTGTTGAACACAAAGTTCCAGTGGCCTTTTTCTCTCTTGAGATGTCTAGCGTACAGCTTGTCAAAAGATTAATGATAAGTGAAACCGGCCTAGATTCAGACAAGATTAAAGGAGGTAAAAAACTACAAGATTTTGAGTGGGAGCAGCTTAATATGAGACTCCGGCAGTTGGTAAAAGCTCCTCTCTATATAGACGATACGCCATCTTTGAGTATAAATGAGCTCAGATCTAAAGCAAGAAAGCTTGTATCTATTCATGGAGTTAAGATGATTGTTATAGACTACCTTCAATTGATGACCGGCCCTCCCGAGCTTAGGGGAATGAGAGAGCAGGAGGTATCTGCAATTTCCAGATCATTGAAGGCAATAGCAAAGGAGCTGAATGTTCCAGTTATTGCTCTCTCACAGCTAAGCAGAGCCGTAGAGACAAGGGGGGGGGCTAAGAGACCGCAGTTAAGCGATCTTAGAGAGTCGGGTGCAATTGAGCAGGATGCCGACTTAGTACTGTTTATCCATAGACCCGATTACTACGGTAATGCCGATGAAAATCCGGCAATGAAAGGGGTTACAGATATAATAATCGCAAAGCATAGAAATGGTGCTGTGTGCGATGTTCAGCTTAAGTTTAGAAATTCCGAGGTTCGGTTTGTTGATATAACCGATCCGGCTCTTGAGAGTGACCCCTTTGGAAGTGCTGCTGTTGAGACATACTCATCCAGAATGAACAGCGAATCGTTTATGTCTAACTCAGACTTCGACAGAGAGTTCTGATATGAAACAGTTATTGACAACAATTTCTCTTCTGGTTGCTCTCTTTGCTGGGGCTCAGCAGAGGGAGTGTCTCCCGGTTAGAAATATTCCGGAAGAGAGAAGGGCTTTCGATAGCGGAGAGAGGGTAACCTACATTATAAATTACACATGGGGAATGGTAAAGACAGATGTGGGAGAGGCAAAAGTATCTCTTACCAGAAAAATGGATGATACTTACGGAGACCATTTTCACGCTGTGATTACAGGAACAACATATAAGTTTTACGATGTCTTTTTTAAGGTTAGAGACCTTTTTGAGTCGAAATTCAGCCCCGAAAACGGTAGACCATACTACTTTCACCGTGATATATCTGAGGGAAAGTACAAGATTAAAAATACTTTTCACTTTAACCCAAACTACACTATAAATGCAAGAGTGGAGAGAAAGAACTCTCAGATTAAGGATACGCTTTTAAAAGGCAGAGAGTGTACTTTCGATCTTGTATCTCTGTTCTATTTTGCAAGAAATATCGATTTTTCAAACATTCCGGCAGGTGTTGAGCAACCTATCTCTTTTGCTGTAGACGATGAGATTTTTGAGATGTACTATAGGTTTATTGGAAAAGAGGTAAAGAGGATTCCGGGATTGGGACAGTTCAATACACTTAAGTTTGCAGCAAGGGTAGTTGCCGGAGAGGTATTCTCGGGCAAAGAGGAGCTGATTATTTGGGTTACGGACGATAGGAATAAAGTTCCTCTGATGTTTGAAACCCCAATTATTGTGGGAAAAGTAACCGGAAGAATCACCTCGTTTGAGAATCTTAAGTTTCCAATGTCGAGTAAAATAAGATTATAGATGAGTAAGGAGAGTAATATTAATCACGAAGGAGTTGTAATAGAAATAGATAAGCAGACTATTTTTGTTGAGATTCTTAGCAAATCGGCTTGTGCCTCATGCCATGCAAAAGGGGCTTGCTCACTGGGAGATACAAAAGTAAAGGTAGTTGAGGTAGAGAACAGATACCCCGGACTTTACGAGAAGGGAGAGAGAGTAAATGTAGTTCTCAAAAAGACAATGGGATATAAGGCATTGTGGATATCCTATGTAGTTCCTCTAATTATACTTTTGCTTTTATTAGTATCTTTGTCGTCGCTTCAATTTTCTGAGCCCGTAACAGGAATCTCTATAATTGCAGCATTGGCTGTTTACTATACTGTGATCTGGATAATGAGAGACAGATTGAAGCGAGAGTTTGAATTTGCTATTGAAAAACTTAAATAGATAATGACAACAACCATACTATTCACTATTGTGAGCCTTACCGTTTTAGGTTCGGTGCTGGCTTTAATACTCTATTTTGTTGCACAAAAATTTAAAGTAGAAGAGGATCCAAGAATAGATCTCACAGAGGCGGCTCTTCCGGGGGCAAACTGCGGAGGTTGCGGCTATGCGGGTTGCAGAGCTTTTGCCGAGGCGTGCGTAAAAGCCGATGAGTTGGACTCTCTCTTCTGCCCTGTTGGTGGAAATGATGTTATGAAAAGCGTATCGGCTGTATTGGGTAAAGAGGTGAAGGAGGTTGCCCCAAAAGTTGCAGTTGTGAGGTGTAACGGAAATTGCGACGTAAGACAAAAGACAAACCACTACGACGGATACTCATCATGTGCTGTTATGGCATCTCTCTATGCCGGTGATACAGCATGCAGCTTTGGCTGTTTGGGGCAGGGCGATTGCGTTGTTGTTTGTAATTTTGATGCAATTAAAATGGATCCCAGAACAGGCCTTCCCGAAGTGGATCAAGATAAGTGCACAGCATGTGGGGCGTGTGTCAAGGCTTGTCCAAAATTTATTATTGAACTTAGAAATAAGGGCCCTAAAAACAGACGAATCTTTGTCTCTTGCGTAAACAAAGATAAGGGAGGAGTTGCAAGAAAGGCATGTGCTGTTGCGTGTATAGGGTGCTCGAAGTGTCAAAAGGTATGTCCTTACGACGCTATAACAATGTCTAATAACCTTGCCTACATAGATTACAACAAATGTAAATTGTGCAGAAAGTGTGTAACTGAATGCCCTACACGTGCGATATGGGAGGTAAATTTTCCTGTAAGAGTTCCAAAAAAGGAAGAGAGTTCCGTAAATGAATAATAAACCAAACATCATACTATGAGCAGAACATTTTCAATTGGTGGAATCCATCCTCACGACCACAAGATATCTGCAGGCGCGGCTATCGAAGATTTTCCGTTGATGGAGACTGCCTATATATCTGTTTCTCAGCATTTGGGTGCTCCTGCCGAGCCTGTAGTTGCCAAGGGCGATAGGGTAAAAACCGGGCAGCTGATTGCCAAGGCAAATGGCTTTATATCTGCCAATATACACTCATCTGTATCGGGAGTGGTAACCTCCATTGACAGTCTGCCCGATCTTGCCGGTAATCTTATCCCTCATATTGTTATAAAGGTAGAGGGAGACGAGTGGATTGAGAGTATAGATAGATCGGAAGAGATTGTACGAGATATTAAGGCAACTCCAAAGGAGATTCTGGGGAAAATAGCAGAAGCAGGTATTGTAGGGCTGGGAGGTGCAGCTTTTCCAACCCATATCAAACTTTCTCCTCCGCCCAACAAAAAGGCAGATGCCCTTTTGATTAATGGAGCAGAGTGTGAACCATATCTCACGTCTGACTATAGAATAATGTTGGAGAGCCCCGAGCAGATATTAATTGGAACAAAGATTATGATGAGTGCCCTTGGGGTAAACAGAGCATTCGTTGGAATAGAGGAGAACAAGCCGGCTGCAATAAAGGCAATGAAAAAGATTGCCTCAAAGCATTATAAAGATATTAAGGTTGTATCACTAAAAAAACGTTATCCACAAGGCGGAGAGAAGCAGTTGATAGACGCAATTCTGGGTAGGCAGGTTCCATCTATGGGATTGCCTATAGATGTTGGAGTTGTGGTTCAGAATGTAGGGACTGCATTGGCGGTTTACGAGGCGGTTCAGAAGAACAAACCTCTCTTTGAAGGTATTGTTACCGTAACAGGTAAGTGCATGACTGAACAGAGGAACTTTAAACTTAGAGTAGGCACAAGCTTCGATACAGTAATGTTTGCTATAGGGGGATTCCCAAAAGATGCCGTCAAGCTTATCAGCGGTGGACCTATGATGGGAAAGGCAGTCTCCAGGCTTGAAGCAGCATCTGTTAAGAGCACATCTGCCCTTCTATTGCTTACCGATGAGGAGACCAGACGAGGAGAGGAGGGGAACTGCATAAGATGTGCAAAATGTGTAGATGCTTGCCCGATGGGGCTGGAACCATACCTTTTGAACAGACTTGCAAGAGCAGGGAGAACAGAAGATTTAGAGAGCAATATGGTACATGACTGCATAGAGTGCGGTTGTTGTATATACTCATGCCCGTCAAATATTCCGTTGCTGGATACCATCAGACTGTCTAAAGCACAGGTACTAAAAATAATAAGAAGCAGACCTAAAAAGTAAAATCATAATTTAAAAGATGAAAAAACTGGTAGTTTCACCTGCACCACACCTGCACGGAAAAGAGAGTACAAGAAGCTTAATGAGGGACGTTATAATCGCACTTGCCCCTTCACTGCTTGTATCTATCTACTTTTTCGGCTTTTCGGCTATAAAACTGGCCTTTGTTGGTGCAATAACTTGCGTTCTTGTAGAGTATGCAATTCAAAAATACATAATAAAGAGTAAAGTATCGGTAAACGACTACTCAGCAGCACTAACCGGTCTGCTGCTTGCCCTTAACTTGCCCCCAAATTCACCATGGTGGATAGTTTTTATTGGCTCTGTTGTGGCCATTGGCGTTGCAAAGATGAGCTTTGGCGGCTTGGGGCAGAATCTGTTTAATCCTGCACTGGTTGGAAGGGTTTTTCTCTTGGTGTCGTTTCCTGTGATAATGACAGACTGGACAATTCCAAACTCATGGTTTAGAGAGGGAATTGACGCATCTACGGGTGCAACGGCTCTCTCGATAGTTAGAGAGGGACTTGCCAAAGGATTGACCATGGATGAGATATTTGCTGCAAATAACTTCTCGTATGCAGAGATGTTATTCAGTAAGATTGGCGGCTCTGTGGGAGAGGTATCGGCATTGGCCTTACTTTTTGGATTGGCATATCTGCTTATAAGAAAGGTAATCAGGCCACATATCCCGCTCTCAATTTTTGCAAGTATTGTTGTGTTTTCGGGAGGGCTTTGGCTCATTAATCCTGCTCACTACCCCGATCCGCTATTTACCTTGCTTACCGGCGGTATTTTAATTGGCGCCATCTTTATGGCTACCGACTATGTAACGTCTCCCATGAGCACCCGGGGGATGGTGATTTACGGTGTAGGGATTGGTCTGCTCACTGTTTTGATAAGAAACTTTGGAGCATACCCGGAAGGGATCTCTTTTGCGATTCTAATCATGAATGCAACAGTTCCTCTGCTCAACAGTTATTTCAAACCAAAAAAATTTGGAAAGGAGGTGAATAATGGCTAAAGAATCTTCAATGAAGAATATGCTCATTACCCTGGGGGGTGTCACTCTAATTGCATCGGCTTTGCTGGGGTGTGTTTATGCTCTAACCAAGGGCCCGATAGATGCAGCAATGATTGCAAAGACAAACAGCGCTATTTCAAGCGTAGTTCCCGACTTTGACAATGATCCCTCTTCCGATCTCTTCAAGATAGATTTACAGGGCAAGGATTTTAAAGTCTATCCTGCAAAAAAAGGAGGTGAGATTGTTGGGTACGCAATAGAGAGCTATGCATCGGGTTTTGGAGGCAGAATATCTATAATGGTTGGATTTGATGCAAAAGGGAGTATCACCAATATTTCTGTATTATCGCATACAGAGACTCCCGGCTTGGGAGATAAGATTGAACCATCTAAGAGTTCATTCAGTGCTCAATTTGCAGGAAAGAGCCCCGAGGACTTTAAAATTTTAGTTAAAAAAGATGGAGGAGACGTAGATGCAATTACCGCCTCTACAATCACCTCAAGAGCATATTGCGAAGCCGTGTCAACAGCTTATGAAGTTTTCAAAAAATGCAAGGAGGAGAGTTCTAAAAAGGAGGTAACAAATGAGTAAACTAAATTTAATTACCAAGGGGATAATTAAGGACAACCCCATTTTTGTACTATTGTTGGGCATGTGTCCTACTCTTGGAACAACAACATCTGCAATAAATGGTCTGGGGATGGGTCTTGCAACAACGTTTGTACTTATACTCTCCAATATGGTTATCTCATCAATCTCTGGCCTTATTCCAAACAAGGTTAGAATCCCCTCCTATATTGTTGTTATAGCGGCCTTTGTAACTATTCTTCAGTTACTGATGCAAGCTTATACGCCAGGATTATATGAGACGTTGGGGCTATTTATCCCACTGATTGTTGTAAACTGCATTGTTCTTGGAAGAGCAGAGGCGTTCGCTTCAAAAAATCCGGTTTCAGACTCGGCCTTAGACGGGATTGGTATTGGGTTGGGATTCACTTTGGGATTAACAATATTAGGGGCTGTAAGGGAGCTTTTAGGAAGCGCCTCTCTGTTTGGAATTAAATTCATTAATGGAGACGGAATGTTGGTTTTTATCCTGGCACCGGGTGCATTTATAGCACTTGGCTACCTTTTGGTGGTATTTAATAAGTTTAAGTCTAAACTCTCTAAATAAGTGTGAGATATGGAGTACATTATTATAATAATATCTGCTGTATTTGTTAACAATATCCTTCTCTCTCAATTTTTGGGAGTATGTCCGTTTTTGGGTGTTTCAAATAAAGTTGGAACAGCTGCCGGAATGTCGGGTGCAGTTACATTTGTTATGGCTGTTGCCACTTTGGTTACCTACCTTCTTCAATATTATGTTCTTGTGCCACTTGGAATAGAGTTTATGCAAACAGTAACATTTATTGTAATTATTGCATCGCTTGTTCAGATGGTAGAGATCATCTTAAAAAAAATCAGCCCCGCACTATATCAGGCATTGGGAATTTTCTTACCTTTAATTACAACTAACTGTGCCGTCCTTGGTGTAGCCATACTGGTTGTCTCGAAAGAGTTTACATTCGGAGGAGATCCGGCCATGCTCAATATGCCTCAGGCAGTAGTGTTTGCAATAGCAAACGCACTGGGTTTCGGACTTGCAATGATACTGTTCGCAGGTCTGAGAGAGCAGCTTGAGCTGGCTAATGTTCCTAAAGAGTTTAAAGGGACGCCGATTGCTCTTATCACTGCCGGTATACTTGCTCTCTCATTTATGGGATTCGCAGGATTGGTTTAGAGGGATAAACAATAAAAGAAAAATCTTCTCCTTATGGAAAAGAACCTTATGGAAATTGAGCAGATCCTCCGGGAGGAGGGTACTGTTAAGGCATATTCACTTTTGAAGGAGTTTCTGGAAAAGGAGCCCGAAAATGCCGAAGCATGGTACTTAATGGGTGGTATACTCCGGCGTGAGCAGCATTGGGGAGAGGCAATAAATGCACTGAACAGAGCAAAGTTCTTAAACCCATCGGGGCCTGCAGCCCACGCAATTGAACATATTTACGAAATACTCCGATTTCAGAATACCGACCTCATGAATCCATAGGGTTACTCTACAGAGCCCTCTTTATAGAATTTTCCTATCGGGTCGCCAATCTTAAACGTTACAGACTCAACAGGAGTGTTGGTCCCCTGAAAAAATTCCACCTCAACGTTACCCACTCCGGGAACACTCATCACAAATGTGTGCTGGTTCTTGTGCTTTAAAGGTATCTTGTTGAGAGATTTTAAAGAGAACAGAAGCTGCTCTCCTTCTTGTTCTATGGTGATTTTTCCGAATGCGTCCTTATAGTAGACTCCTGTATAAAGATCTCTTCTTAAAGAGGCGATTGAGTCTTTTTTAACCTCTTGATCTCTTTGAGGAGATGACCTCATAAATTGAGCAAGATAGTGGCCCCTCCAATCACCTGAGTCCTCTCCCCTGTACAGATCTAGAACCTCACGTGCAATCGCCATATGTGGATTAGTAGTATTTCCGGCATTGGTAAGTATTGCCATGCCTAAATTTTTCTCAGGATAGAGTGCCACTAATGAAGTATAACCATATGCAAGCCCGGTATGCCTTATAAGTCGGCCCCATCTGCTCTGCTCTATAGTCCAACCCTGAGCATAATTATTAAGGAAAGTAGAGTCATGACCACTTATTGTTTGAGGAGCGAATAGCTGACTGTGATTTGTAGTTGATATAATCTCCTTCCCATCAAAAGCACCCTTTGACAGATTAAATATAATCCAGTTAGCCATATCTCCGGCCGTAGATACAACAAATCCCGCCGGTGCAACCGCCGATAGCCAGGCAAAACCTCTGTCACTATCTGTTCTTGGCTCAAATTTAATTAACTCGCCCTCTTTATAGTGTCTATGACCTTTAGCCATCCCTTGTCCCGATTTCCACACAAAGGCCCCGGTGGTAGTTGATTTCATAGCCAGAGGCGTAAAGAGATACTCTTTAATTGCACTATCCCATGATAACCCAGAGTACTTCTCAATAATTTTTGCCGCGACTGTAAACATAGCGTTGTTATATGCGTATGTGCTTCTAAAACTGTAAGTTGGCTCAATATGTTTTAGGATTGAGTAGATTTCGTCTCTGTTATACCCAAAATGTGGAAGATCGTCGGTGGCATAGGCACGAAAACCTGTCTTATGAGTCATTATATCTCTTATCTCTATGTTTTGGGTAACCCAAGGGTCAAAAAGTTGAAAGTCGGGGAGATGATTTACAACTTTATCGCTCCACTTAATCTCATTTTTCTCCATAGTAATGGCAAGCAAGGCAGCTGTCATTGCTTTTGATGTAGAGGCAATAACAAACCTGGTGTCGGGAGTTATGGATGCGCCGGTAGAGTCGTAACTAGTTTTTCCGAAACCTTTTAAATATATGGGTTTACCATCTTTCACCACAACAATTGCCATACCGGGCAGATTCCATTCGGTAAAAACATCTGTGCAGATTTTTTCAATCTCTGCCTGTTTACCCTCTTGCGAAATAAGAGAGCTCCATATTAAAAGAGTGCAAATGGTTAATAAAGTTTTCCAGGTTTTCATACTCTAATATTAAGTTCTTTAAAATTAATTGTTTTGTGAGCAAGTTTTAACACCTCTTCTCTGTTATGAGTTACGTGTATAATTGTTATGCCCGACCTCTTTACCATGTCTAATAACTCTATGGCCTCATCTCTAAGCTCATAATCGAGAGCAGAGAGCGGTTCGTCCAGCAGAAGCAAAAGTGGCTCTGCTGCAATGGCTCTTGCGAGCGCAACCCTCTGCTGCTCTCCACCCGAAAGGGCAGAGGTGCCTCTTTTGCAAAGATGTTCAATTGAGAGGTAGCAACATATTTTATTAACTTCGGAATTGATCTCATTGATGGGTCTTCTCTTCATTTTCATTGGAAAAGCGATGTTGTCAAAGACCGTCATGTTGGGGAAGAGAGCATAATCCTGAAAAAGCATTGAAACTGCCCTTTTACCTGCAGGTATTGCAGTAACATCTCTGTTGTCTATGATTACAGAACCGCTTTTGGGTGCTCTTATGCCGGCTATCAGCTCTAATAGCAGAGACTTTCCCGATCCCGACGGACCAAAGAGAGCAATGTACTCCCCTTTTTGAACACTTAAATTTATAGGACCCATAGAGAAGGTACCTATTTTATATGTTACCTCTTTAAGCTGCAACATTACTCAATCTTTTTTCTATTGTAAAACCTGAGGAGAGCAAACACTACCAGAGTTACCACAATAAATATAACAGCTACAGGTCTTGCATAATTGAGTCCAAATGAGTTGAATCTGTCAAAAATCATTACAGGAGTTGTCATAGGGTGATACGCTACTATTACAACAGCTCCAAACTCGCTCATTCCACGGGCAAACATAAGAACATACCCCGATAGAATAGATCTCTTTGCCAAGGGTAAAGAGACTTTTGTAAAAATCGTCATACCGGGTGCTCCCAGTGTCTGAGCTGCACTTTCCAACCTTTGGGGAACTGCCGCAAAACCATCTCTGGCAGAGTTGATTAAAAAGGGGATGCTCACAAAAGCCATTGCAAACCCTATAGCAAAGTGCGATCCCACCAAACTGAATCCGGCAGAGTTTGCCAGAGAACCTAATAAAGAGTCTTTAGAAATAATTCCAAGCACAGCAATTCCTGCAGCAGAGTGAGGAATCATAACAGGAATATCTATCAGCGCCTCTACAAGACCCTTTAAGGGAAAGCTCTTTCTTGCCAGTATCCATGCAAAAGGGATTGCGAAAATTGAGGAGATTAGAGTTGCAGCAGCAGAGACTATTAAAGTTCTTCCTATTCCTGAAGTTACCTCTTGATCTCGAAGAGTCTCCATAAGCATTGGGGCCTTAACGCTAATAAACATCCCCACGAGAGGTGCGATTAGGAATAACATCACCACACCGCCCATGAAAATAAAGAATAATCGGGTATTGTTGTAAAAGCCGCAACCTCTCATTGGAACAAAGATAGACAAATTTTATATCTTTGTTTTTCATAATAGCTAAACACAAGTAAAACTATGTTCGTATCAAAAAAAATGTTGTCTCTGTGTGTTGTTACAATGCTTTTTATGGGTATTGTAAATACAAACGCACAACAGAGAGGTCCCAGAGCAGCCGCTCCTCAAGAGAAGAAGGAGCAGACTAACGAAGCAGACAGTGTTAAAAAAAGCACAGAGAAAGGTCCTGTTTCTATTGAGAAATTTATAAAGCCATCTGTAAAACCTATGGTCGGTCTTACTACTGTTTACAACCAAGATGGTAGGTACTACATTAACATTAATGACTCTCTGTTCGACAGAGATATTATTCTGGTTTCAAGAATATCAAAATCGGCAGAGGGAATCCGTTCCAGCTTCGACGGTTATGCAGGAGACCAGATAAATTCAGGGATGTTTAAGTTTGAGAGGGGTCCAAATAACAAGATCTTCCTCAGAAAAACACTGAACAGAGAGAGGTCCAAAGATAGTACGCAGTCTATGTTCGAGGCGGTTACACGCTCAAATCTTGCTGCAATAACGGCTACCTTTGAGATTAAGGCACAATCTGCCGACAAAAGGGATAACCTGATTGATGTTACAGACTTCTTCAACTCAGACTCTGAGTCGCTCTTTTTCAGAAAGTCTACAAAGGCATCTTTCAGACTGGGAGCCCTGCAGAAAGAGAGCAGTTACATCTCATCAATGACCACCTATCCAATAAATACAGAGATTAAGACAGTTAAAACCTATGCTCTTACAGACAGAGGAGAGACAGCTACTTACGAACTTAATAACTCTTTTGTGTTGCTCCCTAAGGTTCCAATGACTCCACGATATGCCGATGAAAGAGTTGGATACTTCACCACAGGTTACACCGATTTTGACCAAAACCCTCAAGGGGTAAAGAGTATAAGAATGATTACCAGATGGAGACTTGAGCCAAAACCCGAGGATGTTGAGAGGTATAAAAGGGGAGAGCTGGTTGAGCCGGCCAAGCCGATAATATTTTACATAGACCCTGCAACCCCTAAAGAGTGGGTGCCATATTTGATTCAAGGAGTTAATGACTGGCAGAAAGTTTTCGAAAAGGCAGGTTTTAAAAATGCAATTTTTGGACTTGAGGCACCATCAAAAGAGGAGAATCCGGAGTGGTCTCTGGAAGATGCGAGATTCTCGGCAATTGTATACAAACCATCCGACATCCCTAATGCAAGCGGTCCTCATGTAAACGATCCACGTTCGGGTGAGATTATTGAGAGTCATATTAATTGGTATCATAATGTTATGTCGTTGGTACGTAACTGGTACTTCATTCAGTGTTCTCCGGTTGATCCAGGAGCAAGAAAGATGCTTTTCGACACCGAACTTATGGGGCAACTTATAAGGTTTGTCTCATCTCATGAGGTGGGTCACACTCTGGGTATGCGACACAACTTTGGTGGAACCGCTTTCTACACTGTAGATCAGCTGAGAGATCCAAACTTCCTCAAAGATAACGGTCACACAACCTCTATTATGGACTACTCCAGATTTAACTTTGTGGCCCAGCCAGAAGATAACATTCCAAGAGAGTATCTTTTCCCAAGAATCAGCCATTACGACTATTGGTGCATAGAGTGGGGTTATAGAAGGTTCCCTGAGATTGACGATCCGGTAAAAGAGTTGCCAAAACTAAATAAGTGGATTATTGAAAAAACAAGCGACAGAAGATATTGGTTTGGTACGGAGACCAATGCAAATGATCCAAGATTACAGGCCGAAGATCTAGGTAATAACCAGATGGAGGCAAATGAACTTGGAATTAAGAACCTAAAGGTGGTGATGAACAATCTTGCCGATTGGACAAAACAGCCCGATGAGGGATACGATAACCTTAGAACAATGCACGGAGAGGTTAATAATCAGTTTAGAAGATATATAGGCCACGTTGCCAAGTGGATAGGCGGGATATATCAAGATCCTAAAACCGTAGAGATGCCAGGTGACGTATATATGTATGTAGAGAAGGAGAAGCAGAAAGAGGCGATGGAGTTTCTAAAGAGGCACCTATTTATAAACACCCCTTCGTGGTTGGTGCCCGATGAGTATCTCAATAAATTCCCTAGCAGGGCTGAATCGTTCCTTGAGAGAGCATATTCGGCTGCACTAAGTTCTGTATTGAGCAGAAGGGTTCTCATGAATATGGTAAGTGCAGAGACCTCTCTTGGCAGCAAAACTACCTATACTGTAGAGGAGATGTTTAGAGATCTAAACAGATCTATTTGGCCAAACTTATCATCATCAAGGTCGGTAGACACATACAAGAGGGTGTTGCAGAAGGTGTACGTTACTACGCTTTGTGATCTGTATACAGGAGCTGCAACGGCTGCAAGAATGGGTGTTGCGGTTAAACCAACAAATAACCCTAAAGACATTACAGAGTGCTCTGCAATTGCATATCATCAAATGGTTTATCTTTTTAATATGCTTAAGAAGACAACCAGTACAGACTTTGCTACAAATGCTCATAATAAGTATCTTGTGAGATATATAGAGAAAACACTGGTTGACAACGCTCAGTAAATCTAAATTATATACAACAGCGGTAACTGTAATGGTTACCGCTGTTATTTTAATTGTTGTAAACACGGTACCCCAAAAACCGCTCCTTTTAGGGTCGAGAATATCTTCTTTATGGGGATGGGTTCAAGTTATTTTAGTTGTGTCATACTCAGGAGTCCTCTCATGGAAGATGCTTGATAATAGGAGCAGAAACAGGTGGAGAGAGATGAGTTGGGCACTGTTTTCTCTCCTCTTTTATGCGCAGCTTGTTCTTGGAGTTTATGCAGACACCCTTTTTTTGCTCACGGGCAAGCTGCATCTACCTATTCCCGCAATGATATTAGCAGGACCACTCTATAGGTTCAATTCATGGTTTATGATTGTTCTTTTCTTAAGTACTGTAATGATTGCCGGACCTGCGTGGTGTAGCCATCTTTGCTATTTTGGTGCTATAGACTCTCTTGCAGCGGGAGGAGAGGGAGCGAGAGGAAAAAGGGGTAAAATTGTAAATCAACTAAACAGAAGAAGAGGGGCAGTTAAGCTAACTGTGTTGACATCAATTATTATTGCCGCTCTTGCACTAAGAGCAGCGGATAGTTCTTCAACTGTTGCTACTACCCTTGGTGTTTGTGTGGGCTTGATAGGGATAGTAGTGATTGTATTTATATCTCGGAAAAAAGGTATAATGGTAAATTGTACTTACTACTGCCCTATTGGAACAATAGTAACAAAATTAAAATACCTCTCTCCGTTCCGATTTTCAATAACTGAGGGTTGTACGGGCTGTAACGCTTGTATCTCTGTGTGCAAATATGGGGCGCTTACCAAAAGCAGTATTGCAGATAAAAGGGTAGAGAGCACCTGTACTTATTGTGGCGATTGTATAAGTGTTTGTAAACATCAATCTTTGAGATACTCGTTTTTTAAAGCATCCCCTTCGTTCTCTTATAATATTTGGATTGCAGTAACTGTAATTCTTCACTCCGTTTTTCTTGCGATAGCAAGGATATGAGCCAAGCAAGAGTATGAATCAGTGGGTATCTAACCCCATTCTCATATATTTCATATGGAGAAGAAGCGGCAGGATCTCACACATATACTCGTTTACAGCGTTTACGCTTCCGGGCATTGTTGCTATAAACGTCTCTTTTGCATAACCGGCAACACCTCTGCTAAGTAGTGCATTGGGCTTCTCTGCTCCATATTTTGTTCTTATATGCTCCATTATACCGGGTATTTTAATCTCAAGAACCCCCTCAATAATGTTGGACGTATAATCAAAGGGACCAATTCCGGTACCCCCTGTTGTAAAGATAAAATCGAACCCTTCAATAATATACTTTTCAACACTATTCTTTATTGCCTCTATATTATCGGGGATAAGGGTAAGAGCTGTCTCCAAAAAAATATTACGCTCCTTAGCAAAGTTTTGGAGATTTAGTATTGCCTTCTGTCCGCTCAAATCTTGGTATACACCTTGGTAAGCGCGTGTGCTTACAGTTATAACTGCGGCGCGGTATCTTCTTCTCTTAAAGGTTAAGACATCTCCCGGCTTTAAAGTTCCGGCTTTTAAAACCTTGGCAAATATTCCCTCTTTAGGCATTACGCAAGCTCCGGTCTCTTGAAAAATTGAGCAACCGCCTCCATGGCATTTTTTGCCAATTTGTGTTACCATAAGCTCCAAATCTCTACAAGTGAGTATATCTCCCGGGTGACAATCACTCATCTTCATCCCAGAAAGAGTAATGTTTTCGGCAAACTCTCCAGCTACATATACTCTTTCACTCTTTTGCGAAAACTCCTCTATGCTTTCTGTTGAGAGGAGACTAATCTGCCTGTTCCAATTACCCGAATGAGCATCTCCCTCTATACCTAAATTGGTGATTGTGATTGATTCAACCGGTTTTTTAATAGTTCCCTTCTTCTCCGAAACGTTGACAGAGATTACCTTTAAATTTCTTTCCATTTACTGATTAGTTTTATCTCTCTTATAACCATTTGCTTATCAACCGCTTTGCACATATCGTAAATTGTCAAAAGAGCGGCAGAAACTCCGTTTAAAGCCTCCATCTCTACTCCGGTTCTGGCAAAACATCCAACAGTGCAGGTTGCTTTAATTACCCCTTTATGAATGGCAAACTCCAGATCTATTCTCTCTATTGGAATTGGATGGCAGAGGGGAATGAGCTCAGAGGTTTTTTTAACCGCCATTATCCCGGCTACCTTTGCAACAGTGAGAACAGATCCCTTTTTAATACTCTCATTTCTAATTAACTCTAGAGTTTCATCTGCCAGCAGTATCGATCCTTCTGCTACTGCAACTCTAGCAACAATGGGTTTTTCTCCCACATCTACTATTTGTGCGTCTCCCGATTCGTTTATATGAGTGAGCTTTTTCATAACTAACCTCCTATATTATAAAACCTTCCTTTTATACTGTGCTCTCCCTTTACCGGCTTTAAGTTTAAAGCAATCTTTAAGGCCTGTTCATATCCAAGTTCTCTTATATCTACCTCAATATCACTAAAAAGGCAAGGCTTAAGTTTGCCAAAAGTGGTCAATCTTAATCTGTTACAGTTTGGACAATCGCCACCGGTGCCACCGTGTACAATACCAAATATACCCTTTTCCAAGTCCATACGAGGTATGAATCTTACCTGACATCCATATCTCTGGGCAAACAGAGCAACCCCTTTGGCATCCTCTTCATTTGGAGAAGCGTCTATTACACAGTTAATCTTAACCGGAGTGAGACCCTCCTTTAAAGCGGCCTCTATTCCTGAAAATACATGGTTCAGCTCCCCACCCCTGGTAATCTCTCTATATCTTTTCTCGTCTACGGTATCCAGACTTATATTCACTCTCATTAGCCCTGCCTCCTTAAGTAGAGGTGTGAATTGTTTGAGTAACACTCCGTTGGTTGTCATTGCCAAATCTTTGATCCCCTCTATTTGTGAAAGAGACTTAACTAGGTTCTCAACACCTCTCCTTACAAGCGGCTCTCCTCCGGTTAATCTCACTTTGGTTACCCCATTTGCAACTGCAACTTTAGTAAATGCAACAATTTCATCAAAGGAGAGGATCTCATTGTGACCAGACAAAGGGATACCCTCTTCCGGCATACAGTATACACACCTTAAATTACATCTGTCTGTTACAGATATCCTGAGATAATCAATTACTCTCCCTTTGCCGTCGTTCATATTAGATCATATTATTGAGTTTAGCCGCTAAGTGCCACAAGACAATCCCCACAGATACAGAGACGTTAATGGAGTGCTTCGTTCCAAATTGAGGAATTTCAATAACATAGCTGCACTCATCTACTACCTCTTGACTTACCCCTTTTACTTCGTTACCAAATACAATAGCAGTTGGAGTTTGAGGTTTAATTTCAAAATGGTTCAACATTGTTGAGTTCTCAGTCTGTTCTACGGCAACAATTGTGTATCCAAGATCTTTTAAAACTTTAACTGCAACCTTGGTGTCTTTATAATACTCCCAGGGCACGCTCTCCTCTGCCCCAAGGGCACTCTTTCTTATCTCCGGAGATGGAGGCGTTGCGCATATTCCGCAAAGGATAACCTTTTCTGCGGCAAAGGCATCGGCACTTCTAAAGGCCGACCCTATATTATGCTGACTCCTCACGTTATCTAAGACAATGATCAGAGGGTTTTTTTTTGAAACTGTAAACTCTTGTGGGGAGAGCCTGCAAAGCTCGTTGTTTGCCAGTTTTCTGAACATATTTGGATAATAATTTATTATATTTGCAAATATAGGGAATAAATCACTTCATCTAAAAAGGGAAACTATGGATACGAAGGTAACAGTAAAACTAATCCCAAACGGACCTGCAAAAATTGAAGGTCCTGTAAAAATTCTTCACCCCGACGGTGCTGAAGAGGAGAAGAACAGTTGCTATATCTGCAGATGCGGCCGTTCTCAGAACAAACCTTGGTGTGACGGTTCTCATGCAAGATAATCTTTTGTAAGATATTTTTTATAAATAGTTACTTTGGCTTAAACTTTTTCTGTTTTCTATTGTCAAAGGTTAGATAAAACTACCTCAAATGAAAAAAACAGAGAAGATATTGCTTTATGTAAGCATTCCGGTGCTCTTTTTAATCTCCATTTTTGTATATAACAGATATTTCAGATCGTCTGTCTCTCTCCCGGAGAGGGATGGGGGTGTGTCGCAACAGCCTCAGACCTCTGCAAGACAAGGAGGCGGAAGGGTTCTGCCTGTTTCTGTATACGTTGCTCAGGAGATGGAGAGAGAAGATGGGTTTTTAAGGATTGGTAATCTGGTAGCTAATGAGAGGGTTGATATTGTTAGTGAGCTCTCGGGCAGGGTTACCGAAATCAACTTTAAAGAGGGGCAGTTTGTAAAGAGAGGAGATATACTGGTTAGACTAAACGACGATGAGCTGCAGGTGCAACTCAAAAAGGCAGAGTACCAGTACAAGCTGTTGGAACAAAGGCTTGAGAGGCAGCGAATTCTTCTTGAGAGAGATGCGGTAAGCAGAGAAGATTACGACAAAGTACTTACCGAATACAATGTACTCAAACAAGATATTGAGCAGCTCAAGATAAGAATAGAGAAGATGATGGTAAGGGCCCCGTTTAATGGTGTGGTTGGCTTTAGAGATATTAGTCTTGGGGCTTTTTTGCAGCCAAACTCAAAAATCACAAACCTTGTAGATATTGCCAATCTGATTGTTGAGGTTGCAATACCCGAAAAATATATTTCTGGGAGTCTTAGCGGGAGAGAGCTTACATTTAGTGTAGAGGGTATGGTAGATGAGTTCAGGGCAACAATCTATGCTGTAGATCCTCAAATAGACATAAGAACAAGAACAATTCTCATTAGAGCTAGGTATTCAAATATCAATAGCCGTTTGAGGCCCGGAATGTCGGCAAGGGTTATGATCTCTACCAGTAGCGGCGGCAAGAGTGTATTTGTACCCACTCAGGCGGTAATCCCCGATGTCTCCGGTAGAAGTGTATGGAAAATGGTAAACGGCAAAGCTAAACTTACTCCCGTGCAGTCGGGAAATAGGACGGCAGATATGCTTGAGATCCTCTCAGGGGTTGAGAGAGGTGATACAATTATAACTACCGGTATAATGCAGTTAAGAGAGGGTATCTCTGTAATGCCGGTTAATCTTAAAAATATTAAATAATGAGTCTTTCTACAACAACCATAAACAGACCGGTACTGGCTACGGTAATGAGTCTGTTGATTGTAATATTTGGAGCTATAGGGTATAACTCCCTGGGCGTTAGGGATTACCCAAGTGTAGACAACCCGGTGATCTCTGTTAGATGCTCATTTCCCGGAGCCAATGCCGATGTGATTGAGACACAAATTACTGAGCCTCTGGAAGCTGCCGTGAATGGTATTCCGGGTATAAGGGAGATATCCAGCACCAGCAGAGACGGATCGAGCTCAATCAACATTGAGTTCAACCTTGAGGTAGATATGGAGACAGCTGCAAACGATGTAAGAGACAAAGTGGCTGGAGCACTCAGAAGATTGCCTCAGGATGTAGATCCTCCGGTTGTTTCAAAATCCGATGCAGATGCACAACCTATATACTCTATAACACTCTCCAGTGCAACCAGAGATATTATTGATCTGAGTGAGTTTGCCGAGGTAAACTTCAAAGAGAGACTTCAAACCATAAGCGGTATAAGCGATGTGAGTGTATGGGGCTCTAAAAGATACTCTGTTAGAATGAGAATGGATCCAATCCTGTTGGCAGCATACAGGATAACACCATTAGATGTAAGACAGGCAGTTTCCAGAGAGAATGTAGAGCTCCCTTCAGGAACAATAGAAGGGGCAACTATGGAGCTTACGGTAAGAACTTTGGGTAGACTTAGAACCATAGACGATTTTAACAATCTTATAATATCGAGAAGTGGAGAGAGGGTTGTTAGATTTTCCGATATAGGTGTAGCAGAGGTAGATGCAGAGAACACGAGATCTATTCTAAAAAGAAATGGAGTGCCTATGGTCTCACTGGCTCTTATACCACAGCCGGGAGCAAATTACATAAATATTGTAGATGATGCAAAGAGGGCAGTAGAGGAGCTCAAGCGCTCTTTGCCCGACGATATTGAAGTTGGAATAGGTTTCGATAATACTATATTTATCAGAGACTCTATAGGAGAGGTTAAGATGACCATACTGCAGGCATTCTTGCTTGTTGTTCTTATAATATTTCTGTTTCTTAGAAACTGGAGAACCACATTAATACCAATAATTGCAATTCCAATCTCTGTTATAGGATCTTTCTTTATAATGTTTATTGCGGGATTCTCAATTAACATCCTAACGCTTCTTGCTCTAGTGCTATCTATAGGTTTGGTGGTAGATGACGCAATTGTTGTGATGGAGAATATCTATACAAAAATTGAGAGAGGCATGAATCCCAAAGAGGCGGCAATCGAGGGGTCGAAGGAGATATTCTTTGCTGTAATTGCAACCACAATTACGCTCGTGGCTGTATTTTTCCCGATAGTATTTTTGCAAGGGGTAACGGGGAGACTTTTTAGAGAGTTCTCCATAGTGATAGCAGGAGCTGTAATGATTTCGAGCTTTGTTGCACTCACATTTACTCCAATGATTACAAGTAAATTATTAAGAGCTAAATCTAAGGAGGGGGGATTTTACAAATTCACAGAACCATTTTTTGTAGGACTTAATAATATATATGCACGCTCACTTAACTCTTTTATGAAAAGACGCTGGATTGCGCTACTGTTCCTCATCTTATCTTTAGGTGTGATAGTATATTATTGGAGCACTATACCATCTGAGATGGCACCACTGGAAGACAGATCTATGTTGAGTGTCTCAAGTACAGCTCAGGAGGGGGCGACTTTCGATTATATGTTACGATACTCCGATGAGGTGTACGATCTGATAGAAAATGAGGTTCCCGAGAAGATGATGGTGCTTCAGATGTTGGGTATGGGAGGAAGAAACAGAGCCAATTTTCAGGTAGCTCTTGTAGATCCTTTAAGTAGAGAGAGGACCCAACAAGAGATTGCAGACGATCTCTCTCCAAAGGTAGCCCGATTGACCGGGGCAAGAACATTTGTCAATCAACAGCAAACATTTGGTGGCAGAAGAGGTGGTATGCCTGTTCAGTATGTTATTCAGGCAAAGAATCTGGATTCACTTAAAAACATCATTCCTGTATTTATGTCTCAGGTTGCACAAAGTGAGGTGTTTGCAAATTCAGATATTAACTTGAGGTTTACTAAGCCCGAACTAAGCATAACAATAGACAGAGATAAGGCCTCTCTTTTAGGTGTCTCTATCCAGAATATTGCGCAAACTCTTCAACTCTCTATGAGTGAGCAGAGAATAGGGTATTTTATTAGAAATGGTAAGCAGTATCAGATAATGAGCCAGATAGATCAAAGCATGAGAAATAAGCCGGTAGATTTGGCTAACATCTATGTAAGAAGCGATGCTGGAGAGTTGATTCAATTGGATAACTTAATAAAGATGGATGAGAGCAGCACACCTCCTCAGCTTTACAGATACAACAGGTTTGTCTCTGCCACCGTATCGGCATCATTGGCAAAAGGATACACGTTGGGTCAAGGCATAAGTGAGATGGATAAAATTGCCGACAGTGTGCTAAATCCCGATAACTTCTCTACTGCACTTTCGGGTCAATCCAAAGACTTTGTTGAGAGTACATCTAGTCTGCTCTTTGCCTTTGTTCTTGCACTAGTGCTAATTTACCTGGTTCTCTCAGCCCAGTTCGAAAGTTTTAGAGATCCGCTGATAATAATGTTCACAGTCCCGTTGGCACTAATAGGGGCTCTTATTTCTATAAAATATTATGGACAGACACTAAATATTTTTAGCCAGATTGGCCTCATTATGCTTATAGGGCTTGTCTCTAAAAACGGTATCCTGATGGTTGAGTTTGCGAATCAGAAGAAGCTTCAAGGTATGAATAAATTTGAGGCCATAATGGAGTCGGCCGCATCTAGATTCAGACCGATACTAATGACCAGTCTATCCACAATATTGGGTATAACACCAATGGTGTTTGCTACAGGTGCAGGTGCTGAGAGCCGTATCTCCATGGGGGTGGCAGTAACAGGAGGATTAATATTTTCTACCTTCTTTACCCTCTACATTATACCGGCTATGTATTCATTCATATCAACAAAACAAGCAAATTTCCAAGTTAAGAGATGAGAAGTCAAATATTAATCATATTAATAGTATTAAGCTCGTTAAATGCTCTCTATGCGGTACCACTTCAAAAGATTGAAAGTGTGAAACGGGTGCTTACATTGGAGGAGTGTATATCAAGAGCATTAGAGGAAAACTATTCGGTTGTTATCTCCGGTAACAATTTAGATATTACCAGAAATAATGTGACGATGGCACCATTTCTTCCAACAGTTTCATTGTCATCTAGATACTCCGACACCAGAAGCGAGCAGAGAAACTATAATACAGATGACGATGTTGTCAATTCATCATTAAAAAGCACTTCGGTGGTTAATGGAGCAAATTTTAACTGGAGACTATTCGACGGATTTGCAATGTTTGCAACAAGAGAGAAGCAGTTAGAGCTTCTTTCTCAGGGTGAGTACAACTTTAGATCGGTAGTTGAAAATCTAATAATGAAGATATCTTCTCAATATTACCAGATAATCAGCATTCAAAACCAGGTAAATCTTCTTATGGAGCTTGTAGAGATATCAAAGATCAGATACAATCAAGCTCTAACAAGATATAATATTGGAAGCGATTCGGGGTTGGAGTATAAACAGGCAAAAATATATCTCAACAGCGACTCCTCTAGACTTATGCTTCAGAAGGAGAACCTAAAAAATGCGTACATAGAGCTTTATAGATTAATTAACCTATCTTTCAATGAGGAGGTAGAGATTAACGATACAATAATTCCACAAAAGGAGTTGCAGCTTAACTCTCTTGTTCAAAGGGCATTTGAGAATAACACAGGGTTAAATTCATTGAGAACAGGTGAGCGAATTGCAAAACTGGACCTCAAAATTACGGAGTCTGCAAGATACCCCTCTCTGGATCTCTCTGCCGGTTATAACTATAATATTAACAGGAGCACTGTAATTCCATCCAGATTCAACAACTCCAACGGCTTTAACTGGGGATTCACGCTCTCTGTCCCAATTTTTGACAGGAACGAAACAAATAGAAAGATCAAAAACGCACGTTTAGTAGAGGAGAATGCAAGACTCAATATTGAGCAGGAGAGGCAAAATATTGAGAGTCAGTTAATACAGATTTATAATTTGTACTCCTATAATTTGAGGTTGATAAATTTTGAGGAGGAGAGCAGAGAGTCGGCATATATGAACCTAGAGGCAGCTATGGAGAAGTACAGATTGGGATCTCTTACAGGAATAGAGTTCAGAGATTATCAACTATCCTATCTAGATGCATCAGACAGAAAATTAAAGGCACTTTACCAAACAAAGCTATACGAAATTACTCTAAGATTGATAGCCGGAGATCTCTTTCAAAATAGATAAATTCTATTGAACATTAATGTTATATCTCTGTTCTTCTATTAATTATTTAGTAGATATGAACAGAATTTATATATTTAAGATACTTTTGCTGCTTACAGTGGTATTTGTTACACCTGCATTACTAAATGCAGAGGAGGCACAGAGAAGATACTCGGTTAATGGAGTTGTTATTGATAGAGCTTCTCGTGAGCCGGTTGGCTTTGCAACCGTCTCTGTTTGGAGAGGAGAAAAATTTGCAATTACAGACTCCTTGGGGAGGTTCACAATCAAAGATCTTTTGCCGGGCAGCTACAGACTTAGGGTAGATATTTTGGGTTATAACCAATACATTACAGAGGAGTTTATGGTTTCTGCCATGAGTACATTTGTAAGGGCAGAGATTGAGGAGGAGAGCCGACTTTTAAATGAGGTTACAGTAAAACCTAAAGCCGATCCTTTTAGAAGAATTCCTGAGAGTCCTCTCTCGCAAAGAACAATAGGTGTTCAGGAGATAGAGAGGAATCCCGGTGCAAACAGAGATATATCAAGAGTCATAAGCTCACTGCCCGGTGTGGGTGGAGTTGTTGCCGGAGGTTATAGAAACGATCTTTTAGTTAGAGGGGGCGGGCCATCGGAGAATAGATTCTTTTTTGACGGGATAGAGATTCCAACTATAAATCACTTTAGTACCCAAGGTGCTTCGGGTGGGCCTGTAGGGATAATTGATGCCGATTTTATTAGAGAGGTAGATTTTTATGCAGGATCTTTTCCCGTAAACAGGAGAGGTGCCTTGAGCTCGGTATTGGATCTGAAGCTTAAAGACGGAGATCCTTTAAAGAACAACTATAAATTCACAGTAGGAGCATCGGAGGCAGGTATCAGCTCTAACGGCCACCTATCAAAAAGGACCAATTATCTGGTTTCGGCCAGAACATCATATCTGCAGTTCCTATTTAAAGCAATAGGGCTACCTTTTTTACCAACTTTCTCCGACGCACAGTTTAAAATTGAAACCAGATTCGATAATAGACATGAACTTACATTTCTAGGGATAGCCGGAATAGACAACATGACCCTTAACGACGATACGGGAGGGAAGGAGTCTAATGAGTATATACTGGCATACCTGCCTGTAATACAACAAGAGGTTTTTACCTTAGGTACCGTTTATAGATACTTCTACGGAGCAAATACACTAAATCTGTTTTTAAGCCACAGTTATCTTAATAATAGAAATACAAAATACAGAGATAACGATGAGTCCTCCCCCGAGAATCTCACTCTTAGATACCGATCTGTAGAGCAGGAGACAAAATTTAGATTAGAGAACTTAACCAGGATGTCAGACTTTAGACTTACAACCGGTTTTGGGGTAGATTTACCGCAATATACCAATGATACTTATCAAAAGATATTTCTAAATAAACCTGTAACCATATTATATAACACAGATCTCTCCTTTGTTAAGTACGCCCTTTTTGCAAATTTAAATTACACCTCCCCGGCCAAAAAATTCTCTGCCAATTTTGGGGTAAGGGCAGATGGAAACAGCTATTCTAAGCAGATGTCTCAGCCATTCAGACAGCTCTCTCCTTCACTCTCTTTGTCCTACCAACTTTTTGATAACGTATCTGTTAACGGTTCTGTTGGGAGGTATTACCAACTGCCCCCATTTACTGCATTGGGCTTTAAAGGTGTCGATGGAAATTATGTAAATAAAGATTTGAAGTATATTGGTGCAGACCAGGTAGCAATTGGTGCAGACTACAGAAACAGTAACGGATTACAGTTTGGGATAGAGCTGTTTCACAAAAAGTACTTTAACGGAATGTACTCTGTTGCCGACTCTCTGCCGGTAGACGGAAAGGGCACAGGTTACGGAGTTGTGGGTAACGAAGAGATATTATCCAGGATAGATGGTAGAGCATTTGGAGCAGAGTTCTCTTTCAGATGGTTTGTCTCCGACAGATTTAATCTTATCAGCTCTTTAACCATCTTTAGGAGCCAATTCAAGCATACCGACGGAGATTGGTTGGCATCGGCATGGGATAACAGAAGGTTGATGACAATTTCTGGAGGGTATAAACTTCCTCGCAACTATGTTATTGGGGCAAAATTCAGATATTCGGGAGGTTCGCCTTACACCCCGGTAGATTTAGAAAAGACGTCACTTGTAGCTGCCTGGGATGCATCAGGAAATGTTTATAAAGATAATTCCAGATATAACTCGCAATATTTAAGACAGTTTAATCAATTAGACATTAGAATAGACAAGGAGTTTTTCTATGAGAAATTCGCTCTAAAAATTTACTTAGACATTCAAAATGCGCTTAATAAAAAGTATAGAGACCAAGATGTGTATGTGAGCACAGGAAGGGTGATTAATCCCGAAGCTCCATACAATATGCAGCGGTATGAATTGAAGAAGATTGAGAGAGAGGGAGGTACAATAATTCCAACCATAGGGATAACTATTGAGTTTTAGTCTCAAAGAGATCTCTCTCCGGCCACTCCTGAACTCTGCTGAAAGCTTTTCTGAACATTGCGTCAATTTGGCGAGGAAAATCGGAACCTTTCCAAGAGCTCGTATTTGTGACAAAGACCCAGGAGTAGCCGTCTCTATTGTACTTCAAAAGTGCACTTGTACCCGAAAGTGTTCCCGTTCTGGTCCAGTCGCCCGATGGTGTACATCTTGCCCAACCTATAGGGAGCTCGGAGGATGAAGATTGGGTCATTCTCTCAATACTCTCCGAAGATAGAATATCATTAACCGAATCTCTGCCATCTATGGCAGCTACAAACTTTAAAAGCTCGGCAGGCGACGCCACCCAGGCGCCTGCACCTTGTAGTGCCTCAATGCTGTTACCTCCATAACAACGTGGCAGATATCTTCCTGATCCGTCGTAGGAGAGTGTTGGCTCCTCGTCTTGAGGGTAGTAGTATCTAACCTCATTGGGGTACTTCTCTTCGTAAAAGTTTTTCGCAATATGCATATCGTATACACCTGCTACATTAAGAATCTCTTTTACTACATAATCTTCATAGCTTGTTCCTGTTACCTCTTCTATAATCTTCGATAAAATAAGATATCCAAGGTTGGAGTATCTGGTGCCGCGCCCCGGAGTGTATCCAAGGCGTTGAGACATTGCCCATTTAATAATCTCATCTGTAGAGGGGGCTCTATCAATACCAATCCTGGAGGCAATTGTTGTAAGATTAAACATTGGGTCTCCGATTCTGTTTGTAAACCCAGCCCTATGCCTCAACAGGTGCTCTATTGTTATGTTTTTTAATCTTGAATCTTCTATATCTCTGCCAAAGCTGTTGTATAGAGCCCCCCCTTTATCAAAAACTTTGCTTTCTAAGGATAGCAAACCCTCTTGAGAGAGCTTCATAACTGTTGCTGCGGTGATCAATTTTGAAATCGATGCTATTCTGAATATGTGGCGAACATCTGTTCTCTCCCCCGCCTCTTGGTCTGCCCATCCATACCCCTTTGCATAGATAAGCTTCTCATCTTTCATTATTGCAAGCGAGGCACCTTTTATTCCCCATTGCCGCATAAAGGACTCTATCTGAGAATCCATTTTTGCTGCCGACTCAAAATCTGAGATATCGTTAGAGAGAATGTGGTTTAGTGCAATGGGTATGGGGTCTGTCTCTTCGTGAAAATCGGGGTCTTGAGAAGCTAAACTCCTAAAAGCCAAAATTAATATTGCAGAGGCAACTATAATCGTAAGTACATGTTTCATTCTCCAAATTTATTAATTGCAGATGAAAGTTGAGCGGTTTTTCTTCTAAATCTTATAATAAATAGAGTTGAAGCAGTAAACAGTCCAAACGCAAATCCCAACATGAGGCCACTCTCTCCAAAGCCAAAAAGGAACCCCATAATATAGGCAACAGGAAGAGATACAAAGGCATAAGAGAGGATAGCATACAACATGGCTCTGTTAACATCCATAATGCCTCTTAGTGCTCCCAGGGCACTTACCTGTAAACCATCAAAAATTTCGAAAAATGCAACAACAATAAAAAGATCTCTGCATATCTCAATCACTCTTTCGGAGTCGGTAAACAGAGATGCGATTTCTTCTCCCCACAACAAAAATGTTAGTGCGGCAAAAGACATAAACAGGAGAGAGAGGTGCATTCCTGCGAAACCTTTTTTACGTGCCAGCCGGATATTGCCTAAACCAAAGGAGTGGCTAACAGTTACTGTAGAGGCAGCAGCTATTCCGTTTGAAACCATATAGGTGAGAGATATCATGGTTTGGGCTATCTGATTGGCGGCTAATGCTTCTGTTCCAATCCATCCCATCATGATTGTAATAATACTCAATGAGAGAAACTCCACTACCATCTGACCGGATATAGGCAAGCCAATTTTAAGCAGTTCAATTTGAGTTTTAAGAGACACTTTAAGTCCACTGAACAGTTTAATAAACCTTCTATAGCTGTGATCTTTTCTCAACCATATATAAAAAAGGAGCGGAGCAGCTATTCTGGCAATAAGAGTTGCTACTCCGGCACCGGTAATTCCTAACCGGGGAGCCCCAAAATTTCCAAAAATTAGAATGTAGTTTAAAAATATGTTAATCAGGTTTGAAATTATTGTAATATACATAGCCACTTTGGTATTCCCTGTCCCCTCCATAAACTGTTTAAAGGTTAGAAAAAGCATAAAGGGGATTACCGAAAGGGAGATTAAAAAGTAGTAAGGGCCTGCAATTGCTACAACTTCTGAGGGTTGTCCAAAGGAGTCCAGAAAAGGGGCTAAAGAGAGCAGAGCTATTGTTAGAAAAGTTCCCGAGATTGTATTTAAAGCTAATGAGTTTAAGAAGTACCCCGATGCAACTCTATACTCCCCTTTAGCCCAAGCTCTACCAATAAATGGAGTAAGCCCCACAGATAGGCCTATTCCAAAAACCAATATATTCATAACAATAGTACCGGCCAGTGATGCGGCAGCAAGAGGTGTTGTTCCGGTCTGTCCAACCATAATGCTATCTGCAACCTGAACCAAAGATTGACCCGCAAAGGAGAGAATAATAGGAAGAGAAATTCTTAGATTTTCACTGTAGTTTCTTTGTCGACTTTTTAAAAAATGTAACATTTATTAAGTAAAATGGCCGGTATTTATAATAATTGAAATTAGTTTGATTGAAAAATATTTAAAAAATAGTTAATTTTATTATAAGTTTAGATTAATTTTATTAACTTTACACCGTCAATTAAGGCCCTAAGGCCGTAAACAGGGAGGTCCCGGCAAGGGGGTTAGATTGCCGGGTCTTCTTTATTTATAGACCTGAAGTTTCCCGGTGTTGTGCCTGTCTCTTTTCTGAATGCTCTAAGATAGGAGTTCACGGAGGCAAAACCCGACTCCTCTGCCACATATTCCAAAACAAATCCTCTCTTATCTAAAAGCAGCCCTTTTGAAAACTCTACTCTATATCTGTTAATAAACTCAGAGAAGGTGCAATTAAATTCACTGTTCACTATATTGGATATGTAAGAACGGTTGGTTTTTAAAGCTTTTGCAACATCTGTAATTCTAAGGTCGGTATTTCTGTAAATGTGGGTTTGATTGAGTAGAGTGACAAGCTCTTCGTGGAGCTTACTCTTGGTAGATTCTGTTGAATTTCTATGTGAGAGGGCCCCCTCTTTAGATAAGTCTCCATGGTAGTGAACTATAGAAAATCTCTGCTTGAAGCCCAGATAGCCAATCATGTATAGAAGTGCCCCAAAAAGAAGCGACGGAACAATCAGCAGGGAGATCTCTTTAAGAAAGAATGCTTTACCCAGGATATTCACAATGATAGAGAAAACAGCAATGCTAACCATAGCCATCATCATATTGCCAGTCCATCCTAATGATCTCTCATCTATAGAGGAGTAGTAGTTGCGAATCTTCTGTTCGTACTCAGAAATGAGTTTCCAGGAAAAGTATACCGACGGGATAAGCTGCAGAGCGAAAACCACTCTGCTTGCAATATTCAGGATCACATGAATCTTTCCTACCGTAGAGAAGTTGTGCTCAATACTCTCTTTGTATATGTGGTTATGTATATATGCATAGATATCCTGAGAAGACATCAATGAGATGAGTATAAGTGACGATGAGGCAAAAAAGATTGCCGGAGCAAAAATCCAGTACACTCTTCTGTTGGGCATCTCCTCTTTTGCAAGAGTTCTTATGTAGAGATAAAAAAGAGGAAATACCGATAGGGAGGAGAGGGTATACGGAATATCCAGCATTACATAGAGGTTGTAATCGAATGAAAAGAAAGCAGCATGTGCGGCATATAAGAGTGATGACAAACCCATAAAGATTGCCAGTACAAACTTTGCCCTATCCTTTTTTCCGGAGTCCAGAAAAAGAGTAACTCCCCAGAAAAAGGTAACCAACATGGGTAGTGTTAATATTATTCCCTTTATCATAAAAAAGTGTTGTTGCAAATTTAATCAAAAAACGATTTCAAATCATTATTAATATACTTATAAATTATAAACAATTATAATATTCAAGGTGCTAATTAGTTAAATATATACCATGCTTTGTTCAATATTTTAATAAAAAATCTTATATTTGAATGCAAGAATTCTGAAATGTAACTTAAGGAGAGACGAACGTAGGAGGCAGATGAGGTTAAGTTAGACTTGGGAAGACCTTACACTAAAAGGAATCTCACAAAAGAGCTAAATACTAACCCAATTTAAAAACGAGCCTATGAATACTTTCGAAGAGAGTCGGGTCGATAGAAACACTATTGACGAGATAATCTCCAGGCACAAAGGCAAACCGGGCGAACTTCTCACAATAATGGAGGAGATGCAGGAGGCCAGTGAATTTAAGTACTTGGACAAAGCCGGCATGGATTATCTGTCTTCCCGAACAAAGGTGCCGCTGTCGCAGATATACAGTGTTGCGACATTCTACTCATTCTTTAATCTCAAACCACAGGGAAAGCACACTATTGTAGTGTGCAGGGGTACAGCCTGCCACACAAAGGGTTCAAAAGTTTTGCTGGACGATCTGGCTACACTTCCGGGCTGCAAAGAGGCCCTTGAGGCGGGCGAGACCAGTTATACAACAGATGATAGGTTGATAACAGTTAAAACCGTTGCGTGTTTTGGCCAATGTGCCCTCGCACCTGTTGTTGCCGTGGATGGTGTAATATACAGCAACGTAACCTCTGAACAGATAAAGAAAATATTACAAAATTTACAGGAGGACAATAAAGATGAGAATATCAGACTTTGCTAGTCTTACAAAGATAAAGGAGAATGCTGCAAAGAAGATTCTTCCTGAAAAACCTTACGTGGCAATTGGAATGGGTACCTGCGGTATAGGCCGTGGTGCAGAGATACTTTTCGACAGCTTTGAAAGAACAATTAAAGAGAGGAAGCTGGATATAATTCTAAAAAAGACCGGATGTTTCGGTTTTTGTGCAGAGGAGCCGCTAATAAATATTTATATACCCGGAAAGCCTCTGATAATTATGCACAGGGTTTCGGAAAACGATGTTGTTCCCATTGTAATTGGGATAGAGAAGGGTATAATGCCCTACAGAAACATCTTATGCCGAATTGAAGAGTGGGATTTTATAACCGGAAAATTCTCATTTGGAGAGGGTCTGAAAGAGTATCCTCTTTGGAATGAGGTTCCATTCTTTAAGTGGCAACAAAAGATTGTATTGAGAAATTGCGGACTAATTGTTCCCGATGATATTGAAGAGTATATTGCCGTGGGAGGATTCTTCCCTCTATATAGCGCTCTTCATAAGATGAATCCTGTCTCCATTATAGAGGAGGTAAAGAGGTCTAAGTTGAGGGGGAGAGGCGGAGCGGGATTCCCAACCGGAGTAAAATGGGAGCTGATGGCTAAAGTAGAGGCACAACAGAAGTACATCATCTGTAACGCCGACGAAGGAGACCCGGGAGCTTTCATGAACAGAAACGAGATAGAGAGTGATCCGTTTATGCTGATAGAAGGTATGACCATAGGTGCATACGCAATGGGAGCATCAAAAGGGGTTGTATACATAAGAGCAGAGTATCCTCTTGCCGTACAGCGGCTTAAAAGGGCAATATCTCAAGCTAAGGAGAGAGGTCTGCTTGGCGACAACATTCTTAACTCAGGGTTCAATTTCGATATAGATATTGTAGAGGGTGCCGGAGCTTTTGTATGCGGAGAGGAGACTGCACTTATACATAGTATCGAGGGTAGATCGGGCCGACCAACGCCTCGCCCGCCATACCCCGCAGAGAGAGGCCTTTATGGAAAGCCGACGAATATTAACAATGTAGAGACATGGTGTAATATACCGGTAATAATATCAAAAGGAGGAGAGTGGCTTACAAACACAGGAACAGAAAAGAGCTCCGGAACTAAAGTTTTCTCCTTGGTGGGTAAGGTTAAAAATACAGGTCTTGTAGAGCTGCCTCTTGGATCTTCTCTGGAGACTATTGTGTTTAAAATCGGTGAGGGAACCGGTACCTCAAAACAGGTAAAGGCGGTTCAAACGGGAGGACCTTCGGGAGGGTGTATTCCGGTAGAGTACTTAAACACACCGGTAGATTACGAATCTCTTAACTCATTGGGTACAATTATGGGATCGGGAGGAATGGTTGTAATGGACCAAGACAACTGTATGGTAGACGTAGCCAGATACTTTACAGAGTTTTCAAACGGAGAGTCGTGCGGAAAATGTACTCCGTGCAGAGAGGGGTTAGCTCAGACTCTATCCATTTTGAACAGTGTTACAGAGGGAAAAGCCAACTCCGACGACCTGGATACTTTGGTAAAACTGGGACAAACCATAAGAAGTACAGCTTTATGCGGACTGGGACAGACAGCGCCTAACCCTGTCTTGACTACCTTACGTTATTTTAGAGATGAGTACGACCACCATATGATTGAGAAAAAGTGTGAACCAGGTATTTGCCACTCACTCTTTACAGCACTCTGTATAAACAGCTGCCCTCTGCATATGAATATACCACGTTATCTTCAACTGCTCAAAGAGGAGAAGATTGAAGATGCATTTGAATCTACACTGAGAGATAATCCTTTACCATCTACTATTGGAAGAATTTGTCACTTCCATTGCCAGATGAAGTGTTTGCGTGAAACTATAGATGCTCCTGTTTCTCAAGGAGATATTCACAGATACATCTCAGATACCGTTTACAAAGACGGTAAATCGCAGAGGATATACAACAGACTCATAAAAGAGAAGTTATCTCCTACATATAAAAAGATAGCAATAATAGGTGGCGGCCCTGCCGGATTAACAGCAGCATTCTACCTTGTGAGACTGGGTCATGATGTCACAATTTTTGAAGCCGACTCAGAGGCCGGAGGCATACTCAGATGGGGGATACCTAAGTACAGACTCCCTTTGGAGACTCTGGACAGAGAGATTCAGTTTATAAAGGAGCTCGGGGTTCATTTCAGATTCGACACTAAAGTTGGAAAAGATATCTCTATGGAGGATCTTGAGAGAGATTTCCATAAAGTTATCATTGCCATAGGTGCACACAAAGATATTATGCTCAACATTGAAGGAAATCACCTGGATGGTGTGATTTCAGGGATGGATTTCCTGAAAGATGTTGCAAAAGGCAAGAGGCCGAATATTGGCAGAAATGTTGTGATTGTTGGAGCCGGAAATGTGGCAATCGATGCTGCAAGAACAGCACAGAGGTATGGAGCTGATGTTACTGTTGTGTACAGGCGACTCAAGACCGATATGCCGGCTAATAAAGACGAAATTAAAGAGGCCGAGATTGAAGGTGTTAACTTCCTGTTCCTTAGTAATCCTAAAGAGATTCTTGCCGATGTTAACGACAGAGTACGCGGTATAGAGCTTACAAAGATGGCTACAGGAGATATAGATCTCTCTAACAGGCGCAAACCTGTGCCAACGGGAGAGTCTTTCATTTTGGGCTGCGATACTGTAATTATGGCTGTTGGAGAGGAGGTTGAGGCACCATTCCTAAAAGAGTACGGAATCAGGTCACTCTCTAATGGCAATGTTTATGCCGATCACTTTACATTTAAGACCAACCACCCAAAGATCTATGCTATAGGCGATGCCGTAACAGGACCTGCAACAGCGGCAGAGGCAATGGGTATGGCTAAAAAAGCTGCAGAGGTAATTGATTACATGCTTATGAATAAGCGTAGATTCCATAAACTATTCAGAGCGTTTGATTATAGCGACGATGTTCCGCTTAAACCTGAGGGGGGCAACAGGCACTACTCAATCAAACGTCCTCTTGAAGAGAGGATCGGAAATTTCAAAGAGATTAATCTTGGCTACTCAAGAGAGCAGGCATATGCCGAGGCATCGAGATGCCTAAGGTGCGATGTAAGAGTTGCCGTAAATACCGAGGAGGAATAATTATGGAAAACAAAAAAATAAATGTAACGATAGATGGAAAACCTTACGAAGTTGGCGAAGGTAAAACTATACTCGAAACCTGTCAGGAGATTGGGATTAAGATACCATCTCTATGCTTCCTTAAAGATGTGTCGCATAACGCTTCATGCGCAATATGTGTAGTTGAAGTAAAAGGGGCCAGATCTCTTGTTCGTTCGTGTGTAACCAATACATGCGAAGGGATGGATATTAAAACACACTCCAACCACATAAACCAGGCAAGAAAGATGAATCTGGAGCTGATTCTGGCAAATCACCCTAAAGATTGTTTGGTTTGTGAGAGAAACGGTAACTGTGAGTTGCAGAGCTTGGCAGCTACACTGGGCATAAGTCAAACATCTTTCCCAAGAACAAAGCCCTGCGAAAGACCAGATGATACGTCTGTCTCTTTAGTAAGAAACCCCGATAAATGTATACTATGCGGTAGATGTATATCTGTCTGTGCCGATGTTCAGACAGTTTATGCTATAGATTTCACAGGAAGAGGTTTAAGGAGTAAAGTTGGTACGTACCAAGATAGAGGGCTTGGAAATGTTGCATGTACAAATTGCGGACAGTGCGCTCTGGTATGCCCTACTGCAGCTATCATAGAGAGGGATGAGACCGAGCAGGTATTTAATGACATCTACAATAAGGAGAAGTTTGTAATAATACAGACAGCTCCGGCAATAAGAGTGGGTATTGGAGAGGCCATGGGGATGGCAGAGGGGGCTTTAGTAACCGGACAGATGGTATCTGCCCTTAAAAAATTGGGTTTCGACAAAGTATTCGACACTCAGTTTACAGCAGATCTCACAATTATGGAAGAGGGCTTTGAGCTGATTCACAGGATAAAGAGCGGAGGTACTCTGCCTATGGTTACCTCATGTTCGCCGGGGTGGATTAAGTTTATCGAACACTTCTTCCCAAAATCTTTGGAGCATCTCTCAACCTGCAAATCGCCTCAACAGATGTTTGGAGCTGTTGCAAAAAGCTACTACGCTCAAAAGATGAACATAGATCCGCGAAATATGGTGGTTGTCTCTATTATGCCGTGTACAGCTAAAAAGTTTGAGTCTAAAAGACCCGAGATGAATTCTGCGTTTCATTTCTGGAAGGATAAGTTAAATCTTTCTGAAAGAGAGAGTTTTCAAGATGTAGACTATGTGCTTACAACACGAGAGCTGGCGAGGATGTTTAAAAAGACCGGAATAGATTTCAGTCACCTTCCTCAGGAGGAGTTTGATAAACCTTTGGGAATATCTACTGGAGCAGGAGTAATATTTGGAGCTACGGGCGGAGTGATGGAGGCAGCTGTAAGAACGGCTTACGAAGTCATAACCGGCAAGCCGTTGGAGAAGATAGACCTAAATGTTGTAAGAGGTTTTGAGGGCATAAAGGAGGCCGAGTTAGACCTCAAAGGGACAAAAATCAAGGTTGCAGTGGCACATACGTTAAAAAACGCAAGAAAACTGCTGGAACAGATAGAGGAGGGGAAATCGCCTTATGCTTTTATTGAAGTCATGACCTGTCCGGGCGGCTGCTTAGGCGGAGGCGGACAACCTATTCCAACTACATGGGAGATAAGGCAAAAGAGGGCCGATTCTATCTATAAAGAGGACTCTATGCACCAGATAAGAAAGTCTCATGAAAATCCGGCAATTAAGGCCATATACGAAGAGTTTCTTACCGAGCCGCTGGGACATGTTTCTCACGAACTGCTTCACACCTCATACGTAGAGAGGGGAGTATATTAAGTAACTGTTTAAATTAATCTTAAACCTATCTGCCCGCAACTCCAGGCAGCAAAGTCTGCAGGTTGCTTTGTTGGATGCCCTAATAGAGGCTTATATCCGGAAAGGTGCATTCATATGCATTCCTGATTTATATTTTATTGTAAAACTATGATGAAACCAATCAATGAGCTCATTAAAGAGCTTGCCGATTTACACGGCAGAGAGAGGCGTAGTCTGCTCCCAATACTTCAAGGCGTAGTGGATCAGGAGAAGTATCTCTCTGAGTACTCTATGCTTGAGATAGCTAAAGAGTTGGACATACCCGCTACCGAAGTGTACGGCACGGTTACTTTTTACTCTTTCCTCGAATACAAAAAGATGGGAAGATACATTATAAGAGTTTGTAAAACAATCACCTGTTCAATGAAGGGGGAGAAGCAGATACTTCTTGCCATAGAAGATATGTTAAAAATTAAGATAGGTGAAACCACCCAAGACGGGATGTTCTCTCTTTTACAGACAAATTGCCTGGGTCTATGCCATAAGGCACCTGCAATGCTAATCAACCACGATGTCTTTACCGACCTTACTCCTGAAAAGGTTAGGGAGATTCTAACTGAGTACATTCATAAACAAGAAGAGGTGGGTTATGTCAACTAGCTATCTACTAAAAAGGGCAGACTTCATTTTCAAAAACGAGAATGACTGGGAAGAGGTGCTTGGAAAAAGCATAATTCGACCTCCTCAGGAGCTGATAAACGAACTTATAAGCTCTGAATTAAAAGGGAGAGGTGGAGCCGGATTTCCAACAGGCTTAAAATGGAAAGTTTCGGCAGAGAACAAAAGCGAAGTAAAATATGTAATTTGCAATGCCGACGAGGGGGAGCCGGGAACATTCAAAGACAGGGAGATTCTCTCCAAGGTTCCTTTTAAGGTTCTTACTGCAATTGCTATTTGCGGCTATGTTATTGGGGCAAAAGAGGGTTATATCTACCTTAGGGGAGAGTACTTTTTTCTGCAGCCCGAATTAAACAAAGCTATCAGCGAGTTTGAGTATTACTGTAAAGAGATAAATTTCGATTTCAAGATTAAGATCTTTATGGGGAGTGGTGCATACATATGCGGAGAGGAGACAGCGCTGTTCGAATCTATGGAGGGCAAAAGGGGTGAGCCAAGAAACAAGCCCCCTTATCCAACATCGTTCGGGTATCTTGGCAAACCAACTGTAATCAACAATGTAGAGACTTTAGCCCACACCTATACCATATTCAAATACGGAGCAAAAAGATTCTACGACCTTGGTGTACAGTATTCAAGAGGGACTAAGCTCTTCTCGGTGTCGGGCGATACGCCAAAACCGGGTATCTACGAACTGGAGCTTGGGATGAGTCTTGCCGATTTTGTTGAGGAGTTTGGAGACGACGACACTAAAGCAGTTCAGGTTGGAGGTGCTTCGGGTTTCTTGGTTCCAAGAAAACGATTTGGCGAGACCAATATTGGTTTCCAAGGTAAGCTTGTGGGTATCTCTCTGCCTACAGGAGGGTCTATGATGTTGTTTAACAGCTCACGCTCTATGTATAATGTTCTCGACAACTATCTCAATTTCTTTGCCGAGGAGTCTTGTGGCCAGTGTACCCCGTGCAGGGTAGGGTGCCAACAGCTTCTTAGAGGAATTAAAGCAGTTAAAAGAGGAGAGAAAAAGGCGCAGTATCTTGATAAGATGATGCAGTTGGCAGAGACAATGCAATTCACGGCCAAATGCGGGCTTGGGCAGTCTGTTGCTAACTCATTCTCTTCTATTGTTGAGAACTTCCGTGAGGAGATGATCTATTAACTGCTTAAAACCTAAAATTATGGGAAAGAAATTGAAAATAACCATAAACGGAGAGCCCCTGGAGATTGAGAAAGGGGTCTCTATTCTGGATGCAGCAAAGGATGCAGGAATAATCATCCCTACTCTCTGCTACCACAAAGACCTTTGTGTTGCAGGCAACTGCAGGGTTTGCGTAGTGGAGCTGGTTGGTCAGAAGAGACTTTCGGCAGCTTGTGCCACGCCATGCGAAGATGGGATGGAGATTCTTACAAATTCGCTTAAAGTGAGAAACTCCAGAAAACACATTATTGAGCTGCTCCTCTCGGAGCATAATGCCGAGTGTACAAGCTGTTACAAAAACGGTAATTGCGAACTGCAGAGTTTGGCTTCGGAGTATAAGATAATGAATCAAGACTTTATACACCTTGTTCCTTATCACAACTATACAATAGACATGTTCTCTCCATCAATTATTAAAGACGACAGCAAATGTATACGTTGTCAGAGATGCGTAAGAACTTGTGCCGAGCTTCAGGGGGTGAATGCTCTTACTATGTCGTACAAAGGGGAGCATGCAAAAATTACCACCTTCTTTGAAAAGGCCATGAACGATGTGGTTTGTACAAACTGCGGACAGTGCATTAACCATTGCCCTACTGGAGCTCTGGTTGAGAGGAACTACATAGAGGAGGTTTGGAATGCAATAGGAGATAAAAACAGATATGTTGTAGTACAAACTGCTCCCGCTGTAAGGATTGGTTTGGGAGAGGAGTTGGGATTCGACCCCGGCACCAGAGTAACCGGTAAGATGGTGGCAGCTCTCAAAAGGTTGGGTTTTGATGCCGTAATGGATACCGATTTTACAGCCGACCTGACTATAATGGAGGAGGGCACAGAGTTGCTCACCAGATTAAAAAGGGCTATTGTAGATAAAGACCCCGATGCCAGACTGCCCATGGCAACATCCTGTTCTCCCGGTTGGATTAAGTTTATAGAGCATATGTATCCCGAGTATCTGGGAAACCTCTCTACATGCAAATCTCCCCAACAGATGTTTGGAGCGCTGGTTAAAACCTACTATGCAAAAGCACGTAAGCTAGATCCTGAAAAGATAGTATCTGTCTCTGTAATGCCTTGTACTGCCAAAAAGTTTGAGGCGAACAGGCCGGAGATGCACGATAGTGGCTATAGAGACGTAGACTATGTTCTTACAACCCGTGAGTTGGCAATCATGATAAAGCAGGCCGGAATAGACTTTATGCGTCTGGAAGATGCTCACTTCGACCGTATAATGGGAGAGTCTACAGGTGCGGGGGTGATTTTTGGAGCAACCGGAGGAGTTATGGAAGCCGCACTAAGAACCGCCTACGAACTTGTAACCGGACGTGAGGTGCCTTTCGAAAATCTTAACATTGCACCGGTTAGAGGAATGGAGGGTGTAAAAGAGGCTACAATCAAGATAGATAATCCACTTAAAGAGTGGTCTTTTCTTGACGGAGTGGAGCTTAAATGTGCCGTGGCTCACGGTTTGGTTAACGCCAAACAGGTTATGGACGCTATAAAGTATGGTAGGGCCGATTATCACTTTATAGAGTTTATGGCCTGCCCGGGAGGGTGTCTTGGTGGTGGAGGTCAACCAATCCCTACCAATCCCGAGATAAGGGCAAGACGTGCTGCAGCAATATATGCAGAGGATGCCGGTATGCCACTAAGAAAATCTCACCAGAATCCAGAGGTGGTAAAAATATATAAAGACTATCTGGAACAACCACTTGGAGAGAGGTCTCACAAACTTCTACACACAAAGTACACTCCAAGAAAACACAGATAACTACAAGAAAAATAGAGAATATAAAAAGATAAGAGGGCAAGAAGAAATCTTTTCTTGGTTGCCCTCTTATCTTTTTGCTCCCCGTCTAGGACTTGAACCTAGGACCCCCTGATTAACAGTCAGGTGCTCTAACCAACTGAGCTAACGAGGAGTGTTATTTTCGTTTTGGGACTGCAAATGTAATGTGAATTTTATAAAACTGCAAATCTTTTCTTATAATTTTTGATTTTTTAATTTATAATGATTTTGCCCACTTTTTTTTTAACTTTGTTCAATAGCTTTTAGATATGGATATTGAACTTCTCTCCAAAATACTAAGAGAGCTGATTCTTGAAAATGACAGAGTATCAATGCCCGGAATGGGCAGCTTCATTGCAGAGATGGCCCCATCTGTCTTTTCCGACAGAGCTCTTGTTATTCATCCCCCCTTTAGAAGAATACTGTTTCGTTCCAGTGAGATATGGAATGACGGGCTTCTGGAGCAGAGATATGCCAATGTGAGGGGTTTGAAGGAGGAGGTAGCCAAGCATGAGTTGGGGGAGTTTATCAAACGGATGAAGATAGATCTTAATACAAATAAGAACTATAGAATTCCCGGGTTTGGAACCATGAGGGCTACAGAACAGAACGACTACTTTTTTGTTGCAGACAGAGATCTGTTTAACTACGTTGAGACATTTGGTCTAGACCCTGTAAATATAAAGGTGTTACCAAAGAGGGGTGAAGTAGAGACCCTATCGGGTAAATCTGTTCAACTGTACTTTAAAACTAAGCTTAGAGAGATAAAGGAGTTTAGAGCTAACAGAGCCTCCGATCTTCCGCCTGTAAACACTACAGATAACTTAGACTATCACGATGAGAGTATATTTATAGAGGAGTCTGTAGAGGAGGTGGTAGAGAAGTTTCATGTAGAGGAGCCGCAAGATCAAATAAAAATGAATGAGGCTGCAATTACTCCATTAGAGGAGCCGGCAGAGGAGGATTATATAGATTTTACGCAAGAGTTGATTGCCGATGATTCTACTGTTGAACCTGTGGTGATACCTGAACCTGTGGTGATACCTGAACCTGTGGTTGTACCTGAACCTGTGGTTGTACCGCCCGTAGCTGTGAAGATACCTTCTCATAACTCTGCATCTTCTGCTGCCACTCAAAGCAAAAAAGAGGGTGGCAACGGCTTTGTTAGAAAAGTTGTTACCACCCTTATAGTAATATTTGTGCTTATAATTATTGTTGCACTTCTGTTTGTGTTTAAAGACGAACTCAAACCATTCTGGGAGTGGATTCTCTACTCTAAAGAGGAGAGAGAGCTCCTGAAGTCTTTAAGAGATGCAGGCACCGTTTAATAGCCTCTCCTCAGGAGAGACTATCCTCATTTTGCCACCATCCTCTTTAGCCATTAAAATCATTCCTTTAGACTCTATCCCTTTTATCTTGCGTGGAGCAAGATTGGCAAGTATACAAATTTGTTTTCCTACCATATCTTCAGGGGTGTAGTACTCTGCAATTCCTGAAACTATAGTTCTAATGTCTGCACCCGTGTCTATCTTAAGCTGGAGCAACTTATCTGTTTTAGGTACTCTTGCGGCCTCCAATACAGTAGCTGTTCTTATATCCATCTTCATAAAATCTTCGAAGGTACACTCCTCTTTTATACACTCCACTTTGGTACACTCCTCTTTACTTTTGGCATTCTGTTGCTTTGTGCTGTTCAGTTTTTCTATCTGGAACTCAATCTGGGAGTCCTCTATTTTATCAAAAAGCAGGGTGGCTTCGTTAATTCTGTGACCCGGGCAGAGAATGGTACTGCTTCCAAAGTCTTCCCAGTTACTGCTCTTTATGTTTAAAATGTATCTCAGTTTGTTGGTTGTGTGAGGAAGAAACGGCTCGAATGCTACAGATAGGTTGGCGCATATCTGAAGTGAGGTGTTTAGAATGGATGCCACCCTCTCCATATCTGTTTTAGCAAGCTTCCACGGTTCGGTATCGGTAAGGTACTTGTTGCCAAGGCGGGCTAAATTCATTGCCTCTTTAAGCGCCTCTCTGAATTTAAAATTCTGCAGACTCTCCTCTATAGACGCTTTTATTTGAGGGATCTCATCAAGAACACTTTGATCTGTTGCATTAGATTTAACATTGGCGGGAACCTCTCCGTTGAAGTACTTATGGGTTAGAACAACGGCTCTGTTAACAAAGTTTCCAAAGATACCTACCAGCTCGCTATTGTTCCTGGTTTGAAAGTCTTTCCAGGTAAAGTCATTGTCTTTTGTCTCGGGAGCATTGGCGCATAGTACATATCTCAATACATCCTCTTTACCCGGGAACTCATCCAGATATTCGTGCAGCCAAACTGCCCAGTTTCGTGAGGTAGAGATTTTATCACCCTCGAGGTTTAGAAATTCATTTGCAGGTACGTTCTCCGGAAGGATATAACCATCGCCGTATGCTTTAAGCATAGATGGAAAAACTATACAGTGAAACACTATGTTGTCTTTGCCTATAAAGTGTACCAGTTTTGTATCACTGCTTTTCCACCACCTCTCCCACTCTTGAGGCATTAGCTCTATTGTGTTGGATATGTATCCTATGGGCGCATCAAACCATACATATAGCACCTTTCCTTCGGCACCTTCAACCGGAACAGGAACCCCCCAATCTAGGTCTCTGCTCACCGCTCTTGGTTGTAAACCTCCATCTATCCAAGATTTACATTGGCCATATACATTTACTTTCCACTCTTTGTGCCCATCAAGAATCCACTCTTTGAGCCAAGGCTCGTATCTATCCAGAGGGAGATACCAGTGAGAGGTGCGCTTCATTACCGGCGTACTGCCACTAAGCGTAGATTTTGGATTAATTAGCTCTGTAGGGCTTAGGGTGCTTCCGCACTTTTCGCACTGATCGCCGTAGGCATTTTCGGCAGAGCATTTGGGGCAGGTTCCGGTTATGTATCTGTCTGCAAGAAACTGGTTAGCTTCGGGATCGTAGTACTGCTCGCTCTCTTTCTCAATAAACTTCCCCTCTTGGTGTAGTTTTTTAAAGAATTCGGATGCTGTTTTATGGTGTATAGATGAGCTTGTTCTGGAGTAGATATCAAAACTTATCCCAAGTCTCTCAAAGGAGTCTTTTATTATTAAGTGGTATTTGTCTACAATCTCTTGTGGGGTGCAGTTATTCTGTTTTGCCTTTATGGTGATTGGAACGCCATGCTCGTCTGAACCGCAAATAAATTTAACATCCTCGTTGCGCATTCGAAGATACCTGGTGTATATGTCGGCGGGGATATATACTCCGGCAAGATGCCCTATATGAACTGCTCCGTTAGCATAGGGCAGGGCTGCTGTTACGAGGTGTCTTTTAAATTTGCTTTTCTCCATGTTGTTAAAGGTTTAGAGATTTATTAATTAAAAAATTCAGGCGTCAAAGTTAAGAAAAATGTTAAATGGTGAGTCTTTTAAGCTCTTTTGAAAATGAGGTTCTTATTTTCATAAGTATATGAATCTGCTCCATAAGTTGGTTTTGTCTCTCCGTCTCTCTCTCTTTTTCTGCCTCCTCCAGCTGAGAACATAGGTTCTGGTAGGCAATAGATGTGATCTTTGCTTTATAGATAAGAATAGATTTTGGAACAACCGTAGAGAGCATCTGCTCTTCCGGGGGTATCTCTTCTATAAATTGCTTTATTGAAAGTGAGTGCTCTTGGTGGAGAAGGTCTAGCACAACCCGTACAAAGTCGGGATTTGAATGGTTTATAAAGTGCTGTTGAATTTTCTCCTGTCCCAACTCTTTTATAGAGAAGTATTCGTCAAAAATGCTTTTATATACCAGATTCTGCAGCTCAAGTTCGTCGTTATGAAGCTCAGAGAGTATAAACTGCGATACAGTTGAAGGGGTTAAATTATCTGAATCGGCACCGTAAAGGGGAAACTCACCAAACTTAATCAGATAGTAGAGTATCTCTTTCTCGGCCGGTTCGCAGTAAGTGTCTGTAATAAATTGAGGGAGCTTCTCTCCTGTCTCAAGCACCGGAAAGTACTTTGGTAATCCGGGTTCGGGAACAGCTCTCTCCTCGCCTGAAAATGCACCGTATTGACGTTTTTTTCGAATTTTCTTGACTTCTGAGGCCAGTATCTCTTCTGATATTCCAAGTCTCAGAGAGCAATCTTCTATATAAACCGCTCTGCTGATTGCATCGGGCATTACGGCAATGCTGGAGACTATGTCTGAAATCAGTTGAACCCTTTTAATAGGGTCTTTACTTATCTCTCCAGAAAGAAGTTTAGTTTTGAATGAGATAAAATCCTCTTCGTTCTGTTCTAAAAAGGTGAGCAACTCATCTCTACTCCTATTTCTTGCAAAGGAGTCGGGATCTTCTCCCCCCGGAAACAGTACAACCTTAACCCTAAGGCCCTCTTCTAACAGCATATCTACCCCTCTCAGCGATGCTTTGATGCCTGCGGGATCGCCATCGTAAAGTACGGTTACTTCGGGAGCAAATCTTCGTATAAGTCTAATCTGCTCCACAGTTAAAGATGTTCCACTGGAGGCAATTACATTCTCAATTCCCGCTTGATGAAATGAGAGTACATCGGTGTATCCCTCAACAAGGTAGCATTTTTGCTGTTTAGATATCGAACTTTTTGATTGGAAAATTCCGTAGAGGGTTCGGCTTTTATGATATATCTCTGTCTCTGGAGAGTTGATATATTTTGCAATAGATTTATCTGTACGCAGTGTTCTTCCGCCAAAGGCAATAACTCGCCCCGATATTGAGTGTATAGGAAACATCACCCTCTCATAGAAACGATCGAAGAGCTCCTTGTCGCTTTCTCGCTCTATAGATAGACCTGCAGCTATGAGAAACTCCTTTTTGTAACCCGCCTTTATGGCAGCTTTGCTAAATGTGTCTCTTCCAGACGGGGCCCAGCCCAGTTTAAACCTCTTTATGATATCTTCATTGAATCCTCTCTCTTTGAAGTATCCCAGCCCCACAGATGCTCCCTGGGGGGTATTAAAGAGAGTCTCAGAGTAAAACTCTTGAGCAAATTGGGTGACGGCAAGGAGCGACTCGGCTCTCAACCTATTTTCGGCCTCTCTTGGGCTCTCTTCTCGGTCGGCAACCTCTATTCCATATTTCTTTCCAAGATATTTAAGAGCATCGGCATACCCCAGTTGTTCGTGCTCCATAACAAAGTTCACCACATTGCCCGCCTTTCCGCAGCCAAAGCACTTAAAAATACCCTTCGAGGGGGAGACAGAAAACGAGGGAGTCTTTTCATGATGAAAAGGGCAGCAGGCGGTATAGTTTGCTCCCCTTCTCCTAAGTGCTACAAAGTCTCCTATTACATCTACAATTGAAGCAGCATCTAGAATTCTGTCTATGGTCTCTTTACTTATCATGTTTCATAAGGAAGCTTTTAAAGCCAACAGCTCTTTTAACCTCCTTCAATGTTGCTGACGCGCTCTCTCTGGCAATCTCGGTACCTCTTGTGATAACTTTAGCCAGGTAGTCATCGTCTTTATATATCTCGTCTATACGAGCTTTTATTGGAAGAGTCTGGCGGCAAATATCTTCGGCAAGCTGTTTTTTAAGATCGCCGTACCTGATTGAGCAGTTGTTGTAGCTCTCTTTAAATCTCTCTACGGTATTCGGATCAGAGACAATTTTTAAAAGAGTAAACAGATTGGCTATGGAGTCGGGCATTGGTGAGTTTGGCTCTGTAGGGCCTGAGTCGGTTACTGCCTTCATGACCTTCTTTCTAATGGTTGCCTCATCGTCGCAAAGATAGATTCCGTTCCCTTCGCTCTTACCCATCTTTCCGCTGCCATCAAGTCCCGGAACCTTAATAAGTTCATCTCCAAAATTAAAGGCCTTTGGTTCGGGAAAAACTTCGGCGTCGTAAAAGGTGTTAAATCTTCTGGCCAAAACTCTGGCCATCTCAAGATGCTGCTCCTGGTCTTTTCCTACGGGAACCAAATTGGCCCTGTGTATGAGAATATCTGCAGCCATCAGTACCGGGTATGTTAACAAACCCGCATTTACATTGTCGGGTTGCGACCTCACCTTGTCTTTAAAGGAGGTGGTGCGTTCAAGCTCACCTTTATACGAGATCATATTGAGAAGAACATACAGCTCAATAATCTCGGGGACATCGCTCTGAACAAATATTGCCGACTTCTCGGGATCTAGCCCCGAGGCCAGATACTCTGCAAGAATAGTTTTAACTCCCGCATGAAAATCGGCAGGGTGCGGGTGGGTTGTTAATGAGTGCAGGTCTGCTATAAAAAAGAAGCAGTTATAGTTATCCTGCATCTTAATGTAGTTTCTAAGTGCTCCGTAGTAGTTGCCAAGGTGCAAGTGTCCGGTGGAACGTATACCGCTCAGTACTATCTCCATCTCTGAATGACTCTGTTTAATCGTTGCTTTCTAATAACTTCAAACGTATCTTCTGTTCAATCTCCTCCATTAGAGTAGGGTTGTCCAATATAATCTGCTTAACCGCATCTCTTCCCTGCCCAAGTCTGGTGTCGCCGTAGCTGAACCACGATCCGCTCTTCTTAATAATATCAAAATCTACCCCCAGGTCTATTATCTCTCCAATTTTAGATATACCCTCACCGAAGACAATATCAAACTCGGCCTTTTTAAATGGTGGAGCAAGCTTGTTCTTCACAATTTTGGCTCTCACTCTGTTCCCCGTGGCCTCCTCTCCATCTTTGAGCTGGGTAATTCTTCTTACATCAACCCTAACAGAGGCGTAAAACTTTAATGCGTTACCGCCTGTTGTGGTCTCGGGGTTGCCAAACATAATACCAATTTTGTCTCTAAGCTGATTGATAAAAATGCAGCATGTATTTGTCTTGCTTATGTTTGCAGTTAACTTACGAAGCGCCTGGCTCATTAATCTTGCCTGAAGCCCCATCTTTGAATCTCCCATCTCTCCCTCAATCTCTGCTTTTGGAGTTAAGGCAGCCACCGAGTCTATAACAATAACATCTATTGCTCCGCTTCTAATAAGATGATCTGCAATCTCCAGGGCCTGTTCTCCGTTGTCCGGCTGAGAGATAAGCAGTGTATCTACGTTTACTCCCAGCTTCTTTGCATATGTACGGTCAAATGCATGCTCGGCGTCTATTATTGCTGCTATTCCTCCGCTCTTCTGTGCCTCGGCAACGGCATGTATTGCCAGTGTTGTCTTTCCGCTTGATTCCGGGCCATAAATCTCAATAACCCTCCCTCTTGGGTATCCACCAATTCCCAGAGCATAATCTAGCGTTATTGAACCCGAAGGGATTGTTGAAACCTCCCATTTTGGCTGATCTCCCATCTTCATAACCGTGCCCTTGCCGTAGTCCTTCTCAATCTTATCTAAGGTTGCCTGAAGGGCTTTCAGTTTTTCGGGGCTTATACCGGCTCCCATTTTTACATCTTCACTCTCCTTTGCCATAATGATATAGTTTTAAATTCATGCAAAAGTAACAAATGATTTTCAAATTTCTCTAAATTTGCCAAATGAAAAAATGGTTACTAGGGTGCACTCAAGAGGAGCTTGCACAAATAACGGAAAGGTTGTCACTTCCAAAATATACAGCCAAACAAATAGCTCATTGGCTGTATGTTAAAAAGGTGAACCAAATAGATAAAATGAGCAACCTCTCGCTTGCCACTAGAGAAAAACTCTCAGAGGAGTATGAGGTTGGCGGCTTTGCCCCTATAACTGTTACAGAATCGGCCGACGGTACTAAAAAGTATCTTTTTCCATCACTCACCGGAGTCGAAGTAGAGGCGGTTCTTATCCCCGATTCTGAGAGAGCAACCTTATGTGTCTCTTCTCAGGCAGGATGCAGGATGGGCTGTAGGTTTTGTATGACCGGACGAATGGGTTTCGGAGGAGATTTAACCACGGGGGAGATATTGTCTCAGATAATGAATATTCAGGAGAGAGACGCTCTTACAAACATTGTTTTTATGGGGATGGGTGAACCGATGGATAATATTAGGAATGTTTTAAAGGCCACAGAGATAATAACTTCTGAGCAGGGATTTGGGTGGAGTCCCAAAAGAGTAACGGTGTCTACAATTGGTGTGATGCCCCATCTTAAGACTTTTCTCGATAGCTCTAAGTGTCATCTGGCTCTATCTTTGCACAATCCATTCAATAATGAGAGGGTTGAGTTCATGCCCATGCAGAAGGCGTGGCCTCTGGATGAGATACTACAGCTTATTAAAAGCTACGATTTTACAGGACAAAGAAGGGTGAGTTTTGAATACATTATGTTCTCTGGATGGAATGATTCCAAAAGACACGCCGATGCACTAATTCGTATGCTCAAAGGTTTGGAATGCCGTGTAAACCTTATAAGATTCCATGAGATACCAAACTTTCAGTACACAACCTCTCCAATGCATATAATTGAAAATTTCAGAGACAGACTCAATAAGTTTGGAATAGTAACAACAATAAGAGCTTCGAGGGGCGAAGATATTCTTGCCGCTTGTGGAATGTTAAGCAGTAAAAAGGGAATATAAAAGAGATGAGTACTAAGAGTCAGTCCTACAGAGGGCTAACCTCACAAGAGGCAGAGCAAAGCCGTAATATCAATGGCAGTAATATTCTTACACCGCCGCCAAAGACTCCACTTTGGAGACTCTACATAGAGAAATTTAAAGACCCCATTATTAGAATACTAATATTCGCGGCACTACTATCTCTACTTATGTCTGTAAAGACAGGCGAATTAGTTGAGACTTTGGGAATATTGTTTGCAATATTTCTGGCAACAGGGATCTCTTTTTGGTTTGAAGCCGACGCCGGGAAAAAATTTGACCTTCTAAACAAAGTGAATGATACTGTAGCGGTGAAGGTTATAAGAGATGGTGCGGTTATCTCTATTGAGAAGAGAGAGGTTGTTAAGGGCGATGTTATAGTGCTTGATACAGGAGATGAGATTCCGGCCGACGGGGAGATTCTTGAGTCGGTAAACCTCACAGTAAACGAGTCGGCACTTACAGGTGAACCTCAAACCAGAAAAGGCACATTGGGGAGCTACCGGATGGGAGAACATACATATCCGGTTAACATGCTCTATAGAGGCACCTCGGTGCTGGAGGGTAATGCTGTATACAGTGTAACTGCCGTAGGTGACTCAACGGAGTATGGCAAGGTGGCGAGGAAATCTGCAGAGATGACCGATCAAAAAACACCTCTCAACAGGCAGTTAGAGGGTTTGGCAGGGGTTATCGGCAAGGTGGGCTTTGTAATTGCTGTTCTTACTTTTTTAGTGCTTTTTGTAAAGGATATTTTTCTAGGGTCGGTAAAATACAACTTTTCTCAACTGTGGACACTTATGTCTGTGATGATCACTCTCTTTGTTTTTCTGACGGTTGTATGGTTACCGCTTGTTTGGGAGAGGGCTGCCGGATCGGCTTATTTAAGTTGGAAAAGTACAACACTTGCCTCTCTCTTTACAGCCCTTCTGCTCTCGGGAGCAGGGTATGCTGCGGGAGTGAGAATCTTTGAGATGAGCTCTTGGATTGACGCAACCCACGCACTGAGCCTGTTTCGATATTTTATGGTCTCTGTAACGCTCATTGTTGTAGCTGTACCCGAGGGGCTTCCAATGGCAGTCACACTGTCACTTGCCCTTAGTATGAGAAAGATGCTCCTTGCCAACAATCTGGTAAGAAAAATGCATGCAACAGAGACTATGGGTGCAACATCGGTTATCTGTACAGACAAGACAGGTACTTTAACCATGAATAGAATGATGGTTGCCGAGCACACCTTTGCAGAGATAGATAACCTTATCTACGAGAGTATAGCTCTCAACACAACCGCACATCTCCAATTGAAAGAGGAGGGCGAAATTAAGTCATTGGGAAATCCTACAGAGGCGGCACTCTTGCTTTGGATGAGTCAAAATGGATTTGATTACACTAAATTCAGATTGGAGAGTAATGTAGATGCCAGACTAAGCTTCTCTACAGAGAGAAAATATATGGCAACCTGCGCCTTCTCTAACCACCTAAACAAACAGGTAATCTATTTGAAGGGCGCCCCCGAAATAGTTGCACTTTTATGTAACAATTATAGAGAGGAGACAACTCAAACGCTAAGTAACTATCAGGCAAAGGCAATGAGAACCTTAGGTTTTGCCTTTAAAGTTACAGATATGGTTTGCAGCGAAGAGAACATAGAGGAGATTGTTAACGAGGGAGGATTCTCATTTCTTGGAGTGGTGGCAATTGAGGATCCATTAAGAGAGGATGCCGGAAGTGCTGTAGAGATGTGCCGCTCTGCCGGGATAGAAGTAAAGATGATAACAGGAGATACACCCGGTACTGCAAGAGAGATAGCTTTGCGATTAGGAATTTTAACAGATGAACAGAAGATATCAGGTGTGATATCGGGAGTGGAGTTTGCCTCCTTGAGCGATGAAGAGGTTATAAGCAGATGCGAATCAATAAAGGTTATGTGCAGAGCACGTCCGTCGGATAAAGAGAGGTTTGTAAAGCTACTACAGAGAAATGGCGAGGTGGTAGCGGTTACAGGCGACGGAACTAACGATGCTCCGGCTCTAAACCATGCCAATGTAGGTCTCTCAATGGGTTCGGGTACTGCAGTTGCCAAAGAGGCGAGCGATATAACTCTATTAGACGACTCATTCGGGTCTATTGTAAATGCGGTCCTTTGGGGAAGATCTCTGTATATAAATATTCAAAGGTTTCTTATTTTTCAGCTTACAATTAATGTAACAGCACTCTCTGTTGTACTGTTGGGGTCTATATTTGGCAAGGAGATACCACTTACCATAACTCAGATGCTATGGGTAAATCTTATAATGGACACTTTTGCAGCAGGGGCTTTGGCATCTCTCCCGCCCAACAGAAGCGTTCTTAAAGATAAGCCAAGAAGATCTGATGCCTTTATAGTAACTAAGAGTATGATGTACGCCATTTTTGGCACTGCTATATCTTTTGTGTTTATAATGATGGCTTTTCTGGGGGTTTTAGAGAGTAGGGGGGGAGATCTATCGTCATACGACCTCTCTGTTTTCTTCACCGTATTTGTTATAATGCAATTCTGGAACCTCTTTAATGCGAAAGCTTTTTTAACAGGAAAAAGTGCCTTAGCCAACCTGGTTGGTTCACGTGCTTTTATGATGGTTGCACTGATAATAGTTCTTGGTCAGATTCTTATAGTTGAGTTTGGAGGGGAGTTCTTTAGAACAGTTCCCATCTCGTTTAAAGACTGGATTAAGATATTGATATATACATCTCCTGTATTGATAGTGGGAGAGTTGATAAGATTCCTGTGGTATAAACTAAACAAAAATAGATAATTATGAGAATCAGGATTATTCTGGCAATTGCCGTAATGACAATTTTGTCGTGCTCAAAAAAAGAGAGCTTTCCGGAAAGCGGTATTTGGAGAGGTGTTTTATTGACATCGGACTCAACGGAGATTCCGTTTAACTTTGAGATTAAACTCGGTGAAACAGATACTATTATTGAGATAATTACCGGGGATTACAGATATGAGGTGAGAGATGTTGTTGCATCGGGAGACTCAATTACCATAAAAATGCCTCTATTCAGTTCGCAGTTTTCGTTGGCATTTAGCCCGAAGCAGATGGTAGGTAAGCTTATCAGATCGTCTTATGAGATGCCTTTTAGTGCCGTTCAGGGCGAGGAGAGGAGGTTTCTTTCAAAACACAATCCTCAGTTCAATGTAACGGGAAGATGGCAGATTTTCCTTGGAGATAAGGAGTTGATAGGTGAGTTCACCGATGATGGTAATGCAGTAACGGGATCGTTTTTGTCCCCATCGGGCGATTATCGCTTTTTCGAAGGAGTTGTAAGTGAAACGGGAGAGTTTATGATGTCTTGCTTCGATGGAGGGTTCATACGTCTTTTTAGCTGTAAGGTAGATGGAGACTCTTTGAGAGATATAAAGCTCCATTCGGGCTTCTCAACTATAGAGGAGGGATGGGGAGTGAGAAACGAAGAGGCAAAACTGCCCGATGCATATTCTGTTACAGGCCTTAAAAAGGGCTACTCAACATTAGGTTTCTCCTTTCCAAATCTAAAGGGAGAGCCGGTAAGTTTAAGTGATGAGAGGTTCAAAGACAGGGTAACTGTTGTTCAAATTAGTGGCTCCTGGTGTCCTAACTGCCTAGATGAGAGTAAGTTTTTTATGGAGATGTATAACAAATACAAAGGGGAGCTTGAAATTTTATGTCTCACTTTTGAGAGATCGGACGATTTTGAAACAGCAAAAAGAGAGGCGATGAAGCTGGTAGATGTAGCAGGAATTGAGTACGATGTGCTAATTACTGCTCACACCCCTGCCAAGGTAAAAGATGCTCTCCCCGAGTTGGACAATTTTAAAGCATTTCCTACCTCTCTTATAATTGATAAAAAGGGCGTTGTAAGGCGAATTCACTCGGGCTTTTCGGGCCCAGGAACAGGGATTCACTATACAAACTATGTAGAAGAGTTTACTAAATTCATAGAGAGCTTAATTGCCGAGTAGGCGAGAAGGGAAGTGGATAAAAACAGAGCATTAGATAAGATGCAGATAATCTGCTCTCAAAAAGAGCAGTGCGTGGGGGATATCAGAAAAAAACTTATGAGATATCCCCTCACATCAATTGAAATTGATAAAATTATAGAGACCCTTATTGAGAGTTCATTTATAGACCACAGAAGATATGCCAAAGCTTATACTAACGATAGTTTAAAACTAAAAGGGTGGGGAAGAGATAAGGTGAGATGGATGTTGCGTTCAAAAGGGGTTGAGGAGGAGTATATAGAGGAGGCACTTTTTGAATTCAGAGAAGATGATAGTGAGAGGATTACTGCATTGTTGCTTAGAAAACTGGAGTCCTCCAAGAGAGATATAGACAAAGTACGACTTAAGACAAAGCTTATCAGATTCGGTCTCTCCAGAGGGTTTGAGTACCAAAAAGTGATAGATTCAGTAAACAAAATAATGGTTAACTTTGTCTGAATAAATAAAAATTGAATATGTTTACTACGGATCAATACAAAGAGATCCGTCAGCGGATTACTGCGCTGGGGAGGTCTCTTTGACATCGAAAAAAAGAGGGCAGAGCTAAAAGCCGGTGAAGAGAGAACACTCTCTGAGGGTTTTTGGAATAATCCAACAGAGGCCGAACTTTTTCTAAAAGGGGTATCATCTATAAAATTTTGGGTAAAATCTTTTGACGAAATCACCTCTCTTTGCGACGATCTGGGTGTTTTAGCCGACTTTGCCAAAGAGGATGAATCGGCACTTAGAGATGCAGAGATAACATTACAAAAGCTTAGCGAAAAGGTAGACGCTCTTGAACTTAGGAGTATGTTGGGTAATGAAGGAGATAATCTGGGAGCTATTCTTAAAATTAACTCCGGAGCGGGTGGTACAGAGAGTAACGACTGGTCCTCTATGTTAATGAGAATGTATGTAAGGTGGGGAGAGAGGAACGGATACAGAGTGCATATATACGATCTCTTGGAGGGTGAAGAGGCCGGGATTAAATCTGTAACTATTGAGTTTGAGGGAGAGTATGCATACGGTTACTTAAAGACAGAGAACGGCGTACACCGACTGGTGAGAATATCGCCTTTTAACGCTCAGGGTAAGAGACAGACAACCTTCTCCTCTGTTTTTGTCTATCCTGCCGTAGACGACACAATTAACATAGAGATAAATGCAGGAGATCTGGAGTGGGACACTTTTAGATCTAGTGGTGCGGGAGGGCAAAATGTGAACAAGGTAGAGACCGGGGTGAGGGTGAGACACCTGCCAACCGGAATTGTGGTTGAGAACACAGAGACGAGATCTCAGATGGACAACAGACAAAATGCAATTAGAATTCTAAAGTCGCATCTGTATGAGTTGGAGTTGAGAAAACGCCGAGAGAGAGAGGCCGAGCTTGAGGGTCAGAAGATGAAGATTGAGTGGGGATCGCAAATTAGAAGCTATGTACTGCATCCCTATAAATTGGTTAAAGATATAAGAACAGGTTACGAGACAACAGACACACAATCGGTGCTCGATGGCGACCTTAATCTGTTTATGAAGGAGTTTCTTATGCAGAATTCTGCTGCAAAATAGTCTATAATTTAATAATAGAGAGAGATGGAATTTAAATTCAATGAGATGTTTCCCTTGGGGAAAGAGAAAACAGAGTATCACTTAGTTACTAAAGACTATGTATCTGTATCAAACTTTGAGGGAGAGGAGATACTTAAAGTAGAAAAGGAGGGTCTTAGAGTTCTGGCAAAACAGGCAATGCACGACATAGCATTTATGCTTCGTCCCGAACATAACGAACAAGTAGCACAGATTCTAAACGATCCCGAGGCGAGTGTCAACGACAGAGCTGTTGCAATCACAATGCTGCTTAACGCAGATATATCTTCTAAGGGTGTTCTCCCATTCTGCCAAGATACAGGTACAGCAACAATAGTTGCCAAAAAGGGGCATAGAGTTTGGACAGGTGGAGGAGATGAGGAGGCACTTTCTCATGGAGTTTTTGACACCTATACCACAGACAATCTGAGATATTCACAGACTATTCCTCTGGATATGTACACAGAGAAGAACTCAGGAAACAACCTTCCTGCACAAATTGACATCTATTCAACAGATGGCGATGAGTATAAGTTTCTCTTTGTTGCAAAAGGTGGTGGATCGGCCAATAAGAGTTATCTGTTTCAGGAGACAAAAGCTCTGTTAAACCCTGCTACCTTGGAGAAGTATCTTATAGAGAAGATGAAGCTCCTGGGAACATCGGCCTGCCCCCCTTACCACATTGCATTTGTTATTGGTGGAACATCTGCAGAGCAGTGTATGAAGGTTGTGAAACTTGCCTCTGCAAAATATTTAGATGAACTGCCTAAAAAAGGGAGTGACGCCGGGCATGCTTTTAGAGACTTGGAGATGGAGGCAAAGCTCTTAAAGGCGGCAAACTCTCTTGGTATAGGTGCTCAGTTTGGGGGCAAGTATTATGCACACGATATTAGAGTAATAAGACTCCCAAGGCACGGTGCATCCTGCCCTGTAGGGATGGGCGTATCTTGCAGTGCCGACCGTAACGTTAAGGCCAAGATAAACAGAGAGGGAATCTGGATTGAAACTCTAGACTCTAACCCATCTAGATTGATTCCCGAGAAATTCAGAAATATAAATGCAACTCATGCGGGAGGAGTAAAGGTAGATCTAAACAGACCTATGAGCGAGATATTAAAGGAGCTTTCGCAGTATAAGGTCTCTACCTTCTTGTTATTAAGCGGAACAATAGTTGTGGCCAGAGATATAGCTCACGCTAAGCTTAAGGAGAGAATTGAATCGGGAGAGGGGCTTCCTCAATACGTTAAAGACCACCCGATATACTACGCAGGGCCGGCCAAAACACCTGCAGGATATGCAAGCGGCTCTTTTGGTCCAACAACGGCAGGTAGAATGGATTCTTACGTAGATCTTCTGCAGAGCAACGGAGGAAGTATGATAATGATAGCCAAAGGCAATAGAAGCCAGCAGGTTACAGACTCATGCAAAAAATACGGTGGATTCTACCTCGGCAGCATTGGTGGCCCTGCAGCAATCTTAGCAAAGGAGAATATAAAGAGAGTAGAGCTTCTTGAGTACCCCGAACTTGGAATGGAGGCAATCTGGAAAATTGAGGTAGAGAACTTCCCTGCTTTCATATTGGTAGACGATAAGGGGAACGACTTCTTTAAGGGTCTTCTGTAATATCTAAAGTGGTTCGGTGTGGATAATTATTTGAGTTCCATTACCGAACCTCTTTCTTAATGACCACTCTATCTCTGTAGCTATATCGTGAGATCGAACAAATGTGATGCTTCTGTTTAATTTGATATGCACATCTATTGCGTAGATGCTGCCTATTTTTCTTGTTCTCAAATGGTGATAGGCCTGAATATCGGGGTGGTTGGTAAGAATAACCTCTATCTCCTCAACAACATCGGGGGGAAGAGAGCTCTCCAGTAACTCCCTTATGCTGGGCATGGCAAGGTCTATAGCTACCTTCATAATGAAAAAGCTCACGATTACACCTGCAATAGGGTCTAAAATTCTCCAAGACTCTCCAAGAAAAATGGCTCCTCCTATCCCAATAGTAGTTCCAAAAGAGGAGAAGGCGTCGGATCTGTGATGCCAGCCGTTAGCAATTACAGCATCGCTGTTAATTTTTTTTCCCTCAACAATTGTGTATCTGAAAAGTATCTCTTTAGAAATTATTGATACTATTGCAGCTGCCAGGGCAATATAACCGGGGGCCTCGGGTTGAACTCCCTTTAGGGCTGACATTATACTTTTACTTCCGTTTATAAGAACCCCTATTCCCACCCCAAATAGAACCAGTGAGATAATTAGGGTTGCGAATGTCTCAAACTTTCCATGACCATACTTATGATTTTCATCACTCTCTTTTCCGGAGATATTAACAAAGGCAATAACCACAATATCTGTAGCAAAATCTGATAGCGAGTGAACTCCGTCTGCAATCATTGCAGAGCTTTTCCCAATTATTCCGGCCGAAATCTTGGCCACGGTAAGAACAAGATTTACAAAAAAGCCGATTAAAGTTACCTTTTCTGCTATTTTTGTCCGATTATCTTTCATTGGCTTGGATCGTGTAAACAAAAGGTAAAGATATATGTTTATTTTGTAAAGTTTTATATGAAATATATGTTTTTTGTACTGGTTTTTTCGTTCATATTGTCTGTAAATGGGTATGTATTTTTAAGAGGATGGCAGGTAACACCACCCTCAACTTATGTAAGATTTATCTACTCTTTTATCTTCTGGGCTCTTACATCTCTTTTTATTATACGTATGGTTTACGGCGATACCTTTAATACCGCTACATCGTATTTAATCTCTTCAATTGCTTTTACTTGGTTTATTGCTGTTATATATTTTGCTATAGCGCTTCTCTTTATAGACCTCTTGAGGGTATTAAACCACTTTTTTGGAATTTTTCCGGCGTTTGTAAGAGAGAATATTTACACAGTTAAATATTTAAGCGCTATTATTATTGCCACTTCAGTCTCTTTAGTATTACTGTATGGAAACTATAAATTCCATAACCCTCAAGTTACGCGCCTCTCAATTAAAGTAGATAAACCAATGCCCCAGGAGGGTCTTAGAGTTGTATTGATGAGTGATATTCACTTAAGCTCGTACATAAATGGAGATGATCTTAGAAGATTTGTAGAGCTATCTAACTCTCAAAATCCTCACATTGTTCTCATTGCAGGAGATATTGCGGACAGAAATCTTAAACCATTACTGGATTGGGATGCACAATCAATTTTGAGGAGGTTAAAATCGGTTTACGGAGTTTATGCTGTGAGTGGAAATCATGAATTTTACGGAGGAGAGAGGGAGGAGATATACAGTTATTTAAGCGCATCGGGTATAAATATGCTCTTAGACTCGCTTGTGAATGTTGCCGGAGTAATTGAGATTGCGGGAAGAGAGGATAGGACCAACTTCAAACGGGACTCACTGGAGAAGATTCTCTCTAAAAGAGATGTTAATCTCCCGTTGATTCTTCTGGATCATCAGCCCTATCAATTAGACCAAGCAGTATCTAACAAAGTAGATATTCAGCTCTCCGGGCATACTCATAATGGGCAGTTCTGGCCGGTAAATAAAATCGTAAAAAGTATGTACGAACTTCCATATGGTTATATGAAGAGGGGGGATACCCATTTTTATGTAACTTCGGGGATTGGTTTATGGGGACCAAAATTTAGGATCGGAACACTCTCCGAGATAGTATTGATTGAGATCTCAGGCAACGGATTGCCACTAAATTGAAAAATAATTATTATTTTAAAATAGACTGATTATGAAAAAAGTAACCCTGCTATTTGCTATTCTATTTTCCATCTCATTTTCACCGACTGTTAATGCACAGGTTTATATTCAACTATCGTTAAACGAGTATCTGGAGAAGGTTAGAAAGGGTAATGTTGATTATGCCGCCGAAAGATTAAATATAAAAATTTCGGATGCCGAGATAATCTCTGCTTCTGTATATGCCAACCCTGTATTCTCTTTTGGATATTATAACAATGAGTTGAAAAATATGCAGATGGGTCATGGCGGTGTTGCCGAGATCAGCAGAACTTTCTCTCCGGGCAGGAGAGATGCAGCCATCAAACTTGCATATAGTCAAAAGGAGCTTTCGGTTGCGGTATTGGCAGACTTCTTTAGATTGCTGAGAGAGGAGGCAACAGTTACATGGCTGGAGACTGTAAAGATGAGAGAGATTTATGAGATAAGAAGAAACAGTTACAGAGATCAGATAAAGATGATGGAGTCTGACAGCTTAAACAGAGGACACGATTATAACAGAGATTTGGATATAAAACAGAATAAAGTTGAGACAGGAATACTTTTTGGAGATATCATTGATACAGAGAATGAGCTGAATGCTCACTATTTGCAACTAACAGCTTTTTGTGGGGTTGTTGGGATAGATACTATTTATATTCCCGAGAGGAGAAATATATGGAATAACAAAGAGTTTGTTCTAAAAAACATAGTGGATATCGCAGTAGAAAACCGTGCAGATATTCTTGCTGCAAAGAGCGAAATTAGAGTTGCAGACAGAATTATTAATTCTGCAAAAAAGAGAGGATTCCCGAATTTGATCTGTTTTTTGCATATGGAATCAACTCAGAAGTTAGAAATGAGCTGGCTCCTGCCCCTAAACACGGAGGGTTTGAGGTAGGAATATCCATCCCAATTCCACTATTTAACCAGACAAAAGGGGCAATAATCTCGGCACAAACAGAAAAAAGTCAAGCAGAGTTAAAGTATATATCAGCAAAGATGAAGGTGAAAAACGAGGTGGTAAATGCATATAACTCCTTTGTCTCTGCCGATAAAAAAATGAAACTGTTTACCGGAGGGTTGATTAGAAGCGCAAGAGAGGTGCTGGATCAAAAGCGAGAAGAGTACTACAACGGAGAGATACACCTGATTGAAGTTCTAGATGCTCAAAGGAGTTACGACAACCTTTTACTCTCATTTTATGGAGCAATTTATGATAAATCGCAAGCTCTTGTTAGACTGGAGTCGGCTATGGGAGTGTGGAACATAGAGTAAAACTACCAGCTCCCACCAGCACCGCCTCCGCCAAAGCTGCCACCACCGAATCCTCCGAATCCTCCTCCGCCAAAGCTGCCGCCACCACCAAAACCACCCGATCTTCCACCTCTTCCGGAGCTTAACAGAGAACCCAATATAAGCAGATCGAGTGCACTGGGACCCCTCTTTCCGCCTCCTCCCATATGTGTGCCGCCACCTTTTTTGCTAAGAAATAGTATAAAAAGAAATACAAGGAACAGAACCACCAGGGCTCCTATTGCCGAGCCCTCTTCTCCCGATGAGTACTCTTTATGGTTCACCTCTCCCGCTACGATGGGCATTATCACACCAAGAGCAAGGGTTATACCTCCGTAGTAGTCGTTGTTTTTAAATGAGGGAATCATTTCGTTCTCTACAATCCTTTTGCAGATGGCATCGGGGAGTACACCCTCCAAGCCATAACCAACTGCAATAAACGCCTCACCCCTTTCACTTTCACTCTTGGGCTTTATGAGAATAACCACCCCATTATTGAACCTTTTGTCTCCTACTCCCCACTCCTCTCCAATTTGGTAAGCCATTTGCATTTTGTCCATACCATTAAGAGTAGGGAGTATTGCAATAACAATCTGATTGGATGTGTTTTGAGAAAAATCTACAAGTCTTTGTTCTAACTCTGTTGTTTGCTGAGAGGTTAGGGTTCCCGTATTGTCGTTTACAAGACGTGGAGGGGAGGGCCTTGGAGGGGTCTGAGAGAGCAATGTTAGCGGCAGAATGAGAAGAGCTGCTACTATAAGCTTTGCTCTACTCGCCAAAAGATATTTCGTTACTCTGTTCATTTTTATCATCCTCTTTTAGGGGGAAGAACTCTTTTAGCTTCTCCCCGGCGATTTCAATTATTTTTACAAGTCCGGTTGCTGCACTCCCCTCTTTAAGGTGACTCATTAAGATATCTTTCTCGCAGTCCCAAAATCCTTCCGGAACAACCCTATCTATACCCAGATCTCCAATTATAGCAAACTTTCTTGATCTCCATGCGATGTATATAAGTACACCGTTTCGTTCCTCTGTCTTGTGCATACCTATGAGGTTGAACACCTTAATTGCTCTTTCAACGGGGTCTCCTTTGCATATAGATTCTATGTGCACCCTTATCTCACCTGAGGTACGCAGTTCGGCAGACTCAATTGCCTTTACAACAAGAGTCTGCTCCTCTTTTGTTAAAAAATCCCGGGCTGCCACCGCTTAAAATTCTACTACAGGGGCAACATCTGCACCCTCTTTTGCCTCGAAATACTCTTTTCTTTCAAATCCAAACATCCCGGCTAAAATATTCTTCGGGAATTGTCTTATTGTAGTGTTGTAAACTCGTGCAGTTTCGTTATACTTCTGCCTCTCAACGGTTATCCTGTTTTCGGTCCCTTCAAGCTGTGCCTGAAGCTCCAGAAAATTCTGATTGGCTTTAAGATCGGGGTATCTCTCAACTACAACCATTAGTCTGCCGAGAGCTTGTGATAACTCCCCTTGAGCTTCCTGGAACTTTTGCATGCTCTCCTGAGTCATTTTGGTTGGGTCTACAGTAGTTTGAGTAGCTTTTGCTCTTGCGTTTACAACCCCCTCAAGTGTTTCGCGTTCGTGAGAGGCATAACCTTTAACGGTTGCAACCAAATTAGGAATAAGATCGGCGCGTCTTTGGTATACATTCTCTACTTGAGACCAGGCCGTTGTAACCTGCTCCTCTTGTTGTACCATTTTATTGTAGCCGTTCTTTACCCATAAAAATGCCAATAATACTACACCGATTACTATTAACAGTGTAATGAGACCTTTAGAAAGTTTCATATTTTATAAATTAAATGTGATTATTATCAGTTAGCAGCTTTGACGCATCTGAGTGATGCTCCAAAGAAGCTCTTCTCTCCAAAATTGTATGGAAAATCTGAACTGTCGAAGTGGATAAACCTGTACTCTCCATTGTTCGAATCTCTTTGCGATGCGCTCCACCAGAACCCAAAGTTGTTGACGTTTGAAAAGCTCTTGAAATTATTTGAAGAGCTTCCGCCTGGAAGTGCATTCCATCCCGCAGTGTTTGCTCTTGAGTTGTTTGGGCTATACTTCCAAATTGAGTTGCCGTTTAATTTTGCATTGGCTGCCAATCTTTCACCCAGCCCTTTCCAACTATTGTCGAAACCTATAGAGGCACCACCTATTGCAGATGCCAGATCTTCCCAATCTTCTCTTGTGGGTACCCTCCAACCTTGGGGACAAATTCCTTGAGGACCCCCGGCAAGACCCGATGCAGCAGTTCCACCGGTTGCCTCGTTCCATGTGTACAGACGTCCGTAAATTTCTGATAGCGCCTCTTCAAAGTTGTACGGCTTTCCTGCACCCTTCCAGTTTAAATTTGATGTTAGCCAGTATAGCTTTCCTATTTTTTTATATCCGTACTTTTTGCCGTCCCTTGAGTCTGTGACAGAGTCGACGCTCGTTATATAGCCGGAGAAGCTTTCAGGCGATCCGGGGTTTATTACGGTCACGTTCTTTGTAAGAACTTTATTGGCATAATCGGCATGTTTCACAGTGAGAGTTACAGAGTAATCTCCGTGTTTTATAGGGGCATAGATCTTTACTGTTTTTCCAAAAACGGAGTCGGCACTAAACCCGGTAGTCCCCCAACGATAGGTTAATCCTGTAAGAGGTTCGGTAATACCCGATGCCTCAAGGTTTACCTCCTGGCCTGCAATCAAGTATCCTGGGATGGTGTATGTCAGAGTTCCCTGCATATACTGGGTTTTATCTGATTTTTTATCATCTTTCTTACACGAAGGGAGTACTACAGTTGACAGTAATAGGGCTATTGCCGGAATAATAACTTTATGCTTTCTCATGTTATGCTATCTGAGGTAGAATTAAGAGACAAAGATATGTTTTTTTATTCTAAATTTGTGCCAAAATGAGCAACGGCCTAATGTTAATGGCTAAATATTTAATTATGTCGATAAATTCACCAAAAAAGGGTGTTATGTATAAAGTAGCATCGGCCCTAATACTACTAACCTCAATATATTCATGCGGTAAAATTGAGTATAAGACAGTAGACGGCTTTACACAAGGCACAACATACCATATTGTTTACTCTGCAGATCTCCCCATTGAATTGGACACCCTAACAGAGAAGATTCTTTTCCAAATAGATAACTCACTATCTGTTTACAATAAGAGCTCACTCATTACAAGAATAAACAATGGTGAACAGATAGAGGCCGACACTCTTTTTACTAATGTATTCAATAGATCGAGAGAAATTTACGATATCAGCGAGGGGCTTTTTGATGTATCTGCTGCACCTCTGTTTAATATTTGGGGATTTGGATTTAAAAACAGAGAGAGGGTAACTCCTCAAGTATTAGACTCTGCTCTGGCGCTTACCGGTATGGACAAAATTTGGATGGAGAATGGTTTTGTTGTGAGATCGGTTCCGGGGGTTACGCTAAATTTCAACGCCATTGCCCAAGGGTATACGGCAGATGTGATTGCCTTTGAATACGATAAGTTAGGGATTAAAAACTATATGATAGAGGTTGGAGGTGAGATTGTTTGCAAGGGCATGAATCCAAAGGGAAGGAGCTGGAGCGTGGGGATAGATAAACCCGAAAGCGGAAATATGATTCAAGGGGCAGAGCTTCAGGATGTGTTGCTTCTTTCATCGGGAGGATTGGCAACATCGGGCAACTATAGAAAATTTTACGAAGAGAATGGTGAGAGATACTCCCATACAATCAATCCTAAAACGGGATATCCTGTAAAGCACAACCTTTTAAGCGCAACGGTAATAGCGCAAGATGCAATGACGGCCGATGCCTATGCCACTTGGTTTATGGTTGTGGGGCTGGAGAGGGCAAGAGAGATTATTGAGTCTAGCGAGGGTATAGAGGGTTACCTCATATACTCTCAAAATGGGGAATTTAAAGTGTACAAAAGCCCCGGAGTTAGGGTTAGAAACAGGGATTAAATATAAAAACAACCTAATACTTAATTAATATGAGCAGTAAAATAAACCGTCGCGATTTCATCCGCTCTTCTGTAATTGCAGGTGCATCTCTAGGGCTTGGTTTTGCCACCCACGGATTTATTAAATCCAACTCCAGATTTGACACAATTATCAGAGGGGGAGTTATTTACAACGGAGAGGGTGGAACTCCATTCAAAGCAGATATTGGGATTAGAGAGGGCAGGATAGAGGCTATTGGATCTTCCTTAGGAGAGAGCGCAGACAGGATTGTTAGTGCAGAGGGGATGGCTGTATCGCCGGGATTTGTAGATATACACACTCATACAGACGATAATTTGATTGAAGCACCTTTGGGAGACAGCAGAATATTTCAGGGCGTTACCACAGATATAGGGGGAAACTGCGGTTCGGGGCCATTTCCGGGTAAAAAGCACCAAGATTTAGACTCTTTTTATGAAGAGATATCAAAAAAAAGGTTGGGTATAAACTATGGAACTTTTACTGGTCAGGGCTCATTAAGGCAGTTTGTTGTGGGCGACAACGATGTAAGATGCTCTGTTGAAGAGCTCGAGAGGATGAAACAGATTCTTGCAATTCAAATGGAGCAGGGTTCGGTTGGTCTCTCGTGCGGACTCGAGTACACTCCGGGGTCATACGCAACCAACTCGGAAATTGCAGAACTATGCAAAGTGGTTGCCGCATATAATGGGCTATTTGCCATTCACATGAGGAATGAAGACGATAGAGTGGAGGAGTCTGTGGCAGAGGCAATAGAGATAGCAAAAAGCTCGGGAGTGCGTCTGCAGATATCACATCTTAAGGCACAGAATGCTGCCAATTGGCATAAGGCACCAAATCTGATTAAACTTATAGAGAGGGCAGAGAGTGATGGTGTGAACATAGCATTCGACAGGTACCCTTATACTGCATTTTCTACTGGGATGTCCTCTTTTATACCTCTTGACATGAGGCAGGGAACAAAAGATGAGATCATTGCCCGTCTAAAAGATAGGAGTACCTCACAAAAGATTGGCGAGTACGCAATATCTAGAATAAATCGCCTTGGCGGGCCTGCAAATGTTGTTGTTACATCTTGCAAGCAAGAGAGCAACAAGGTGTACATAGGGAAAAACCTTGAGGAGTGCTCATCTTTGAGCTCAAAGGGTGTTTGGGATTTTATTAGAGATCTACTTATAGAGGAGAATGTGTCTGTGAGCATAATTGGATTTGCAATGACAGAAGATAATGTAAAATTATTTCTTTCACACAGACTTGGAATGCCGGCATCGGACGGAAGTGTATACTCTCCCCATGGTGTGTTAGGTAACACAATGCCCCATCCGCGCTCTTATGGAACATTTCCTAGGTTTTTAGGAAAATATTGTAGAGATCAAAAGATCATCTCTCTTCAAGAGGCGGTTAAAAAGTGTACCTCATTACCGGCATCGCGTATAGGGTTAAAAGAGCGAGGATCTCTCATTCCGGGATACTTTGCCGACATTGTTGTGTTTGACCCATTAAAGATTGAAGATAAAGCAACCTTCGACAATCCTCACAGGTTTGCCGAAGGTATTTGTGATGTGTTTGTAAATGGAGTATGGAGTGTTTCCAACGGTAAAGCAACCGGAGAGATGGGCGGAGGTGTTTTAAAATTCAATCGCTCTTAAGCTTTTTTGTGACTGAAACATGTCGTTTATATTGGGAGGGCGTAATGCCCTCCCTCTCTTTAAAGTTCTTTACAAAGTTTCGTCTGCTGCCAAATCCGCAGGCAATTGCATAATCTTCTACCCCCATAGTGGGGTCTCTCTCAATAATCTCTTTTGCGAAATCTACTCTAAGCGAGTTGATATAACATGGGAAAGACTCCCTTTTTATACTGTTTACCGCCTTGGAAAGATAGGTTCTGTTTGTACCTACCTCTCTGGCAACACAATCCAAAGTCAATTGGCTTTGAGAGAAGAGTTGCTTGCTCTTTATTACTTCATCGGACTTTTTTACAATTCTCCTGCTCTCATCACTTGAGAGCTCAAAGCTCTTCTCCTTTATAAACAGCGATCCTATAAAGTTTAGAAACCTCATCTTCCTTTAATTAGTTGTTCTTTGCACCATTCAGCCGGAGATTTACCCGAGAAGAATTTAAAAGCAATATTGAATGTGGCCATTGAACCGAATCCCGACATTTGACAGAGTTGCTTTATAGAGAGCTCTGTGTCTGAAATAAACATCCTCTTTGCCTCCTCAACTCTATGATGATTTACAAACTGATTAAAATTACAGTTAAAACAGTCGTTAATTATTCTTGAGAGATATGTTTTGTTAGTATATAAGTATAAAGATACTTCATTGATTGATAGGTCTTTTCTAAGATAGGGCTTCTCTTGAGTGAAGTATGAAATAAGTCTCTCTTTAATTGCTTCACTCTTTTTCTCGCTCCAAATATCTCTCGCCTTGAACATATTTTCTGAGTCGCCGATTGAGCAAAAGCTCGGTACTCTATTATCTTCGATTTGCTCTCCGATTATGGTCAAAATGAAGATAATAATATTTGCACTGTAAAGCAGTGCTCTCATTGCCTCTCTTCTGAGAGCCCCCTTATCAATTAAAATCAGAGAGATTAATAACAGATAAATCAATATAGAAGAGAAAAGAATAAACCTGTCGCTCCTCTCTTCTCTCTTGACGAGCACAAGATAAGAGAATAAAAGGTGACTGGCAGACATTACTATAGCTACAGCTAATGCAACAGCGTAGAAGGTTTTTGTGTGATTAATTTGATTAACTCTGCTAAGCAGAATAACAGATACATTAATTATAAGAGTGGTGAGCACAACCCAAAGGGCTTTTTTTGTTGGTAGTTTAAGTAAATTGTCTGTCTGTAAAAAATATATCAGAATAGGAAGATAGATAAGTGTAGAGTTAAATATTAACAGGTACTTAACCCCATCTGCAAAATACTCGGTATTTTCGGGCAAAGCCTGTTTTACTAGAATAAGAATAGTTATTGAGAGAAATGATACAGAGAGTGGGGCATTTAATGAGTTTGCATAATTTGGAAATTCCGGAAACTCCTTTCGTCTGTAAATTAAAAATAGATAATAGAGAGCAAACAGTAGTGAGATTACTGCCACAAATGAACCTGCTCCGTAGAAGATCTCGCTAAAAAATGAGTTGTTAATCATAGTGATAAATTTGAAGTTTTCACTTTCAAACATAAACAATATTTATCGATTAACAAATTAAAAACCTACTAATAAGTGGATTGTATTATTATAGTTTATTATTTTTACAAAATTAGTTTTTGTTGATTTTTCTAATCACTTTTTTATCTGCTCAAATCCCTCTCCGTAAACACCCATTACGTTACCTACAGACATAAAGGCGTTTCTATCTACCTCTCTTACGACTCTGAATACATAATTGCTCTCGGTACGCCTTACTATTACCATTAGTATCTTACCCTCCCTTTTTGTAAACCAACCCATTCCGTCTATTACTGTTACTCCTCTACCTATAGAGGTGATCCTCTCGGCAATCTCTTCATATTTTCTTGAAAAGATAAATATTTGGATAGATTGTCTTGCTCCGGAAATAATTAGGTCTATGGTGTAGCTTGTTACTGCAATGAGAACATAACCGTATATAATGATTGCCACCCGCTGCCCGATTGTCTCTTGAGACGGCATTGCTATAGAGCTGGCAATAATAAGAATATCCATCATCAGTATTAGGCGACCCGGCGAGATATTCCTGTACTTATTAATAATGAGTGCAATAATATCTGTTCCACCCGAGCTTCCCCCCTGAGTGAATGTTATTGCTATCCCAGATCCTGCACATGCTCCGCCAATTATTGCAGATAAAAGCTTTCCGTTGCCAACAGCAATATCTTGTATCAGTTCGGCAGGGATAATATCGGGGAGAACCTTCAAAAATACAGTTCCTGCAATAATGGCAAAGACTGTTTTCAATCCGAATGCTTTTCCCAGTACCTTTAGTGCTATTGCTAGCAGAACAGCATTAATCAAGAAAAAGGAGTAGCTAACGGGAAACCCGGTTACATAGTAAAGTATTGCAGAGATACCGGTTACCCCTCCTCCTACTAATCCGTTAGGTATAAGAAACATAACCCAGCCAAGTGAGTAGATGAGCAGTCCAAAAGCTATTATTGTGTACTCCTTTATCCCTCTGAGGAGTGTTTTTGTTTTAACTTCCATGATATTTTTCCTCCTTTTATCTGGTCAAATCCTTGACCGTAAACACTTGTAACGGTAGACACTGTCATAAATGCATTCTTGTCTGTCTCTTTGATTATCTCGGTAATCTCGGGTAGTTGAGATTTTCTCATTACTATTACAAGAACCTTGCTTTCGCTCTGAGAGTACCAGCCCATAGATGTGAGTGCTGTTACTCCTCTCTTCATGTCTCTATTTACCCTCTCTGCAATCTGAGCATACATAGATGAGAAGACCATCACCTGAACAGATTGCTTATTACCGGTAAGAATCATATCTATTACATATGAAAAAGAGACCATCTCGATGTACCCGTATATTACATCTGAGAGCTCTTTCCCGGGAATAAAGTAAACCGATCCTATAATAATGAGGTCGCAATAAAGAAATACTCTTCCCGGAGAGGTCTCTCTGTACTTTGCAATTATAAGGGCTATGATATCTGTTCCTCCGGTGCTTCCTCCTTGCATGAAGATCATTCCTATTCCTATGCCGCTCATTGTACCACCGATGAGAGCATTGATTAATTTGTCTTCAATATCTGATACCCATGGAATGAGTGGTAGGAATTCAAACATCAACGCAGCCAGAGTTATACAGTATATGGTCTTGAATCCAAAAGCTTTGCCAAGTATAAGAAAGCCAATCAGAAGAAGAATTCCGTTGATGATGATATATGAGTAGGCAACTTCGAATCCTGTTGCATAGTTTATTACAGATGCAAGACCACTTACCCCTCCGCCGGCAATCTGATGCGGTATGAGGAAAGCCGTCCAGCTGAAAACAAACACGAATAGCCCTATTGTCATTATTAAATAGGACTTTATTGTTTTAAAAACCATACTGTTCATTATAGATTATTTAGAAATATTCTGGCCCTGGAAAATGTAACGGCAGATCCTTTGATTATAACCCGCCCCTCTTCGTCTTTCAAAACACACTGAAGAGTTCCGCCTCTTGTTGAGAGTTGTTTTGCAAGCATCACCTTCTTGCCGAGCCGTTTTGACCAATAGGGGGCAAGTGTACAGTGAGCAGATCCTGTAACGGGATCTTCGAGGATTGTGGCTTGTGGGGTAAAATAACGAGATACAAAGTCACTGTCGTCTCCCGGAGCTGTAATAATTACCCCTCCCGGATTTATATTGATTTCGTCGAATATACCTCTGTTTATCTCTATGTTCTCTATCTCCTCTCTCTTGTTGTAGACAAGCATGTAGTCTCTGGCTTTGTATACCTCTGCAGGTTTAAGACTCAAGCTGTCGTAGATCTCAATCGGAAGGGTAGATTTTACCCCCTCTCTTATTGGGAAGTCAAGAAGATATTTGCCGTCTTCTGCAGCTACTTTAAGATCGCCCGACATTGTTTTAAATACTAAGCTATCCAGATTTACCCCATATTCGCTGAATAGAACGTGGGCAGAGGCAAGTGTTGCGTGACCGCAGAGATCCATCTCTATGTCGGGGGTAAACCAACGAAGTCTGAAAGCCTCTCCCTCCTTGAGGAGGAAGGCAGTCTCGGGAACAGCATTCTCTTTGGCAATGTTCATGAGCATGAAGTCGGGAAGATTCTCTTCCAACATTACAACAACAGCAGGGTTCCCTGAAAAGACCCTGGTTGTGAAAGCATCTACCTGAAATGACTCCAGTATCATTAGCAAACTATATTAATAATTTTCTTTGGGACAACAATAACTTTTTTAATTGAGGAGCCCGCAAGGTATTTTTCTGTGCTCTCATTCTCCCTTACCGCCTGCTCAATTTGAGATGGATTTAGTGTGTTTGGAAGGGTGAGTTTATACCTTAGTTTACCGTTAAATGAGACAGGGTACTCAAATGAGTCCTCTGCAGTATACTCCTGATTATATTGGGGAAAGGCCGCCTGAGAAACAGATCCGCTATTGCCCAACCTATACCATAGCTCTTCACATATATGCGGAGCAAACGGAGAGAGTAGAATAACCATCGGTTCAAGTATTGCTCTTTTGTTGCAGTTTGTCTCATGTAGCTCGTTGAGTGCTATCATAAATGCACTCACACTCGTGTTGAATGAGAAATTTTCAATATCGTCCTGCACCTTCTTAATAAGCTTGTGCAGTATCTTTAGCTCTTGCGGTGCAGGAGTCTCTTGAGATACTTCAAAGTTTTGATTTTTAAAGAATAGTCTCCAGAACCGTTTTAAGAATCTATGCACTCCATCTATGCCATTAGTGTCCCATGGTTTTGATTGTTCTAGTGGGCCAAGAAACATCTCGTACATTCTTAATGTATCTGCTCCGTAATTGTCGCAGATTATGTCTGGGTTAACAACATTGAACATAGATTTACTCATCTTCTCTACAGCCCACCCACAGATGTACTCGCCATTTTCAAGAATAAATTCGGCAGTTGCAAACTCCGGCATCCATTTTTTGAATGCCTCCAAGTTTAGACGATCGTTAGAGACAATATTAACATCTACGTGCATCTCTGTTGTGTTGTGCAGATCTTTAAGTCCGTGTGAAACAAAGGTGTTTGTCCCTTTTATTCTATAGACAAAGTTCGACCTCCCTTGTATCATCCCTTGGTTTATGAGCTTTCTGAAAGGTTCGTTTTCACATATATATCCAAGATCGAACAAGAATTTATTCCAGAATCTTGAGTAGATAAGATGACCGGTTGCGTGCTCGGTACCCCCGATATAGAGGTCTACACTTCTCCAATATTCATTTGCCTCTTTAGATACAAGAGAGCTGTTGTTAGAGGGGTCCATATACCTAAGAAAATATGCGCTACTGCCCGCAAAACCGGGCATTGTGCTTTTTTCCAGTGGATAACCTTTGTAGTTCCAGTCTTTTGCCCTTGCCAGTGGTGGCTCTCCACTCTCGGTTGGGAGAAATTTATCAATTTCGGGTAGCTCTAAAGGGAGCTCATCTAAACTTAGTGGGGTTGCTATACCATCTTTGTAGTAAATTGGAAATGGCTCTCCCCAATATCTCTGTCTGGAGAAGATGGCATCTCTTAAACGATAGTTGATTTTTTTTCTGCCTAATCCTCTCTTTTCTACCTCTCTCACAGCTGTCGTAATTGCCTCTTTAACTGTAAGTCCGTTTAGAAATCCTGAATTGCACATAACGCCCTCCTTTGCATCGAAGCTCTCATTGGAGATATCGCAACCCTCGATGAGAGGAATAATAGGGAGGTTAAAGTGTTTTGCAAAGAGATAGTCTCTGCTGTCGTGAGCAGGGACTGCCATGATTGCTCCTGTACCGTAACCGGCAATAACATACTCTGCAATCCAAATAGGTATTCTTTCGTTTGTAAATGGATTGATTGCATAGCTTCCGGTAAAAACTCCGCTCACCTTTTTTGTGTCGGCCATCCGCTCCCTTTCGGTTTTTCGGGAGGCCTGTTCCAGATATTCTGCAACACACTCTCTCTGCTCTTTTGTTGTGAGTTTTTCAACCCACTCACTCTCGGGCGCCAATACCATAAAGGTTGCTCCAAATACTGTATCTGCCCTTGTTGTGAAAATTTCAATACTATATTCGGTACTACCATTAAAGACCCTAAAGAGCATCTCTGCACCCTCCGACCTTCCTATCCAGTTCTTCTGCATCTCTTTTAGAGAATCCGACCACTCAAGTGTCTCCAAGTCATTTAATAGACGCTCGGCATATGCAGAAACTCTTAGCTGCCACTGCCTCATCTTTCTCTGTTCAACAGGATGGCCTCCTCTTAGTGAGAGCCCCTCTTTGACTTCGTCGTTTGCCAGTACAGTACCAAGTGCAGGACACCAGTTTACCGATGTTTCACCGAGGTATGCAATTCTGTAATGCATTAAAATATCTGCCTTGGCGTTATCACTCATCTCTCTCCACTGCTCTGCCGTGAAGAGTTGAACCTCTCCACAGGCGGCAGGAACATCTCTGTTGCCCTGTTTCTCAAATATCTTTATAAGCTCCTCTATTGGGGTTGCCTGATTGGTTTTGTTGTTGTACCAGTGTGAAAACATTTGAATAAATGCCCATTGAGTCCACTTATAGTATGAGGGGTCGCAGGTTCTTACCTCTCTATCCCAATCATATGAAAAGCCAATTCGGTCTAACTGCTCTCTATATCTGAGGATGTTCTTTTCAGTTGTAATTGCAGGATGCATTCCTGTTTGAATTGCATACTGCTCAGCAGGGAGTCCAAATGCGTCGTATCCCATGGGGTGGAGCACATTGTAGCCCTTGAGTCTTTTGTACCTAGAAAATATATCGCTGGCAATATATCCTAAAGGGTGCCCCACATGAAGCCCGGCTCCTGAAGGATAGGGAAACATATCCAAAACATAAAATTTTGGTTTGGAACTATCTGTCTCTACTTTAAATGTTTGATTGCTTGCCCAATAGCTTTGCCAGTGTTTTTCAATCTCAAGAAAATTATACTCCATTTTGTAACTTTTAAAACAGCCACAAAAGTAATAAAAAAAGCTATCTTCTAAGACGAAATTCTACAGGCAGAGATATTTTGGATCTTACCGGCTCTCCTTTTAAAACAGCCGGCTTCCACTTTGGGGAGGCCTTTACTACCTTTACAACTTGGGCGTCCAGCTCTTCGTCTATAGATTTTACAATCTCAACATTGGACACCTCTCCATCTCTCTCTACAATAAAAGATACTATTACCCTTCCTTGAATACCCTTATCTATTGCAGAGGAGGGGTATTTCAGATAACGGTAAATCCAGCTGTTGAGGAACTTTGTCTCATCGCCTTTCATAAAAGAGGCAACCTTGTCTACCTGGTTTCGATTATAGACTATTTTACTATCGAATGTTTTAACCGAATCATCGGCAAATACCGTTCGCTCCAGAATACTCTCTGTGTTTGCGGCGCTCTTGATCAGATTATAGACATAGTTTGCTATCTCCTCCATAAGAGAGAAGTTTAGCTTATCCGGGGTGTCTTTAGGGGTGTGGTAATCTCGGTGTATTTGCGTAGTTAAAAGTACAGTAGGTATGCCTTTAGATGCAAACACCTGGTGATCGCTCGGGAAGTAGTCTGTTGCATGAATCTGAGGCGTAATCATAAGCGGCAAATCGGATACATCTCTAAGCATTGTTATTAGCTGAGTGTGTGGAACTACAGTGTATGCACTCACTTTATCTCTGTCTAATCCTCTTCCAACCATATCAAGATTTACCATTAGTGATATTTTATTGATATGGGCAAAGGCCCGGTTAGCAAAATACCAAGAACCTACCATCCCTCTCTCCTCTGCACCAAATGCCACAAACATAACAGATCTCTTCAGTTGGAAAGCACTTTCACGAATCATAGATGCCACCTCCAGCATAACGGCTATGCCCGAAGAGTTGTCGTCTGCACCTCTGTATATAATTGTAGAGTCTCTACCATTAACGGTAATCGAGCTCTTTCCAAGGTGGTCGTAGTGCGCCCCTACAACTATGTACTCATCTTTGAGAACCTTATCCCACCCCTCCACTATGGCAACAATATTTTGGGATTTAATTGTGTCTCCCGAACCTATAATAAGAGAGAAGTCTTGTCCCGGTGAGGGGTAAAGCAGTGTAATACCTCTTTTCTCAAACTCTTTTTGAATGTAAGCAGCCGTTTTTTGTTCGTAGATTGTGCCTGTAGCTCTTCCTCCAAGAGAGTCGGCCGTAAGAATTTTTACACTCTCTGTCATTCTTCTCACAGCTTCTGATTGTGAGAATAGCACTGCAGGCATAGTTGCGAGCAGTGCTATTAGGGTTATCAATTTTCTTCTCATGGTCTATACTCTGGTTGGCAGTACCTCTAGCCAGTAACCATCGGGGTCACTTATGAAGTAGATGCCCATAGTTGGGTTCTCATAGCAAATGCAACCCATCTCTGAATGTTTTTTGTAAGCAGCTTGATAATCATCTGCTCTGAATGCTAAGTGAAACTCGTTGTCGCCCAAATTGTATGCTCTGTCCCAGTCTCTAAGCCATGTCAATTCTAATTGATGCGCCGAGCTGCCGTCGGAGAGGTATACAATGATAAAGGAGCCATCTTCCGGCACTATCCTTCTTACCTCCTGAAGCCCCAATGCCTCTTTGTAGAAGGCAAGACTTAATGATAAGTCTTTAACATTTATGTTATTATGAGCGAATTTGAACATGCTATTTTTTATAAAAAGGTGTCTTAACCACCTGTGCTTTTAATAGTTTATCTCTAACTTTGATATAGATATCAGTTCCTGTTTTTGCGAACTCAGGCTTTACATAGGCCATGCCAACAGGTATTTTAAGGGCAGGAGCCATAGTCCCCGAGGTTACTACACCAATTTCTGTGCCATGAGAATCACACACAGAGTATCCGTGCCTTGGAATACCCCTCTCTAACAGTTCAAACCCGATAAGTTTTCTAGAGACCCCTTCTGTTTTTTGTTTTAGAAGAATCTCTCTGTCCAAAAAATCTCCCTTCGCTTCACTGAATTTTGTTATCCAGCCCAATCCGGCCTCTATTGAAGATGTGGTGTCGTCTATATCGTTTCCGTAAAGACAAAATCCCATCTCTAGGCGGAGAGTGTCACGTGCTCCCAATCCGATAGGTTTTATATCGAACTCCTTTCCGGCTTCGAATACGGCACTCCATAGAGTGTCGGCATCTTTATTTGAGACATAAATCTCACATCCTCCAGATCCGGTGTATCCTGTAATTGAGAAAATAGCATTTTCAATACCTGCAATATTTAATTTTTTAAAGGTATAATACTCCATATTCTCTACATCTGAATCGCAGATCTTTTGCATTGCTTTTAAAGCAGACGGGCCCTGAATCGCAAGTTGGCATATCTCATCTGATGCGTTATAAAGCTCTTTGCCTGGTGTTAGGCCAAAACGGGGAGCTATAGATGAGAGGTGATTAAAATCTTTATCTACATTTGATGCGTTTACAACCAGCAGATATGTTTGGCTATCTATGCAGTATACCAGTAAGTCGTCTACAATTCCTCCATTTCCGTTTGGAAAACATGAGTATTGCACCTTTCCCGGTGCAAGTACAGATACATCGTTGGAGGTTGTATACTGGAGAAAAGCCAAAGCATTAGGCCCTTTAACCCAAATCTCTCCCATATGGGATACATCAAACACCCCTACTTTCTCTCTTACGTGATTGTGCTCCTCATTGATTCCAAAATACTCCACAGGCATATTGAATCCTGCAAAAGGAACCATCTTTGCCCCCAACTCAATGTGTTTGGCAGTAAATGCAGTTGTTTTCATTATCTTTTAATTGTTTTTAATGTGCAAATTACGATTGGTGTCGTATACCCAAACATCGTCTGTTCCAAACCCCTGGTCTATAAGTTTGTACATCTCTGTTAAAGCTGTTGAGAGATTTGGATATCCGGCAGCAGAGACTACTCTGAATCCGTTTTTAAAATCCATTGTGGAGGGAGAGTACCCTTTTTTTCTCAGATTCTCTACCATCCGGGTTGCGTTTTTATAATCTTTAAAACTACCCACAATTACATGGTATCTGTTCTGAGTGTCTACTTTTGCAGGAGATTCTGCTGTTAAAGTTGCTGCAGTAGAGCTCCCCTTCTGCTCCGGAGTTTTAAGAGTATCTTTGCGAGTCAATTCAAGAGAGTCACTGATAATCTTTTCGATTGAATCATTTATTCTGCGTTCGGCCTCAAGCCTCTCCTGCTCTTTGCGTATTGCCTCCAACTGTTGGGAGGTGGCCATTCCCAGCTGAGATCTTACCCAGTCGCAGCCTGTAACTACCATTATGGCAGCCATGAGAGATATTATTGTTTTAGCCGTTCTCATAATTGATTAGTGTTAAGGATTTTTGTATCAGTACAAAAGTAACATTTTTGAACAAAAGAGAAAAATAAAATGTATATTTGGTGCCTATACTTAAAAAGTGAAGAGAGATATGCCCACATTGTACGAACAGTTTAAGTCGATTGTAAATTTCGCCGACCATGTAGACATAGAAGGTACTACAGAAAACATTAAAAAGAGCATTATTTTTAAAGGCCCCAATGTGTGGATTCTGGCCTTTGCAACCATCATAGCATCGGTAGGGCTCAATGTTAACTCTGTGCCGGTAATAATTGGCGCCATGTTGATATCTCCGCTGATGGGTCCCATAATGGGAACCGGACTGGCAATAGGAATCAATGACTCCCAGTTGCTCCGTAAGGCCCTCAAGAATCTCTCAATTATGGTTCTGATAAGCATACTTGCTTCAACGGCGTACTTCTTAGTCTCTCCTCTGGCATTGGCCGAACCAACCGAATTGCTGGCAAGAACAAGGCCAACCATTTACGATGTGTTTATTGCTTTTTTTGGCGGACTGGCAGGGATTGTTGAAAGTTCCAGAAAAGAGAAAGGCACTGTGATTGCCGGTGTGGCAATTGCTACGGCCTTGATGCCCCCTCTCTGTACTGCAGGGTATGGTTTGGCTAACGGCAATATAAGTTATTTTGGTGGAGCTATCTATCTGTTTACAATAAATTCTCTGTTCATTGCACTTTCAACATTTTTAATTATCCGATATCTAAAATTTCCGTTTGTGCAATTTGCCGATCCTGCAAAACAGAGAAGGGTGAGGCGCACAATAAGTCTTTTCACCCTTCTTATGATAATTCCAAGCATATATACAGGATTTATAGTGATTAGAGAGAACTCTTTCAATCAGTCTGTAAAAAGATTTATTTCGGAAAATAAGAGCCTGGAGAATGGATACATATATGACTACAAAATAAACCATAAGGTTAAGCCCTCTCTATTGGAGATATCTGTTGCAGGCGAGAAGATGAGTGAGAGGCAAAAAGAGTTTTTACTGCAGAGAGTTGAGATGTACGGAATCTTTAGGTCACAGGTGGTGATTAAAGAGAATACATATATAGATGCCGGTGAGAGGGAGCAAAATGTTGTAAAGAGCATTTTTGAGAGAAGCGATATAGAAATTGGTAAGAGAGAGGAGCAAATTAAGGAGTTGGAATTTAAACTTGACTCTGTTTTATCTCTTAAGATTCCTTATGCTCAGATAACAGAGGAGATGTTGGCACAGCACCCGGGAATAGTCTCTCTCTCTCTTGCAAGAGGGGCAGAGATTTCAACTGCGCCTTTCAGTTCTAAAGACCAGGTAGTTGCTTTAATAAAATGGAGAGAGCCGTTGAGTGACGAAGATGTATTAAAACTTCAAAAGTGGCTATCTGTAAGACTAAAAGTTGAGAACGTAAGAATAGAGCAAGTGAGATAAATTTGCATATTTAAAGATGATATGGTTTAAAGCTCTTATCCCTATTTTACAGCTATTCACTACCTCCCTTCTTCCCGAGGCAGATACTGTTAAGATGCTGTTTTTGGGCGATCTCATGCAGCACAAAGAGCAGTTGGAGAGCGCCTACACCGGGCGTGGAAAAAGAGATAACCCCTCTTCGTACTGTTACTCTAACTACTTTAAACACCTTAACACTTACTTCCAAAGTTCAGATATTGTAGCTATCAATATGGAGACCACCTTTGGGGCTCCTCCCTATAGCGGATATCCTGTATTCTGCTCTCCCTCTTCGTTAGTAGAGGAGTGTGCAGCTCAAGGGATCAACCTTTTTTTTGCTGCAAACAATCACTCGGCAGACAAAGGATCTAAGGGGATTGTACAAGGGATTGAGCTTTATAATCAATTAGGTGTAAACTATGCCGGGATTTATCTTAATAGAGAGGATGAGCTTAGCAGATACCCTGTAGTAATTGAAAAGAGGGGAGTTAGAGTAGCTTTCTTAAATTATACTTACGGGACTAACGGAATTGTTGTGAAAGAACCTTTAATTGTGAAATACCTTGTAAAGAGGGAGGTTGAAGCAGATATACAAAGGGCGGCCTCATTCAATCCTCATATTATTGTTGCTTGTGTTCATTGGGGAGATGAGTATAAATTGGAGCCCTCTGCAGCTCAATTGGATTGGGAGAGATTTCTATATTCAAAGGGGGTGAATATAATTATAGGAGCACATCCGCATGTTCCTCAGGAGATAAAGGTATACTACTCTATATTAGGTGAAATTAAAGGGGTAACGGCCTATTCGCTTGGGAATGCAATATCTAACATGACAGCAAAAAATACCAGAATTGGGGTTATGTTGGAGATAAATTTAGTAAAAGGGAGAGATGGGAGAGTAACAATTTTAGAGCCCGCTGCTCACCCTATTTGGACATCGAGGCCCTCTTCAACAAAGGGATATTATACAATTATCCCGGTGAAACAGTATCTTAAAAACCCCAAACATTTTGGAATTGAAGGAGAGGAGATGCTGATAAGAAGTTATTATAATAAATTTTTTAAGAATGACAGATAAGATAATTGTACTGGAGGAGATAGATCCGCTGGATATTTATGGGGTAAATAATAAATTGATAGATAAATTAATATCATTCTATCCTAAGTTGAAGGTGGTTCCTAGAGGAAATGAGATATATATAAAGGGAGAATCTTCATACATTGAGAGTTTTGAAAATAAAATTGAAACCTTGATTACAATCAGAAGGAGAAAGAGGAGTCTCAACGAGGACGATATAAACAGACTGTTTGAAAAGCAAACAGATCTTAATACCGGGAGTGATGAAGATGAGAAGGAGAATATAATAGTATACGGAACTGAGGGAAAGGTAATTTATGCCAGAACCAAAAATCAAAAACGGCTGGTTGAGTGCTATTCAAAAAGTGATCTGATCTATGCTTTAGGTCCTGCAGGTACAGGTAAAACATATACAGCAATTGCATTGGCTGTTAGAGCTTTGAAGAACAGAGAGGTGAAAAAACTGATTCTTACCAGGCCTGCAGTTGAGGCCGGAGAGCGCTTGGGGTTTTTACCCGGAGATATGAAGGAGAAATTAGACCCATATCTTCAGCCCCTTTACGATGCACTAAGAGATATGATTCCGCCCAAAAGACTTGCCGAACTTATGGAGGATGGGGTGATACAAATTGCTCCACTGGCTTTTATGAGGGGTAGAACTCTGGAGAGTGCGTTTGTGATTTTAGATGAGGCGCAAAACACTACACTGGGTCAGTTAAAGATGTTTTTGACCAGAATGGGAAACAACTCTAAGTTTATAGTAACCGGAGATGCAACTCAGATAGATCTACCCAAAAAGAGTGACTCCGGACTTTTAAAGGGTGTAGAGATGACAAGGGGTATCAAGGGGGTTTCTGTGATAGATTTTGAAAACTGCGATATTGTGAGACATCCTATAGTATCAATGATAGTAAATGCGTTCGAGAGTAATAATGAGTAGAAGCTAGTTGTTAACATTATACTGCCTCTTCCATAACTAAATCTACTCTAAGGTTAGACTTGATAAAATTTTGTCTGTCAGGAGTGTTTTTCCCCATATAAAATTCAAGAAGCTCCGGTATGTTATCGTCGTTTCCCAGTCTGACTCTTTCGAGACGGATATTTTCTCCGATAAAATTACGGAATTCGTCGGGTGATATCTCTCCTAGTCCTTTGAATCGGGTAATTTCTGAATTACTTCCAAGCTTTTTTAATGCCTTCTCTCTCTCTTCCGATGAGTAGCAGTAATGGGTCTCTTTCTTGTTTCTTACTCTGAACAGGGGTGTTTGAAGAATATAGAGATGACCCTGTCTGATGAGATCGGGGAAGAATTGTAAGAAAAACGTTATAAGGAGAAGTCTGATGTGAAGACCATCCACATCGGCGTCGGTAGCTATAACCACCTGGTTATAGCGAAGGTTCTCCATATCTTCCTCTATGTTAAGGGCTGCTTGAAGAAGGTTGTACTCTTCATTTTCGTATACTATCTTCTTGCTCATTCCATAAGGGTTTTTTGGTTTACCCTTTAAAGAGAAGACAGCTTGAGTATAGATATCTCTACTCTTTGTAATAGAACCGCTGGCAGAGTCCCCCTCTGTTATAAAGAGAGTGCTCTCCATAGCTCTCTCATGCTTATCGCTATAGTGTATTCTGCAATCCCTAAGCTTTTTATTGTTTACATTTGCTTTTTTAGCTCTCTCTCTGGCAAGCTTCTGTATTCCAGAGATTGCCTTCCTCTCTTTTTCGGAATCTAAAATCTTCTTTAGGATAGAGTCTGCAACGTCGGGGCGTCTATGCAGAAAGTTATCCAGATGCTCTTTTATGAAGTCTCCTATAAAATTTCTTATACTTACTCCTCCGGGTGCAATCTCTTTGCTGCCCAATTTGGTTTTTGTCTGTGACTCAAAAACCGGTTCCAGAACCTTAATACTAACAGCAGCAATCATGCTCTGTCTAACATCACTAGGGTCGAAGTCCCTTTTAAAGAAATCCTTTATGGTCTTGGCAACCGCCTCTCTGAAAGATGCCAGATGTGTACCTCCTTGAGTTGTATATTGCCCGTTTACAAAAGAGGAGATACTCTCTCCATATTCATTGCCGTGTGTTAGTGCAATCTCTATATCCTCTCCTATAAGATGTATCGGTGAGTATAATGGCTCTTTTGTGAGAGATTCGTTTAGAAGGTCTAAGAGGCCGTTTTTTGAGATGAACTCCTTTCCGTTCAGTTTTATTGATAGGCCTGTGTTCAGGTACGAGTAGTTTTTTAACATACTCTCTATAAACTCCATGTTAAAGGAGTAGTTGCCAAACAGCTCATCGTCTGCAGTAAAGGAGACCAGTGTTCCGTTTTTTTCAGCCGATATAATCCTCTGCTCCTCTATTAAGTCGCCCCTGCTAAATTTTGCGTAGTGGCTCTCCCCATCTCTCCATGACTGTATGTAAAAAGAGACAGAAAGAGCATTTACCGCTTTAATACCCACTCCGTTTAACCCTACAGATTTTTTAAAGGCCTTACTGTCGTATTTTGCCCCGGTATTCATCCTGCTGGCAACATCAACCAAAGATGAGAGGGGTATTCCTCTGCCGTAGTCACGTACTGTTACAACTTTGTTATCAATTGTTATCGAGATACTCTTACCGTGACCCATGGCGTACTCGTCTATAGAGTTATCCATTACCTCTTTCAGTAGTACATATACTCCATCGTCGGGAGAGGAGCCGTCACCGAGTTTACCTATGTACATTCCCGGTCTTTTTCTAATGTGCTCGTTCCACTCCAGGGTCTTAATCTCTTTCTCTGTGTATGTACTCATAAAACTACATTTGTATTTAATGCAAAGTTAAAATTAATTCTGCAATCTGAACCGCATTTGTTGCCGCACCTTTTCTCAGGTTATCTGCTACTATCCACATATTGAGTGCGTTTTTGCAATAAAGATCTCTTCTTACTCTTCCTATAAAAACCGAATCGCTCTCACTGCAGTAGAGAGGCATAGGGTAGCTTATCTCTTCACCCTCTTCAATCAACTCTACACCCGGAGTATTTTTAAGTATAGAGAACACCTGCTCCATAGAGAAGTGGTTTTGAAAAACAGCATAGACCGACTCTGAGTGTCCTCCCATCACAGGTACCCTAACTGTTGTTGGAGATATTCTAATACTATTATCATTAAATATTTTATGTGTCTCATTTATCATCTTCATCTCCTCTTTGGTGAATCCGTTATGTGTAAAACTATCTATCTGAGGTATAACGTTTAGGTCTATCTTATATTTATATGCCTTCTCGTACAAGCTTTCTCTCTCCTCTCTCTCTGCACTAAGCTGCTCTATCCCCTTAATACCGCTTCCACTTACCGATTGATATGTAGAGACAATAATCTGTTTCAGTTTTAAGGTTTCATTAAGTTTGTTGAGCGCTGTTACCATCTGTATTGTTGAGCAGTTTGGATTGGCAATTATCATATCACTTTTGGTTAAAACAGATCTGTTTACCTCAGGGACAATCAACTTTACACTGCTATCCATTCTCCAGAAAGAGGAGTTGTCTATTACTCTGCATCCCTTCTCGGCAAAAATTGGTGCCCAATATTCAGATACCGATGCTCCTGCAGAAAAGAGTGCAATATCCACACCTTTTTCCAGAGCATTGATAGGTGTTGTAACTTTCAGCAGTTTTCCGAATGCCTCTATCTCTGCCCCTTCAGATCTATCCGAAGCTACAGGAATAAGCTCGCTTAGAGGGAACGCTCTCTCTTCCAATACCTGTATCATTTTTCTCCCAACCAATCCGGTTGCTCCAACGATTGCAATGTTCATACTTTTACTATTGTATCATTAATATTACTTAACACAGGCCAAGATATCGTTCAGGACACCTCCTGCCGTAACTGTATTTCCCGCTCCTGCTCCTGAGATAGTAATGCCATTTGGGTAATTTTTTGTTATAATACGAACGCTATTGTCGGTTTCACAGATATTTGCAAAAGGATGCTCTTTTGGAATCTCTTTTAAGAGAACCTTTGCACCCTCTCTATATACCGAAGCAATATATCTGAGGGTGCAACCCTTTGATGCAGAATCGATGTATCGCTTAGAGATATCCTCTTCAGAAAAATCGGCGCTTTCACACACTACGTCTTGCTGTTCAAGATTAAATCCACACTCCCTGGCAATTATAACGCACTTTTTCACAACATCTGCTCCCGAAAGATCAATTTTAGGATCGGGCTCTGTATACCCCAACTCTTTTGCTTTTTTTACCAGCATCTCAAACGATTGTGTTAAGTTATAGCTGCTAAAAATATAGTTGAGAGTTCCGGATAAAATCGCCTCTACTCCTATTACCTGATCTCCACACTCTTTTATTCGTTTAATTGTGGAGATAATTGGCAGAGCAGCACCGGCAGTTGTTTCATACAGCAGACTTACCCCCAGAGAGCTACTCAACTCTTGAAGCTCGTTCCAACATCCAATTTCAGATGAGGGGGCAATTTTGTTGCAAGTAACAATATGGACCCCTCTGTTTATAAGTTCGGGATATAACGAGATTATTTTTGCATCTGCCGTACAATCGACAAACACTGCATTCTCATATTCTCCATTTGATATATGTTTTAAAAATAGAGAGTTGTCTAATAGTAAGCCATTTGCAACAGAGCTCTCGATTGAGTTGTAATCAAGACCATCTTTGTTTATAATAAACCCTTTGCTGTTAGATACTCCAACAATGACAATTTCGTATTTATTTTTATTTGGTTTTCTTTTCTCGTTATCAATAATCTTAATCAGTGCTTTGCCAATGTTACCGAAACCTGCAATGAATATATTTAATCTTATTTTTGAACCGTTCCCGAAGAAACTTTTGTGAACCGCTTTTGTTGCTTTATCAAATTCAGAAGATGAGACTATTACAGAGATGTTTTTTTCCGATGATCCCTGTGCGATGGCTCTTATATTTACTCCGGATTGTCCCAGAGCTTCGAACATTTTTCCGCTTGTCCCCGATTGGTTTTTCATGTCATCACCAACCAGTGATATGATAGCAAAGCCCCTTTCGGCAATGACAGGATTTACCTTTTCCAATGAAATTTCGTATGCAAACTCCTCATCTACGCTTTTTGCAGCATTTGTGAGATTCCTCTCATCTATGGCAACACACATTGTGTGTAGGGAGGAGGCCTGAGTAATAAGGATAATATTTGTATTGCTTTTTGCCAACGCTGTGAAAAATCTGGATGAGTACCCCGGAATACCCACCATTCCACTCCCCTCTAATGAGAGAAGTGCAACTTTATTGCTTCCTGAGATTCCTCTTACCTTGCCTCTGCTCCCCGGGGGATTCCTCTCAATAATGGTAGATGGGCCGTTTGGGTTGAATGTGTTTTTTACTACAATTGGAATACCGGAAGCAATTGCCGGTTGTATTGTGGGAGGGTAGATTACCTTTGCTCCAAAGTGAGAAAGCTCAAGGGCCTCTTTATAAGAGATATGCTCTATTGTTTTTGCATCCTCAACAACTCTCGGATCGGCAGTCATCATACCCGAAACATCACTCCATATCTCAAGAATACGGGCATTAACAGCCGCTGCAAATATTGATGCTGTATAGTCCGATCCTCCTCTTCCCAGAGTTGTGGTCTTTCCATTATGATCAGATGCAATAAAGCCCGGAACAACAACTACTCTACTTCTGCCCGAGGATATAAATTTTTCAATTCTGTTGTAACTCTCCTTTGTATCTACAATGTTTTGTGAGTTATGTTTTAATGTTTTAATAAGTTCTCTTGAGTCTGCCCATATATTATTAACAGAAATTGAACTCAATTTGGCAGAGAGGATTGTTGTTGATAAGAGCTCTCCGTAGCCTGCAACCAAATTTGAGGAAGAGTGTGTAAGCTCCCCTACAAGATAGATACCTTCGCACACACCACTAAGTTCATTTAAATATCTGTTGCAGATATTTGTTGGCTCCGTTCTAAACTCAAAAGGGACGATTTCATCAATAATTTTAAAATGATCTTCGGCTATAGAGTCTAGCATCATTTTATAGGAGATATTTCTCTCGGAGGCAGCTTTTGCAATATTTAAAAGTTTGTCTGTACAACCTGCTATGGCAGACGATACAACAATAAGACTATCTGATTTTGACGCATCCTTGATTATCGTAGCTACAACTCCAAAATTTTTGGACCCCGATACAGATGTTCCGCCGAATTTAAGAACCTTCATATAGTTTAATTATTAGATTTCCTGGTTAATATTAAAAAAATTGTGGAAGCTCTTTAGTAGAACCCTCTCTGTTTGTTCATACTCTAATAGAAAGCCGTCGTGGCCGAATTTTGAGTATAACTTCTCAAATTTAGCACCTTTTATCTTTTTGCTAAGTATAAGTTGCTCCTCTTGCGGGAAGAGCAGATCGCCTTCAATACCGCAGATTACAGTGTCTGCTTTAACCCCGGAGAGGGCGTGATCTAAGTTCTCTCTCCCCCTGGCGCAGTTATGACTGTCTATACACTTTGTTAGATAGAAGTAGGAGTAGGCATCAAACCTAGATGAGAGCTTCTCTCCTTGGTATCTCTGATAACTGCAAGCTTTTGTTGCGTAAAGGGGGCTGTTACTCTCCTCCCCCTGAGTAATAGCATACCCTTGATATGAGCGGTAGGATAGGAGAGCAACAGCCCTTGCGGCCTCTAATCCTCTCTTTGGACAACTTGGATGGATCTGTTCTCTAAAGAGAGGGTCGCTCTCTATAGCCATTCTTTGTGCCTCATTGAATGCTGTTGCCCAAGGAGAGACCTTTGCGCTGCATGCTATGAGGAGTAACCGCTCTACAATATCGGGATACATTATAGACCACTCTAAAGCTTGAAAGCCACCAATAGATCCGCCTATCATCAGATCTATCTTATCTATACCAATGTATAATCTTAACAGATTATGCGCATTTACGGTATCTCTTACGGTTACTAACGGGAACTTTAACATTGGAGCCCTTCCTGTACTATCCTCTTTTGCCGGACCACTACTGCCATAACACGATCCCAAAATATTTGCACAGATAATACAGTAAGTATCGGTATCCAGTAGTTTCCCTTTGCCAACAATCCCTTTCCACCATTGAGAGGGGTTAGAGTCGGCGGTTAGTGCATGACAAATCCAAATAACTTTTTTCCCTTTGCTACACCCTTCCGAGATATGATAGCACACTTCAAGATTGTCCAGTACCTCGCCACTTTCAAGTTTAAATGGCCGGTAATGTGAATAAACACCTCTCTCCATATCGAATTAAATCTTATTGAATGCTCTATTAAGATCGTCTTTGATATCCTCTATGTTCTCTATCCCTACAGAGAGTCTAAGAGTATTCTCTCCTATACCTGCTGCTGCTAGGGCTTGTTTGCCCAGCTGAGCATGAGTTGTGGAGGCAAAGTGGTTGATAAGGGTTTTGTTATCTCCAACATTTACTAAATGTGAGATTAGTGAGAGAGAGTTCGTGAATGTAGATGTACTTACCCTATCGCCTTTAATATTGAACGACAGAACTCCCCCAAAACCTTTTTTAAGATACTTGAGTGCCCTTTGGTGATTGGGGTTGAATTTGAGACCGGGATAGTTTACACTTTCAACTTTTGGATGCGCACTAAGCCACTCTGCAAGCTCTTGAGTATTGCCGAGAATTCTATCCATTCTAAGCGCAAGAGTCTCTAGTCCAAGTAGTACAAGATATGCGTTAAAAGGGCTCAGTGAGCACCCCCAGTCTCTTAACCCCTCTGCTCTTGCTTTTACAGCAAAAGCAATGCTCCCTGTTTGGAGACTCTCTCCAAAACTCTCCCAATAACTCAATCCATGATAGGACTCTGTTGGCTCTGTGAATGAAGGGTATTTACCGTTGTTCCAATTGTAATTTCCGGTATCCACTACCACTCCGGCAATTGAAGTACCGTGTCCTCCAATCCACTTAGTGGCAGCATGGGTAATTACTGCTGCATTAAAATGGGCGGGTTTAAAAATATATCCGGCAGCACCAAATGTGTTGTCAACTATAAGTGGGATGTCATATTTTTTGGATAGTGAGGCAAACTCTTCAAATTCGGGGATATAAAAATCGGAATTCCCGATTGTCTCTATAAACAGAGCTTTGGTTCTGCTGTCTATCAGTCTTTCCCAATCTTTGATATTACTCTTTGGTGCAAACTTAAAATCGATTCCAAGTTTTTTGAAACTTACTTTAAATTGATTGTATGTACCTCCATATAGAGATGAGGAGCAAACCACATTATCTCCTGCTCCTGCCAAATTTTGAATGGCCAGAAACTGTGATGCCTGCCCCGAGGAGACTGCTACTGCAGCAGTAGACTCTTCCAAAGCGGCAACTCTTTGTTCAAGGACATCTGTAGTGGGATTAGATAATCTGGTATAAATATGTCCCGGAGTTTTTAGCTCAAAGAGTGATGCTGCATGTTCCGAGCTGTCGAAGAGAAATGATGATGTTTGATATAGTGGTGTTGCACATGCTGCATTTGATCCACCCAGAATACGACCTGCATGTACCAGCAGAGTCTCGAAATGTTTAAATTTCATTGTGATTTTTTTTGATGATGATAAAACAAGAATTGTTCAATTCATGGACATGGCCCATAGGACCAACGTATGGCCCAGAATCTTTAGATATGCATCGAGCGATGCATTCGCATCATCATCATTGAGGAGAAATGGCAAATAAACCAAGCACATAGACTCTTCTCTATGCTCTCTAGGGTTAGTATGTTAAGAATTTTGCCCATTTTCACTTATAACGGATGCAAAGTTATGAATTGTTATTAAAAGGAACAAAATTATTATAAGAATATGTATATCTTTGCCGCCGGTTAAGTGTTTTTTCTAATGAATAACAGCTTGTTTTCCAAGCGATAAATAATTATTATATGTTTCATCAGGCTACTGAAATCAGAAGAGATTTACTCAAAAGGGTATGCGAATTGTGCTATGAAGAGAGACTGATTGAGGGTATAGATAGAATACCACTAGAGATGAGGCCAAAGGCATCTGCCATAACACGGTGCTGTATACATAAAGATAGAGCAGTTATTAAGTACAGATTAATGACAATCCTCGGGTTTAATGTTTCAGATGAAACAGATGAGCTCACCTCTCTCTCTGAGTATGCTAAAATGGCATTCAAAAGAGAAGAGTTTACAGATGTTATGCTTACTGTGGTAGATGAGGCCTGCAGCTCTTGTGTTAAACACAATTACACTGTTACTAATTTGTGCCGGGCTTGTGTTGGGCGCCCTTGCACCTACTCCTGCAATAAGGGGGCAATAAGAGTTACAAACAGAGCAGAGATAGACCAATCTCTTTGTGTAAATTGCGGAAGGTGTATGTCTGCCTGTCCCTTTAATGCAATTGTTTATACACCCGTTCCTTGTGAAGAGGCATGCCCTGTTAATGCTATTACAAAAGATAGATTTGGAGTTGAGCACATAGACTGGAGCAAATGTGTATTCTGTGGTCAGTGCAAAGAGGCCTGTCCATATGGTGCAATCATGGAGAAGACCTATCTGGTTCAGATAATAAGAGATATACTTAATAGAGAAAAGAGGGTTATTGCAATGGTAGCGCCTGCTATAGCCGGACAATATCAGATGCCGCTTCCTAAAATACTAAATGCAATCAAAGAGTGTGGATTCGACGATGTAGTAGAGGTGGCCATGGGGGCAAATGTAACCTCTGAGAACGAAGCCGCAGAGTGGAAAGAGAGGGTTCTGGATGGTGGAGAGCCCTTCATGACAACATCTTGTTGCCCCTCATATACCAGATGGGCAGAACAAAAACTCCCATCACTAAAACCCTATATATCACATACCAGAACACCTGCCTCTTACACTGCAGAGATTGTAAAAACCGCCAACAGAGATTGTGTTACTGTATTTATTGGTCCGTGTCTTGCAAAGAGAGTGGAGGGTTTTTATGATAAAAACACAGATTATGTTATGACCTTCGAAGAGTTAGATGCTATGATGGGGGCAAAGAGGGTTGATATCAAAGAGTGTGACAACTTACCTTTAAATTCATCTATAGAGAAGAGCGGCCGACAGTATGCACGATCGGGAGGAGTAGCAGCATCTGTGGCAAAATATTTGAATCATACCTCCCATTTAAAAGCAGAGGTTATAAACGGACTGGACAGGGAGAGTGTTAAATATCTTAAAACCGTTGCAGCAACAGGTAAATGCGAAAATAATCTGGTTGAGATAATGATGTGCCAAGGGGGCTGTGTTAGCGGGTGCAGCACAATAGTAAATTACAAAACTGCCACAAGGCAGCTGATTCAGCTGGAGAAAGAGGAGAGTTAAATAAATAGGCAAATGAATAGAGAGCTAGTAATCTATACCGAAAAGATAAACTGTCAGGATTGTTATAAATGTATTAAAGTTTGTCCGGTTAAATCAATTAAAGTTGAGGATTTTAGCGCCTCTGTAATCAATGAAACCTGCATTTTCTGCGGAAAGTGCATCAACGCCTGTCCCGCCGAGGCAAAAAGGTATAGAGACGATACCGATATTGTAAGAGAGTGGGCAGAGAACGGTACCAAGATGATAGCATGTCTTGCACCCTCATTTATCTCGGATTTTGGTAACGAAAAGTTTGAAAATCTGTTAAAAGCTCTATATTGCCTTGGTTTTGCTGGAGTTTCAGAGACTGCAATAGGGGCAGATATTGTTGCAAAAGAGACACTAAGATTTCTTAACGGCACAGAGGAGAGAGTTACACTTGCCACCTGCTGTCCATCTGTAGTGAACTATATAAAAATATACTATCCCGAACACGAGCGGTTTTTAGCCCCCATAGTTTCGCCAATGATTGCTCATGTGAGATTGTTGCGAGAGAGCGGGTACAGAAACTATAAAATGGTCTTTATCGGTCCCTGTATAGCCAAGAAGAGAGAGAGCGATATATATGGCGATGAGACAGATGCAGTGCTTACATTTGATGAGTTGAGAGATTTTATGGATAGAGAGGGGGTTTTCTTTCCTGATATGGAGAGAGTAACTCTACCCGAAAAATTTGTTATTGGACACTCAAAAAGAGCAGGTCTATTCCCTGTAGACAGTGGTATGATAAGCACAATGTGTAAAGAGGCAAAACCATCCGATTCAGGGTTTATGAGCTTTTCCGGTATGAAGAGTGTAATGGAGGTGTGTTCGGAGTTACACGAGTGGTCGCCCGAGTCTAAAGTCTTTATAGAGCTTACAGCTTGTGATGGTGGTTGCATAAAGGGACCTGCCACCAGTACAAAAGAGGGGATTGCTTCAAAGAGAAACAGACTATTAAATGATTATGACATATTTAAAAAATCTGGACTTTCAACAAATCTTCCAACCAAAGAGGTTGACCTATCTTACAGTGGGTACAAACTTCAATACAAGATAAACTGTCTGTATAGCGACCGTGAGATTCAAGAGGTTCTCAACTCGATGGGTAAAAGAGATAAAAGTGACGAGCTAAACTGTTCGGGTTGCGGATACGATAATTGCAGAGCTTACGCCGTTGCTGTTCTTGAGGGTAAGGCCGAGAGAGAGATGTGCATATCTCAAATGAGGAAAGAGGCACAGAACAAAGCATCTGTACTGCTAAGAAAGATGCCATACGGAGTTGTGCTTGCCGATGAGAATCTCAGGGTTGTAGATACTAATGAAAAATTTATAGAGCAGGGGGGCGAGGAGATACATATGATTTCTGAAGCATTAGGGGGATTGGCCGGAGCCGATCTAAAAAAAATAGTATCCTATCATAAGTATTTTCAGTCTGTACTAACCAGTGGAGAGGATAATGCCGAATTTGATATACGTGACGATGGTAAGAGTATAAAGCTCTCTATTTTAAGCATTCAACCAAACAAGCTGGTGTGCGGGATAGTACAGAACCTAGACGACTCTCAGTTGGTAAAAGATCTGATTGCAGAGAAGATTAAGGAGGTTATAAGGCACAATGCAGAGTCGGTACAGAGGATTGCATACATCCTTGGTGAGAGTGCATCATTTACAGAGAGTGTGCTTAAAGATGTAATTGTTAATGAGAAGAAATAGGGGATGGAGTTTTATCAAACAGACGATAGGTTCTTTATAGAGATTGCACATTCACAGCAATATAAAATGGGACAGATTGTTGGAGGTGACGCATTTCTCTCAAAAAAGATAGATGGAGAGGAGAGATTTGTGGCAGTGCTCTCCGACGGTTTGGGTAGTGGAATAAAGGCAAACGTTCTAAGCACCCTTTGTGCCTCAATGGCTGTAAATTACAGAATGCAACACCAACCGCTTACCGAATCTATCATAAGCATAATGGATACATTACCTGTTGATTCAGAGAAGAGAATCAGTTATGCAACCTGTTCGGTAGTAGATATAGACTATTCGGGAGAAGCACATATTGTTGAGTATGATAATCCCGACTTTATTCTTCTAAGGGAGAACCGCCATATAGAGCCCAGGAGAAAGAGTCTAAAATTAAACACCCGGGAGGGTGAGCGAATAATGCTTGAGTCTAAACTCATGCTATTCAAAGGCGATCGCATAATAATGATGAGCGATGGGGTTACTCAAAGCGGACTGGGTTCGAGAGCCCTTCCAATGGGATGGGAGAGACCGTATGTAATAGATTTTGTTCAGGACTATGTTACTAAACATCCCGATGTATCTGCCAGAGACCTCTCTAAGGTGATTATGCAAAAAGCTCTTCATAACGATCTCTTTGAGGCGAGAGACGACATCACATGCGGAGTTATATATCTTAGGGCTCCACGAAGACTGCTTATCTGTACCGGGCCTCCGTTCGACCCTGCAAAAGATGGTGAAATGGCGCAGCTTTTTAACAGTTATCCCGGGAAAAAAATTGTGTGCGGAGGTACTACAGCACATATTCTTGCTAGGGAGTTAAACAGAAGAGTTCAGGGAGACGGAAGACAGCAGGTTAAAACAAATTTACCATCATCTGCAAAGATGGAGGGTGCTCAACTGGTAACAGAGGGAATTCTAACTCTGGGCCACCTTGCCGATCTTATTCAAAGTTTCAGAGAGGGAGACAAACCCGACAACTCACCTGCAGGAGAGATTTTAAAATTAATATTAGAGTCGGATGTGATAGATATCCTTATGGGTACAAGAATAAATGAAGCTCACTACGATCCCTCTCTTCCTGTGGAGATGGAGATTCGCAGGAATCTCGTAAGGAGGTTGAAGGTGTTGCTTGAGAGGGTATTTATGAACAAAGTGAAAATTAAGTATATCTGATATTTTCCTATATTTGGTTCAAAATTTGGACCTATGTGGTATATTCTAGCTATTTTTCTATTTTTGGGGACACAATCCTCTGCTCAGAGCCGGGGTGTTAGAGATCTGTTACCCGAGGGCTCATTTACAAAAGGTATGGAGGGCCCGTCATTTGATGCAAACGGAAATCTATATGCCGTAAACTACCAAAAGCAGGGAACAATCGGAGTTATTGATAAAGATGGTAATGTATCTCTTTACGTTAGCCTTCCCTACGGTTCGGTGGGAAATGGAATTAGATTTGGAAAAGATGGCTTTATGTATGTTGCAGACTACACGGGTCATAATATCTTAAAGATAGACCCGTCGAACAGATCAATTACTGTTTTTGCTCATGAACCTAAGATGAACCAACCAAACGATTTGGCAATCTCTATGAAAACCGGAATCATATATGCGAGCGATCCTAACTGGAGTGACTCCACCGGAAAACTATGGATTGTTAAAAAAGATGGAACGGTAGTGCTTGTAGAAGATGGAATGGGAACTACCAATGGCATTGAGGTAAATTCCGAAGGCACACTACTTTATGTTAATGAGTCTGTGCAGAGAAAGGTGTGGGTTTACGATATCAATCATCATGGGATTCCTGTAAATAAACGTCTCTTTTATGAGTTTGAAGATTATGGAATGGATGGAATGAGGTGTGACTCCAAAGGGAATCTTTACATAACCCGTCATGGAAAGGGGAGTGTGGTAAAAATTTCTCCTAAAGGTAGGTTGGTGCGTGAATACTATGTTAAGGGAAAGAATACTACTAACATTGCAATTGATAAAAATGAGAGGAGGGCATATATCACTGTTGCAGACAGGGGTTGTTTTGAAGTAATTAAATTATAGAAAAAAGGTATCTAAATAGCTATTAGATACCTTTTAATAAAATAACCTAAGTTATGAGCAGGAGATATCTCTACTCAAATTTCTGAAGTAGAAGCTCCATGAGTTTAACCGCAGCTGCAGATACAGAAGTTCCGGGGCCAAAGATTGCTACCGCTCCGGCTTTGTAGAGTGCATCATAGTCCTGTGCAGGAATAACACCTCCCACAATAACCATAATATCTTCTCTTCCCAATTTTTGCAACTCGCTTACAATTTGGGGAACAAGCGTCTTGTGTCCCGCAGCAAGTGAAGATACCCCAACTATGTGAACATCATTCTCCACTGCCTGTTTAGCTGCCTCTTCAGGTGTTTGGAACAGAGGCCCCATATCTACGTCAAAACCACAATCGGCATAACCTGTAGCAACTACCTTTGCTCCACGGTCGTGTCCGTCTTGACCAAGTTTTGCTATCATAATTCTTGGTTGACGTCCCTCTTTTTTTGCAAAATCGGCAACAAGTTGTTTAGCTTTTTCGAACTCGTTGTCGTTTTTAACCTCGCTTGAGTATACACCTGTATTCATTCTGATAACTGCTTTATATCTGCCGGATACCGCCTCGCACGCATCTGAGATCTCACCAAGAGTAGCCCTTACTTTTGCCGCCTCTACAGCCAACTCCAGTAAATTACCGCTCTTCTCACGGGCCGCTTTTGTTATGGCCTCCAATGCTGCCTTAACCTTAGCTTCGTCTCTGTTTGCACGTAGCTCTTTTAATCTCATTATCTGAGACTCTCTAACCTTGGTGTTGTCTACATCAAGTATTTCGAGAGGATCTTCCTTCTCTAGTCTATATTTGTTCAGACCAACTATTGAGTCCAAACCGGAATCTATTCTTGCCTGTTTTCTTGCAGCTGCCTCTTCGATTCTCAATTTTGGAATCCCTGTCTCGATAGCTTTTGCCATTCCACCAAGTTTTTCAACCTCCTCAATATGGCTCCAAGCTCTCTCTGCTATCTCTGCAGTTAGTTTCTCAACATAATACGATCCGGCCCAAGGGTCAAGAGATTTTGTAATATTAGTCTCTTCCTGGATGTATATTTGAGTGTTTCTGGCTATACGGGCAGAGAAGTCTGTTGGAAGTGCTATTGCCTCATCGAGTGCATTTGTATGTAGAGATTGAGTGTGCCCGAGAGCAGCTCCCATGGCCTCAATACATGTACGGGCAACGTTATTGAACGGATCTTGTTCTGTAAGGGACCATCCCGAAGTTTGAGAGTGGGTCCTGAGAGACATAGACTTAGGATTCTTAGGATTGAACTGTTTAACGAGCTTGGCCCAGATCATTCTGGCCGCCCTCATCTTAGCAATCTCCATAAAGTGATTCATACCTATTGCCCAGAAGAACGAGAGTCTTGGGGCAAACTGATCTACATCCATTCCGGCAGCAATACCTGTTCTTAGATACTCCAATCCATCGGCCAAAGTATAAGCCATCTCAATGTCGCAGGTTGCTCCCGCCTCTTGCATATGGTATCCCGAGATTGATATAGAGTTGAATTTAGGCATATTAGCAGCAGTATAAGAGAAAATATCTCCAATTATTCTCATAGAGAATTCGGGAGGGTAGATATAGGTGTTTCTAACCATAAACTCCTTCAAGATATCATTTTGGATAGTACCCGATAACTCATCGAGTTTTGCTCCCTGTTCAAGACCGGCTACTATATAGAAAGCTAGAACAGGTAAAACGGCTCCGTTCATAGTCATGGAAACCGACATTTTATTTAGCGGAATCTGGTTAAACAGAACCTTCATATCCTCAACGCTGCAGATACTTACTCCAGCTTTTCCCACATCACCAACAACCCTTGGGTGGTCGGCATCGTATCCACGGTGTGTTGCCAGGTCGAAAGCTACCGAAAGACCCTTTTGTCCTGCAGCCAGATTTCTTCTGTAGAAAGCATTTGACTCTTCTGCTGTTGAAAATCCGGCATACTGCCTTATTGTCCATGGATTCATCACATACATTGTGCTGTAAGGACCGCGAAGAAAAGGAGGGATACCTGCTGCATAGTTAAGATGCTCAAGACCCTCCAGGTCGGCAGCGCTGTATGTGCCTTTTACTCCAATCTGTTCTGGTGTCATCCATACAGAGTTGTTGTCCGACGAGCCTGCAGCCCTACCGGAATATTTTATATCTGTAAATTTTGGTCTCATTTCTTGTATGTTTTAATGTCTACTCTATACCCAGTTTTGTTTGATATTGCTTGAGAGTTTCTAAAACGTTACTCTTAACGCTGATAAAGTTATCTATACCCTCTTTAATCAAATCTTCTTTGCAGGCAGGTTCTCCGGCAACAACCAGAATCGCCTTACCTCCAAGCAGTTTGTTGATCTCAGGAACAGCTTGTGCATACTCTTCATCAGATGAACAAGCTACAATAATATCGGCTTTTGCTTCCATTGCAGCATTGACTCCCTCCTCAACAGTTGAGAAGCGATTGTTATCTACTGTTTCAAAACCGGCAACTGCAAAAAAGTTACATGCAAACTGAGCTCTTGCCCTGCAGAATGCAAGGTTTCCGAAAGTTAGCATGAATGCTTTTGGCTCTTTACCGCTGGTCTCTGTTTTAAATCTTAATGACTCAAAAGCTTGTGCTCCTCGGTATTTCTCCAAAGGTTCGGCAATTGGATTATCGCTTTTCTCTACATCTGCTCCTCTTGTTACAACATTGTGAGTAACATCTTTATCTGCCTTCTCTGTAAAGTTTGGATACTGATTTGTTCCTAAAAGAATCTCTCTACGGGTTGCTATATTAAGATCTCTCTTGTTTGCTATAGACTTTATTTGAGCTTGAATATGCCCTTGGGTAAATGCATCTATATAGCCGCCCTTCTCTTCTGTCTCTACAAATAATCTCCACGCCTCAACAGATATAGATGAGGTAAGGTTCTCTATGTAGTACGAACCGGCTGCGGGATCGGTAATTTTATTGAAATACGACTCCTCTTTTAAAATTATTTGGGTGTTTCTGGCAACTCTGTTGCTGAACTCCGATGGCTCACGATATATGTAATCGAATGGGAGTACCTCTAGAGAATCTACTCCGGCAAGAGCTGCACTCATCGCCTCGGTTGTACCTCTTAACATATTTACATAAGAGTCGTAAACAGTCATATTCCACTGTGCAGTAACAGCATGGATATTTATTTTAAGAGCTCTCTCCTCTTTTGCACCATACTGTTGAGCAATATTTGCCCACAACAGTCTTGCAGATCTGAACTTAGCAAGCTCCATAAAGTAGTTTGGGCCTATAGCAAATGTGAACTTTAATCTAGACGCAGCTTCATCTGCAGAGAATCCCAACTCTGTAAGGATATTCAGATATTCACTTCCGGCTGCCATTGCAAAACCAAGCTCTTGAACAATAGTAGATCCTGCATCACTGAATGCGTAAGCTTCAACACCTACTACTCTGATTTGCGGATAATCTTTTACCAACTCAACACATTTTTTTAATGTTGCCTTGTACTCACCGCAACAAAAGCTACCGGTGGTAGAGAGTGTCCTTATAGGGTCGAAGTCGAATGACGCTTTTACATAGGCAGGATTAGCTCCCTGCTTCTGCGCTATTGCAAGAAAAGAGGTAATTATTGCTGGAGTAGCACAAGAGCAGCCTTCGAAGTTAACCTCGGTTGAAGATAGATCTATACCGTTAAGGAGTACAGACATTTTCTCTTCAGATATCTCCTTTGCTCCATCTACGCAAAAAGCAATGGATTCAACCCCTTTTTTTAATCCGTCAACCGCCTGTTCGTTAGCTTTTTTAAAGCTCTCCCATGCACAGTAACCTTGTCTTACCAACCAGTTGTTATCCTCTTTTGTGCCTCTAACATAGGGAAATGAAGATGGAGAGCTGTTTAGGTGCATTAGCTCATTTAGATCTTCGGCTCGGTAGTAGGGGCGAACCGAGAACCCCTCCATAGTCTTCCAAACGAGTCTCTTTTCATAATCGGCCCCCTTAAGGTCCTTTGCTATTACCTCTTCCCATTGTTGTGTGGGAACAGGTTGAAACTCAGCAAATAGTTTTTCTGCCATATCTGTATTATTTATATATTGAGTTATAATCAAAATAATTTCGCAAATCTACAAATTCTTTCGCGATTTTAAACCTTTTAGATATAGATTAGTCTTATTTACAGAACAACAAAAACGGAATTCCGTAAAATTTTAAAAAGGTAAAATGATGAAAAAAATCTATTTAACATTAGTAATTGCTTTGATGGCAGTTGGCGTATCTGCCCAAAATATTCAAGTACAAGGCAGAGGTTTCATGGGCGCAGATCCATGTATGCTGGAGCCAAAACTAACAACTGAGCAACAGGAGTCAATAAAGAGATTCAGAACAGAGTTGCAGAAAGAGCTGTTGCAGATTAATAATCTGTTAAACGAAAAGAGAGCGCAATTAAGAACTTTGGAGCAGACAGATAAGCCAGACACAAAGGCCATCAACTCAAAGATTGATGAGATTACAAACCTTCAAAACAAAAAGATGAAGGCAGTGTCGGCCAATAGAGCAAAAATTAGGTCTATATTAAGCGAAGAGCAGAGACTGGAGTTTGATTTGCGAATGAAGAACAGACAAAAATTAGGTAGAAACCATGGTAAGATGGTAAATGAACCAAAGGTAATGCAACTAAGAATGAGAAGTGTTAAAACTAATTAATTACCCCTCTCAAGATCTGATGCTCTTTTGTTATAGTTGCTAAGATCTTCGGTACCGGAGTTACCCTCGTTGGAGTTTGCAGCTTTGCTCTCCGCTAAGGTAGCTCCGATATCTTTTTTATCCTCTTCAACTTTTGCTGTTTCACCTCTTCTCACTTTAAGAACAGCTTTTCTAAGTTCAAAATTTTGTCCCAAGTATTTTCTTCTTACCTCGGGATTCGAGGCAAGAACCTCTGCCGTACCGCTTTCGAGAATAGTGCCTTCATAGAGAAGGTAGGCCCTGTCTGTAATGGCAAGAGTTTCATGAACATTGTGGTCTGTAATAATTATACCAATATTTTTTGTTTTGAGCTTAGCTATGATATGTTGGATATCCTCTACGGCAATAGGATCTACTCCGGCAAACGGTTCATCCAGCAGAATAAACTTTGGATCTATGGCAAGCGCTCTTGCAATCTCACACCTTCTCCTCTCGCCCCCCGATAGTTGTACGCCTAGATTTTTTCTAACCTTGTGTAATGAAAATTCGTCGAGCAACATCTCAAGTCTATCTTCTCTCTCTTTACGATTAAGTGAAGATAGCTCCATTACAGACATAATATTATCTTCTACAGAGAGTTTTCTAAAAACAGAGGCCTCTTGAGCCAGATAGCCGAGCCCCTTTTGTGCCCTTTTGTACATAGGTAAGCCGGTTATCTCTTCGTTGTCAAGAAATATTCTGCCGGCATTTGGCTTAATAAGCCCTGTCATCATGTAAAAGCTTGTTGTCTTTCCGGCTCCGTTAGGGCCCAAAAGCCCTACAATCTCACCTTGTTCTACCTCTATAGATACATTTTTAACAACCGTCCTGGCCCCGTATTTCTTTACCAGATTACTGCAGTGTAAGCGCATTTTAGTTAATTTCTTTAAATGTTAATAGAGCTATTTAAGCTCTAGTTTGAGATCTTTCTGCATCTCTTTAACCTCGGGATAGTTCTCCATTAAAAATTTTGCCTTCTCTTTTGGCATGTACATTTTAGTATCCTTTACCTCATCGTCGGGAGCAACTTCAACTTCAAGGGATAGCTCTCCATTATTGAGACTCCTTTTTAGAAACTCAACCAATCTTGATTTGCAATATTGCTCAATCCAGTTTTTCTGCAACTCATTCTTTACATTGAAGAGAATAGTATTTTGGTCCTTTATTACAGGTACACATTGAGAAATTGTTGTAGATAGTCTTGGTAGTGCACTTTCCGAATCCGCCATTTTTACCCATGCACTATTCAAACTATCCTGATTTAATGGCTCTTTGCCTATAACCTGCCTTGTTGAGTGTGTGGTTGATCTACCGTTGTTTTCGGCGTTGCTGATTAGCTTTTTAATAGATATAGAGGCAACTCTCTCCGGTTTTGGCTGGCTCTTCAACTCTGTAGCGGTCTCCTGCTTAACCTCTTGCTTTGTCTCTTTTTCAATCCACTCGGGAGAGTTGATTCTGCAAAGTTTAAGGAGTGAGATCTCTATATGCAATCTCTGATGTCCGCTCGATTTATAACCCGCTTCACATACAGACGTTATGTTTAATGCGTCGTATAAGAAATTCTGAGAACAGGAGAGCGCTTGAGCCATATACCTCTCTTTAACAGACGGCGCAAGCTCCAGTAGTTTATGTGTCGAGTTGTCTTTGCAAAGGAGCAGATTTCTGAAGTGTGATCCCAGCCCCCCTATAAAATGGAGCGCATTAAATCCTTTTGACAGAATTTCGTCAAAAAGGAGCAGTACTGCGGTATGATCTCCTTTAAGCAGCATATTGGTAAGAGAGATGTAATAGTCATAGTCCAAAACATTCAGGGAGGTAATTACATCTTTATAGGTTACATCTTTGCCGCAGAAAGCAACAACCTGATCGAATATGGTAAGGGCGTCTCTCATTGCACCGTCGGCCTTTTGAGCAATTACGTGAAGCGCCTCTATCTGGTACTTAACACCCTCTTTTGAAGAGATATCAATAAGATTATTAACAATATCTTCTACGCCGATTCTGTTAAAGTCGTAGGTTTGACATCTGGAGAGAATGGTTGGTAATATTTTATGTTTCTCTGTTGTGGCCAAGATAAAAATTGCATGTGCCGGCGGCTCTTCAAGGGTCTTTAGAAAAGCGTTAAACGCCCCTTGCGAAAGCATATGAACCTCATCTATTATATAAACCGAGTACTTGCCTATTTGCGGAGGAATTCTAACCAGTTCGCTCAGTTGACGTATATCGTCTACAGAGTTGTTCGATGCAGCATCCAGCTCATGAATAGAGTAGGATCTGCCCTCAGCATACGAAACGCATGATTCGCACTCTCCACAGGGCTCCATATTTTGTGTGGGAGATGTGCAGTTAATGATTCTGGCAAATATTCTGGCCGTAGTTGTCTTCCCTACACCTCTTGGCCCACAGAAAAGGTATGCATGTGCAAGTTGTTTCCTGAGTATAGAGTTTTTTAGGGTAGTAGCTATATTAGACTGCCCAATAAGACTTTCAAAGCTATCGGGTCTGTACTTTCTTGCAGAAACAATAAATCTTTCCATACCAGGCAAAAGTACAAATTTTTATCTAATTTTGCACTTGTTAATAAAGTATAGAGATGAGAAGATTTACCTTGCTGATTTTGGCTATGTTTCTTTTTACAAGCCTATTTTCACAAAAAATCCTGAGAGATACTAGAAATACGTTCAATACGTTTGCTTCTAAGATTACAAAGGTTGTAATACCATCTACGTCGCTTGCCGATCTTATGCTCAGAGATGCCGTAAACAGGGGGTGGAGAATATCGCCCTTCGAATTTTGCACGTTAGAAGAGTTCAATAGAATAAAAGCCGATACAAACTACTTTTTTTTAATGAGAGTAGATGGGATGTACAGAAGAGACCTTGAGCCAAAAGTGGAGTATCTGACTCTTTTTAAAGGAGGCCCCGAGGTAAAAAGGGGGCTGTTCAGCAGTCATAATATCATTACTTTACCACTTCAACAGAGTGACGATCTTACCGGGGTGACACTCAATCTGCTTCCAATTTATGTAGATATAATTCAAAATCATATTTACAAAGTCCAGAGAGACCTCTCGTTGGCATTCAAAGGAAACTCTTTTTACGCCGAAAGAGTAAAGGAGGCCAAAGGAAAAAACATTCTTTTTTCTAAAGAGAGTATCAATTACGATATTAGAGATTACGATATTGCATCTATGTTCAAAGGTGAAGCAAAACTTACAACTGCTTCCGATATAGAGGACGCCGTAGTTAATAATCGTGAAAATACTGTGGTTGCAGTAGTAATTTTACCTAAAGGAGATCCAGCGGGTTCTTTCTGCTATAAGCTCATGATAGATACCGGCACCCACGAACTTCTGTTTTTTAGAAGGCACCGAATATCTTCACGAATGCCTGCCGGTTTTACGAGAGAGGATTTAAGAAAGATTTCTGCACCTTTTCAGTTTTAAAACCTGATGGACATATATACCAGTACACTAATATCCGGTATCGGCTTTGTTTTTAAAAGAGTTACCTCTCCGGTTGCCTATTGTGCTTTGAGCATTAAGGCAGGAACACGAGACGAGGAGCCGCTTAAAAACGGGATAGCTCACCTTACCGAACATATGTTATTTAAAGGGACCAACAAAAGGGGCGCTATAAGTATCAACAACTATTTAGAGAAGTTAGGGGGAGAGCTTAACGCCTATACAACCAAGGAGGAGACTGTTATTCATGCAACAGTACTTAAGGAGGACCTCTCAAAAGCAGTTGAGTTGCTATCAGATCTTGCATTTAACTCTCAATATCCGCTTAAAGAGTTGGCTAAAGAGAGAGACATTGTTCTTGAAGAGATATCTTCATACAAAGATACACCGTCGGAACAGATTTTTGATGATTTTGAAGAGATAATTTTTGGAGGTCATGCCCTTTCAATGCCCATACTAGGGAAACCAAAAACCATTAAAAGTATAACCGCAAACGATATTAAAACGTTCACAGAGAGTTATTACACCACTTCAAATATGAGCTTCTCTATTGTTGCAGATATTTCGCCGCAGAGAGGTCTGGCTCTTGTTGACAGATATTTTGGAAATCGTGAGTTCAAAGAGAGGGCAATTAATTCATCAAAAGAGAGTGAAAAAAAGATAACCTTCTCTCCGGCGGGGGAGAGGGTAAGAAAGATATCCAGGAAGACATACCAGGCACACTGTGTAGTAGGAACAACTGCTTACTCTTTGTATGACCCAAAGAGGTTACATCTTGCTCTTTTAACCAATATTTTAGGAGGTCCTGCACTCAATTCAAGATTAAACCAAACTCTTAGAGAGAGGCGTGGTTTGGCTTATACTGTAGATGCTACTTACACGCCATATACAGACACCGGACTTTTTACAATCTACTTTGGCTGCGACAAAGCCAATATCCAAAAATGCAGTGACCTTATTACAAAAGAGCTCAATAATCTTATTGAAAGAGAGATATCTCCTGTTACATTAAAGGCGGCAAAGAAACAGTTATTGGGACAACTTGCAATATCTACAGATAATGCAGAGGCACAGTGTCTCTCTATGGGAAAATCGTTGCTTTTTTACGGGAAGGTTGAGCCGATTGAGCAAGTCAGAGATAAGATATCTGCGATAGATTCGGTAAACCTTAGAGAGGTTGCCGCTGAGGTATTCAAAGAGTCGGGTATGTTTACATTAATATATAGTTAGTTATGGATAACTCTATAGATGATTACATATTAGATCACTCTTCACCTATTCCGCCGGTTCTTGATTGGCTAGAAAATGAGACTGTTCTAAGAACAAATCATGCAAAAATGTTATCGGGGCCTATACTTGGAAGAGTTTTAATTACATTGTCAAAGATAATCTCCCCTCTTAGGGTAATGGAGATTGGTACATTTACCGGGTACTCTGCAATTTGTCTTGCACTTGGATTGAGGGATGGGGGGCATTTAGATGCATTTGAAAAAAACGACATACACGAACCATTAATAAAAGAGGGAATCGAAAGAGCCGGGCTAAGCGGTAAAATCTCTTTGCACTATGGAGATGCTCTAGAGATAATTCCTAAATTTAAAGATCGAACATACGATCTTATATATATAGATGGGAACAAAAGGGAGTACTGTAGATATTACGACGCTGTTTTTGATCTAGTTAGAACAGGGGGTTATATATTGGCAGATAATGTCTTATGGTATGGAAAGGTAGCTATGAACCCTCCTCCCGGCGATGCCCAAACCCAAGAGATCTTACGGTTTAACCAAAAGGTAAAAGAAGATACCAGAGTTGAGAGTTTTATTCTTCCTATAAGAGACGGGCTGTCAATCATTAGAAAGTTGTAAATAATACAACGATCTTTTTATAACTTCATCTACAACTCTGGCTATTTATCATAGACTAATTAAGATACTCTATATCCATTTTATAACGCCAACGACCGAAGTAGAGATTCTCTCCTCTCCACTCAACCTCCCCTCGTTGGAAGTCGACAGTTTCGCTTCTAGGGTGAATCTTTGCAGGGTAGAGTGGGGCGGAGATATCTTCGTTGACTATAAGCCGATAAGCGTCAAGACCCTTTGTAAAGAAGTAGTATGAGTCATCGTCTCCTTTGCTCTCTTTAACTCTGCCAAATGATTGATCTACAGGTATCCACCCTGTCTCCTTAAACCACACTTCTGCCCAGTCGTGAAGATTCTTATTGCCAGGATGCATCATCCATCCCGATTGCCATTTTGCAGGAACTCCGGCTGCTCGGGCAAGGGTTATAAAAAGAAGAGAAACCTGGCCGCAATCTCCGTGTCTGTTGGCAAGTACATATTCGGGGATATTTGATATAGTAGAGTACTCTCGTGCACTTGCCCAAGGGAAATTAGAGTCGATCCACTCGTAGATTTTTTTTACTTTATTGTAGGGATTGGTTTCGTTTCCAACCACCTCTTTTACAATATTTATGATTTTATCACTGAATACAATGTGGGGAGCTCTCTCTTGTGTGTACAGAGTGTAAAGCTCGTCCGATTTTTCGTACTCCTTAATCTCCTCAGGTTTAAATAGCAGAACTTGTGCGTGAGATGTATACTCAAATTCATACGAAAAAGTTAATGGAAGAGAATCGTTAGCAACTCCCTCCATATATATAGTCTTATGCAGATAGGTGTCGGGAGAGATAATAAATTGTGGATCAGAAGTACTTATAAGCTTAATGTTGCTGTGAGATTTAACATCTGTTCTCGGATACGGCATCCACACCCTTACAATCTCTCCGGTAGGCACTTCACCCGGTTTCACAGTAAGAGTATATTTTACCTTCATTTTAACAGGGGATACATATCTTGAGTTTGATTTTTTTGCGATATTTACCAGCTGAGGTATATGCCATGCCAAAAAACGGTTAAGACTATCACTTTGCCCACCGTTTGGATGTTTAAACCATTTTGCAGCAACAGAATCAATTCTAAAAAGATTTCTTGCAGCAGAGTGAAAATAGAGCTTCTCTCCATCTATGGTCATATTCTCCAGGGCATTGCTTCTCTCCCATGATCTTATCTCCTCCATCGAAACTTGAGGATGGTGCCGTTTTATAAAAGATAGAACAGAGGTGTCTCTCTGTGAAAAATCCCTTCTGACTCTATCCATCAGCTCTAGTTTAAAGTTCAAATCGTACCTCTCTAAGGTTGAAAGTGTGTCGCATAGCAGATAAAGCCGTATCATCTTTGAGGCTTCTGTAAATTCGCCTTGCTGAATGGCTCTCTCTATTGACTCTTTGTCAGGTGTTTTGTAAGACAAAGACTCTCCACAAGCAGTTAGCATTGTGGAGAGTAGTACTATAAGAAATTTATTCATTTATATCTATATTAAGATTTGCATCTCTCTGAGTATGAGCGTGTTCTTGTGTCAACCTTTATGCGTTCACCTTGGTTTATAAAGAGTGGCACCATAATCTCTGCACCGGTTTCAATTGTGGCAGACTTCATGGCATTGGTAGAGGCGGTATCTCCTTTAACTGCAGGTTCTGTGTAGGTAACCTCCATCTCTACAAATGGCGGGAGTTCACAAGAGAGAACCCTCTCCTGATCGGCCAGAAACATCATCTCTACGTACTGACCCTCTTTCATAAGATCTGGATTATCAACCATATCGGGCTCAAGACTTATCTGTTCAAAGGTCTCGTTATGCATGAAATTGTAGCCCATATCGTCTTTGTATAGAAACTGGTAAGGTCTTCTCTCTACGCTTATTATGTCAATTTTTTCTCCCGCAGTAAATGTGTTTTCAAGGATTCTTCCATTCTCAAGATTTCTCATTTTAACCTTTACGAATGCTCCTCCCTTTCCAGGTTTCACATGCTGGAACCAAACTATAGAGCATGGTTTCCCATTGAAATCAATACAAAGTCCGTTTTTAAAATCAGCTGTAGTTGCCATATTAAAGTTTTTTATTTGATGCAAAGATACAATAAATGGGTAATATTTTTTTGCATTAACCAAAAATAGTGCTACTTTTGCACTCCCAAACAAACGGTGCCATAGCTCAGTTGGTAGAGCAAAGGACTGAAAATCCTTGTGTCCCCGGTTCGATTCCTGGTGGCACCACTAATAAAGACAAAGTGCTGTAATTAATAAAATTACAGCACTTTTTTGTTTTATATTACTTATTAACACCCTCTACGGCGTGGCAGGTGTTGCCGATGTTCCGCCTCCGGACATCTTATCGTCTGTTGTTGAACGGCGTGCTCTTTTTATTATTGGGTTGTAGTTTCCGAATCTCCAGAAAAGCCCGAATTGTACCGACCTCATTTGTATTTCATTGCGAGCTTTAATAGAGTATGTGTTATCGAAAGATTTATAATCCATAATCTTTTTGTCTCTGAATGGCTCTACAACCCCAATACTAAGAGTTAATTTATCTTTGAGCAAACGTTGGCTCAGTGAGAAGGATGTGAAAACTAAAATTGGTGTTTTTGATTGAAGAGATACCTCTCCGCCATGCACAAAAGCATTAAAACTGACCCTCGATCCTTTCCACATTACTGCATTACCTCCAAAACCTCCGTTAAAGCTGAATCCGTCGTTCTCTAGATTATGGGCATCCGACCTTACATTTGTGTAGAACGCTGCCCCGTTAAGATTGAGATTTAGTTTTTGACCTGCCCTGAAAGAGAAGTTTACATTTAGACGAAGATTGTCGTTTTTGCCAATGTTTTCGTAAGTGCTCTCACTCACCCCCAAGGAGCTTATTCTGGTAATTCTCTCTATGTTATTTCTTGTCATGCTTCCAGCCATATTAACAGAGAGATTCCAGCTTTGTGCGTTTTTTCTGTAGGCAATGTTGGCAGTATTTCTTTTAACAGTCACAAGATTGGGATTCCCGTAAGATATATTCATAGGGTCGGAATCATTTACATATGGATTTAAATACCATATTCCAGGTCTGCTTAACCTTTGTGTAAACGATGCCGAAATCATTTTTCCTTTGTTAAGCATCCATGAAAAAGTTACATAAGGGACAATATCGAACTGCTTGTTGGTAAAGCTCACCTCCTCTTCAAAAGATTTTGACAAGCCGTCATTAATTGTGTACTCAACTCTAAATCCTGCTTTGGCAGTCATTTTTTTATGTTTAAATGCGTAACCTCCATATAAACTCACTATATGCTGATCGTAATCGAGATCGTTAACCTTTGAGGGGTCGTCTTGCCACCTCCATGAGTCGTCTAATCTTCTAATCTTTGTATCTGAGGTGTTTTGCCTCAAGATATACTTCACCCCGCTTTCAATCTGGTGGTTTTTGGTAATTGGGTCGTAGTAGTCTGCCTGAAGTGTATGCTCTCTGCCAAGTGCTCTGTTTTTTGAGTGTTGTGTGAATCCAAAGTAGTTGAGATATGGGATGATTGTACTCTCCACCTCACTCTCCATTGGGTTGTAATCGAGAGAGTAGCTGAATGTTAGATTTTTATCGGGTTTCTTATAGCTTCTCTGATACGATAAACTACCGCTTCCCGATCCAAATCCGTTATTTGACACAGATTTGTTAGAATAACTTCTGGTTGCAATACTGTTAATGTTGTAAGAGTTGAAAAGAGATGAAGATCTACTCTCTGCGCTACCAAAGAGTCCACCACCCGATAGTGTGATAAGATTTAGTGAGTCTATCTCATAGCTTGCTTCAATGTTACCGGAGAAGTAGCTGTGTTCCGAATTGTTGTTCCCCTCTGTAATTGAGTTTCGGAACTCTTGCGAGATAAAATTTTCTGTCTCAATTCTGTTACTATTCTTACGAGACATGCTTCTCCCCGAATAAAGGTTTGTACTTATTGCAAACTTGCCTATTTGTGCAGAGATGTATCCACCTGCGTTGAATCCGCCTTGAGAATTCATACCTGTGTTTATACTGCCATTGTACCCTTCTATTGCCTTTCTGTTAGTGATAATATTGATTATTCCTCCAATTCCTTCGGCATCATATTTGGCAGGAGGGTTGGTTATAACCTCTATAGACTTGATTGAGCTAGCCGGCATAGCTTTTATTGCATCTTTAAAATTCCTCACCATAACACCCGATGCCCTTCCATTAACAAGAACTTTGTAGTTTGTCTCCCCGTTCAACCTTACGTTATCATCGCCATCTATAGTTATCATTGGAACTTTTCTTAGAATCTCTGCAACGGTACTGGTAGATGTTTGGGGATCGGAATCCAGATTGTATGTGAGTTTGTCGGGTTCTGCTTTAATCAACGGGACAACACCAACTACCGTAATTTCTTTTAGTTGAGCACCCTCTGTAAGCTCAAGTGTTCCAATATCTAACCTTTTCTCACCATCTTTAAGAATAATCTCATTCTTAGAATTTATGTAACCAACCATAGAAGCAGAGATTATATATCTTCCCGGAGAGGGTAGTTCAAGACTAAATTTTCCATCTGCTCCTGCCGCAACCGCATTTATTGGTTTGAGAGAGTCGCTGAATGCAGCTACGGTAGCATATTCGATTGTTTTTCCCGTACCGCTCTCTTTTACAATACCCGATATTGTAGTTTTATTAATTGGCCCTTTTTGGGCGATAGCAGTAATGCACAAAAACTGCATTACCCATAAAATGGGCACAAATCTTTTCATTTGACTGAGGTGTTAATGTTAGTACTTAGTGATTAGGTGCTTATGGAAGATAATTTCTCTCAATAAACGTGCCTGGTATATAATGGTAAGTAATTTTTTATTAAGCCGCAAAATTCAAATATATTTACAATAAAAATGGAGAGACTTTTTAAACCATTGAATTATAGATTCAGGTTTGCAGGTATTATCTTTTTAATCTTAGGTCTTGCAACACTAATCGTATATCTTACTTTAGATGCGGTAATTTCTATTCCTGCAGTTGCGGTTGTCTCGTCTTATATTGAGACCGATTTTTTTAAAATTGTCTCAACAAATATTGTAGATGAGCTTATATTTATATTTATGATTGTTGGCTTTACTCTCATTGTTTTCTCACGGGGAAAAAATGAGAAGATAGATCAAATTACAAAGGCTAAAGCACTGTTTTCTGCACTTAAAATCAACTCTATTCTCTTAATTATATCTGTTCTTTTCCTTTATGGACAAGCTTTTATGTGGGCACTTGTATTGAATGTCTTTACTATCAATTTAATTTATATAATAATTATAATTCATTCAGAAAATAGAAAGAGAGATGAATAAACGAACCAAAGGGCAGGATTTTTGTTCTATGGTTAGTTATAAAATAATAAGAATATGATAAAAACAGCTTTTTTGTCGATATTACTGTGTATCACCGCTACTTTAGCGGGTCAGAACGTAGTCACACCACCTATAGATTTTTACTCTCTTAGCTTTAAGACGATAACCGGAGATTCATTTAAGTTCGATAAATTAAAAGGGAAGAAAGTGTTAATTGTAAACACTGCATCTAAATGCGGATATACACCTCAATTTAAAGATCTGGAAGAACTTAGCAGTCAATATAAAGACAATCTTGTAGTGATTGGATTTCCTTCCAATGACTTTGGAGCTCAAGATCCGGGTAGTAATCAGGATATTAAAGAGTTTTGCGAATCAAACTATGGAGTTACTTTTATGATGATGGAGAAGTCTTCTGTTAAGGGGGCAGAGAAAAACAGAGTGTACCAGTGGCTATCCGATAAATCTAAAAACGGATGGAACTCTACTGAACCATCATGGAATTTTGGTAAGTATCTTATTGATGAGAAAGGTCGATTGATCGGGTTTTTTCCATCAAAAGTGAAACCCATGGACAATGAGATAATTTCAAAGCTTAAGTAGAGTATTACAATTTGATTAATCAGCGGGAGAGAAATCTCTCGCTGATGTTTTTTTGATAGCTCTTAGATACAGAGATATCTCGGGCATCTGGCAGTTCAAACTCGGCAATGATACCCTCCCTCTCTTTTCGAAGAACTTTTACTCTGTCTAGATTGACTAAGTATGTTCTGTGGCATCTGATTATGTTATATTCCAACAGCTCTTTTTCTAGATTTTTTAGTCTGTTCCTCAAAAGATAATTTTTAACCTTTCCTTTGTTTGAGTAGTGTATTGTAACATAGTTGTCACTAGACTCAATATATATAACATCGTCTTTTGCAACAGAGAAACGTAAAACTCCTCTCTCATCTTTGAAAGATATATTGCCTCCTTTTTCTATATTTAACTTATCTGATGACTGGAACATTTTGAGTTTTTCTGTGCTCTCCCTCCAACCCAAATAGAGCCAGAATGAGGCGTAAGGGAGCAATAAAACCAAAGTTGTGTTAATTATTGATGATTCGAACACCTCCATTGTATCCCTCTCTCTGTTTACAGAAATTGTATATATTGTGTAGAAGAGCGACATAAATAAGATCTCCAGAAAAACCCACAATCCGTATTTATAGTAAGATATTGAGTTCTGTCTGCTGTAAAGGTACATAATCACTCTGCTAATAACCACAACCATGACGCCGGTGAGGATTATCAGCGATGAGTAAACAAAGAACATAAACTCAGAGACATTATACCAGCTTGAAGAGCTGAATGGTTTGTAGATATTTATGAAAACCAGTGCAAAGGAAGCTGTAAAAACAACTTGTCTGACAATGTTTTTTTTATGGTTTATATATTCGGGGATGTTCATATCATTACAAAAGTAGATAATATTTCGCCACTTACACAAGCTTTACACCCCGTATTTGTCAAATTTGCACCAACAGGGAGTTCTATATACCATTTATTTGTTAAGCGTTTGATTAAACGATTCTTTTGTAAAAAAAAGAGCATGAATTATTACGTTTACAAATTTAAGGAGAGGGTAGGATATGAGGAGATTCTTTCAAAGAGGAGAACAATGGTTAAACCCGAGCTGTTGGATAACTCAAACGAGAATTACAAAGAGAACATAGAATTTGATATAAAAATTGCTCTACCTCCTAAAGCCGATTGTAAGTTCAACCGTGCAATTTTTGTGTTTCATGGACTTAACGAGAGAACTTGGGATAAGTACTCTGTTTGGGTAGAGGAGTTGGTTATAAAAACGGGTGTCCCGATTATTATGTTTCCGATTGCTTTGCACATAGGTAGATCTCCGGTTTCTTGGAGTAACCCAAGAGAGATGCAGATGCTTGTTGAGCGTTACACCCAGCTAAAGGGAAAAAGTGAGAATCTATCTTTTGTAAATTTTGCGCTAAGTTCAAGAATTAAAGCAGATCCACATAGATTCTATATTTCGGGCAGAGAGACAATTTATAATGTTTGCCAATTTATTGAGGAGGCCAAAAGTGACAGAGTAGAGGTTCTCTCTGCCGATGTCCATTTTGATATATTTTCATACTCAATTGGAGCTCTCCTCTCTCAGGTTTTGATAATGGCCAATCCAAATAGCTATTTTAGCAACAGTAGACTATTTATGTTTTGTGGAGGTTCTCTTTTTGGAGAGATGAATGGAAGTTCCAAGCTGATTATGGATAAAGAGGCCTTTATGGTTCTCAATAGCTACTACAGAGGAGAGTTTCTTAAGAGCACTTTAAATAGCGACTCTCCACCGGATGAGATAGACATGGCTTTTCTATGTCATATAGACAGAGAGTTTCTTAAGGAGGAGCGAATAAAGTTTTACAAGAAGATTCGAGACAGAATCAGGGTGATATCTCTTAAAAATGATATAGTTATCCCAACTTCGGGGATTAAAGGTGCACTTGGAGATGTGTGGAGCGAGTGTTTGAAGGAGTTTGACTTTCCTTTTGAATATTCACACGAAATCCCCTTTCCATGCTCAAAGCGTAAGAAAGGGGATTCAGAAGATTATACTTTATGGCTTGATAGGGTCTTTAGCGAGGCCTCAAATTTTTTTGTTTAGAATAGAAGCAACGACCTTGGGTCTAGATTATCCCTTTCAATATCTTTAAAATAGTTTACGGTTCCAACTTTCAGCTCTACCGTAGAGGCATCGTCACAAACTATAATGCCTTTCCTATGACTCTGTAGAACGCTGATAGTCCACATATGGTTAATGCATCCCTCAATTGCGTGGTGAAGTGCTCTGGCTTTGTGATGTCCGTTAACCAGTATCATTACCTCCTCTGAGTCCATAATGGTTCCCACTCCAACAGTGAGTGCAGTTTTGGGCACTTGAGAGATGTCGTTGTTAAAAAAGCGGGAATTAGCAATGATAGTGTCTGTTGTTAAACTTTTTATTCTTGTCCTGGAGGCAAGTGATGAGCCGGGCTCATTGAATGCGATATGACCATCGGGGCCAATACCCCCCATAAATAGATTCACCCCTCCGTAAAATTTCATCTTCTTCTCGTAATTTTCGCACTCAAGGTCGAGGTCGTGGGCATTTCCGTCAAGAATGTTTGCATTCTCCCTCTTTATATCTATATGCTGAAAGAAGTTATCCCACATAAAAGTAAAGTATGACTGGGGATGCTCTTTTGGGATACCTATATACTCATCCATATTGAATGTAACAACATTAGAGAAAGATACCACCCCCTCTCTGTAGTATCTGATAAGCTCTTTATATGTTCCGTAAGGTGTAGATCCTGTTGGTAGTCCAAGAACAAAAGGTTTTTCGGGTGTAGGATTAAACTCCCTTATTCTCTTTACAATGTAAGCAGCCGCCCATTGCGATATCTGCTCATAAGAATTTTGAATAATAAGTCTCATATATATTTTTTTAAAGTTTCTAATTATTAAGAAATACCTTTGCATTGTTTACAGCTGCCTCAGTCATTGAGGAGCCGCTTAGCATCCTGGCAATCTCCATAACTCTGTCATTTTCTTCTAATCTCTTGATTTTTGTAGAGATTTGTCCCTCTTTATCCTCCTCTTTGTAAACAAGCAGATGACACTCACCTTTGGAGGCAATCTGTGGGAGATGTGTGATAACAAAGAGTTGCATATTTATCGATAACTCTTGTATGAGTGACCCCATCTTATCTGCTATACTCCCCGATACTCCACTGTCTATCTCGTCAAAAATAAGAGTTGGCATTCCTTTACCTCTTGCTATGATAGATTTTAAGCAAAGCATTATCCTGGAAAGCTCTCCGCCTGAAGCAATCTTTGCCAGCTCTCTTGCAGCTATATTTTTATTTGCAGAGAACAAAAACTCTACCCTCTCTTTTCCATTAATATTTAACTCGGGTAGTGGAATAATTCTAACCTCAAAACAGCTGTCGGGCATCTCAAGCTCTCTGATTTTCCCTCCAATCTCTGAAGAGAACAGAGCAACAGCATTAGCCCTGTTTTCAGATAGTTTATCAGCCCAATCCCGTGTTGTCAATCTTATATCCTCTAAAAGAGATAACTCTCTATCTAACTTCTCTTTAAGTTCATTGGACTCGTTAAGTGAACCGGACAACTCATCTTTTAGGCGGATTAATTCAACTACCTCTTTTACTCTGTATTTAGAGAGTAGATTATATATGAATGATAATCTTGCTTCAACCTCGCCCAACCTGTTATTATCTACATTAACACTCTCTGCCAGTGTAACGCACTCCCTTTCAACCTCCTTCAGTTCAATTCTGCAACTCTCCAATCTTTGTGCTAACTGGCTTGCCGGAGAAAAGTTGGAAGTTATTTTATTTAAAAGCTGTTCGCAATCTTTTACAACCTGAACAGTTGATATTCCATTTAAATTAAGAAATTGTTCTACAGATATAAGGGTGTTTTTAATCTCCTCTGCATTACTCAATATCTTCAACTCATCTTCCAATAACTCTAGCTCACCATCTATCAGTTTCGCCTCATCCAGCTGTTTGAAATTGTAATTACTATATTCGAAATCCTCCTCTTTTCTCCTTATTTTTCTTTTTAAATCTTCAATCTCTCTCTCCTTTTGTTTAAACCTCTCTAAAGAAAATCTATACTCTTCCAGTGTTTTTCCGTTATTTGCAAAAGAATCCAGAACAGAGAGTTGAAATGAGCTGTCTCCAATAAGTAGATGCTCATGTTGTGCGTGGATATCTATTATTTTCTCCGAGAGATCTTTTAAAAAATTGTTGGTTACCGGCTCGTCGTTGAAAAAAGATCTTGTTCTGCCGTTAGATGATATCACTCGTCTTATGGTAAACTCTCTTTGGGGTTCCAATGAGTGCTCCAAGAGCAGCTCTTCTGTCTCCCGTGTTATATCTATCTCAAATAGTGCTTCAACAATACAGTTCTTCTCGGGGTCTTTAAGTATGTCTTTGTCGGCTTTTCCTCCCAACAGCAGAGAGATGGCACCAAGAAGTATCGATTTACCTGCTCCGGTCTCACCCGTAATAATGATCAATCCATCCGGAAATGAGATCTCCAGACTCTCGATGAGAGCATAGTTCACAATTGAAAGTGACTTTAGCATTGAAAAAACCTTTCAATAAAACCGGCAATCTTTTTTGCTGCTTCTGTTTTTAACATTAGGGGTAGTCTCTCTCTATCTCCCTTTTTACTTATTATAGTAATGACGTTTGTATCGGTTCCAAATCCGGCCCCCTTATCTCTCAATGAGTTAAGCACTATGGCATCTAGTTTTTTAGAGGTGATTTTTGCAATAGCATTACTCTCTTCATTATCTGTCTCAAGCGCAAACCCAAGGTGAAAGCACCCCTCTCTCTTGATCTCTCCTAGTGACGCTGCTATGTCTGTGGTTGGGATTAGTTTAAGAGTATAATCACTCTTATCTCTTTTTATTTTTTCTGAGTGGGAAACTTCGGGAGTAAAATCGGCAACCGCTGCAGAGAGTATAACAACATCACACCCTCTATTATAGCAATCTATCGTATTGGCGTACATCTCTGCAGCAGATGTAACATCAATTACGTTTACGTTCTTATGGTTTATAGATTGGTTAACAGGACCGCTAACCAATGTTACATAAGCACCTCTGGAGGCAATCTCATTCGCAATTGCGTATCCCATTTTTCCCGTAGAGTGGTTTGATATAAATCTCACAGGATCAATTTTTTCTACAGTTGGACCCGCAGTAATAAGAACCTTTTTACCCGCCCAACTGCCGCAACTACCTTTATCTAAACGAGAGGTTAAAAAAAAATCCTTTATTGCCTTAACAATAATCTCCGGCTCCTCCATCCTCCCTTTGCCATCTAGCCCGCTGGCCAACTCTCCTGAGGTGGGTTCAACAATCACTGCACCTCTCTCTTCTATAATTTTTATATTATTTTGAGTTGCGGGGTGAAGATACATATCTACATCCATTGCAGGAGCAATCATTACCGGGCAACGCGCACTCAGATAGGTTGTTAGAAGAAGATTGTCGGCAACTCCGGTAGCCATTTTTGCAATTGTATTGGCAGATGCCGGCGCGATTATGTACAAATCAGACCACATACCTAGTGAAATATGGCTGTTCCAGTCACCATTTTCGGGGTTATAGAACTCCACGAGTATGGGATTTTTTGAGAGAGTTGCCATAGTTAAGGGAGAGATGAACTGCTTTGCCATCTCTGTCATAACCACTTTTACCTCTGCCCCCTCTTTTACCAAGTGCCGCACCAGCACTGCCGCTTTATAAGCTGCAATGCTGCCGGTTATTCCCAATAGTATGTGTTTTCCTTTGAGCATTAGCCCTCAATCTTTCTTACCTGAATTTTGTCCTCTTCAAATTCGTGGATTGCAAGTAATGTCGCTTTTGGTAATCTCTCGTAATATCTCGAAATCTCAATTTGTTCTCTGTTTTCGAATGTCTCTTCTAGTGTATCTGCAAATGATGAGAACTCCTCTAATTTCTGCTTAAGCTCCTGTTTTAGCTCTGCTGCTATCTGGTTAGACCTTTTTGCGATAATTATAGCAGATTCATAGATGTTGCCGGTTGGGGCCGCCAGTTTTGAAAGATCCCTTGTTACCGTATTTGTGGGTACATTCTTACTAATTTCCATATATTGTTTTTATTTTTTTAAAAATGATTGAGCTCTCTGGAACATCTGATCGGCCTCTTTTCTAAGCTTTGAATCGGGATATTCACTTATAAAATTATAATATTCATCTACCAAAGTAAGGAATCTCTCCCTTTGCCTTTCGGGTACGCTATTTGTGCATATTGA